>JGI1358J11329_10000056_pt1 | contig 106643 bp, 73 predicted proteins | sample Subgroupgradi54m_FD_11329 | JGI IMG/M metagenome (IMG submission 11329)
GTGTATCACTTCAGAATTTCGGTAACATGTTTTAGTCTATCAAGCGGTGTTTCATGTTTCAACGCCGAATGTCTCCGGCGATAGTTATAACGATATAAATAACCCTCTAATTCTGCGAATAATTCCTTCGGACCACTAGCTCGATCCTGCAGGCGAAGGCATTCGTCGTTAAGTATTCTCCAAAACCTTTCTATTTTGCCATTGGTTTGCGGTCTGTAAGGTCTGGTATATCTATGCCTGATATCCAACGCCTGAAGCATCACCTCAAAGTTATGAGTTTCTTTGGATCGGTTGTGGCTGGTATAGCAGGTAAACTCAGAACCATTGTCGGTCATGGCTTCCCGGACACGAATTCCATGACTCCCGAACCATTGATACGCCCTAAAGAGAGCTCTTGTAGTGTGCAAAGCTTGGTGGCTTTCCATAGGCTCGATATAGCAAAGCCTTGTGTGATCATCAATGGCTCCGAATAGATATCGCGTTTTTCTATCCAAAAACAGCATTTTATCCAAGACATACGAGTCACAGTGGATCATCTCTCCCGGGTAAGCCTTTTCATAGCGTTTAATTACAGCGATTCGCTTCTTGTTTAGAGGGTAGCGTTTAAATGTGCGGTAGATCGTTGATACGGAAGGGTCTATTTTGAAGTGTCCTTTGACCAGGTGGTAGATCTCAAACTCATTGGCGTTTAGCCTTCTCCGGATACCCATAACGGCTCTTTCTTCTTGTTTTGAAAGGATCTTAAGGGTTCCGGGCTTGGGGCCTCTTTTTCTAGGCAGGAGAGATTCCCAATTCCTTCCGGATTCTACCCAGCGGCTATGGTATTTTCTGATATCTCGCCTTGTGACGCCATAAGCATTGGAGATCTGTCGGACATGGGTAAAATTCGTACTTTTATTTTGTTTAACCAGGTCGTATTCCTTGGCTATCACTAGCCATTTACTCGCTAGGGACTTTCTGATAGATTTGGTCATAAGGTAACAACCTCCGTTTTTGGTAGGGCTTTTGTTTTCTAGACAAAAACAATCCTACCAGGGGTTGTTACCGAAATTGTGAAGAATTACACGTGGTCCATTATGTGAGTATGCAGTATGTGAATTAAGTATTGTGCCCCCGGAATCCCTCGGTCTCTTGACCCGCTCTAAATTTTCCACTAATCTGGCGTCATGAGTCTAACACGCAGTAACAGGACGCGATCTTTGGATGTGTTGAGGGCGCTGGCGATCTTTCTAGTTAGTGGAAGACACATAAAAGTTCTTCCATCATCCATCGTCGGCCAATTTCTTTCCTCCGTCAGTTTCTTTTGGAATCGAGGTGGATGGATAGGGGTCGATCTTTTTTTCGTTCTGAGCGGATTTCTAATATCAGGACTTCTTTTTAGAGAGTACCAACAAACTGGTGAGATTTCTTTTAAGCGTTTTTTCATCCGCCGCGGTTTTAAGATCTACCCAGCTTTTTACACATTCATTTTTTTAATGTTAATTTTTAAGCTCCGTCCACCTCCTTTCTCGGCAAAAGAAGTATGGGTAGAACTCCTGTTTTTACAAAACTATAGTCTAGGTCTATTTGGCCATACATGGTCTCTGGCCGTTGAAGAACACTTTTATTTGATTCTACCTCTTTTACTGATTTTTCTAAGCCGTAATAAGAAGGTGGGAGAACCTTTCAGGGGCATTCCGGGGATTTTTTTAATAATCGCAGCTCTTTGTTTCCTATTTCGTGTTTTCACCTGTTTAAATATTCGTACTTACTCGTATTATACCCATTTTTTTCCCACGCATTTAAGAGCTGATGCGCTTTTTTTTGGAGTTCTTATCTCATATTTCTACCACTTTGCCCGCGTACAATACGATCAGGTTCAAAAGAAATATGGGCATCTTTTTCTTTGGCTTGGACTGATATTTCTTATGCCGGCATTTTTGTTTCCTCTCAGTGAAAATTTTTTTGTGATGACGGCCGGCCTGAGTTTATTTTATCTTGGATCCGGGATGATCCTTATGGCGTTTCTTGAAAGGGAGAAATCCTTTTGTGGAAGAACAGCTTCCGTATTGGCTTTTATAGGTTCCCGCTCATATTCCATATATATTTGGCACACTTACGCCATACACTTAAGTGAGCGAGTCTTAACCTATTCGTCGAATTGGTTCATTTACACGGTTCTATGTGTGATGGCGCCGGTTTTGATGGGAATTTTGATGGCTTGGTTGGTGGAGTATCCAATGCTGCGACTACGAGGAAAATACTTTCCAAACGCTAAAGGAATAGAAACCGTAGAATGGTACCGTTTACCAAAGAGCCAGGTTTAATTCTTACAATCTGCCCAATCGTACGGTTACTGCTCTATAATTACAGAAAATAAAAAAGTCGCTTTTTTCAAAGCGACTTTTTTATTTTGGTAGCGGGGGTTGGATTTGAACCAACGACCTTCGGGTTATGAGCCCGACGAGCTACCAGGCTGCTCTACCCCGCGATGTCTTTAGAGCTTCGAATTTGTTCGGAAAGCTAACGGTAAATGTATCACGGCACCGGTGGGATTGAAAGCACTTTGTGAAACTCAGGAAGCGGCGGGCTGGTCTTTTTGGATCTTGTAGACGATCTCGCCTTCTTTGGCTTTGTTGAATTTTTTTCGGGCTACGCGTTCCAAGTAGACGGGGTCTTCTCTTAGGAGTCTTAGCTCGTTCTCTAGGAGGCGGTTTTCGTACTGGATCCGCTTCAGCTCGGTTTCGAGTTTTGCGCTGCGCGCCTCGAGGTTTCGGACCCGGAGGAGCTTAGGGGCCACGAAGACGGCCAGGAGGCCTCCTACGAGGAGGAAAATGACCGCGGTAGCGGGCTTCTTGATCATTTCAACCCGTAACGAGCCTTCGGACCCAGCTCTTCTTCGATCCTTAGAAGCTGGTTGTATTTGGCGATGCGGTCGGTCCTTGAGAGAGAGCCGGTTTTGATCTGGCCGGCGGCGGTGCCGACGGCGAGGTCGGCGATGAACGCGTCTTCGGTTTCGCCGGAGCGGTGTGAGGTGATGACGCCGTAACCGGCGTCTTGAGCGACTTTGATCGCTTCAAGTGTCTCGGAAAGTGTCCCGATCTGGTTCACCTTGATAAGGATGGCGTTGGCGGCTTTCATCTTGATACCTTTGGCCAAGCGCTTGGGGTCCGTGACAAAGAAGTCGTCGCCGACGATCTGGATCTGTTTGCCGAGGGCTTTCGTCATGCTGACGTAGCCGTCCCAATCGTTCTGGTCGAGACCGTCTTCAATGGAGTAGATGGGGTATTTTTTGACCCAGTCCGCGTAGATGCCGATCATCTCATCCGCCGAGAAAAGCTTCCCGGGATTGGATTTCCAGAATTCGTAGCCCTTCTGTCCCCCTTCGTCAAAAAGCTCGGACGAAGCGCAGTCGAGCGCGATCTTGATCTGGCTCCCCGCTTTGTAACCGGCGGCGGCAATGGAGGTCATGATGATCTCGAGCGCTTCTTCGTTGCCGAGGTTCGGAGCGAAGCCTCCTTCGTCACCGACGGCAGTGATGTGGCCTTTTTTCTTCAGCTGAGATTTGAGCGAGTGGAAAATTTCCGTGATCCAGCGGAGACCTTCGGAGAAGGTCGAAGCGCCCACCGGAGCGATCATAAACTCCTGAAAATCGATCTTATTGTCGGCGTGCTTGCCACCGTTGATGATGTTGGCCATGGGCACCGGCAGAAGATAGTTCTTATTGCCGTGAAGATCGCCGATGTGCTTCCATACGGAAACTTTTTGGGACGCGGCGGCGGCGCGGCAGACGGCCATGGAGACCGCGAGGATGGCGTTGGCGCCGAGGCGGCTTTTATTGGGAGTGCCGTCGAGTGAGATCATCTGCTTATCGATGGCACTTTGGTCGAGTACGCCCTTGCCTTTCAAGGCTTTGGCAAGCTCACCATTCGTATTTTTGACGGCCTTTTGGACGCCTTTGCCGAGATAACGGCTCTTATCGCCGTCGCGAAGTTCGCAGGCTTCGTGTTCGCCGGTCGAGGCGCCGCTTGGGACTGCTGCGCGGCCGAAAGAACCGTCAGACAAAAGACAATCGGCTTCCACCGTCGGGTTGCCGCGCGAATCGAGGATCTCCCTGCCTTTAATTTCTTTGATGACCGCTTTTGACATCTTCTTCCTCTCTTATTTAAGCTGTTTTAAGTAGGACCGCAAAGTTTTAGGATAAAGTTTATGTTCGACGGCGTGAATTCTTTTCTCAAGATCCGCGAGCGTGTCTCGAGGCGATATTTTAACCTTTTCTTGATCGAGGATCTTGCCTGAATCCACTTTTTCGTTCACCAGATGCACCGTGACGCCCGTCTCTTTCACCCCTGCCTCAAAAGCATCGCGGATCGCGTGGGCGCCTTTAAAGGCCGGAAGATAGGACGGATGGATATTGACGATCCTGCCGCGGAAAGCCCTGATGAAGTAAGAAGAAAAGATCCTCATGAACCCTGCGAGTGCTACGAGATCCACTTTCTGGCTTTTTAGGAGTTGAACGACGACCTTTTCATAGTCTTCGCGGGTTTTGAAGAGCTTGGGACTTAAGACGACCGCGGGGATGCCGTGCTTTGCGGCGCGCTTCAGAGCAAAAGCGCCGGGATCGTCCGAGACCATGACCGTGATCCGAGCGCCGAGCTTATTTTTCTCTGCTGCCTCACAGAGAGCTTCGAAATTGGAGCCAACCCCCGAGCAAAAAACCGCCAGACTCTTCATTCGTTCTAAAGACCTTCAGCCAACGAGCGCTCTATCGAGTTTTTTTTGCAAGTCGTTCTTGCTCATCGCGCCGACAATGCGCTCGGACTCTTTGCCGCCTTTAAAGATGATCATGGTCGGGATGTTCATCACGCCGAACTTCGTAGGGGCGTCCTGGTTCTCATCGACGTTGAGCTTGCCGACTTTGAGCTTGCCCTTGTAGGCCGGGGCCACTTCATCGAGGATAGGGATCATAAGCCGGCACGGTCCGCACCACTCCGCCCAGAAATCCACCAGCACCGGCACGGAAGATTTGGTCACTTCGACGTCAAAATTAGAATCCGTAAATTTCAAAACATGCTCGCTCATCGTTTCTCCTTATGAATAAAAATTAAGCTGGAGACCGGGATTGAACCGGTGACCTGCGGTTTACGAAACCGCTGCTCTACCAGCTGAGCTACTCCAGCAAAATGACATCTTGCAAAAACTATTTTTTCTTTGCGTCCAACCTTTTGGCCCAGCGGGAAGAGTACTCGTTGAGACTCTCGAGGAGGTCCTTCGAAGACGGTTGAGTGTCCACGCCTGTGCCAAATAAAATTTCCCGACTCGTGGTCGGCTTGCCGTAATAAGCGCTGTTGGAATTATTGTCCTCAGTGAGCACCGCGCCCTGGATGGCCATCCCGGCGAAAAGACCGCGACTCCTCGAATAAGACAGGATGCCCGAGGTCAGCGTCAGATCCGTGGCCGCTTCCGAGCTGCGCCCGACGGGACCCGCCGCTACTCCCACATCGGTGCCCATCGTAAAATTGCTCTGCAAAAGCCCGTCCAAACCACGGCCGTTCATGACCACCAGGATCAGGTCGGTCGCGTCCGCGCCGATCTGAAGTCCCCAGCTACCGCCACCGATGGTCGAGAAAGCAGTCGGCCCCCACTGCCCCGTCGCTTCGTTGCGGCGAAGGACCACGCCCTTGCCGAAACGGCCGCCAAAAATGAAACCTGCTTTGAGGACACTAGGATAGATCGCGATCGCCTTGCATTTGGCAAGAAGCTCCTCGGGGATGCTCTGGTCCGGAGTACTCATGATCTCGGTCATGACTTTTTTTGCTTCGAGGATCCGCGCGTCAAGCTCGGGCTTAGGATCGGCATAAAGCGCGCCGTTTGAAAACAACATGGCCGCGAAACTTATGAATAATACAAAACCCTTTGAATTTTTTTTCATGGATGAGGTCTCCTTAAGACGATCAGCGGTTTGCAGCTTCTCCAAGCACGATCTTGGCGGGAAAAAGATCGCTCACAGGCATCGTCAGACCCTTGGCGGCCGGTTTTACGGGAAGATGGATCTCAGAAGCAAGACCCAACACCCATAGGAGCTGGATGGTGCGATACGTCAAGTCGACTTCCCACCAGCGCATGCCGTGGCGGGCTGAGCGCTGGAACGCGTGGTGGTTATTGTGCCAACCCTCTCCGAAGCTTAAGAGAGCCACCCACCAGTTGTTCTTAGATTGGTCCGTGGTCTTATAGGTCCGGTAACCCCAAACGTGCGAAGCGGAATTAACCAGCCAAGTGCTGTGATAAACAAGGACCGAACGCACAAACATCCCCCACACAACGTACGACCAGCCACCGAGAAGATAAAGGGCAACGGCAAGCAAGCTCACCGGGATCATATGATTTTGGTCGAGAAAAACTAAAAATTTGTCCTGAGCCATGTCGGGCGCGTACCTTTTGTAGTTGTCGAAACTGGCCAGGTTCTTTTCCCGCGCGAAAAGCCAGCCGACGTGGGCCCAGAGGAACCCTTTGACGGAATTGGGATCCTTGAGCGGACTGTGCGGATCCTGTTCCTGATCGGAATAAGTATGATGATAACGGTGAGCGGCTACCCAAGCGATAGGCCCCGCTTCTCCCGCGAGGCATCCGAAAATAGCCAGAAGATACTCCACCCATTTGGGAGTGGCATAGCTGCGGTGGGTAAAATAGCGATGATACCCGAGGCAGATCCCCACGCCTCCGGTGAGCCACCAGAGAAAAAGGCACACCCCAAGCGCTTTCCAGCTGAACGTAAAAAAGCCCGCCAGAGCGCCCGCATGCATGAAGGCGATCCACGAAAAAACGATCCAGTCGTGTTTGGTGCTGAATTTCGCCCTTCGGATCAAAACAGCCCCCTTTTTACCCTCTTAATTAACATTTCCATGCCAAAAGTTTACCATAAAAAGAGCTGCTTCACCTACTTTTCGGGCCTATCGGCCAGGCCGTCCAGCTGAGCTTTGAGGACCGGCAGGACCTCCCCGTACTTGAAGGAGCCGATCACGGCCGATCTGCGCTTAAGCGTGACCGTGCTTGGCCCGCACCAGACGCCGAGGTCGGCATCGTCAGTCTCACCCGGCCCGTTGACCCGGCAACCCATCACCGCGATCGTAAGCTTACGGTCTTTGGCGTAGGCTGTCATTTCTTTGACCTGCATAGCCAACTTCACGAAATCCTCATTTTCTACCCGCGAGCAGGAGGGGCAGGAAATAATGTTGAGCCCGCCCCCAAGATCCGGGACTGAAATAAATCTGCCCGCGGCAATATCCTTAAGGATCTTGTGCCCCCAGACGATCTCCTGGGATTTGTCCGGATTGGCGAGCGTTAAAGACACGCGGATCGTGTCCCCGATCCCCAGAGGGATCAATTGTTCAAAAGCGGCTAGTGTTTTGATCACCCCGTCAGGCAAAAGCCCCGCCTCGGTAACGCCCAGATGGATGGGCACGTCTGGACGGCGTTTGGAGAACTCCTTGTTGCAGGCCACGACCTTGGAAGGATCGGAATCTTTGAGACTGACGACGTAATTGACGAACCCGATCTTATCGAGGAGCTCACAGTGCCAGGCTGCGCTCTCGACGATGGCGCGAATGTGATCGCCCGCGTAGCGTTCGAGGAATTCGGGTGCCACCGAACCGCAGTTGACCCCCACACGCAGCGCGATACCATTTTTCTTGGCAACGCCGGCAAGCCACGCGACCTTTTCTTCGATGGGAGTTGTCTTGTCCAAATGATGGAGGTGGCCGGGATTGTAGCGGATCTTGTCGACGTACGGGGCGACCTTTTCGGCCAGGGGAAAATTTTCCTGGAGGTCCACCACCAGGCGCGCTTCGGGAACTTCCTTACGGATCTTGGCAAGGCCCTCGACGTCGCTTAGGTTGTCCACCGCGATGCGAATGAGGTCCGCGCCCTTGGAAAGAAGATCGCGGATCTGGCGGGTCGTAGCTTCGACGTCGCGCGTGTGCGTAGCGCACATGCTTTGGACCGAAATGGGCGCCCCGCTCCCGATGAGGAGGTCCCTGACTTTGACTTGACGCGTGGTACGACCCATAACACCTACTGAGCTTAAGACTTGCCTTTCAGAAGGCAATGTTTGGACAGGATCGGGCAGTTAAAACCGCCCTTTTTTATGCAGTTGGTCGCCGAAGACTCGGCGAAAGCGATCAGAATAGTACCCAACGCAGCGGTCATGATGAAAACACCGATCAGTCGTCCGACGGTTTTTGTATCCTTCTTTTCCTTTGTCGCCTCGAGAAACACGAGGTATCCCAAAGCCAAAGCGATCAGATTCAGAGCAATGTACATACAGCCTCCTTTAATAAATATCCCAGGAAGATAGACCCGTAGAAAGAATGTGCCGAGGGGCAGAATCGAACTGCCCACGCCCGCCTTTTCAGGGCGGCGCTCTACCACTGAGCTACCTCGGCATTATAAGGTAATCCAGGTTTTTTAGTCTATCACCGACCTAAGGTTTATCCAACGATATTTTAGAATTGGGTGACGAAGTCGCCCACTTCAACGGTCGCGATGGACCATTCGGGAAGAAGAACGGCCGCGGAAAGGTCCGGCTTAAGCTTCTGGACCGAAGCCTTGCCGATGATCCGGTCGCCGTGGATCACATTGATGACGGAGCCGCTCCGGAGACCATCCTGTGAACCGGCATTGATGATGATGAACTGATAGACGTTGTTCACATGCTGGACCTGAGCGCTTTTTCCGGTGCTTTTTTGAACGAGGATCTTTCCGAGCTTCGCGGTGTCGATCACGGGGGGCGCCTCGTAACGCAGCTCGTTGACCGCCCGCGCAGGCTTCTCTCTCTTGACCGACTCGGTCTTTTTACCTTCCAGATCCTTGATCTTGTCGAGAAGCTCGTTTCGGCCTGATTCCAACTCGGTGATCTTTTTCTCCAGATCGGTGACTTCCTGGCTTTTGGCGAGGTTGTCATCCATGAGGGCTTCTTTTTGTTTCTCAAGCTCGGTGATCTTATCGGTAAGGGATCGGACGCTTTCTTCCTGACTCTTCTGCGAAGCCTCCAAAGCTGCATTCTGGGCCTTGAGGCCATTCACGGAAGTCTCGAGCGAAGCGATCTTTTCGTTCAGGGAGCGCTCCATTTCGTCGCGCTTATCCTTCAGATCATTGATCTCCACGTCCTTTTCGCCGAGCTTGGACAGGCTTTCGGAAAGAGCCTTTTCTTTTTGAATGCGAAGGTGACGCTCGGAAAAAGAGGTCTGAAAAAAGAAAAGAGAGACGATGAGCAAAGTGACGGGTGCGGCGATGACCATCACTTTTTTTGTGTACAAACTGCCCCCTTTTTTTTCTTAACGACTAATAAATATTAAGCAATAGTGTACACAAATAAACGAGGTTTCGCAACGCCATTTTGAGGATTATATTTCCGGATCTGTTTTTTCGATACGGATAATGTCTTCCGTTTTCAAGACAATAGTACCGCGACCGGGACCGGCGTAAAACTCCACGGTCACGCGGCCGCCGGATCTGGAAATGATACGGCCGTGGACAACCCCGCCGCTTTTCAGATAGATTGCGTCGGGTGCTTCGGAGTTTTTTCCCGCCGTTTCGGGCTCATCCAAAGGCGGCGTCTCCGGCAACTTTTGACCATCAAGATAGGCCTCGAGGTCGACCCCGACGGAAGGATTGAGCGCGCGTTCGATCGTAGTGGTTTTTGCCGCAAAGAGATCCTCCCATTTTTTGGCTACATCGTTTTTCCATTCGTTCGCTCCTACCAGGGCACGCAAGGAAGCTTTCTTCAATTTCACCGCAACGGATGGGGCTTTCCGCAACTCGTTCCAGACTTTCTCATGAAAACCAAGCCGTACTGCCCCCCAGATCGATACTGCCGCCAGAACAGCGCCGGCCGCGATTGCCAGGGTCTGAACCTTTCTCTGCCGTAGCTTTGTGTGCAGCGTGATCTTGCCCCGGCCGTCTTTTTTTGAAGTGTAGAGAGCTTTATCCGCTTTCTCAAGAAGCTCTTCCGCGGTCCAGCCGTCCGCCGGATAGGACGCGATGCCGCCGCTGAAGCTCATCTTGAGCTGATTGCCGCGGACGTTGCAGGGGCGGGCCTTGATGTTCTCAAGAAGCCGCGACGCCAGGAGCGAGGATTCTTCCGCGTCCGCCGCGTGAAAAAGGACCAGAAATTCGTCTCCGCCGAACCGGAAAAGGGTGACTTGCTCCGCGACCAGGTCGAGACGAATGGAGCTTGAGAAATATTTGAGCACCTCGTCTCCGATCAAGTGTCCGTATTTGTCGTTGAATGATTTAAAGTGATCGATGTCGAAAAGGAGTATGGAAAACGCTTTTTTATAAGTGTCGTAATTGGAGCGGAGCTCGTTGATCGCCGAGATGAGCGTTTCCCGCGTATGAAAGCCGGTCAGAAAATCTTTTTTGAATTCGAGGGCGCCCATGGCTTAGAACAGCGGCTCGAGGCTGAGAGATCTTTCCAAAAACCAGACCATTCCGCAAATGGCCACGAACGCGGACACGGCGCGGATCGCTGGCAAGCGAAAACGGTTTCGAGCCAATATCCAGATGAGGGGCAATAAACAGGCCACCACGGCCAACTGCCCCGCCTCCACGCCGACATTGAAAGATAAGAGCGCGCCCATGAGTCCGCGGCGGGGCAGCCCGAGCTCTTTAAGCGCGCCTGCGAAACCGAACCCGTGGGCCAGCCCGAAGAAAAAAGTCAGGATCCACCGGTGAGAGACCGAGTGAACAAAAAAGTTTTCCAACCCGACATACACGATGCTGAGCGCGATCGCCGATTCCACGAGCCGTGAAGGCAGATCCACCCACCCCAGGACCGCCAACGTCAGCGTCAGACTGTGCGCCACGGTAAAGGAAGTGATGATCTTGATAAGAGAAGACGCGCGTCCTCCGATCACAAGCAAAGCGAGCAAAAAAAGAAGGTGGTCAACCCCCAAGAGAATATGCCTCGTGCCCAGTTTGACGAACTGGAGATCTTGCTCCCAAAGTGATCTTTCTTCCCGAAGCAACAAAGTCGTTTTTCGGCTGTCTCGGTTGAGCACCGCGGTTTGCACCTGGTCATCTTGGGCCAACTTGATGAGGAAAATATGATTTTCGCCGAATCGATCGGAAAAGTCAGCCGAGATCGTCAACGTTCTGGGTTTCTTCTTGAGCAGGACCGATCCCGTCAGGTGAAGATAAAGAGGCCTTCCCTCGTCCCTTAATAATTCTTCCTCATACATTCGCTCTTCCTGAAAAAGTTTCGAAAAATTCTCAGATCCGATCGCGGGATCCGCCCAGATGATGGGCGACGGGGAAGAATCCAATTGCACCTCCACGCGTGACCGCGCGTAAGCGGCTAACCTCGACAAAGTGCCGATAGGGCCTTGATCCAAGCCAAATTCATTTGCCGAGCGCTCCGCGTCCACGGTTAGGACAAGCTCCAAGCGATCCGGGCACTCCACCAAGCTTAAGTAACCCGTATCCAGAGCGTGCGCCCAGGCTCCTTGAGGTATGATCAAAAAAGAGATCACCCAGAAAAAAAAATTTATTTTGCCAAGGATCCGCGTTCCCGACACCCTAATCCCAGGCATACCAGAAATAAGTTACGCCGCCCGCATTGCTATGATGAGAGTCGTTACTGCTCACGCGAAAACCGTCCTCGCCCGCAACGATCCGAAGACCTGTTTGTTCAACATATAAGTTTTGCCGCATTGAAAGTGAATAATCTGCGGACAGCGTCGTCCCGGACGAATTTTTCAGAGTAAGGCCTTCCCAAGTTTTCTGCAGATGAATATGTGCCAGACCCACATGACGATTCCATGTGATCACATAAGTCGGATGAAAACCCGTAGGTATAAACAGGTAGCCTGGTAAATTTGTTCCGGTGCCTGTATAACTGCCGCTGGCTTTCGGTCCCGCGCTGGCCCACCGCGCGGCGTTACGAAGATAGACGTCATTGGCATCGAGATTTCCGTTGGCGTTGTTGGAGGGCGCCGATCCGGGATTGTAGGTTGACATCACACCGACATTACCCGCCGAGTTGATCCGAGCTCTTTCGACGCCGCCGGTCGAAAAGTTGAGCGTGCCGGCCCCGGAAGACCACATCCCGGTGTCTAGTTCAGTGCGAAATGAAAAGCTGGGAGCGGCCGCGGATCCCATCCCATGAGCCCCGACGCCGAACACGTCGAGCTGCGCCACGGGATCCGTGACGCCGCCGAGTCCCAAGCGGCCGTTTTCATCCAAGACCATCAGATTGGTGGCGCTCTGGATGCCATTCCCAAAATTATTTGAAGTCCCAAAAAGCAAGGTACTTCTGTTGGTGGGAGCCACGACGCTTACGGCCTGATGCATCCAGATCCCGGCCTTGGGTTTGTCGGCGTTGTCGTTGGAGCTGGACCAAAAAATACCCGGGGTGTAGGTGTTGTCGTTGTATTCAGTGATGATATTCAGCCCCGCGTTGACCAGACTGCTGGTAAAATTGGTGAGTGTCGCACTTTCGTTAGAATTGTTGACCTCAATACGGCGGTGGTTCGCGTAAGGTTGAGGATAATACGTCGTGATCTCGACCTCTTCAGCCCATAGGAGACCGGAAACTAAGGTGCACCATGCGCCCGCAAAAAAAATAAGCCTATGTAAATTTCTAAACCGTTTCATAGAAGCACCTGTTTAATTCCAAGCATACCAATAGTAAACTCTGCCGTTGACGTTCGTCGACTTGGCAGCATCGTTCCCGCCCACAAGAAACCCAGGGATTGTTTGATCCGCCGGAATCCGAAGATAGCTAAGACCGGCATAGATGGTGTCATCGCAGTAGAAAGAATTATTGGAATCTCCGTCGATCAGGAGGCCTTTCCATGTCTCTGCGGTCCTAATAACGGTACCATTCCAGCTCCAAACCATCACGCGGTTTGGCGGTGAAGTCGTTTGAATCAGGCGATTATTTCCTGTGGCGGCGACCGTATAATTTCCCGTATAGGTGCCGCTCTGGACCGGCACGCCCCATCCCGACCCAGCGGCGCTGACGCCTACCTGACCGAGCCACTTATTGCCGTTACGCACCCACACGTCATTGACATCCAGATTTCCGGCGGCACCGTTGGATGCCGCTACTGGCGGCGTGTATGTCGTGTCGACTCCGACATTGCCGCTGCTATTGATATAAGTCCTCTGAATGCCGCCCGTCGAGAAACTGAGCGTATTGGCCGCGGAGGTGTACATCCCGGTGTCCAGATCCCCTCGGATCGCGAACCCCGGAGCCGCGGCAGTGCCTGCCAAATGCGCGCCGACGCCGTTCACATCAAGCATGGCCGCGGGGGCTTCCGGCGCCGTGAGACCGATACCCAATCCTCCGTTTTTATCCAACACCATGGTTTTAGTGATACCCGTCTCAAAAAAGTTCGAGGTTCCGAAGTACAATCGGCTCTCATTGGTATATTCGTACAGCCAGATCCCCGCTTTGGGCTTGGAGGGGTAGTTGTTCGAGGTGGACCAGAAAATTCCGGGAATGTAGGCCGGTCGCGAAGACGGGTAGTCCATAACAATATTGATCCCGGCTCTTGTCAGCCCTAGAGTGAACTCAGCGATCGTGGCGCTTTCGTTCTCATTCTGCACCTGCACGTCCTTATAACTGCCATAGGGTGCTGGGATATAGGTTGTGATCTTCACCTTCTCCGCGGCGTAAAGCGCGCTTGAAAAAACAGCGCTCGATAGAAACATAAACGAGGCGCTCACGATCAGATTCTTAAATGAGCTCATGTGTCAGTCCCAAGCATACCAATAGTAAATACTGCCGGTTTCATTGGTTTGATCCAACAAGGTGGTGCCTCCCACGTAAAAACCCGGACTGGTCTGATCCGCCGGTATACGTAAGTAAGTTTGCCTAACGTCGGTATCAGCCGCATAATGAAATGAACAATTAGCTGCAGTGGTAGCGCTTCCGTCCGGCGCGGCAGCAGCTGGAAAGATCAGCCCCTTCCATGTCTCGGACATTTCAATAGACGCTCCATTACGTACCCAGACAATGACATGCATGGGAGCAAAGGAAGTGGCGATCAAACGACTGTTTCCGCCGGTACCGCCCGTGTAAGAGCCGGAAGCGTCCGGCGCTCCACTGGTAGGCCCCACTCCGGCGATTCCCATCGAGCCCGCCCACTTGGCGCCATTACGAAGCCAGACGTCATTCACGTCTAGATTGGCATTATCGCCGTTTAAGGGCGCTGAACCGGGATTATAAACCTCCCCCCCAGCCCCAAAGGGGCCAATACCAACGTTCCCTTGCGAAGTTATTTCCATCCTTTCGGAGGCCGCGGTGGAGAAATTTAGCGTACCGGGTGCTTTGGACCACATCCCCGTACCCAGATCGTTGCGAATGGCAAAACTTGGCGCTGCGGAAGTGCCCCAGTCATGAGCGCCGACTCCGTTGACATCCAGGACGGTGTTGACGGTAGGTAAATTGGTGGGCGCTACGCCCGGCGCCGTGGCGGCCGCTGTGAGCCCGACGCCCAACGACCCGTTTTTATCTAAAACCATCGTCTTAGTGATCCCCGAGGCAAAAGCGCCGGAAGTTCCAAAGTACAGCCGGCTTTCGTTGGTGTTTTCAAGCATCCATATGCCGGCTTTTGGGTCACCTGGGTTATTGACTAAAGTAGACCAAAAAACACCCGAGGTATAAGCCGCGCCTGATGCCGGGTACTCCACGATGATATTGATGCCCGCTTTGATCAGTCCTTGGGTGAAGTCCTCGATTCTGTCGCTTTCATCCGTATTTTTCACTTTGACGTCTTTGTAGTTCCCGAACGGTGCCGGGTAGTAGGTTGTGACGGTGACGTCTCCCGATGTCCGGTTGTCCCCTGCGGCAAATGCCGCATGAGTCATGAAACTGCACAATATAAGCGCCGTTCCTACGATAAAACTTAAGCAGTTTTTTAGCTTTTTCATGCGTTTATCCTAGACCTGTGGACACGATCTTCCGCTGTTTGGTGACGCTATCCACCGGACCGATGTCCACTTTGATGTAAGACCATGACTCCTGAGTGCCGCTATACATCGCGGTGTCAGTAGTCCCTGTAGCGACCGTTCCATTAATATTTATGTAATAGGGCGCCGGATCGTACGAAGTCGTATTAAAAGACGTCGCGCCGGATGTTACCACAGCTACTCCCGGAGGACTGATGTTCTTTCGTATCCTCCACATCGCATCCATCACCCCGGCTTGAGCTAGATAATAGACCCTGGGGCGAGTGGTGCCCGCCAGAGATCTGATCTGCTTCTTTTGATTATAGCCAAAGTTTAGAGCGTAGGAGGCAATAAGCACGATCATAAGACCTGTCATCAGCACCACCATGAGCGCCACGCCTTTTTCATCGGATCTCATTTGGGCTTTCCTGACGGGGCTACTTGAGTCTGATGTATCTTACCCTCTTGTGTCACAAGTTTGATATTCACCACCACGGCGCTACCGGCTTTGGTGGCATCCACGGCCGTGCTCGGATTCACGAAGGTGAAAGACGAATTAGCGGTGTCCAGCGGCAAATTGAACAAAAGTTCGGGATCGCTTGCCGTCACGTCCGTCGGCGTCACGCCCGCGGCAAAAGTCCTCCAATAAAGTTTGCCGCCAATGATCCCGTACACTTCCCAAGGGTCGTCCGCGGTGCTCACGGTCGGCGGATCGGACCCTTCGATCCTCACGGATAGCTGTTTCCCGGTACCGCTGATCAAGACTTCGTTGGCCGATTTGACCGATCGTGAAAGATAGTTCAAAGTGATCAAGGGACTTAGGTTTCCGGACCTTTGTTGATTCTCCAAGAATTTCAGCGACGTTACGTGAAGCGACGCGGCGGCCACGAACACCACGCTCAAAATGACCCCCGCCACCAAAAGCTCTGCGAGACTGAAGCCTCTTTGATCATAAAATTTGAGGATCATACTTCCCTTACCGACAGTACCACCTTCTTGTAGTCCTGGCTGGGCAACGAAATAGTCGATACCGTGTACTGGCGTGTATAGGATTTTCCGTTGATGGTGATCGTCTCAGGACTCGCCGGGTAGGTCCCGTCGGAAAGCGGCTTACCGGCAACGTTCCACCAATCCTGTCGCGCCATTTCGTGGAGTTCTTCGAGTTTGTCTTGGGCGAGATTGTATGCTTCCGCATGGTAGACCGACGTAGGAGAAAGAAGGGCGGCGTTCGTGAACATGCGCAGGGTCATCACGACCACCCCGGCGAGCAAGACCCCCGCCAACAGTACCTCGGCCAGAGAAAAACCGCGTGGATCCAACCTCTTAGGCATGATCCGACGCCGCTTAAGTACCGGTCTGCGTGACAACTCCCGCTTGTGTGATGTTGTAAGCACGCGTCGTACCTCCCCCTGAGGTCCCGTTTCGTGTCGCTGTTGCTGAGAAAGTACTACTCGTGGGTGTAGTCACAGAGTTGACATCGTAGTACTGCTCTGCGATGTCGATGCTCAGGCCGGAAACACTGGAATTGAGCGCGGCAACGGTGGGATTTCCAGAGAAGCCCAGGTAATCCCCGCTATGGCTCAAAGCATAGATCTTCTCTGCGGTGTAGATGATGTACAGATTCGTCTTGGCTTCGTTGGAGCGGGCTTCCTCCATCGAGGAGAAATAACTCGGTAAAGCAAACCCGGCCATCATGCCCACCATGACCATTGCGACCAAAACTTCGGTAAGTGTGAACCCGTTCTTTTTTATAAGCATCAAACCCCACGACCTTTAGATCAAGACTTACGCGTAGAACCTCCGTGTTATTCTTAGGTTAGAGTGCCGGTGATCGCACCTGTCTCTTTGATAATAACCGTGTCCGTAGTGGCAAGCGGCGAAACAGCAACACCTGTTGCTGTTATTGTGTAGGTGGTTGCCGATCCGACACTGATACCGTAAGTAAAATGCGCTGTTTGCCCGGTATTGGTGGCTTGGGTAGCTGGATTTTCATAACCGATAGCCGTAGCCGATAACGGGGTTCCAAAATCGGCACCTGTATATTTATTGTTCATGGTAAAAAAGTCGGCCATCGCGCTTCGGATAGCCGTCAGTTGCGACAACGCCTCTACGCGGTAGGAACGTTTTACTTGGCTCGTATAAACGGGCATCGCTATTCCCGCAAGAACACCTACGATCACAATGACCACAAGAACTTCAACAAGCGTAAAACCCTTCTTATTTTTCATTTTCATTGTCTCCCTGATTGAACCCATTTTAAATTAACTATTTTATTAATTGATTATTAAAACGCAATTAAAGTGTACATTGCTCATCTACTGATGTCAAACCTAAATATAAATTTTTTGACTATTAACGTACGATACGGCCAATATTGATGATGGGTAAGAACATGGCTATCACAATGCTTCCTACAACACCCCCGATAAAGATCAGGATGAGGGGTTCGATCAAAACGCTAAGCCTCCCAATAAATGTGTCCACTCTGACCTGGTAGTAATCCGCCACCTTCTCGATCATGTACGAAAGTTGACCGCCCTCCTCCCCGGTCTGGATCATGCTGACCATCATGGGAGAAAAAAGGCCACATCGTTCAAGCGCAAATGAAAAGCTCTTTCCCTGACGGATGTCCTCAATGGTCCCATTGAGCGCGGCTTCAAAGATGACGTTTCCGGCCGTGCGTGAGCAGATGTCTATGCTCTGAAGAATATTCACGCCGCTTTTTAGCAGCGTCGACAAATTGATCATGATGCGAACCACGATCACATCCCGGATAAAGGCGCCGAACAAAGGAATATTCAAGAGCGTCTTGTCCAAGTGCTTCCGCCCGGGTGGAGTGCCGACGTACCATCGGACTCCAACCACGGCCAGAAATGTGAGGAATACCAGATAGAAAAAAAAGCGCTGCAAAAACGTGCTCACCCCCACGATCGCGAGCGTGAATGGCGGAAGCTTCGCCTGAAAACTGTCGAACAGTTTTGTAAAGATCGGAATGATCCTTATCATGAAAAAAAGAAGCGCCACAAGGGCCGCGCTCATTAAAAGCGCCGGGTAGATCAAGGCGGAAATAATTTTTCTTTTTAAATTCAATACCGCTTCGATGTATAGGCCCAGACGCTTCATGATCAGAGGCAAATTGCCGCTGGCCTCGCCGGCTTCGATCAAAAAACTCCACAGAGGCGGAAAGATCTTCGGGTACTTGCTGATGGCCGACTGAAAAGTCTGGCCGGCGCGAACATCGGTCTTCACGGTCCCCAAGATCTTGGACAGCGTCTCGCTCTCCACCTGATCGGTGACCAATTCCATGGTCCGTATGAAAGGCACCCCGACCTCAAGCAATAAAGCGCTCTGTTGTATGAAAAAAAGGAGGTCCTCCTGCTTGACTTTTTGATGTTTTTTTATAGTCCGTTTGCCTGAGGAGTCGCTTGGGGCGACATGGGTAGGAGTGATATTGGTGACGATCAGATCGCGCCCCTGCAGGATACGCATGAGAGAGGCCTCGGCAGGGGCCTGCTGCCGGCCCTGAACCAGCTTCCCCCATTTGTCGCGCGCGCTGTATTCGAAAAGGGGCACGGGGCTGTTAGAAGTCGTCGGTGACGACGACTCTTAAGGTCTCTTCAAGAGACGTGTCACCTTTTAGGACTTTTTGATAGCAGTTCTCCTCCAGGGTCTTCATCCCGGATTTTTTTGCCTCCGCGCGGATCTCGGCAAGCGACGCCTTGCGTGTGATCAGCTGCTGCAAGGCCGTCGTCACGGGTAAAAGTTCATAGATCGCCATGCGGCCGGCATACCCGGTATTAAAGCATATGTCACAACCGACCGACTTATAAAATACCGTGGATCTCTGTACGGGCAAGCCTTTGGGCAAAGAAGGCGGAGGCGGAGTGGATTTCTTGCATTTGGGGCATAGTTTGCGAAGGAGGCGCTGCGCCACGATCAAAGAAAGTGAGGAAGCTGCCAGATACGGCTCGATGCCGATGTCTACGAGACGATTGATCGTGGATACGGAGTCATTGGTGTGGATCGAGCTAAATACCATGTGCCCGGTCAGCGCCGCCCGGATACAGATCTGCGCTGTTTCAAGGTCACGAATTTCACCGACGAACAAAACGTCAGGGTCCTGTCTCAAAAAAGAGCGCAAACCGGCCGCGAACGTGAGCCCGATCGCGGGCTTGGCCTGCACCTGATTGATGCCGGCTATTTTATACTCCACGGGATCTTCAATGGTCGTGATGTTGATGGAGTTGTCCTTCAGTTCATTGAGCGCCGAATAAAGCGTCGTCGTTTTGCCGCTGCCGGTGGGGCCGGTCACAAGGATAAGCCCGTTGGGCCGATGAATAGCTTTGCGAAAGATCTCAAGCTCCTCCGGGTTGAACCCGAGCGTGCCCAGATCAAGCGAGACCGCTTCCCGGTCCAGAATACGCAAGACCACTTTTTCGCCATAGATCGTCGGGATGGTCGAGACACGCAGATCCACAGCTCGATTGTCCACCAGCACGCTGAAACTACCGTCCTGCGGCAAGCGTCTTTCGGCAATATCAAGCTTCGCCAAAATTTTAATACGCGAGATGAGCGGTAGAAGCACTGATCGGTCCGGCGGAGCTTTGGACTGAAGGACACCGTCCTTTCTGAAGCGGATGAGAAAGCTTTTCTGAAAGGGCTCCAGATGAATGTCGCTGGCCTGACCTCGCACCGCCTGCTGGATCAAGAGATTGGTCAGTTGGATCACGGGGGCCGCTTCCGCCTCCGCCGCCAGTTTGTCCCGAGAGACTGTTTCCTCAGCTTCGGCGGACGCGATGCTGTCTTCGTAGGAGGCCTCCATCACCGCCTGGAGAAGACTGCCTTCCCCGTAAAAACTTGAGATACTTCTCTCAATGTCGCTTTTGGTGGCGATAGCCCGCTCAATGCTCATATTTGTGACTTTACGAAGATTATCGAGCAGGACCACATCCGTAGGGTCCGTCAAAACGACCGTGAGAGTGTTCGAGCTTTTTGAAAGAGGGATCACCCCGTGCTTGCGGGCAAAGGACTCTGGGATCAGCCCGATCAAACTTTTGACCTCGACCGCTTTTTCCTGTAGGGCCTCCTTGGAAATAAAAGGGATGCCCAACTGGTGGCTTAAGGTCAGAGCGAGCGCCTTCTCATCGACGAACCCCAAGCGCACCAAAGTCGCGCCCAGGAACTCCCCTTTTTCCATCGCTTGAGCTTTTAAAGCTTTGTCGAGCTGATCCGCCGTCAGTAACCCGCGGCTGATGAGGATGTCCCCAAGAAATAGATTCTGTTTTTTCATTTTTTTCCGTTTAGGGAGTCCAGCGATAGAGCCATTTCTTTTGCGGCCGCCTGCGTCAGAGCGGGTCTGGCGCTTTTTTGGCGGAGCTGATTTTCCTTGATCAGTACGGGACGGCTTTTTGCTTCCACATTTTCGATCGAGTCCAACTGCTTATCCATCTCCTCCCCGATGTAATTGGAAAGAACCCGCCGCTCGGTTGGGCTCATCTCGGAAGCGCCGGCCACGTCGTATTCGTTGACAATGTGCGGAGTAATAAAGATCAAAAGCTCACGATCAAGATCGTTGCCATCGTTGTATTTGAAAGCGTAGCCCAAAAGCGGGATATCCCCGAGAAAAGGGATCTTCTTCGCCGTCAGGCTATCGTTGCGGTCCAAAAGACCGCCGATGACAAGTGTCTGATCATTTTGAACCCTGGCCATGGTGCGAACCGTTCGTGTCGTCGGGTCCTGGAAAGTGGTGGGAAAAAAGCTTGAGGCGGCCACCGTCGTGACGGACGGCTCAACAAAAAGGCCGATCGATTCGTCCTCGTTGATCTGAGGCGTCATCTTAAGCACAATTCCCACTTCGGTCCGTTCTGCGGTGTGGGAAGAAGAGATCGCCGTGCCTTCGGCCGTCGTGGTTGAGGTCGTATCCGCGATGGCCGCATTGGTCACGAGCTTAATGTTGGCGGCCTCATTATTGAGGGTCAACACACGCGGCCTGGCCAAAATTTTCGTGCGCGAGTCGCTGGTCAAGAAACGAAGCGTCGCCGTGAAATTAGTCGCGCTCAAAGTCCCGAGAGTCAGCGTGGAAGCCCCCTGGGTCGTCGCCTTGGCGCCCTGACTATTGTTGAATATCGACTCGGTGAAAGGAAACCCTGTCGTCCTTGACCCGCCCGTCAAGCTGGCAAGCGCGCCGTTGGTCCCTCCCCAATCCACTCCATGATCGGTGAGTATATTTTTTTGGACTTCCATGAGATAGACTTCGATAGAAACTTGCGCAGAGGGTCTATCGATGGCATTTAGGACAATTTCGATCTCGTCCAAATTTTTGGGGGTGTCGGTGACGATCAGGCTGTTACTGTGAAGATCGATCGTCACTTTTCCGTTCGGTGTCAGGAGACTGGCGACCATCTGGTCAACGCCTTTAGCGACCGTCAAATTGGTCGCGGGAGCGGAAGTGGAAGTTGTCGAACTTGTTGAAGTTGACGATGAAGTACTATCGGAAGCGTTGGTGGTGGAATTAGAAAGGGCTACCTGCGCCTTCAGATCTTGTATGGTGGCATTTCCCCCTATTTCCATCGGCGAGATCGAAAGACGCGTGTACTTGAGGTGAAAAACCCGTATCTGGGTGAGCGGTTTTGAGATCTCATTTGACGGCCCCGGACAAAATAAAACCACCTTGCTTCCGGCGATCTGTTCAATGCGGAGATTGTTGGCCACCGCGATGCTGCGCAGAGCCTCCCGGATCGGCACGTTGTCGAGACTCAAACTGATCTTCCTGGTTTCCAATTCCTCGCTCGCGACATAACTAAAACCCGTCTGCTCGGACAGAACTCTTAGGATATCTTTGAGGAAGATGCCTTCAACGCTGATGGTCACGACAGGCTCCTCCCCGCCCTTAGAGGGAGAGAACTTGAACTCAGCGATCTCGGCAGCCGAAGCGCGGAAGGTCATCAACAGCATTGCCAAAATAAAAAAAACTTGCCTGAGTTTTGTCATTTTATTGGTTCCTTTCGGGTCGCAGAGTCCATTCCTGGTCGTTCAATGATATCCTAACCTCATTTTTTTTTATTTCAATCACTTTAACTCCTTCGATCATCCCGTTGGTGAGAACGTGTTTCCCGTTGATGATGGCGCGCGGTTTTCCCGGGACCCAGATGATGCCGGTCAGGACTACGGGCGGTTCTGTCGGCCCCGGAAGAGCCGCCCGGGGTTCTTGGGTCTGAACTCGATGCCCGCGACTGCCGACTTCGCTGAAGGGATCTCTGAAATTCTGCCCTGCATATTCAACCGCTGAACACGTTCCCAGAAAAAGGACCTCCGCCAACAAGACCAAAAAACACACGTTTCGTGTCACGAAGCAGTTCCTTTTGCCGAAGCGTAGGCGCCCAACCATAGATTAATTCTTAAGTCCTCCGAAGCGGCGCGGTTATCAGGCGCACTCACTCGAAGCGTGCGCACTTTGATCAGAGGCTTGTTATTTTCAATTTTCTCTAAAAAATGTCCGAGCGCGTGGTAACTTCCGCTGGCCTCAACTTCCAGACCGATCCTCAGGTAGGTCGACTCTTCCCCTGAAACTCGAGGCGTGACGGACACGAGAGCCAAACCGGACTCGGCCGCCAGGCGGCTCACCGCTTCGATAAGACAATCCGCCTCTCCTGTTTTCGAAAGACAAGGTTCAAAAGCCGCAAGATCCTCTTCCAAGGCCGTAATGTCTTGCAACGCCGCCTGTTTTTTCCGGCCGTCCGAGATCTCTTTATTGAATTTTTTAAGCGACGCCACGTCGGCATGGATCAAAACTTTCCACCCCAAAAAGATCGCCGCCGCGAACAACACCGCTGAAAGAGCCCTTTTCTTATTTTCAAAACTCAAAGTCTTCAACGGGTCTTTCACGCGGCTCCCGCTTTCCTTTTTGAGGCGCACTCCACGACAAATGACATAAGAGCCTCTCGGCCCGATTCGCGGCCGGAAACGTTCCGGACCTGCGACAGCAACACCGTGTCCAGGCCTTTCATAAATTCGGCATTGGTTCTCAGGCGCTCAACGAACCCTTGGGCGGCGGCCATTTCAACTCCCGGCGCTCCGCCGCCAAGAATAACCCCTTCAATTTTGAGGTTAAGCGTCGACACACCGTTCTTATCCTCGATATCCGAGACATCGATCGAAGTTAGCTGTATGACCTCCGGAGTGGTTCGCGCGATGGCTCCTAATTTTTCCGTCCAAAATAACCGTCCGGTCATCAGGGAAGACAAAAAAGATCTTTTAAAATCGAGCTGTCGCTTGGCATCGGACAACTCATCCTTGGAAAATGCCGCTTTAGAACCGGCCGTCTGCGCCTGATCCTTTTTCATATTTTCAACGGTCCTTTTGGCTGAAATAATTTTAGGAATAAATAGAGCATGGAGTACCAGCACACACACAAAAGCGGTGGCGGCGCCCGCCAACGCCCAGTGAATCAGTATCTTCTTTTGCGCTTCCAAAGGAGGCTCCGCCTTCAGGTTCTCTCGACCCAAACCAAGAGCGAGGTCTGGGACCTTCTTTTTCAAAAAATTAAACCGTGTTTGCGGCGGTCTTAAAGCGGCTCCGATCGAGAAGATCATCCCCGGGGAAACGTGTTCCGTTTTGCTGAACAGTCCCCCGGAGGGAGTCCACTCCTGGACGGGCACGTCAAATTTGGAGTGTAAACCTTCAGCCCATTGGGTGGCGTTGTAAGCAAGGTCCGTGGACAAAAAAATGCGCTTGATCTCTTCATTTCTAAAATTTTTTGAGAAATAACTGAAAGAAAGAACGCTTTCTTTGGCGAAAGATTCAAAATCCCGTCCGAACCCGGAGGGTTCCAGAAGCGCCGGAGGCGTGAAAGCGCCGGTCCTGGCCATAAGGATCATCTTATTTTTTTTCACCACGACGTCAAAACTGCCGTCATCGCGCAGGTTGATCAGCGCCAGAACTTCGTCTTTTTTTTCGCGCGGTTGAAGCATCTCAAGACGCAGAATGGATAAAGCGTCCGGTTCGATCGCCGAGACCAAAAGGCCCGCAGCGCTTAAAACCTGGAGCAGGCTTTCTATCAGACTTTTCCTGGCGGCCAGGAAAACGATCTTTATATTTTTTTTCTTCGTGTCAGGGAACGATTCAAAATCATAACTTAAGTCCTTGATCTCAAAAGGCATGTATTTCTGGGCCTCGAAGCGGACGGCGCTGGCCACTTCTCTGGCAGGCATGGACGGGAGCTCAAAATGACGAATAATGGATTCACTTCCCGGAAGAGCGAGCGTCACCGTGGCTTGCTTGAGCCCTGTTTTTTCAACGGTTTCAACGACAGCCGCTTTGAAAGCTTCTTTTTTGGAGGAAGCGTCAACGGTAGGCAAAATTTCTGTGCAGGTCAGGCGCTTTAAAAAAGATTTCCCGTTCTTTTTTGTCAATTCAGCCGCGTAAACGCACCTTGCGTCAAAATACAGGCTGATCCCAGCGCGATTGTCCGGCAAGAATAAACTCTCCTTTTCAATTTTCGGGCAAATCTACCTATGAATCTATCATTATTCGGTATAAATGCAAGCATAAGTTAAAAAAAATAACTATTTTTATTGATTTCTGCCACGAAAACTCGTAAGTTAGTGAACATGGCAAAAATTGAGGAAGATTTTCCCGTCAAGAAAGCATTTCTTTCCTTGCTGGTTCTATTTTTTGTTTTAAAAAATGTTTCCGCAGATCAGGTGTCCTCTGATTTTTACGGCGTCAAAATGATGAGCGAATACCACGCGAAGGACCTTGTGGTGGATGAGTCCGGGCCCACGCCGGCCTTCAGCGCCGACAAACCCGGCATGGACAAGCGGATCTACGCCACCGCCGTTCTCTCCGGCCGAAAACTCCTCATCCAGGTTTTTAACCGCTCGGATGAAACGATCCAGAGCGACTACGACACCGCGGAGTACACCGTCGTCACACATGACGGCGAAAGGCATGTCCTGAAACCTGCCCCGATGGGCTGGACCTCGACGAACACGATCGCTCCCGGTAAAAGCGCGACTTTTGATCCTTCGTTCGAGGGACGCGCGCCAAGAAAAGACGAGATCCGCGCGGTCGTCTGTTCTTTTGATCTCGGCAACATGAAGATCATCCTCCTGCCGCTGTCAAAAACTTTCACCGCAAAGGCGCCGGTGGCTCCAATAAAACCCGCCGAGCCTTCCAAAAAGATCGAGCTCGCGAAGACCAAACCCGCTCCAAAAAAAGAGATCCAAGCGGCGCCAAAACCCAAACCTGTTGAAGTAAAAAAAGAAGCACCAAAAAAAACGGAAGAAAAAAAACCGCTCGAGGTCAAAAAACCCATTGAAAATAAAATTGAAGCGAAGCCCGCGGCGTACGCTAAAAGACCTGAGCCGGCACTCGCGCTACCTGTCCCTACTTCCGTTTCGGCCCCCGCCAAAGGCGGGTCCGCCTCAGACGGAAAAAAAATACAAACATTCTCCGAAGCCGAAAAGAAGCTTCTTGATCAGTACGAAAGGTCCAGAAGATCCAGGAAATACTGGCACATCGAAGAAGTCAGAAACGGTGTTCTCGTGATCAATCTGGGCACCGATGACGGTTTGAAGCCGGGAGCCTCCGTCCAGATCGCCCGCGACGGAGTTTTTTTAGCCCAGGCCACGGTCCGCAGCTTAAGTCAGGGTTATGCGACGGCGACCGTTCCGCAGGAAGCGTCGGCTAGCATTAAAGCGGGAGACGATGTTCTGTTTTTTGACGTTGCTGTTTGATGAGTTCTTTGACGTCCTGAATTTTCGACAATAGATCGGCATCTTCGGGAGAAAGTCTTTGAGCTTTCTCCCAGATCTCTAAGGCCCTTTGATACTCCCCTGAATTCCCATAGAGAGAACCCAGATTCTTCATGGAGTCGACCGAGGAAGGGTTGCGTCGCAGATCGGTCAAAAAAAGTTTCTCAGCAACAGTTCCTTGGCCCAATTCCGCATAAGCTCTTGCCAGTTGAGGAATCAATTCGCTTCGAAGGGGATTCAAATTCAGCGCTCGCTCGTAAGCCTCAGCGGCAAGTTTGAACTCACGCCGGCCCATGGACCGCTCCGCCAGGCCCGCATGAGCCGTCCAAAGAGTTGGATCAAGTTCGAGCGCCCTTTGATAATTTTGAAATGAGAGATCGGGCTTTCCTTCCACTTGATAGAGACCTCCGAGGTTGTTATAGGCGGGGGCATAACGAGGATCTAATTTGATGGCTTTTTTGTAATACGTCAGGGCTTTTTTGTATTCACCCAGCGATGCGTAAGAAAGTCCTATGCTGTTCAATACTTCATAATCGTGAATCGTCGTCTTCTCATGTAATTTAATGCCAAAAATTTTTTTGTAGTCTTCGATCGCCTTTTGGTACTCTCCTTTTTCTTGATACGCGCAGCCTCGATTCAGGTAAGCCATCCTTCGTGGGTAGTTTTTCAGCACATCCGTCCAGAGGGCCACACTGTCTTTCCACACGTGGCATCGATTCCAGGTCAAGCTGGAGAGCGCGCCAAAATAAACCGGCAGCAGAACCAAGATCAGGGCTTTCGCGACCATGGCAACTATTGATCTCTGCCGAAAAATAGCGCGGATAATTTCCGCAATGATCATGAACACCCCGATGGAAGGAAGATAGGTGTAGCGATCGAAGACGATCGATTGGTTCACTGGAATAACCTCTAAGGCAGGAAGGATCGTAAAAAAGAAAAAGAGGCTTCCAAAAACAATTTCTCGCGAATGCCGGCCCACGCGGATCATTCCAGCGGTCATAAGCATCAGAAGCGCCGGTGACACCAGGTAAATCTGAGGCAGAAGGCCGCCTGTTTTCTCAGGAAGCAGGTACAAACAGGATAACCTAACCGGAATGAACAGCTTCGCGAGATAAAACAGCACAGCATAAGCCGCGTAAAAACCATGGTCCAGAGACGCGAAGGCAATATGACGCGAAAGGGTCGCGTGCCCCATAAGCCCGATGACTCCGAAGACCAACGACGTCAGAAAAAATGGGATCTTCTCTGAAAAATGTTTTTTTATCAGACGCCCCTCAGCCAAAAGATCCACCAGCAATAAAATCACAGGAAAAAATAGTCCCGAGGGTTTGGACATCAGCGACAGGATGAACAAAGTCAAGCCAAGGTTATAATATTTTTTTTTACGGTACCTCCGGTAGTAGAGATACGAGACGAGAGCCGCCAGAAAGAAAAACGAATAAAGCATGTCTTTTCGTTCGGCCACCCATGCGACCGATTCAACGTGCAAGGGATGGATCCCGAAAAAAATCGCCGTTATAAAACCGGTAAATTTATTTCGACTCAAGATGTACACGGCCCAAAAAACCAAAAGAGTGTTCAAAACATGGAGCGCCAGATTGACGCTGTGGTAGACGACTGGATTGAGCCCAAAGAAATGGTACTCGATGCAATAGGATAAAAGAGGCATCGGGTGATACATTGAGTAGAAATAAGAAGTAAAGATTTTGACGACACCTGAAACGGACAGGTTTCGGATCAGCGGGTTCTCCAACAGATAGAAATCGTCGTCCCAACGGGTAAAGCCATTGCGCAAGGAAGGGATAAAATTCAACGCGGTGACCGAAGCGACCAGGAGCATCAGAAAAAAGAGGTTGTTATCTTTTCTGCCCCCTTCCCGGAGTTGTGAATTCATTTTGGTAAATATTTTTTAATCAAGGACAATACGATCAACGTCCCGCCAAACACGCAAACGACGCTCGCCCCTGTCGGAAAATCCAGAAAATAAGACACTACCATTCCCAGAACGCTCGCCATAAAACCGATCGCCCATCCCAAAAGAAGCCTTTTCTTCGGAGAATCCGAGAAAAGCACAGCGCTGGCTGAGGGCACCACAAGATAAGAGAAGACTAAAAGCACCCCAGCGATCCTTACGGAGCTTGTGACCACAAAACCGAAGGACGCGTAAAAAAGAAAGTCCCACCAGCGGACGCGTAGTCCCCGTCGGTAGGCTTCTTGGGGATCTTGGGAGATCAAAAAGAATTGTTTTCTAAATAGGATGTGAAAAAAACCTATTCCGGAATAGACAAAAAACATTTTAAGCACTTCCGCGGGTCGGACAAGCAGGATATTTCCGATGAGCGCTTCGCGGATACGCTCGTCCCCTTCCCCGGAGCGGCTTAAGACCAGGATCAGAAGCGCCGCGCAAACCGCGTAAGTGATCCCGATGATCGCTTCCTGAGGGATCTTTTGTTTTTTTAGCCTAGAAAGCGAAAAGATTATGGCGCCCGCGAGCGTAAAACCTAAAGACACCCAGTAGGACGGCGCCGACTCGGCGCCGAAACCCCAAAGAAGCGCGATGCCCGACCCCAGCGCCGCCACTTGAGCGAGCGCGAGATCCACAAAAATGACTTCGCGCTCGATCACGTGTAAGCCTAAATAAGCGTGAATTCCGGTGAGCACCAAGCAGGCTAAAAATGGCCAAGCCATGATCTCAAGAAATCCATGCATTTATTTTCCCGCCTTCCGGACGGGCCGGGACAGGCAAGCCTCTATCACTTTATGGATGTCGGTATCATAGAATGAAAAAATATCCTGCGTACCAGGCAGTTCACCAACATTGTGGGCGATCAGGACCACCGGCGCTCCTATCCGTTTGCCGAGCGCCTCGGAAGCCGCCGTCGGAAAGTAAGTCGTCTGTAGGATCGCTTTCACTTCATGGCTCTTGGCATAGGCTTGAAGCTCCTCAATGTGCTTGGGAGTCGGCGGAATGCCAGGCTTGGGCTCCAGATATTTGTCTGAGACGAGCCCCAGAAAATCCGCCAAATACGCTACCTCGTCATGATACGCGTAAATTTCTTTGCCCGCGCAAGACGCGCCCGAAGATCTCCACGCCGCGATCCTCCGGTCCATTTCGGCCAGGAACGCGTCTTCGTTACTCTGATAGACCGAAGCGTCCGCGGGGTCGGCTTCCTTAAGTTTTTCCGTGAGCGTGCGTGACATGATTTTCGCATTTTCAGGGTTTAAATGATAGTGCGGATTCCCAAAAAGATGCTGGTCCCCCTGCGACCGCGACAAAGCTCCCGACGGAGACTTTAAAAGCGTGATGCCCTCCGAGAGATCGACGGACTTGGCACCTCCGCGGAAAAACTCCGGCCGGCCCGCGGCTTCGACGAGCGGGTCCGACCAAGCCTCGAGATCGAGACCTCCGTTCACGTACAGATCCGCCTTCGACAATTCACGGATGTCGCTGGGTTTGGGTTGGATGAAATGGACATTGAACTTCGGTGAAGCGACACTTTTAACTTCCACACGTTCTCCGCCGATCTTTTTAACGAAATCCGCGTTGAAGGTGGTAGTCGCGACGATCTTTAGTTTTGCTTCCGCCGCGTCCGACACCGGTGAAAAACAAAACCAGCATAAAAACAGACTGATAAAAAAACGTTTCATGACGTAAGTCCTTTCAGATTATTGAAGCTTGTGCTTGTGCTCGCCGATAGCGAAGGTCCCCTGCACAAAAACCCGGTTGTCGTCCTTGGCAGTCGTGAGATTCACATGAGTCACTTGGGCGCGCCAGCGCGCAAATTCGCTCTGATAGAACGTCACGTATCCTGAGGTCGCGTCCTCCGTCGAGTTGGGATTCGAGAAATTGGCCGCGGTCTCGATGAGCTGCACGTTATCCCACCGAAAGCCCACGGCCCACTGCGGATGAAAGCGCCAATCCAGAAGCGCATATTCACCCCAAAGATGCCGGGCATCATCCAGATCTTGCTGAGTGATGGCGCCGGTGCCCGCATTTTCAAGAAGGTAAAACGACTCCGCGCGGCTGACGCGGTACGCTTCGCTTTGAAGCTTGATGTGACGCTGATCGGCATAACGATAAATAAGAGTGCCGTCCAGACCCAGCGCGCTGACTTCATACTCTGAGTCCGCGTCCCGTGAACCGGTCAGGGAAGTCAGCCCCAGTTCGAGTCCTGCCGCATCACTCAGATCAACGTAATTTTTAAGATGAGCGTAGAAAGTCTGACGGCGGCGCGTGTCTCCAAAAAGCGTACCGTCTTCGCCGTTACCACCCTCCAAAATACCCACGGTCAGACGGTGCGTGACAGGCCAAGGCAAGTCGATGTCTCTAGAAAGATCAAGACCCGACTTGTTGAAACCCTCTTTTCCAAAATAATGCTGGATCACGAGCGGCTCGTCGACCGTATCGAGGCTGTCTCTATGAACGGATACCGCTTTGCCCACGACCGGCTTGAATCGTCCCAAGCGTCCGGTGATCCCCCAACCGAGAATATCGAAATGGGTGTAATAAGCCTCCTCAAGCGCCGCGACATCGAAATCCGAAAAAGAGATCGTCGCGTCGAGACGCGAATAAGGATCTACCGGACTGCCTAAAACAAGCTCCAGCTCCCGAGCTGCGATTCGATCGGCCCCCTCGGAGTCCTCCCGGGGAGTGTCCGATGAAAAAACGATGTCCGCCACCGCGCCGATGTCGGGATTCCACTTTCCTTGTAGAGACCGCGACCCTGAAGAGGCTGATGCGGGCTGGCCGGTCGTCGTAAAGGGCGGCGGGATTTGTCCTTTCAGAAGGACAATTTCCCTCTGCTGATTTTCAACGGTGAGCCGCAAGTCTTGAACGGCCCTCGTCAAATCCTGTATCTGTTCCCGGAGCGCATCGATCTCGTTCGCATGAGCGTTTTTACCAAACAAGCAAAAAAAACAAAAAATGGAAATAACAAAAATACGCATGATCCCTCCATGAAAATATAAAAATGATTTATTTTAAAACGAAACGTTTAAGAAACGACGGGAGGCGCGCGGAGAGAAAGGAAAAACCGACAGGTAAAAACTCTAAAGTTCTGAAGCAGGATACTAGCGAAGACAACGAGAAAAGAGATGCCCAACACAAAAGAAGCGGTGACATCAGCGTTCGAATCATGAAGGCTTTGTTGATAAACTGGACATGTCTGGTGCTTCGAGTGGTCGAAGTCGTCGCCGTGGACGTGCGGAACGACAGACAAGGCCCCCACCATCACCGCGGAAAAAGTCATCGCGATGACGAGGATCGCAAGAATTTTCTTCATACGCTCAACCTTAACATAGGGGGCCTTGTCTGTCAAACGATCATTACCTAAGCACAATCATGTCAAACTTGAGGTCACAATTTGTGACCTCAAGTTTCAAAATCTTTTATTCGTGCCGTCTCCTTTTGGTTTGTCCTCCAAAAGCATTTTGATCGCTTTGAAGACCACTTGAAACTGTTGGTCGTATTGCTTTTCAATTTGTTCGATCTTTGACAGGATTTCTTTGTAGGAAAGTGCCATTTCCTTTAGCTTCACAAAAGTCCTAATGATCTGGATATTCACCAAGATCGCCGTGCGGCTGTTCAAGACGCTTGAGAGCATCGCCACACCTTGTTCGGTAAATGCATACGGAAGATATTTAATATTCTGTCCTTTTTTCAAGGTCACAATTTGTGACCTTGGAGCGCTGATTTGAGCCTCCTCCTTGGCAAGCTGGAACATAAAGTCTTCCGGGAAGCGCTCCATATTCCTCTTTACGGCTTGATTTAATACCTTGGTCTCCACTCCGTATAAAACAGCTAGATCTCGGTCAAACATGACCTTCTTACCTCTTAGAAAGTAAATCTTTGACTCTATTTTTTCAGATGGAACTAAAACAAGATGATTTTTGCTTGGCATAGTTAGGTCTCCGCGATGAAATGTATCCCCTACTCTACATGACGTATGAGAAGACAAAACCCGTCGAAAATATATCTAGAATTTTTGTATCGACTAACGATTGCCCTTCGGAAGCCGGGATGCCCTGCCCGCGAAATCAATCTACCAACGGATCTTCGCTCCCGCGTTCCACACAAAATCGAGCTCTTGGTGCACGCCGCCCAAATCCTGATGGATCGGGAAGAGAAAATTCCCGAAGACCAGAACATGATCATTGGCTTTGACAGTCAGAGCAGGCCCCAGAAACAGCGTGGTTCCGCCGCTGTCAGCCACTTCTGTGCCGCGATCCACTTGCTTCTCTTCATATTGGAAATTGAGATCAAGTCCTATCTTCGTCTCAAACGCGTTGTTCCCGGGGTTGACGATATGGTCCAGGAACAAAGACGTCGAAAAAAGATCGCCAAATTCAAAGTTCTGATCCCCTTTTGTTTTGATGACGTAGATCGCGTTGCCGCGAAAGGCAAAGGAACGGGCTCGAAGCTGGTAAACCGCACCCAGCGGGATGTCATAAGAACCCGTGCCCGGCTGAAGCTCAGGCTCAAATCTCACGCGCTGAGAGTTGATCTCTTTTGTTTCGCCGGTAGGAAACTTGACCCCGCCGACGGCTCCAAGATAGTTTTCATCCCGCTTTAAGAAACGGTAAGTCGCCAAGACACTTAGATCTCCGATCCCCTCGGATCCTTCCTTTTCTCCGAGCCTATCATGATCCTCAATTTCAATAGACTCGCGAACCACATAAGGAATTTCAGCCAGGAAAGTCAGGCTCTCATCAAAGTTCGCTCCCAGAGTAAAATGATAAAACTCCTCATGCGTCTTATTGTGAACGTGATGGCCCTGCTCGTGAAGCTCATGAGCCTCCGAGGCGGGCCGCTCATCCCAGTCTTGCTGTTCGAACGTAAAATCAAAGAACCGGGGCTTTTTGAAGTCGTCTTTCTCAAGCTCCGATACTCGTCCGATCCTTGGGATCGTGCAGGATTCGCAGGCCAGAACGTTCGTGCCGACGACTCCAAAGAAAAAAGATAAAATAAGAAAATAGAAAAAGATTTTCTTTTTCATGAAAAATCTCCCTTATGAATTGAAGTGGCGTTTTAAAAAAATGCTAGAGAAGGGAGATATTTCGAGGCGGGTGAAAAATAACGCGGTCGACCTGCTGGTGAAACAAGTCCGAAGGAGATCCAAGGAAAGCCAAGCGGCGAAGGGGTGAATTTAGAACCGAAGATTCGAGCACGGCATCATCCCCGCCCGTAGCGGAGGATTTGGCGCCGCGGCCAAGATCGGAAGCGCTAGTGAAGGAGTTGGCTTGAGGCCTCTGGGCGCGTATTTTCCCCGCTCCCATCGAGCACATATGGAACGCGCGTTTGCCGTCGCACGCTGTCTTCTCCTGCGAAGGCTTAATGAAAGCCCCCAGCGGCAGGATCCATAGAAAAATAGAGACCGTAATAAACAAAGCTAGGCAGCGACGCATGCGCGTCATCTTAACAACCGAGCATCCCGCGAGTCAACCGTCTATCTTTGAGGTCACAAATTGTGACCTCAAAGATCAAAATCTTTTATTCGTGTCATCCCCTTTTGGTTTGTCATCCAAAAGCATCTTGATCGCTTTGAATACGACCTGAAACTGCTGATCATATTTCTTCTCAAGTTCATCAATCCTTGAGCGCAGATCTTTGTGAGCAAGGATCATTTCTCTTAGTTTAACAAATGTTCTCATGATTTGAATATTGACTTGAACAGCCCTTTTACTATTGAGTACGGAGGACAACATCAAAATTCCATAATCTGTGAATACATAAGGCAGATACCTACTACCACCCCATCTTGAGGTTCCAATTTGGAACCTCAAGATTTTCGCTTCCTCTTTAGAGAGCTGAAACATGAAATCATTCGGAAAACGATCGAGGTGACGCTTAACAGCTTTATTGAGTTCTTTTGTACGTACTTCGTAAAGTTCAGATAGCTCGTTATCAAGCATAACTTTCTTTTCCCTTATAAGGTAGATCTTCCTTTCAATCACTTCATGTGAGACAAAAGTCGAAACAGCGATATTTTTATTAATCATCGACATAAGTTAAGCTCCTTTTGGGCAAAAAATCTCCCCTACTCTACATGACGTATGAGAAGACAAAACCCGTCGAAAATATATCTAGAATTTGTCTATCGACTAACGACCAACTGAAAAAAACGGTGTCATTTCGAACCCGCTGAAGGCGGGTGAGAAATCTTGCTCTGAAAAACGAGATCTCTCGCCCCGTCATTCGACGGAGCTCGAGATGACAATTTCGAGGGATTTTCAGCGGACTGCTAAAGGATCTCTTTAAGACGTTCCGCGGGACGCGCGAGGATGGCTTTGGGGCCTTTTTCGACGATGGGACGCTGGATGAGGTCGGGGTATCTGAGCATGAGGTCGACCCATTCGCCGCCCGAGAGTTTCTTTTCGGAGAGCTTAAGCGTTTTGTAGATCTCCTCATTCTTCCGGATAAGGTCGGACGCGGGGATGCCCATCTTCTTGATCAGTTTTTTGAGCAGGTCCTTAGAAAAACGGTCGGTGTAGTAGTTCACATCCTTGAAATCGACGCCGCTTTCTTTGAGAGCGGCATACACCTGACGGCAAGTGGTACACGTGGGCTTCTGATAAACGATGATCTTATCGGACATGTTTCCTCTTTTCGTTCTGATATAATATCAAACTTATGAAAGTTCTCAAAGCGCTCGGTTCCCTTCGTTTTGCGATCGTGCTCATCGCGGGACTCGCCGTCCTTCTCGCGGTGTCCACCGTCATGGAGTCGGTCCATGGCACTCCTTTCGCGCAAAAAAATTTCTATACGACGCGCTGGTTCGACTTTTTTCTGTCGCTTCTGTGGGTCAACATCTTCTGCTCCACCCTCACACGCTGGCCGTTCCAGAAAAAACACCTCGGCTTCGTGATCACGCACATCGGCATTCTGACGTTCTTGGTCGGCACGCTTTTATCCCGGACTCTCGGATCGGAAGGCCAGATGGCTCTTTTTGAAGGGGAAGAAAATAACAAGATCCGCGCCGAAGAAAGCGCGGATAAACCCGGACAGAAACTTCTCATCGAAGGAGCGCCCTCGGATCCCTCGAACCACGCGATCACGGCCGTTTTGTCCGGCGAGATGATGGGCGTGAACGAGACCTTCACCCTGATCGAACGCGATCCGGACAATCCGCATGCTTTTTTCACCGAGATCGGCCCGGCTTATTTTGAGCTTGTCGCTGAGCCGGCCAAGGTTTCTGAACCCAAACTGAAGATCGAGCGGGAATCCACGCAGGAAGCTTGGACACTTGAGCTTGGCAACGTTTCACCCTCCGGAGAAGTTCCTTTAGGAAAAAACGGTCTGACCGTTTCAAACCTCCGTTACTACCCTCACGCCAAGGTCTTTGAAAGTCACATTATCGAAGCGCCCACAGAGGATGTTCCTTTTAACCCTGCCGTCGAGTTCACCGTCCGCGACTCCAAAGGACACTCGGAAGACCACACGCGTTTTTACCTTTTTCCTGATTTTGATTCACTCCGCGGCGGACGCGCGGCGAATGTCTTCGATCTCAAGGTCTCGATCACCGACGCGGCGATCCCCGAAGAGATGCGGCGGCCCGTCCCCGCTTTTACGTTCCATGCAACACCCGATGGCCGCTGGAGTTACCGTATTACGTCAAAGAAGAAAGCGCCTGTCGAAGGAACTTTGGAACCGGGCAAAAAGATTCCCACCGGTTGGATGGACATGACCGTCGAAGTCAAAGAGATCTTCAGCCGGGCCAAGTCAAATAAATCATCGAAAGCGAAAAAAAAATCCCTGCCATTCAAGCTCCGCCTTCTCGATTTCAGAAAAGTAGACTACCCCGGCACCGCAAGCCCCGCGTCATTTGAAAGCGACGTGGTTCTAACGGATCCGACCGAAAACATCTCGATCCAAAAAACCATCAAGATGAACAAACCTCTCGACTACCGCGGCTGGCGGATCTTCCAGGCTTCCTATATGATGGACGACAGGTACGGGGAAGGCTCGGTGTTCACGATCGCCAAAAATCCGGGGATCCGTCTGATCTATGGCAGCGCGCCGATCATCCTTTTGGGTGTGATCTTACTTTTCTACTTCCATCCTTTCTTCAATGACAAGGTGAAGTGATGAGACGAATTCAAAAAGCCCTTTTTGCTCTACTCGTCGCGGTCGCTTTAAGCCAGGGGATCGTTTTGGCAGCTTCAGAGGCCGCCAAACGAGTCCCCATCCTTCATAACGGCCGCATCAAACCTTTCGACGCTTTCGCGAGGCAGACGCTTAAGACTCTCTCCGGTTCCGAGCGCTGGCAGGGCAAGGACGCGACACCGGTCCTCCTGGAAGCCATCAAAGACCCCAAAATTTTGAAAGAACGCCTCTGGGTGCGAGTTGAATACGCGGAGCTTAAAACGCATCTTGGTTTTCCGAAAGAGCGGCGATTTTTTTCTCTTGAGGAGCTCGAAGGAGCGGATTCCAAAGTGGACTCTCTGGTCAAAAGCGCCAAGACCAAACGCGACCGCGATGAACGGCCGTCAAAACTCGAGCAAAAAGCCGAGCTTCTCTACACCCAGATCCGGACCCTGCAGAACCTTGTCTCGGGCGAAAGCCTGAAAGACTTCCCCGCGTCCGGCGCCTCCCAGCTAAAAATAGAAACCGAAGTCCTTTACCTGAGCGCAAAACCCTTTCAAGTCGCGGCGTTCGCTTATTTTCTGGGCTTCTTGCTTTTGACCGTCTTTAAGATCCGTTCCGCGGGGCGGACCATTGGGATCGCCAGCGCGGTCCTCGCGGTGTTTTTTCATACTCTCGGCATTCTGGCCCGCGTGGTCGTACTCTCCCGGCCACCGGTCTCCAACATGTATGAATCGATGATCTTCATGAACTGGGCGCTCATGATCTTTGCGCTGTTCTTCTCGCTGATCAAGAAAAACGCCGCGGCGCTCACCGTTGGCGCTTTGGTCAGCGCGGTCATCATGCTCTATGGGGACCTTCTCCCCATCGACTCAAGTCTCGAGGTCCTCGTGCCGGTGCTTCGAAGCAATTATTGGCTCTCCGTACACGTCATGACCGTCGTCTCAAGCTACGGAGCCTTTGGTCTTGCCATGGCGCTCGGTCATCGGCATCTTTTGGCGATCCGTTTCGGAAAATTCTCAAAGAAAAAAGAGGCCGAATCAGCGGACCTCATTTATCGCGTGATCCAATTGGGCGTCATCCTGATCGGGACGGGAACTTTTCTCGGAGGCGTGTGGGCCAACGAATCCTGGGGCCGCTTCTGGGGCTGGGACCCCAAAGAGACTTGGGCGCTGATTACATTTCTCGGGTATCTGGCTGTCGTGCACCTGGTTTACGCCAAGCGAATCAGCCACTTCGCGCTTGCGTTATTTTCAGTCGTGGGATTCTTACTGGTCCTGATGACCTGGTACGGCGTAAATTTTGTCCTAGGCCGCGGCCTCCACAGCTACGGCGCCGGCACCGGCGGGATGAACTGGGTGATCTATTATCTGATCTTCGAAGCGCTCTTCCTTAGTTTTATCCTAATCAGGAAGAAATTTACAATACTAATGTAGTCTGTGTGCTTAAACTGTTCAATTCAAAAAAAATCCTTACTTCCAAAATATTTTTTATAAATATAAAAACTTAAAAACATTAGGGGTATAAAAATAATCATAACCGAGCCCTTTTGAATTATTTCTTCAAAGGATCGTTCGGGAGGACCAAATAACCATTGACCTCTTTGTCGACCAAAAAACATAATTGCATGCGTCAATACAGCTGGACGTTTGATTATTATAAGCTCATCTAATAACACGCCTGAAAGTACAGACAATCCACCACTCAAAACGAGCATAATAACCAGCATCAAATCTGCAAAGCGGCGTTTGTTTTTAAAATATTTCATTTCGAGAACCTATTTCCGATCTGCATGCTTGAGAATTACTTCTATAATCGAGCCAAATGCGGGCTTAGTTTGGAGTGTTCTTGGGTCAAGAAATCAAGCAGGGCTTTTTTGGATTTAAACGGGGATAAAAGAAGTGCCCAGTCCTTTAGTCGTTGGGCAAAAAAATCGCTGATAAACCACTTCTCTTTAGAGCTAGTATGCGTCGCGAGCTTTGGGTATTGGTGACTAAAGTTGGTGATGATATACCCGACCACCTCTAATTTCTGCGGGTCAAAGCAGATCTCCTCTTCCCTACTCCACGGAAGGTTGAGCGTGTTGCGTTTGCCAAGGAGAACGTACATCACATCTCTCTTTTTATCGTAATTGACCCTAAGTTTCTCATTTTTCATAATTTTAACCTTTTGGTAAGAAAGGCACAGGGTGTGCTGTCAGTACACGAGCCACTTTGCCCTTCACGATCTCTTCCGTCGGAACTTTCAAGACTTCCTGTCCCAATGGATCTCTGTCTTTCCAATGCTTAAAGTATACCCTATTCTTTACGTTATTAACCAGTTTCTCATGAACTTTATCCGGGTACGCAATGGTGCTTTTAACATCACTCAGACGATGAGACATTTGTTTCATATGCCGCTTCAGAATATGCCCATACCAACAATCCTTTTCAAGGGACACGCTTATCCCACTAGGATCGTTTATAGTAAAAAGTAATTTGTTCGAAAGAGGCGTCGGCAAATTTTTCATTTGAAGAACGTTCAATCAGTAAAAGTATATTTCAAGACTTCACGGTCGAGCGCCTCAAAATCATGCGTTACACTTCTTATCTCCGAGGCCATTTCTATACATCCTTCTTTCAATAATTCCTGAAGATTCTTTTTCTTGCGGGATTGTTTATTCAATTTTTTTAGAAAAACCTGATATTTTTTGAATGATTTCAAGAAGAGTCACGTCGGGCGTTGAGGCGCCGGAGGTGATACCAATGTTCTTCATTCCCGCCTTAAGCCAACCCTCCGTGCTTTTAATTTGTCCGTTCCGAGGATCGCGGGAGCGAATTTCTTTGGCGGAGAGAATGTCGTCGGCGCTTTCGATGTGGTAATACGGGAGTTTTCCGTCTGCTATTTCTGCTAGATGAGTGGTGTTGGAGCTGTTGTAGCCACCGACGATGAGGACGAGCTCCAGGTTTTTCTTTAAAAGGCCTCGCATCGCGTCCTGGCGGTCTTGGGTTGCGCCGCAGATCGTGTCGAAGCTTCGGAAGCGCTCGGCGGTAGCCTCTTCACCGAAACGTTCGGTGAAGGCTCGCCTCAGTTTATTTTGGATCTCGAGCGACTCGCCTTTGAGCATGGTGGTCTGGTTGGCCATACCCATTTTACAGATCTGGGTATCGAACGTGAATCCGTCTGGGGCGGCGGCGGGATACTTCTTCAAAAAATCTTCTTCTTTTATTTTTCCGAGGATCACGCCGACGAGTTCATCAGCTTCTTTCATATTTTCGATGGCGATGTAGGCGCCGCCTTCTTTCACGGCCTGGGATACCGTCGCGCGAGTCTCTTCGTGGTTACGTTTGCCATGCATGATCGTGATATAGCCTTTTTTGGCGTAACCTTCGACTCGCTTCCAGACGCTCGTGATGGCACCACAGGTGGAGTCGACGATCATGACACCTTTTTCCTTGAGGCGCTCGATGTCCCTGAAATCGGTGCCAAACGCCGAGACGACCACGATGTCACCCTCTTTAAGCTCCTCGCAGATGAGAAGATGCCGCGGGTCGCGCTTCAGGTACTGGACGCCCTTTTCTTTCAGTTTGCCGTTGATATAGGGGTTGTGGATCAGCTGGTCCGTCAGAAAGATCCGGCGGTTTGAAAAACGCGCGCACGTCTCGAAAACCATGTCGATCGCTTTGTCCACACCGTAACAAAAGCCAAAATGCTCGGGAAAATGGAAGGTGAGCCCTCCAAGCTCCCACACCCCGCCCGTTTCGCGCAAGCGTGAAATATCGCCCGCCTCGTAGTTTTCGTGATGGTGCTTAAAACCTTCGCCAAACTCGCTTAATTTCTTGATCAATGAATTCATAGTTTTGTCTATTTTAACAAGCCTACGGAGCGAACACAACATTTCATCGAAAAAGCGTTTTGTGCTATACTTTTTGCACTTATGCCCCAAAAGCCCATAGACGAAATCCTCAAAGAAACTAAGATACACCAGATCCTCCGTCCCAAGCTCGTGATGGCGCTTCCGTCCCTCAGGCTTCAGGACGCGCTCGACCTCATGCACGCAGAAAAAGCCGGTTATGTCGTGATCGCGGACTCCCATTCGAAGGTCGTCGGGATGTTCACGGAGCGCGAGGTGCTCATGAATGTCCTCCAAAAAGGGGTTTCCTTGAGCGAACCGGTCGAAAAATACATGCGAAAAGACGTGCACACCTTGTCGAAGACCGATAGCGTACAGGCCGCGATCGACGCGATGGACGCGTTCGGGATCCGTCACATCCCGCTCGTGGACGAATTTGGACAGGTGTGCGGGATCCTCTCGATCCGGACGATCGTCAACTTTTTAGCCGAACTTTTTCCAACGGAAGTTTTCAATCTTCCACCGCGGGCAAATCAAATTCACGAAACCGTCGAAGGCGGTTGAACATGACGGTCACTCCTAAAGAAAAAGAACTCGATTCAGTTACGATCCGTTTTGCCGGAGATTCCGGCGACGGCATGCAGCTGACCGGCGACCAGTTCACCGATACTTCGGCCATCATGGGCAATGACATCGCCACGCTGCCGGACTTTCCGGCTGAGATCCGTGCGCCGCAGGGGACTTTGCCCGGAGTCTCGAGTTTCCAGATCCAGTTCAGCAAGAACGAGATCTTTACCGCCGGAGACGAGCCGGACGTCCTCGTCGTCATGAACCCAGCGGCGCTCAAAGTGAATCTCCGTGACCTCCTGCCGGGCGGCCTTCTCGTCGTGAGCTCCGATTCATTCAATGAAGAGAACCTGAAAAAAGCGGGGTGGAAATCCAATCCCCTGCTTGACGATTCTCTGAAGGATTACTCGCTCCTCAAGGTTCCCTTTTCGTCTCTGACGAAGAATGCCCTTGCCCAGACGAAGTTGAAACCCACCGAGATCGATCGCTGCAAGAATTTTTTTGCGCTCGGACTCATGTTCTGGATCTACGGGCGCTCCATGGACCATACGATCAAATGGGTCGAGGAAAAATTCGCCAAGCGTCCTGACCTCGCCGAGGCCAATATCCTCGCGCTCAAAGCCGGTTATAACTACGGCGACATCACCGAAACCATCCCCTCAAAATACATCATCAAAAAAGCGGACATCCGTCCCGGCTCTTACCGGAAGATCACCGGCAACGAAGCCACGGCCCTCGGCATCGTCGCCGCGTCGGAGCTTACAGGCAAGCAGATCCTCTACGGAAGCTACCCCATCACGCCCGCGAGCAACATCCTTCACGAACTTTCAAAGCTGAAGAACTTTAACATCCGGACCTTTCAGGCGGAAGATGAGATCGCCGCCTGCGGCGCGGCCCTCGGCGCCTCTTTCGGCGGCCAGATCGGTTTCACGGCCACGAGCGGCCCGGGCGTTTGCTTGAAATCGGAGATGATCAATCTCGCGGTGATGACCGAATTGCCGCTGGTCATCCTCGACATACAGCGCGGCGGGCCTTCGACGGGACTCCCGACCAAAACGGAACAATCCGATCTTTTGCAGGCGATGTACGGCCGCAACGGCGATTCTCCCGTGGCCATCGTGGCGGCGTCCACCCCATCCAACTGCTTTGATTTCATCATCGAAGCGACGCGCATCGCGGTGACGTACATGACTCCGGTGTTCTTTCTCTCCGATGGTTACATCGCAAACGGCGCCGAGCCTTGGAAACTTCCCGAGATCGACAAACTTAAGAAAATAGAGATCAAACACCCGGGAGCCAACGCCGCGGGTCCTAAGTTGGCTCCCTTCCTGCCCTTCGTCAGAGATGAAAAAACTCTAGCACGCCCTTGGGCCGTGCCCGGCACTCCGGGTCTTGAACACCGCATCGGAGGCATCGAGAAAGCCGACAAAAGCGGCAACGTCAGCTACGATCCTGACAACCACCACCGAATGACGGAGCTCCGGCGCGACAAGATCCGCCGTATCGCCGATACCATTCCGCCCGCGGAAATTTTTGGGGAGAAAAAAGGCAAAGTCCTTGTTCTCGGCTGGGGCGGCACTTACGGCACCATCCACGCGGCGGCGCTGGAGCTCATCGAAGCAGGCAAAAAAGTTTCCGCCTGCCACTTGAATTACATCAACCCTTTTCCCAAGAACCTGGGCGAGATCCTGAAGAATTTTGAGACCGTCCTCATCCCCGAGCTCAACATGGGCAATCTCCTCTTTCTGATCCGCGCCGAGTTTGTTGGTATCCGCACCATAGGCTACAATAGAGTCACCGGACAGCCTTTCAAAGTCCGTGAGCTCAAAGAAAGGATCGAAGCCCTTTTATGACGACGACCACCATTCCCGCCGTCCCGGCGAGCGGCAACCCTTTTCACTACTCCAAAGAAGACTTCGTCTCGGGCCAGGACGTCCGCTGGTGCCCCGGCTGCGGAGACTATTCGATCCTATCGGTGATGCAAAAAACGTTGGCCGACACCACGGCCACCGCCCGCGAGAATCATGTCTTTGTTTCCGGGATCGGTTGTTCAAGCCGCTTTCCCTATTACATGAACACTTATGGATTTCATACCATCCACGGTCGGGCGCCCGCGATCGCTTCGGGTCTTAAATGCGCGCGGCCGGACCTGACCGTGTGGGTCGTCACCGGCGACGGAGACGGTCTAAGCATCGGCGGCAACCATCTCATTCACTGCCTCAGGCGCAACATGGATCTGAACATCCTGCTTGTGAATAACCGCATCTACGGCCTCACCAAAGGCCAATATTCCCCTACTTCCGAAAAAGGAAAAGTGACAAAATCTTCTCCGATGGGTTCGATCGATTATCCGATCAACCCGCTTTGCATCGCCATCGCGGCAGAAGCGACGTTCATCGCCCGCACGGTGGACACGGATCCCCGTCACATGGGACAGATCCTGGCCAAGGCGCACAAGCACAAAGGCGTTTCTTTCGTTGAGATCTATCAAAACTGTATCATTTTCAACAAAGACGCGTTTGGGGAAGTCGTTGGTCGTGAAAATCGTGAGGATCGCGCGCTCTACCTCGAGCATGGCAAACCTCTGATCTTTGGGAAGAACAAAGACAAGGCCATCGCGCTTGATGGGTTCAAAACGAAGATCGTTGATATTTCAGGCGGGATCGAAGGCAAGAACATCCTGGTTCACAATGAAAACGACCCTTCGCCGAACTATGCGTATCTTCTTTCTCAGATGGATTACCCGGAAATGCCGGTGCCGTTCGGGATCTTCCGCAGTATCGAAAAACCAACTTACGACGAAATGCTCACTGAGCAGTCCAAAATATCCGTGGAAAAAAAAGGAAAAGGTGACTTGAGAAAAATTCTCTACACCGAAGACGTCTGGACCGTCGGACCGAAGGGAGCTTAAAATGGCCTCCGTTAAATGTCCCTACTGCAGCTTCGAGAACATCGCCGGAAGCGACCTCTGCGGACGCTGCAGACAACCTTTCACACAGAAGGACATTCCCCAGCCGACCAAGGATAAATTTCAAAAAAAGCTCATGACCGAGCGAGTGATCGATTTTATTTCCAAAGTACCCCCGATCATCGTCAGTCCCGAAACATCCGTCTGGGAAGTGATCGAAAAAATGCACGCGCTTCCGACCAAGGGCTGTGTGCTGGTCTGTGACAAAGATAAAAAACTCGTAGGCATCGCGAGCATCCGCGACCTTCTGCTCAAAGTCGCGGGCACCGTCAAGGACCTGTCCGCGCTCCCGGTCAAAAACATCATGACCGCGAACCCTGAGTCTCTCGACAAAGACGCGCCCCTTTCTTACGCGCTGCATAAGATGTCCATCGGGAAATTCCGCCATGTGCCGGTTCTCGATAAAGGCAAACCCATCGGCGTCGTATCGACGCGGGACCTCATCGATTATCTAAGCTCCAAAAAATAAATGAAAAGTTTCGCTGATCCTAAAAGCGCTTTCCCGGCTTCCAAAAAAATTTATGTAAGCGGCATACTTCATCCGTCTGTTCGCGTTCCCATGCGCGAGGTCTCCGTCTCCGACAACCCGCCCCTCACCGTGTACGACACGAGCGGCCCCTACACCGACCCTGAGGCGGCGATCGACGTTCGAAAGGGCCTGACCCGCTTACGCGCGGACTGGCTTCGCCGTCGCGGGGATGTCGACGAAAAAAAAGGCATTTTCAAGGCCAAACCCGGCAAGAACGTCTCTCAGATGCACTACGCCAAGCGCGGCGTCATCACCGAGGAGATGGAGTTCATTGCGATCCGCGAGAATCTGAAGCGTCATCAAAAGGACGCCTGGGCCGTTCGGGACCAGCACCGAGGCGAAAGCTTTGGAGCTTCGATCCCTGAAGAGATCACTCCCGAATTTGTGCGTCAGGAAGTCGCCCGCGGACGAGCGATCATCCCGGCCAACATCAACCATACCGAAGTCGAGCCCATGATCATCGGGCGAAATTTTCTCGTCAAGATCAATGCCAATATTGGCAACAGCGCCGTCGCCTCCTCCGTCGAGGAAGAGGTCGAGAAGATGCGCTGGGCCACTCACTGGGGTGCAGACACTGTGATGGACCTCTCCACCGGTAAGAATATCCACGAGACGCGTGAGTGGATCATCCGAAATTCCCCCGTCCCTATCGGCACCGTGCCCATTTACCAGGCGCTTGAGAAAGTTGGCGGAAAAGCTGAGGAGCTGACCTGGGAACTTTACCGGGACACACTCATTGAGCAGGCTGAACAAGGCGTCAGCTATTTCACGATCCACGCAGGCGTCCTCCTGCGCTACGTGCCGCTCACGGCCAAGCGTCTTACCGGCATCGTCTCGCGCGGCGGGTCTATCCACGCCAAATGGTGTCTCGCGCATCATAAAGAAAATTTTACGTACGAACATTTCGAGGAGATCTGCGAGATCATGAAGGCCTACGACGTTTCGTTTTCACTCGGCGACGGCTTAAGACCCGGCTCTATCGCGGATGCCAATGACGCGGCGCAATTTTCGGAACTGGCGACGCTTGGCGAGCTGACCCAAAAAGCCTGGAAGCACGACGTACAGGTGATGATCGAAGGTCCGGGCCACGTGCCCATGCACCTTGTGAAAGAAAATATGGACAGACAGCTTGAAGCCTGCGGTGAAGCGCCTTTTTACACGCTCGGTCCCCTGACGACGGACATCGCGCCGGGATATGACCACATCACGTCAGGGATCGGCGCGGCCATGATCGGCTGGTTCGGTTGCGCCATGCTCTGTTACGTGACTCCCAAGGAACATTTGGGACTTCCCGATAAAGACGACGTAAAAACCGGTGTCATCACCTACAAGATCGCCGCCCACGCGGCCGACCTCGCCAAAGGCCACCCGGGCGCCCAAGCGCGAGACAACGCGCTTTCAAAAGCACGTTTCGAGTTCCGCTGGGTTGACCAATTCAATCTTTCGCTAGATCCCACCACCGCACGCTCGTTCCACGACGAGACGCTTCCCCAGGATTCCGCCAAAGTCGCGCACTTCTGCTCCATGTGCGGTCCTCAGTTCTGCAGCATGAAAGTCACCCAGGACGTCCGCGAGTACGCCGCCAAGCTTAAGCTCTCCGAAGAAAAAGCGGTCGAAGCGGGCCTCAAAGAAAAATCCGAAGAATTTAAATCGAAGGGTTCTGAGATCTACCAGAAGGTTTAACCATAGTGAAACCCGAAAGAAATTTCAAGTTCATCCTTTCCCGTTAACGCCAATATCTCCTTAGGCAGGGGCCCAAAATTCCGGGCGCGCTCGATCGCTTCCACACAAAAAGTTGCGAAGATCGGCGTGCCTTTGGATTCCACGACTTTGGCTGACCGGACCTGGCCTTTCGCATTCAAAGTAAACCGGATCACCGCGTCCGCGCCTCTAAAATCCCTCGGAAATTTGAAAGCCACGTAAGGAAACCAGTTGGCCCAGATCTTTTCTTTCAGGTTTTTCATGTAAATTCCCATCCCGGAACCCGTAGCCTCAAAAGACGTGACACCGTAGAGTTTAGCACCTCTAGATTTGAGCCTTGAAACCTCTTGGGTGAGTATCTTGCCCTGCCCCGGAAGCACGGGCACTGCTTTTGAAGAGGCCGCGCTCTCTTTGGGTGTAGACTGGGGTTCTTTTGGCGTCGGTTTAGCGAGGGTGGTCCTCGCGGGGGATTTTTTTGGAGAAACACTTTCTTTTTTGGGTGACGACTTTTGGTCTTCGCTTGGCAGTCCGGAAGGAGTTCCCTGAGTGGGCCGCTGGGCCAATTGCTCGGACAGGCCGGCACTTCGCGTTTGGGGTGAGCGGTCTTTTTTGATTCCTTGAGAAGTATCTTGAGCGAGAGTGTCGCGTTCGGCGATCTTGCGGGTTTTTTGTGGCTTTTCGGCTGGAGAAACCGGCGGCGCTTCCACAAACTCGAACTGCACGATCTCCTTTCGGCTTGTGTCTTTGAATTTCAAAAACTGCTGAGCGCTGTTCTTGGACACCGCATGGTCTACCGAAAAAAATACGGCGCCGTTGATGAGGATCGACGCAGTGAGCGAAGTGAGACCCGTCAGGTAAGCTCTGGAAGGATCAGTCATGGTAGCGGCGGTGTTTTATTAGGCCGCGGCTCTTTGTCCCTTTCGGGAATAAGTACGGTAACATCGCCCAAGACCTGTGATTGACAACCGAGACGGTGAGGAGCTTTGAGATCGAAAGCATCGAGCACCTGGGCCTCCGCGGTTTCTACTCCTGAAAGATGTTTGGCGCCCTCAAGCACTACGATCCGGCAGGTACTGCAAGAAGCGTTGCCTCCACAAGTGTGATAGATCGGGATCTTGGATCTCAGGGCCGCATCCAATACCGAGATCCCTCGCTCGACGTCGACCGTCACATCCTTGTCTTTGGTCTTAAAGGTGATTCGCGGCATTACTTCGCAGCCAGATGCTCCAGCACTTCTTGGGTATGACCTTCGGGTTTCACTTTTTCGTAGATCTTTTCGATGCGGCTGTCCTTGCCGATGATAAAAGTGGTGCGCGCGACTCCCATGTACTTTTTACCGTACATGCTCTTTTCAACCCACACGCCGTAAGCCTGACAGATCTTCTTCTCCTCGTCCGCCAGCAGAATAAAAGGAAGCTTGAACTTATCAATGAACTTATTGTGGGACGCAACACTGTCAGGACTCACGCCCAGGACAATTGCGTCTTGTTTTTGAATCTTCTTGATCCCGTCACGAAACCCACAGGCTTCGACCGTACAACCCGGCGTGTCGTCTTTAGGGTAGAAATAAAGAATGATCTGTTTACCTTTCAGATCCTTGAGAGAAATCTGCTTTCCATCGGACGAAGCGGCCTTAAAATCCGGCGCCGTGTCCCCTTCTTTGAGGGTCATAAATTTCTCCTTATGTGGTGAGCGAAGTCGAACTATCTTCCTGCGGCCATGCCGTGATCTCGAGTTTATTCCCGTCCGGGTCCAGGAAATAAAGTGACCAGGACTTTTCTCTTTTTTTCAAAAACATAATCGTCAGCCCGCGAGACTTGACTTCTTCGACCACCCGATCAAAATCCGCTTTGGTCACTCGGAAAGACACGTGGTTCGCCCCCAGCCCCCCGTCCTGAAAAAGATGCTTCTGGCCTTGGGGTTCTCCCTGGATGAGACCGATGAGCGCCGTGCCGCAGTCGAGAAAATACTCGATGCCGGGTTTGGAGTATTCTCGCTCTGTCACTTTAAGCCCCAGGACTTCGGTGTAGAATTTGAGTGAAACATCCAAATCCTTCACACTAAGGGCGACATGGTCAATGCCTAAGAGCTTGATCATAACTTTTCGAGCCGCTCTACTTTTCTTTTACGAAACACCCGGTATTCTTCGTAACCCGCCGCACGCGCAAGGTCAAAAGCCTTGTCGTAGTCGCGCCCGACGTCTTTGGGGTCATGAGAGTCCGATGAAAATGTAATGGGGACACCGGCTTTTTGGTAGATTTTGAGCACATCGAGAGACGGGTAGATCTCGTTGACGGGTTTTCGAAGACCTGACGTGTTGATCTCGACGGTCACACCGCTTGCTTTAAAAACTTCGGCCGTTGTTTTGATTTCACCCGTCATATCGGCGGTAGCACGATGCCCGAATTTCTTGACCAGGTCCACGTGGCCCATGATGTCGTAAAGTCCTGACAGAGCGGAATGTCTTAGGAGCTTGTAATAATCCCTGTAGACCGCGTCGATGTTTTTGTCTTTCCATTTGATCTTCTCGTCCGGATCGTCGAACGCCCACGCGTCGATGAAATGGATCGAACCGATCACGAAATCGTAAGGATAACCCGAAAGGATCGCTTTGGTCTTGGCCTCGAAACCCGGAATGAAATCGGCTTCGAGTCCGAGCTTGACGATGAACTTGGGGTATTTTTTCTGAACGTCCTCGATCATCCGGTGGTACACGGGAAGCTCGGCATGCTTCATCGTATAGCGCGCGTCTTCATGAGAAACCAAAGGCGCGTGGTCTGAAAAACCGATCTCGTTCAAGCCCACTTTAAGGGCTTGTTCGACGTACTCTGACGGCTCGCCGGTCGCGTGTCCGCAGAGCGGCGTGTGCATGTGATAATCGACTTTTGGGAGAGATCTCGTCATTTTAAGAATCGCTTCACAGAAGCCCACTGGACGGCGCGCGGATCGGCTTTTTTGCCCAAGACCAGGCGCGCGGCCAGATCTCCTATCGCGAAACTTGTCGTGACCCCGTGTCCCCCGAGGCCGGCCACCCAATAAAAATTTTTAAGCCCCGGATCTTCGCCGATCACAAAACGGCCATCGGGAGCCATCGTCCGGAGACCGGCCTTCTGAGCGGTGAGCTTTACGGACTTAAAAGAAGGTCCGAATTTCTCTAATTTCACGCGGAGAGATTCTCTGGTCTTTCTATCCGCGAGTCTCGCGGTCTCTTCCTTGAGCGGCTTTTCCAGGCGCACGAAACGCTTGTCGCAGGGACTGGCTAAAATTCCATTCGGAACTGGCCTGAAGTAAATTCCCCGGTCGAGATGCCAGACAAAAGGCCACCGCGCGCTTTCGGACCCGAACTCGCGGCTTTCGTACAAATGCCTGAGGTAAGGTTTTAGAGGAAGCTCTGACGCTCCCGCGATCTTCGCCACTTCTCCCGCCCAGGCTCCGGCGGCGTTGATGACCTTCGCAGCGAAGAACTTGCGTCGTCCCGCCGAAAGAGCAAACCCCGTGCCTGATCTACGGATCGAATGAAGCGGGTGACCCAGGTAGACCCGCACACCGAGCCGCTTGAGCTCTTTTTGAAACCCCTCCAAAAGACCGCCTACTTCGACAAGCGCGTCCGTTGAGCAGAAGATCGCTTTGCGGTAGCCCGCATTTTGAAGCACTGGTATTTTTTTGGATACTGTTTCTTTTTTGACCGGCTGACAGGTCACCTGATTCTTGTCCGCCGCTTTCAGGATCCGGTCAAGCTCGCCCGCCCTTTGATCTGAAAGGAGCAAAGAACCATTGGCTTCGAACTTGAGTTTTTTCCAGCGGGGACCTTTTAAACCGGAAAGTTTTTTTCGGCCCTGCGCGGCGAGTCCGGCCAAAACGGGATCACTGACCGTCTGGCGGATCATCCCCGCGTTGTTGCCGGAGGCATGGGTGCCGAGGCGTTTCTCGCGTTCGATGACGATCACATTCGCTGCGCCCTCTTTCGCCAAATGATAGGCCGTTGAAAGACCGGCCAATCCGCCTCCGACGATGACGATACGTTCCCGCATGGCTAAGAGATCAGAGCTTCCAGCTCTCCAAGAAGCTTCTCTTTTTCGCTCTCGAGATTACTGATACTGCATCCGGCCGAATTGTGATGTCCGCCGCCGCCGAAGAGTCTGGCGACGTTGGCCACGTTGATGCCGTAGGTAGAACGCATACTCACGCGGAAGCGCTTCTTTTCAGTTTCTCTGAAGCAGGCGGCGATCTTCACGCCTTCAATGGCACGCAGCTCGTCCGCAACCGCGTCCACGTCGGACAACTTGGCTTTAAAACGCTTAAAATCCTTCTGATACACCGTCGTCCAGGACACGAGGCCGTTGTCCGAAAAATGAGCGTTCATAAGACAATAGCCCGCGAGTCTCGCCATCGATCGGGTCTTTTTCCAGTAGGATTCCTCTATGAGGTGCTGAAGGTCCACGCCGGTGCGGATCAAAGCGCTGCAAATGTCGAAAGTCTTGGGCCGGATGTTCGAGAACCGAAACGCACCCGTGTCGACGATGATCGATGTCAAAAGGCACGTCGCGATCGCGGGCGTGATCTCGACTTTGAGCGCGCGGATGAGCTCATACACGATCTCTCCGACTGCCGAGGCTTCTTCTTCCATGACTTGGATCTTCCCGAACGCCTCGCCAAAATCATGGTGATCGATCTGGATGGTCATCTTGGCTTTAAAAAAAGCTGAGGCGCTGTTACCCAACTGCGCGCGGCTCCCGCAGTCGACCGCGATCGCCAGATCCGCGGTCTCCGATGTCTTTGAGACGATGAGCTCGCTTCCCTGAAGGAACTGATAACGGTTCGGTACGCCGTCCTGGCTCAAGAGGATCACACGCTTGCCAATGCGAAGCAGTGAAAGTCCGAGCGCCAGCTGACAACCGATCGTGTCCCCGTCGGGATTGACGTGCGACGCAACGATGATCCTTCTCGCGTGATGGATGGCCTCGACGGCCTCGTTGATATTCTCGTGGATCCCCTGATCTTTGACTTTACCTTTAAGCATTATTTTTTCCTGATGGTTGCGAAGTGTTCCGAATTAATTTTTTTAAATTCCAAAACTTCATTGCCTGTGGCACGGCACCATGCTGTGAGGTCCGGACGGGCGCCGGGGTCGGTGAACGCCACCTCGAGCACTTGGCCGGTCTTCATTTGGGCGATCTTTTCTTCCGTCATGAGGATGGGTACGGGACAGAGCTGACCTCGGCAATCAAGCACTGCGTCGGATTTCATGATTATATCAAGCCGGGGACCACTTGGGGCAGATTTTGTAGAAGGAGCAGTAAGCGCAGAGCTTTTCGTTCTTGGTGAATTCGAATTCTTCTTCCGGTTTAGGAACGTTCTTTATTGGATCGGCCAGAACATCGCGCATGCCCGCGACGCTTTCACGGATCGCTTTCCGGGTCTCCTCGATCAGACCCTCGGTCAGTACCTGAGCTTGAGCCTCCGGACCCGGTTTACTTAAGTTGAAAAGATAAGCGCGGATCTTCTCGAGAGGAACTTTCCACCGTCCCATCGCGTAGATCGCGTAAGCCCCCATCTGAATGGAAGCAGCGGACGCGTCGTCCTTCCCCGTTTTCCAGTCGTAGATCTCGACGAGCCCGTCTTTTTGGCGAGCGAAATCAAGTTTGACGAAAATTTTTGAGCCCTCAAAATCAAACTCTTCGAGGTCTTCGATGACGAGCCAGTTCCGTTTGTCGTCTTCGGCAAGTTCTTTAAAAAAACGGGAGCCGAATAAATTCCGGATGCACGCGGCGGACTCATCGTGGATCGCTTTCCAAGTCGCGTCGGAGACGGGTTTTTCGTACTCGTGCTCAAAAAGGCCGACGGATCGTTTGGGCTCCTCGAGATACTTTTTCGCCTTGGAAGCCCGGTAATTGGCGCGCATCGTCTCTGTCAGTCGCGCGAGAGCCTCTTCAAGCGTCCAGGGCTTGCCCGATCTTACGGATTTGAGGATCTCTTCGACGAGATGATGGACGCTTTCACCTTTCCAAGCCCAGCGGTTCTTGAGGTTTTTGAACACATACGCTTGACGGGTACGCGTCGGGGATCTGGCATCCCAGCCTCCCCAGGAGAGATATTTATCGAAGTAGTACTTGCGCTGACATTCGCGGAACTGTTCGTCGCGGGATTTGGACCAGGAAAAAACGTTTTCGAGCGTCATTCTTTCACTTGCCTCATCGGACCTAATATTGATCTCAAAAATATGTTACACTTAATGCATGGAACATAAATCTCTTAAAGATACCAACCCATTCCTTCAAAATGCGAAGCTCTACGCATCAATGTTGATAGCTAATGTAACGAGCTCCGCGACTATTGAACTGGGTAAGCTAAACCCAGCAATACTGAAAGCTATTCAAAACGACCACTATCCGACGCTTATTTACCATTTGCCTGACGATCATGAGTCCTCTTCAGAATCCCCTCAATAACTTTCTGCATCGGATCGTAGTTATGATCAAATCCCGCACGAACAGCCTCAAAATACTGTTCTTTCCCACTGCCTTGCTGAATTGAATTAAAATCCAAAATAGGTTTAGCGGCTTGCAAAGCCATAAGCGTAGTGACTACACGCGCTATTCTACCGTTTCCTTCCCGGAAAGGATGAATGAGTACAAATTCAACGTGAACTTCCGCCAAAGCCCTCATCAACTCTTTGGTCGACTTGAAGTTGCATGGCGTATACCGAGCCAAACAATTGGTCTCAAAAGTCTTCATCAATTCAGGGATGAGCTGCGCATGGGCAAAACGAATGCCTTTGGTCAGATCCACGCTTCGATATTGCCCCGCCCACGGATAGATTCGGCCCAACCAAACTTTGTGCATATTGCAAATATCTTTGGCTGTAAATCGGTATTTCGCGTCATAAAGTCCAAAAAGATAATCCTCGGCTTGCTTTAAAGCCACGCTCTCAACCTCATCCATTTCACGCTCGCTTTTGATCTCCCCGAGCAGGGCTCAAACCACAGCAAGCAGGGCCTTGGTAAGTTTGTCAGCCGTCTTGTCATCGGCAAGATTCCGGACAACCTCGAGCGAGAACTCGAGAGCGCTTCCGGGACCGCGGCTTGTGATCACGCGGCCGTCAACGACGACGCGGTCTGAAGAAAAAATGGCTCGGCCGGCAGTGAGTTCCTTTTCATAACCGGGATAACAGGTGGCCTTTTTACCTTCGAGGATGCCGGTCGGCGCCAAGACCAGCGCGGGAGCCGCGCAAATGGCGGCTATGAGCCGGCCTTCTTTCTTCATTTTTGAAAGAAGCTCCGTAAGCTCTTTTGATTTCGCCAGATTTTCGGCGCCTGGAATGCCGCCATGCATGACGATAGCGTCGGGGGTTTCTTTGATGTCTTTCAAGAGCGCATCCGCTTCGAGCCGGATCCCGTGCGAGCCTTTGACGGACTTTGAGGAACCGACGGCGGCCACCGTCACGTCAAACCCCGCTCGCCGAAGCGTATCGATGGGCGTTACCGCTTCGATTTCCTCAAAACCTTCGGCGATCACAAGGACCACTTTTTTGCTCATTCCAAAATTCCTTCCTCTAGCCAACGATACTTTCCCTCGAGGATCTTCCGCCCGACCTTATAGATCATCACGTCGTCGTTTTCGCGCTGGGCTTTGAATTCACGCTTGATCGTGAGCGTCATTTCCTTGCAGAAAAGATCGGCCAGCTCTTCGGCGTCCCCGCTTAAATAAGCAGCTCGGGAGCAGGCCGCGGCCATCGCGAAAAGACCCGTGCCGATGTTGACGAAGCGCGCGAGGATCTGCTGATGCTTTTCAAGACCCTGCTGGTGAACCGCCATCGCGTGAAAAAGATCGCGGGCCAGCCGGTGGCTTGTTTTTTCGACGAAGCGAATGTGCGTGCGGATCTTGGAGGAAACTTTGGCGTAATTTCTCCAGCGCGAAAGGTACATCCACTGGCGTGGGTACCAAAAAGCGTAGTACCAGAAGGCCTGCGCCATCATTTTTAACTTTTGAGGTAACGGCGTACGACCGCTGATGATCGGAAAGATCCGTCTCAAGTGCGGATCCATCGCTTCGCGCGCGATGAAAAGCCGCATGATCTCGCTCGTGCCCTCGATGATGAGGTTGATCCTTGAGTCACGCATGATACGCTCGACGGGGATGGGTTCTTCGCCGCGTGCTTTGAGAGAGAGTGCGGTCTCATAACCGCGGCCGCCGCGGATCTGGACCGTGTCATCGGCGATACGCCACGAGGCTTCGGTACAGAAGAGCTTCGACATCGCCGCTTCAAGACGCACGTCCGCGTTGCCATGATCGACCATGGAAGAAGCAAGCCACGTGACGCTGTCCATCGCGAACGTCGTTGCCGCCATCATGGAGATCTTGGACGTGATCGCCTCATGCTGGCCGATGGGAGCACCCCACTGGACACGCTTATTGGACCAGTCGCGAACGATGGAGAGAGATTTTTTGGCCATCATCGTGCAAGCGGCGGGAACCGTGAGGCGGCCCGTATTCAAGGTAACGAGCGCCAGCTTCAATCCCTGGCCGAGGCCGGAGATGATATTTTCTTTCGGAACTTTGACGTCTTTGAATCTCAGAAGTCCGTTCTGGATGCCTTTGAGGCCCATAAAACTGCAGCGGTGGACCACTTCAAAGCCCGGCGTCCCTTTTTCGACGATGAAAGCGGTGATCTGGGTCTTTTCTTTGCCGTGGACGATCTTGGGAGGGGTTTTGGCCATCACGACGATGACGTCGGCGATGACACCATTGGTACACCAGAGCTTGGTGCCGTTGATGAGATAAGAATTACCGCCTTCGATCGGGGTGGCGGTCGTGCTCATCTTGGCTGGGTCTGAGCCGACTTCAGGTTCCGTGAGAGCAAAAGCAGACACGACTCCCCTGGCGAATAACGGGAGGTATTTTTTCTTCTGCTCGGGAGTGCCGAATAATTTCAGCGGCTGAGGCACTCCAATGCTTTGATGCGCTGATAAAAGGACCGCAGTCGAGCCGCAGTGACTGGCCACAAGGCCGATGGCGCGGTTGTAATTGGTCTGGGAAAGCCCGAGGCCGCCGTACTCTTTGGGGATCTTGAGTCCGAAACATCCGAGCTCAGCAAGGCCCTTCATCACCGCGTCCGGGATCAAGCTGTCCCGGTCGATGGCGTCCGCGTCGACCTTGGTCTTCAGGAACGCGGCAAGCCTCGCGAGAAATTCATCCCCGATCTTTTTATCTTCGGCGCTTTGGGCCGGGTAGGGAAAGATCAAGTCCCAGCGGACCTTGCCCATAAAAAGATCGCCCACAAAACTCGGGTGCTTCCACGATTCTTCCCGCGCTTCCTCGGCGACTTCGAGTGATTTGGCTTTTTCGGCGTTCTCTTTGCCTTTAAGAAGCTCCATTTACATTTTTTCCATGGCTTCTTTGATGAGAGGCAGGATCCCTTCGATCTCTTCCTTGGTCATGCGGCCGAGCTTCCCGAAGCGGTACTCCCCTTCGGCGTTCTGGGTCTCGCGCGAGATCTGAAGCTTCTTGGCGCCTTTGTTATAGGAGAACACGCTCACGACAATGCGCATCCCCTCGCTTTCCCACGGCTTTGAAAAAAGGCTTTCATCCAGGCTTGCGTCGTAAGGCATAGGGTCTCCTAGGGTTGAAGATCAGTATCGCCAATTCTACTTGTTATCCGATGACGCCGTCAATACGCACCAAAACCTCCACATGGGCGGTCCTGGGAAACATATCGAAAGGCACGATTTGAGCCACCCGATAACGGTCTCCGCTCAATAGGGTCTTAAGATCCCGCGCCAAGGTCGAAGGATCGCAGGAAAGATAAATGATCGAAGAAGCGTCAGATCTGTCGGCAAGAAAACGCGCAAAACCCGTATCAACGCCCTGGCGCGGCGGGTCCATCAAGATCAGGGTCTTCGATCTCGCATCCTTTTGAAAACGCTCCGGAAAGATCCTTTCCACTTTACCCTCGAGGACCTCCATGGAGGGTCTTTTTCTTTCATCACGGTTCATCTTGAGCGCCTGGATGCTTTGGGCATTTTCTTCAACACAAACGATGTTGGGGACTCGCTTGGCCGAAAGAAAACTGAAGATCCCCACTCCCGCGTAGAGATCAAAAAATACTTCCGGGGCTTCTTCTTCGATCCAGCCGGAGATCTGATCCGCAATGAGTTCCGTAACCGCAAGATTGTTCTGGAAAAATCCTTTGGAGCTTACCAGAAACGGTTCTTCTTTCAACCGGATCCTGAAGAAGGTCTCTTCAAGGTCCGAGACGATCCTCCCTTTTTCATCGAGCTTGAACGTGACACGATCGGCCTTTTTTTTCTTCTGAGGTTTGGATCTGAACACGGGCTCAAGACGTTCGTCCGCCAAAAGGCAATTTTTGATGGGAATGAGGGAACGGTTGTCCTTGGCTATAAAACCAAACATCGTTTTCTGCGCATGGAGCGTCACGCTGTTTCGGTAGCCGTAATCTCTGTCGGAGTAGCGAATGGGCGCAATAAGCCCGGGATCGATCCCGGCTTGATGGGAGAGGAGCTCACGAACCTGATCTTCTTTGAATTTCAGCTCGGTAGGATACGAAACGTGCTGGTACTGGCAGCCACCACAGTGGCCGTAATAGGGACAGGGCGGCGTGACACGATCGGGCGAGATTTGAAGGATCTGCCTCACGCGCGCTTTGACGAAATTTTTCTTTTCAGAAAGGATCTCGGCGGACACGGTCTCGCCAGGAAGAGCGCCTTCAACAAAACAGGTCTTACCCCCGGGAAGATGCGCGATGCCTTCTCCCCCGAAAGCAGTTTTTTCGACGGTAAGTTCTATGAGCTTCAAAGAACCGATTGTTTGAAACTCGGTCGGGCCTGAATGCGTCCGAACCAGGCGATCATGTTCTTAAATTCTGGCGGGATGCTGGTACCCAAGATGGGAAGCGCCGCGATGTGCGGCGTGATGGCGATGTCCGCCAGGGAATAGTCTCCGAAAAGATAGTCTTTGCCGGCCGCGAGCGCGTCGACTTCTTTCATCGCTTCATTGATCTCTCCGCGAAGCCGGGTCTTGGTCTCCTCTTTCTGCTGGTCTTTGGGCTTCAGGAGGCACTCGATGACCAAGAGGCCGATCTTGAGGACGAGGCGTTTGTCGTAGAGCGTGACCCAATCGCGGATCTTGGCGCGAGACGTCTCGTCTTTGGGCATCAGCGCAGGCGCGGGATGTTTTTTATCAAGGTACTCATTGATGTGATAGGCTTCCGACATGTAAACGCCGTTATCGATGATCGCCGGCACCTTGCCTTGGGAGCTGGCCTTCTTGAACTCCGGGTCTTCTTTGTTGAAATCCTTTTCGTGGACGTTCACCTGCTCGAACGGGATATTTTTCTCGGCTAGAACGAGCTTCACTTCCCTCGAATTGCCGGACCTTGGAAAACAGTACAATTTAAGCATTTTGTCCCCTTTTAAAAATTTGTTCAGCTTGATTTTGAGCGTCTTCGACGCAATCCGGGATGCCCACCCCCCGGTACGAGGCACCCGTCACGAAAAAACCGTCCTGTTTTTCACAAGCGCTTCGGATCTCGCGGACGAGATCCAAATGTCCAAGACGGTATTGTACCACGGAGCGGGGATGCCGTTTGAGAGAGGAAAAAACGGGCTCTTTTGACACACCCAGGAGTTCCTCCAGGTCCCGACGGACAGCCGTCAGGATGTCCGCGTCGCTTAAGTCATAAAATTTCTTTCCGAAGACACCCCCGACAAACGCCCTCAAAAGCTGAAAGCCTTTGGGCGCGCGGCCTGAAAATTTATTCGAGCTGAAACTGCAGGCGATGAGCGCCCGTTTCTCGGACGCGGGCACGACAAACCCGAATCCCCGCGGCAGCCGCAGAAAGTCAGAGTCCCGATAGGCTAAGTTGACCGTCACGACCGATTCGGAACGGATGTCCCCCAGTTTCCGCGACAGATCCGGATCGATCTGGGCGGTCAAAAGTGACGCCGCCTGGGGCGGGATGGCCAGACAGACCATCTCCGCGTTAAGCTTCTCTCCATTTTCAGAAATAAGGATCCATTGTTTGGCCGAAGGATCAAAAGACAGGCTTTTCACGGCGAATCCCAGACGCCTGCTTTCTGAGGGGATCTTAGCGGCGATCGTATCCGTCAGCGTCTGCATACCCTCTTTGAAGGACATAAAAAGCGAATAACGTGGACCGCGTACATTTTTTAAAGCGCTGTCTTTTTTGCGGGCTTCTTCTTTAAGTCCCCGCGTGACGCTACCGTATTTAACCTCGAGCTCAGCGAAGCGCGGCAACGCGGCCCGGAGGCTGAGGATCTCGGGATCCGCGGTGTAGATCCCAGCCAGCATCGCCTGTCCGACCCGTTCCAGCATTTCGTTCCCGAATCGACGACGAATGAAGGAACCGACGCTTTCGTCTTCTGCAGGTGGCGCGGACTTGAGCAGGGGCTCCATAGCCGCGCGAACCTTTCCGGGGAGCGATAAAAGAGGACTGGTAAAAAACGGCCAGAGCTTCGTGGGAGCGGTAAGGTAGAAACCTTCCGGGACCGCTATGAGCTTTTTGCCTCGAGCGATAAAACTTTTTCGGTTCAAGCTTTCGGTCTCGATGAGCCGGCCTTCGATGCCCAGACATCCGCAAAGCTCAAGCGCCGCCGGTTTCTCCGAAATAAAAGCGTCGGGGCCGCTCTCCATGAGAAACCCGTCTTTTTTTTGGGTCTCAAGCGTTCCCCCGAGCCGCGAACCGGCTTCAAGAAGAAGGATCTCGAACTTCGAACCTTTTTCTTTTTTCAGTTCGAACAAACGGTGGGCGCAGGCCAAGCCGGCGATGCCGCCGCCCACGACAACGACCACGTTAGGACCTTTGTTCGATCAAACTTGCGATCATCTCAATGAAAGCGGGGTGGTCATTGACCGTCGAGGCGCGAGCGTACCGCAGGCCGGTCTCTTCGGCGGTCTTTTTGGCGGCGATGTCCAGGTCATAGAGCACTTCGACGTTGTCGCAAAGAAATCCGATAGGGACGATCATCACCTGCTCCCCTTTCTTCTTTGGAAGACCGCGGATCGCGTCGTTGATGTCAGGCTCAAGCCACGGGTAGTTAGGAGGTCCGCTGCGGCTTTGATAAGCCAGGCTCCAGGATCCCATCCCGAGCTTTTGGGCGACAAGCCACGCGCTTTTTTTGAATTCCTGCGCGTAGCCGCTGTTCTCAGCCCAGTCTTCGGGAATGGAGTGGGCTGTAAAGATGACGTGCGTTTTCGAAAGATCCCCGATCGAAGCTTCTTTCATTGCCTCGATCGCTCTCTGGGAGACGGCTTGGATGAACAAGGGGTGGTCGTAAAAAGGGCTCGCGAACTCCATCTCGATCGCCGGCTTCCAGGCGCTTCCCGCCGAGTCTTTTGACACCCCCGCGCGAGCTTCCTCAAGTCGACGATGATATTTCTCGTAGCTCGGATACGACCTGAAGGATGACAGCACGAAAACCAGCGCTTTCTGAATGCCCTCTTTTTGAAGTTCTAAAAAAGTCTCATTGAAGGAGGGATGAGAATGCATGAAACCCACGAACACCGGAAGGACCAAGCTTTTTTTCTTAAAAAAAGCCACGAGCGCTTCACGCTGCCTCTCGGTGAACGCGTTGTATCTAGAAAAACCTCCAACCTGATCGTAATGGCGCGTGACGTCTTCGAGCCGCTCGGGCGGAATGTGCGCTCCCTGAGCCACGCTTTCAATGAAGGGCCGTACCTCCGACGGAGTCGCGGGGCCGCCGAAGCCCGCTAAAAGAACCGCTGTTTTTTTAGACATGGAGCCTCTCCTTTCCGGTCATAGAGTGTACATAGTCCACCAAAGTGATAACATTTTCAAGCGGCGTCTCGGGAAGGACTCCGTGACCCAGATTAAAAATGTGGCCGGAGCGGCCTCCGGCATATTTTAGGATCATTTCGACCTGGCCCAGCAGATCCTCTCTGGAGAAGCACAACGCCAAAGGATCCAGATTTCCCTGAATGGCTTTGTCGTATCCGATCCTTTTCCAGGCTTCGTCGAGCCTGATCCTATGGTCCACGCCGATCACATCTCCTCCCGCTTTGGCCATGAGCTCGAGAAAAGCCGACGTGCCCGTCCCAAAGTGAATGACGGGGACTTTGGATCCGATCTCCCGGACCACCTGCGCCGTGTACGGCAGGACGTATTCTTCGTATTCGAATGGCTCAAGGCAGCCCACCCAGCTGTCAAAAATTTGAACGGCCTGGGCGCCCGCGCGGATCTGCGCGTCAAGATAAAGGGCGGTAGCCCGCGCGATCTTCTCCATGAACGCTTTCCAGGCGCCGACGTCGGCGTACATCAGTTTCTTTGTTTCCTCAAAATCCTTAGAAGGACCGCCCTCGATCATGTAGGAAGCCAGCGTAAAAGGCGCTCCGGCGAAGCCGATGAGAGGAATGTCCGGGGGCAATGATCTTCGCGCCAGGCGGATCGCGTCGAGGACGAAGGTCAAGCTTTTTTCGGGGTCGATCTCCGGGATTGCTTCCACGTCCCGTGCGGAGCGGACAGTTTTGCGGATCGACGGGCCGTCTCCTTTCAAATAATTGAGGCTCAACCCCATCGGTTCGACGATGAGAAGGATGTCCGAAAAGATGATCGCCGCGTCGACCCCGAGAGTTCTTTGGGCCGTCACGGTGATCTCAGCGGCGAGGTCTTTGTTTTTGCAGAGCTCGATGAAAGGGACTTTTTCGCGGAGGGCGCGGTAATCTTTCATGTAGCGGCCCGCCTGGCGCATGAGCCACACCGGCGTGTAAGGCACGGGCTCTCGGCGGCAAGCCTTGAGAAAAACGCTGTTTTGAAGGTCGCTCATTTTTTACTGAGGAGATTTCGCGCGCGCTCGGCGACGGCGACGATCAGAGGACCCATCTTTGAATTTTCGGGCTCGAGATCCACTTTGAGTCCATGAGTAACAAGCGTCTGGGTGCAATCGGGGCCGATCGAGGCGATCACGACTTTTTCAAACGCTTTTTTGACGGCCGAAGATAAATTCATCCGGTCGGCGACCTTAAAAAGATGATCGCTTTGGACGGCGGTCGTGAAAATAACGACGTGAACTTTTCCTTCCGTGATCTGACGGATCGATGATTCCAGAGGACTCAAATCATCCGGGAGCGCCCACCGGTAGACAGGCACGCGCAAAATATTTGCGCCTCTTTTTTTTAGGCCTTCGAGAAGATCGGGATTGCTGACCCCATATTCCTGAACAGCGACGGTCCTTTCTTTTAAGGGGATCTTTCCGGTATTTTCATCGAGGGTCTTCAAAATTTCCTTCCAGGTGTTGGGTTCCGGCACCGTCACGGCAAAGGGCACTCCCCATTCGCTCAGCGCGCGGATAGGCTTGGGGCCTCTCGGCACCAGGGTCGTTCGTTTGAACGCCGCCAAAATATCTGCCTTCGGGTATCGAGTTTCAAGCGCGGAAAGAAGTGCTCTCGCTCCCACTCCCGTAAGAAGAATGAGCACGTCGATCTTGCCGCTAAAAAGCAACTCTCCAAACTTAAAAGCCTCGGGGTTATTTTCAATGGGCACTTCCTTCATCGCCGGAGCCGAGATCGGGTTTCCTCCCTGGATACGGACGAGGTCTGCCATTGTTTTAGCGTGACGCGCTTCAAAAAGAACGATGTTCAGGCCTTCCAGTGGTTTAGGCAAGGACTTCTCCATAGACAGTTTCCATTTCGCGGGCCATGCGGTCCATCGAGTAGGATTGAGTCGCGATCTGGTAGGCGTTCTGCGCAAAGGACTCCGCAAGATCCGGGTGGTCCATCACGAATTCGAGCGTTTCAGCCAGCGCTTTGACGTTTTTGGGTTCGACGAGGAAGCCGTTCACGCGATCGCGGATGATGGAGTGAATCGCCCAGATGTTGGACGCCACGATGGGCACTTTAGCGACCATGGCCTCGAGCATCGAAAGGCCGAACCCTTCGCGGAACGTGGCAGGATGCGCGAAGACGTCAATCACCGAGAGAATTCGCGTGATGTCCGGCTCCGAAGGAAGAATGAACGCGTTTTTTTGAAGACCAAGACTGCGAATCAGCTTCTCCAATTTTTTTCTCTCGCGGCCGTCGCCGACGATGAGGACCACTGTGTCCGGTCTTTTCTTACGGATCTGTGCCACCGCGCGAAGAAGGACTTCGTGGCCCTTGTCCTGTACAAGGCGCGAGATACAGCCCACGACGAAAGTTTTTTCTCCGAGACTCATCTCCACTCTTAAGGCGGCGGGATTTTTTTCGAGAAGCCTTGCTTTGAATTTGGGCACGTCGATGGCGTTGAAGATCACTCGGATCTTGGAAGAGGATAGTTTGTGCGACTTCTCCAGCTCTTCGGCCACGAGCTGGCTCACGGCAACGACCCGCTTGCCCCATCCCCCAAAAAGCTTTCGTCCGAAGCGGCGCCTGTAGTACCCATGAGCCGTGGTGATCATCGGCTTCCGGGTCAGTTTTGAAGCCGCCGAGGCCAGGACCTGTGTCACCCGCGTGTGGGCATGCAGAAGATCGAAGTCTTCTTCCTTTATAAGACGGACCAAGCGCGGCAGAGCACTCCAAAGCCGTGGATCAAGGACATTCTTGGTCTTGAGTAGAAATACATAGGTTTTAAGTCCGGCCTCTTCAAAAACAGGCTCTTTTTCCCCGCCGGAAGACAACACCGAAATCTTGTGGCCGTCTTTGGTCATAGCCTCCCCCACTCCCAGGATGTAGCTCGTGATCCCACCGGTGTTGAGGTGAGTTGTGAGGTGTAGGATTTTCATTCGGTCATTATACAACTGATTTGACAAAATCATGGAGATGGTCATTGGATAGAGCTTTGAGCCGTTTATTGACCACTCTGGAGAAATATTCTTTCTCCGTCTTTGAAAGCATACTGCCTTTTAAACGTTTTTTTAATAGATCCTTCTGTTTTGAGGTAAAAAATTCAGAAAGAAGCAATTCTAGCTCCATGTCCATTTTTGATCCGCTCTCATTCTGAGCCATAGCCGAATGAACAACATAGTTTCTATATTGTTTTTTTAATCTGTCCGTAGATAAAGAAAGGGTGGGGCCCACGTTAAGAGGTTCAGATCGGTTAAAGCTTTCTTCGACCGCTTTAAGGCTCTTTTTCCAATCGTTTGATAATTTAGAAAGCAAAGCTTCGGTTTGTTTAAGTTTTTCATTTCCTTCGCCGTACAACTTGAATAACAAATAGGTAACAAGCAATAGACACTTTAATTTTGCCCCTTCTTTATCCGACAGATCTTTTTGAAAAGACAAATTTTTTCCATCCCAGTTCGAATATTCGGGACTATCCAGAACATGCTTATACGCAACAGGAAAGCCTTCCAGAAGACGCGCGTCATTTTCTTTTACAAGATTAAACAATACCTCTTCGCCCTTGTAGTGAGGCTGCGGTCTATGGAGTTCATAGCCATACTGGGCCAATGCGTCCAACAGCTCGCTTCGGCTGAATTTAGTCATGACGTTTATCCTCTTTGATCTTTCTAAATTCGTTCAGGATCAATTCCAAATTCTTAAGCACCCTGTCTTCGCTCACGTCGAAACTTGCGGTCTCCCGGAATCTTTTTTCCAATTTCTTCAGGCCGATCCGCTCGTGCTTGGCAAGGGCCATACAATCCTGCACATCGCCTGAGTTCCCCCGAAACATTTTTGTGATGATCCAGTCGATCGGATTCAACACGCCCAAATAGATCCTCTTCGACTGAAGGATCATTTTATTTCCGCCTTCAATCAAAGGAGACTCCAGTAATTCCGTCGTAAAAACTCGTTTGCCCTTATACAGATCGTAGATCACATTTTCACCCGGATACACCCAACCCGAATCCGACGCCTGCTTGTATCCGGCTTTCCGCAGAAAATCGATCAGCCTGTCATACTCCTCGTCAACCGGCACCATGAAGTCAACGTCTTTTGTCGATTCTTTATAACCAAGCAGCGTAAGCGCGGTGCCGCCACAAGCGATCAAATGGATCACCCCTCTTCCGGAAATGAGCTTATCCCACTTCTCCAAGGTGTGAACCAGCTGTATTTTGCCCTGTCTATATTCCATATTTGTATTTTTTAATACAATTTAATGTTTTTTAAATACAATATTTTGTATGTTTATATACAAAATATATCATATTAAACGTGACCTATCAAGAGCTAATTAGAAATTATGCCGCCTGTTCGGACTCGGTCTTGGTCAAATAGAACCGTCTGAACTGTCTGGCGAGGTCCAGGCGGGTGAGTTCAAGAACCCAGTGGCCGTTGTAGTAGGTCAGGCCCGGCAGAAGCACACTGCTCTCCTCCCCGCCGTGAGACAGGATCTCCACGATCGCGTCCTGCGCGGCGAAGGCGGAGTAATTTCCTTTGATCTCGAGCGATTGGAATCCATCCGTCCAAGGCTCGGCGTTGTCGACGAGGAGGATCTGGGGTCTTTCAAATTCCTTCAACTCATCGAGCGAATGGATCACGCCTTTAAATCTTTGGCTGATATCTTCGCCCACCGTCTCGCCGGGTTTGAGATAGAGATAATCTTCGATGGTCATGGTCGAATCCGTCAGGCGCCTGTTACGGTTCTCGATCCTCTCAAAGAACAGCGGATCCTGAACGGTCCCCGCCGAGTAAACCGCGGCGTAGTGTCCCGTCGCAACAGCCACCGGCGTCTTGGAAAAAAGATTCAAACCGATCTCTTTGGCCGCTTGGTGAACATCAAAGTCGGATACGCTAATGTCGGTGAACGAAACAGGCCGGATGGATGGCAGGATGGCGAAAATCCTCTCACGCACGGCGTCTTGAACTTCAGGAGCTAGTTTTTCAAACTGCGCTTGGCTGATCTCTCCTATCACCAACCCGAAAACCTCCTCGGAGAGATCAACTTCATTGATTTCCTTAAGAATTCTGTTTTGAACCTCAAGATCCGGCTTCAAACCGTCAATAAATACGCTCTTGAAAGCCCCTCGTCTCTCAGCCTCTTTATTCAAAATTCTTAAGTCATCCTCCCTATCCCCGGGCAAACGAACGACGTCAATATCTTCAGTAGCCCTCACGCCTATTGCGCTAATCATCGCTTGCCTGATTTCTTCCGTCCTAACACCAAAAACGAGTTTCGTGCCAGTATCAACGGCTAATCTTGCGCCGTTTGAATTTAAAAAAAGGTTTGCTTTACGAGCCGCTTCCGTCAAATCAAGGTAGAAACCAGCGGTCCCAAAAATATGTCTTACTTCTTTAGGAATATAAGTATTCACTTTAGTATGTAAAGCTTTGTTCAAGACAATCAATGTCTTCAAATACCCGGGAATATATAATTCAGGACTAGTTTGGAATTTTTCTGCGGCAATAGTAAGGTTCTCCGAATCAAAATCAGCACTCATACCCTCGTCATCATGGATCTCCAATAAAGATCTCAAACGATCATGCCTAAGGTATTTTCCCCCATTTGCGCGGGGCGCAATTCCAATATCAAAACCCGAATCCTTTTGTACGGTAACCATGATCAAATCCTTAGATTCTGACGATGAAAATCGTCTAAGCCGATTAATAATTTCTTCAAGAACCGGTCCGATCGTCTCTATGTCGATATTTTTTATGACTGTGTAAAGGCCGCTGTTAATCACAAGATTGGGCGTCGTATCGGACGCAAGCCTAGCTCCATGGCTTTGACTTGTCTCTTCAGTGCCATACTGCGGTAAAGCGAGTCCGAGGTTTGCGGGCGAAAACCGTGGATTGGAAGAAGCCAACCGCCCGCCAGAATGAAGTCGGGCAGGCGCGGCGGAGGATTGGAGGCTATTCCTCTGCGATGAAGCCTGTGCTATACTTTTGACATGGGACAGCAAATCAATCCATACATACACTGGGACAAGGAAATCCACCACGGACGGGCCTGTTTTACCGGAACTCGGGTGCCGCTTTATATAGTGCTTGAGCTCCTCGAGGCCGGGGAGACTCCTGAAGAAATATTGAAAGACTATCCTCGCCTGACGTTGAAGCACGTCCAAGCCGCTCTCCACTTCGCCGCCGAAACCCTGAAGAACACGGAATACCCGCTCGTTGCCTGAGTTTTCTTCCGTACGGCTTCTCGTCGATGAGGACGTGAGCCACCGCCTTGTCGCCTCGCTTAAGAAACTGAATATCAACGCTATCGTGGACCTCAAGGGTCTTAAAAACGGCGACCTATTCAGAAGATCGATCGAAGACAATAGAATCTTTCTGACCCACGACCAGGATTTCACGGACAAAACTCGGTATCCGGCTTCCAAAACATGCGGGATCATCGTGATGAAGTTCCACCCAATGGTCAAAGAAGATATGCTCGAAACTCTCAAGACTTTGTTCACTGAGCTGTCTATCGAAGATATCCGAGGCAAGTTGGTAATTCTTACCCGAGAAGGCCGCTCAGTCGAATAAGTTCCCGCCATCCGCGCGCCATTCGAAGGTATCCACCGCGCCAGAAGAATGCGGGTCCTGTCTACGACGGGTTCTTCGGATGAAAACGGCTGGAACAGCGATGCGCCCAATTGAAATGGATGCATGATGAAGCGCCGCCCGGACAAAAAGAACATCATCCGCGCATAAAAATCGTGCGTTTGTTCGGGCGAGACGCTGTATTGACCATTCGGCTTTTGGACTTCAAAGATGAGGTCAATATCTGAGAACGGGCGGAGAGGATTGCCTTTTACACGGCCGCCCACCCAATACAATCGAATTTCCCCGACATTCAGACCGATCTTCTTGGTCAATTTCACGTAAGCAAAAAGAAGATGTCTTGCTGTATCGGGCAGTACCTCATATCCCTTCAAAAGCCGCCTGGCCCGCCTTCCGGTATCCGAGTCATTCAAAAAAGCCGAGGTCTCTTGAACAATACGATCGATCGCTTTTTGAGCCTGATTGGCGACAGCTGGATCATCGGTATGAGTCAGCAGAGAACCGCCGAAATACCACCGATGAAGCAGTGCCCTAAAAATTTTCACCAACGTCCGAACCACCGCCAACCGCGCGGCGGTTACGTGGCGAAGCGGGTTGAATAATTTCGTGGTCTTATTGAAATCAGCTACAGCCACGAGTCGGTCGATTCCATTGCGATTGAGGGTCAATTGCAGCTGCGGCTCGTAGTAAACATCGCCCGGAGCCCGTTCAAATCCGAAACTTGCGGTCGTTCGAACTTTTTCGGTCAAGTCATAAGCCCTCTTCTTTTGAATGGCGTCTTTTACTGTGTCTATCGAAGAAGTTGACAATGGCCCTATCGATGCTTTTGGGCCGTAAATATAATGCGCCTTAAACCTTTGTCTCACCATCTCAATGACAAGACCTCTAAGCTCATTTCCAGGATCGGTCATAAACTGATACCCGGCATCCTCCAAAATATTATGAAATTTTCCGGAGATATCTATCACGATGACTCGAATGAGACTAGGTTTCCCGTGTAGGTTTGTTGGGAACACATCTGATATTTTTATCCCAGCGATCATGATGCCTGAGTCGGCTATCGCGGGCACGAGGTCATCCACAAGGTTTTGAAGCTCGGAAATAACGACGGGATCGTTAAAACTTCCAAGATCGAGATTAAACTCATGCGTGAAATCTCTGTCTTGAACCGAATAATTCAGTTCATTTTCATTCGAGTTGATTGTCGTATCGCGCAAATTTCTAGCCCAGTTTTGAAGGTGCTCGGCGAACCCGTTTGAGCCAAGATAGATCAGCTTTTTTCCAAAGTATTCGACGCCGGCCGTTCTCGTGCGAGGACTGATCCACGCCATGAGCTCTTTTTGGGCATCTGTAGCCCGAGACAAACGTCGGAGCAACCGATCGGCGTATCTTTCAGAGCCAGGCTTAATGTATAGATCCTCTATCTGTCCTACGATATCCGACCGGTGGTCAGCAACGATCAGAGCCACGAAATCATCCATACTTTTTCGGTCCGTTCCGGAGAGACGATGCTTAAGCTTAGTCCAGTCAACTTGAGTTTGAGCCAACCGCGCGGCGCGTGGGGAACGCTCGGAGCGGGTGATCTCGATAGTGATGTTGGAGTGCTCGGATACGGATAAACGCAGATCGAACAGCTGTCTTCCGGTGTAGGGTTTGAAATTCCTTTGTAAATGATCCACAACCGCGGGTAGCGCCACACTTCGGTCGCCGAAATAGTGCGCTTGGATATCCGCAGAAGGATGGTCCGAATGCGCGGTAATAAAAGCGCGGATCTCATCGATGACTTCACCGGAGGTCAAAGCGAACCGTCTGTCGCGGGTCCGCTTCTTCTGCTCGCCGCGGACCCTGTTCAGCGTCCGACGCAATGAAGGATCCATCCCCAGCACACCCACCCATCGGCCATCCGCGTCATAAAAGGGAAGTTTCACCGTTTCTACGGTTACGGGCTTGTCCCCGCTTTGATTGGACTCCGTCAGGTGAATATACTCGCCCGGATATTTGCGCATGGCTGTCACGTCATCTTCAGTATATTGCAGCGCCAACTCCCTGGGGTTCTTGTCGAAGTAGTTTTTGCCGACCCAGTCGCTTTTTACTCCTCCGCCGACCGCCGTAAGAAAGGCCTGATTGACGTAAACGATCCTCTGCGACTCAGGCTTGGAAGGACTTTCATAGCTTGTGATGAACACAGACCCTTTCATCTTATCAAATTCTTCAAAACCCTGCGCCAACCCATTCGACCCGCTCAGGGCAAGCCGCGCGGCTTGATTGGAAGTGAAGTTAGCGGTATACTTTGGCTTAGAGGGAAAATTCAATGAAGCTAAAAGTGGTCCTTGAGCACGGAGAAGACGGGTATATCGTAGCATCAGTTCCCATGCTTCCCGGATGCCATACTCAAGGGAAAACAAAGACGGAAGTATTAAAAAATATCCGCGAAGCCATCGGGCTTTATCTTGCACCCTTCCCCAAAAAGCTGAAATCCACCAAAGGACACGAAGTACTGACTCTGGCCGTATAACTTGGCCAAACCCCCTCTTCTCTCCGGCCGCGAAGTCGTTGCTGCTTTTAAACGCGGCGGGTTTATCCAGGCGGGTCAACGAGGAAGTCACATTAAGCTTGTCCACTCCCATAAACACATCATTTTGATCATCCCTGACCATAAGGAAGTCGACCGATGGACCTTGAAGGGAATTCTGCATTCCGCTCGCATGTCGGTTGACGAGTTCCTGGATCTGCTTTAGTTCCGCCAACCGCGCGGCGAGTTTGGCATCAGGTTTCGCGCGCCTCTTGGGTTCCTGCCGGGCAAAGCGGAGGGCTTCCTGGAGGATCAGTCTGGTTTCTGGGTCATCGTCAAACAATTTGCCATCGGTATGAAAAAGATCTGTCAGAACTGCTTTGGCGTCCTGTGGAGCACTCGAAAAACGTCCCACTTGCTCTAATCCGCTTGAGATGGACTCTGCCGTATAGCGGCGCGCGATGTCATCCGCGATTTCGAGACGATGTCGGATGCTTTGAATCGCGGCTTTGAGATCGTCGTAATCAGCGTTCGAGGACAGTCCGAATTGTTCATTCAAATGAACGAGATCCGATGGTTGAAATACCAATTCATCCCACATGGCCAGGATCCCTTCGATAAAACGAAGACGAACCCAGGCGCTGTATCTTTCATGAGTATCCTGGATCACATACGCCAAAGAGGCAATATCGATGTTGGCGCTGTAATTTTCATGAAGAGCGCGGAGCATTCTTAAGACCGCTTCGACAGCAACGCGGTCTATTTCTTCATCCTGATACCCGCCCATTAATGTTGTCAGAAACTGTCCCACAAGCGAGGAACCATTGTGTCGGATGTCTTCATCCGAGCCCATCGAGCGCAGAAGATACCTTCCCGCGCGAGCCTGATAGGCTTTGTTATCATCGCCATTGACCCACACCTTCCTTGCGAACTGTGAACTGTAAAATTCCGGGGCTACCTCGATCTTAAAATCGGATCCGTCGCTGTTCTTGAACCAACGGTCTCCTTGATAAGCGACAAAATTTATCTCGGAGACACCTTCATAAGGAATTTGCAGCGCTATTTCATACGTGCCTTCGCTTTCCGAATGAACAAAAGGAAGCTCCGACACATTTTGCCATCCATTGAAACCAAACCTCAAAAAAGCGGATTGTTCATTCGCCGGTTCGATCTTAAGCCGGATCACCGCTTTCCACCCCGCTCTCTGTTCATGAATAAAATCCACGGAGTTCGACTGGGCCAACCGCGCTCCTCGGAGCGCGTAGACGGGTCCGAGCTCCGAGTTTCCCTTGAATTCATAGCCGTGTGCGGCCAATAGGGCTATGGCTTTATTGAAGTTTTGACGGTCTCCGATCGTTATTCCAAAACGCGTAACCAGATGATTCACGTAGATCGGCGAACTTTTTTTTCGATCATTGATCACCGCGGTCTCAAAACCTTGAAAATCCGGCGTTTGAGCCAGCCGCGCGGCGTGCGGTTTTTTTTGGAAATACCCGATGGTTTTGTTTTCAAATGTAAAAAATTGGTCCTTTGGATTGATCGCAAAGGGCTGCCAAGTCGGAGTTTCTCCGGAGTAAACTAATTTTTCAAGATGAACCATAATGCCTGTGTTCAGCGCCTTACGCTTGACCGCTCGGATCCGCATCACTGTTTGACGACTGGGATCGGTGTATAAATAACCTTCTTCGATCTCCTGATCGCGATGAATGGACAGAGCGGTTGCGATAAGACGTTTGGCTGTCTTATTGTCGACCGGACCCGTCTCGGGTTGAAACACTCCGATCAATAAAGCAATGGGCTCGTCTGAAACTGCTCGGATCGATTCATCTTCAGACGCAGCCAGTCGCGCGGCTGCAAAAAAAGCGGAAAGATCGGGAGTAAAGGAGCCTCCTTTAATCTTGGCGTTTCTAAGAATTCTGGCTATTTGAGGATGAAAAGTATCTTCAAAATAAGCAAGGATCTGAGAGTACACGGCGATACCTGTCAAGATCTGAAGGCGAGACTCTCTGTCCGGAATCGATGTTCCGAACTCGCCTTCATTCACGTAGCTGTTGAGAAATGAAGCTACAATCTCGATAAACCGTACTGCCTCCGCAAACGCTGTGGCTTCGGCCGGATCTGCATCTGGTTCCGCGAGTCGCTTGATCTTGGGTACAAAATTCTGCAGTTGCTGGACGGCGTCTACAAATTCTTCCCAGAAATCAGCTCTGTCACGGTAAGGAGCAAATAATGTTCCATGCATACCTTCGCCGTAAATCAGAGCCCGTTGAATGATTTTCTTTCTTCTGAGTTCGGGAAGACCTTCCAATCCCTGCTTAAATTTGTCGGCGATCTCAGTTAGTAACGCCAGCCGCGCGGCGAATATTTGAGAGATCTCCGTGGCGTTGAAAAGACGGTATTCTTTCGGACCTAATTCTTCCTTGAGCTCGCGTAGAGGGTCGGTTTCTATCTTTCCGCCTGGAAAAGAATCTTTGAGCCATTCGTCAAGATCCGCCAGACGGTTCACCGGAAAATGCCGGATACGAAGATCCTCGTTGTCTCGATTATCCAAATAAGGTTTGTCCCTCACGTGGTCGCCGTGGTTATGAACATCGAACCGGGAAAGCAGCTCCTCACGGCCCTGACCGATGGGACGAGCGGTGCCGCCGGGGAATTTAAGCGTATAAACGACATTGGGTTTTCCACCTAAAGCTCTTTGAACTTGCTTGAGGTCCAAAGCCATCAGATACTCAGGGTCCGAGTCGTCCCCGGCCCGGATCACTGCGTAGTTGCCGATCGCGAGATTCACCGTTTGTGCCGAAGTTCCACCGACGACAGGAAATTTTGAAGAAAAAGCAGACTCGGGAGAGACCAAGACACGAGCACGGGGATCGAGACCGACCCTTTTTAATTCATAGATAAAAGAATTTTTTGTTGCGTCGGCATATGACACGGGCACGCTGAGATCCAATCCGGGAGCGACTTCTTTAAATGCCGCTTCTAATTGGGACCTTTTAACCCAATGAAGACCGTAGTTCCCGTCCCCCGCCGCGGACGGAGATCCCACACGCTTACGCATTTTCTCGACAACCTCATCCGGAAACTTCACTTCATAAAAATAAGACCACCGTACCCTGTTCGGATGCCCGGGAACAAAACCCACGGGCTCAAAAACATGGCCCAATGGCGTGACCTCAATCGGAGCCAACCGCGCGCCACCCAAATGATCTACAGTGACTAAAAGTTCCGGGGTTGGCTTCTTTTTAAAGCCGGGAATATAGAATTTTTTCAAGCCCACCTTTAAGTAGAACTCTCCAAGCCGAGGCGCAAGGAATGACGCCAGAACACTTGAGAATACGATCGTAAGCCAGTCCCCTGCCGTGGCGCCAAAAGTGCTTTCCTTAAAGAGCCATGAAAAGAATGACAGCCCCAACGCCAGGAGTGGAACCGCGTACACAAAGGAGAAGCGGCTGTTTTGTTTGGCGGGGTCTTTCACGGAATAAGAAGCAAGCGGCAAGGAAGAAATAAGGATGGCCACCCCCAAGATCAGGTAGACATAGCTCTGAGCACCGGGTATTGCGTAGTTGTAGACCGCAATCACCATCCAAAAGATGGTGTTGATCGTAAAAAAACCGCCGCGCGAAAAAAACGAGACGACTTTGGCCTCAAAGGCTTGCCGGTAATCGAGCAATTTTTGATCGGAGTGCCAGTTCAATTCCGGAAGCGTCATGACCGCGAAAAAGGGTAAATTCACCGAAAGAGACAATAAAAGAACGTCCACATACGCTTTTAAAAAAAAGTTCACCAACGCCGGCGCAGTCCAAGCCAAAAGAGAGCCCACATACAGTTGGATCAGAGGCGCCATCGCACCACCTGCCAAAAAAGCAAGGGCATAACGAAAATAGAGCTTGGCTCCGGTCTCCTTGTCGCTATTTTGAACCCAGCTAACCGCCACAGTGCCCACAAGAATTCCAACCGATCGCAGGATAATGAACGGAGTGAGCGGATAAGCAATAAAAATATTGATAAATAAACCCACCAAGCTGGACGCTGCCAATACCCGAAACAAGCCTGATCGGCTTAAACGCGCGGAGGCAAGGTGATTATTGTAGTAACTTTCGATCAGTTTCACTACCTCGTCATTTTTTTCATCCAGATTGCCCGGACGCATTAAGAGCTTCTCGTCATCGGCGGTGCGGATGAATTCCTCAAGCACAGAATCGCTGGCTCCGTGCAAATTAGACAGATCGGCATCCACAAGCTCATGGGCCTGAGGATCCCAACGCTTGAACTTGGTGCCCATATGGAGCAATGATCCAAAATAAAGGGGGCTCATGCCCTGAAACGCGGGTGATAATAACTTCATGATCAGATAGTCAAGCTCAGGGTCCACTTCGCCGTTTATCTGTCGGGGAGAAGGATAATCCGCATGAATTTGAGCGGTCATTACGCCCATGACGTTCACTTCCCCCTCTGTATCAGGTCTGCCGGGAATTTTACCGCCCGTAAAAAGGCTGTACAGTATCACCCCCAAAGCAAAGATATCGAGAGTTGGATGCAGTACGTCCTGGTCCTCGTGAGGCACAAAAGTAGCTTCCGGAGAGATGTAAGAAACCGTTCCCACGATACCTTTGGTCAAAGAATTACTCACCGGGCTTGGAACAATCAGACGAGCGACGTCCGCATCAAGTTCACCGGGGTACTTCGTTTGTTTGGCAAGACCAAAATCGAGGATCTTGATTCCCTTCACTTGCTCCTTATCAAAATCGATATCGACGTTTATATTTTCAGGTTTGATATCGCGGTGAATGATATTTGCGGGACGTAAATCCAAAAGTCCTTCGGCGATCTTCTGAGCTATTTGAATTTTGAGCCGGGGCGTCAATCGATCTTGTTTTATAAGTTTGGCAAGACTCTCTCCTTCCGCAAAGGTCATGACGATATAACCGCGCGGCTCTGCAGGCGTTAAACCTGCTTTGAAATACACCACGGGCGTATAAGAAGAAGCGACTGCGCGCATCAAACTCCATTCACTCATCACTCTTTTTGCGAGCGATGGCCCCGCGAGTTCTCCGATCACTTTGACCGCTACCGGCTTGCCAAACACATAATCCACAGCTTTATAAACCGTCCCAAAAGATCCCTTGCCAAGAGGGGCGTTACTGACAATTTCAAAACGCAACTTGCCTGTTCCGTCATTCATAGGGGGTCCAAACTGCTGGCCAAAGCTGATTTGATCGGGTTCCAGACTATGAGCGGCATCTATGAGCTCCGTCAGCATCTCCCGGTCTTCCAGACCTTGCGAAGGCTCTATCTCTATGTGATTGAACGATGGATCTCCGTCTATCAGTCCCTTCAAATGATCATAAAGATCGTGCAAAAAATTTCGTTTGAGTTTGCGATTTGCTTCCAGAAGAATGTTTAAAAAATTGATCGTAGCGGAGCGGCGCTCTCCCCCTGCTTCGATCTCGGGTAAGACAGCCTCGGCAATTTTAAGGTTGGCAATGCGTCTAATTTCACTGTCCTCCCGGTTAACGACCTTACCTAAAATATAGTGCCGAAATCCGATGACAAAAAGGAGCTCCGCCAAATTGGGATACGTGGACCAATGAAGCTCCTGGATAACGCGCCGCTGAAAGCTTAAGGTCAGCTCTCCGCCGGATTGGCCGAAGTTGAGGATGGCCAAATGCCCCAGATTAGAATCGTCCGCCAAGGCCACGTTTTGAATGATGCGGTTACCAAAACGGTTTACGAAATCCTGTGCCTTCGCCTCATCGATGACGCCGGGTGCGTCCTTCTCGAATAGTTTGATCAAATAATGCCGGACCGTCTCACGGTCCAAGAGGTCGGGCGAAGCGGCTTCGGCCATTTCTGAAACAACGTCGATGAAGCGACTCAAAGTTTTGACAGGTGGCGCTTCCAGATCAAGCTGAGCCGCCAGCCGCCCGCCAGAAGGAAGTCGGGCAGGCGCAGCGGCGGATTTGAGCTTGAGGGTCATGGTGAATTCAGGCACGGGTTGGATCGCATCAAAACGTGAATGGTTGATATTAAAATGACGTGATTGCTTGACTTCCATTCCCAGCAGAGCGTACAAGTCGGTCAAAGAATCCAAGTCATTATGTTCTCGGATCTCCACCGTTCCTTCGGGCTTCAATAACATCGCCAGGTTTCTATAAAATTGGGCGCGCACCCGACTTGCGCTGCGGTGGTCCGCCGCCAGGAGATCCGCTTGATTGCTATCCTCTTCGGACCAAGCCGCGATCGTCCGGCCGATCTCGTGCCACATGTACGAAACGTCGATGACGTCAAATTTTTCTCGCAAATGACGGAGGATCCGTCGATCGGCGGCATCGGCGGAAAGAATGCGCGCTTTGCGGCCCAATCTGAGCATTTTTGAAAATTGAAAGAGCGCGTCAGCCTTGAAATGATTGATGTCCACCAGTGTCAGATGATCTATTTTGTCTTTTCCTTCCTTGGCGGAGAAAGACAACCAGGTGAAACCCTCGACGCCGGGGCCCATGACAGCGACATTCATGCCGTCATGGCCCAAATGGCTCGTATTAATGCTGCCGTAAGAAAGCAGGCGTTGTTTATAGCTCGCGAATATCTGGAAATAATAGACCGCCAGTCCTTTTGAGAAATCCCGCTTGAATTGCTCCCTTATTTTGTGATGGCCCAAGAGGTCGATCATTTTTTGCGACAAGGATCTAAGCGTGGCAAGGAGCTTCTTGGGTTCCCAAGCGGCATTTTTGGCGAGCCTTTCGGAAGAAGGAAGATAATGATGGTCCTCCGGGATCCCCTGATGCGGTAAAAATACGCTCTCAGAGACGACCGCCGCCACTTCATGCGCGGCTGCGCGCAAAAGCAGCTCCTCATCCGGATCGAGACTGAGGCCCGGCATCTTTTTCAGCCTCTCAAAAAGAGCCCGGGTTTCTTTTTCTTGAGATGTCTCCTGTGACTTCTCAAAAAGCAAGGTCAACAAAGCTTTGGCTTCTCGTATCTCCTTCGATGTCAGCTTCGTCACCGCATGGAGGGTGGAATCCTTATGAAAATCCATAGAAACGATCAGAGGTTTTCCGTGCGCCCTTATTTGAGGACCGTTCAATGACAATAAGTGAATGTCTCCGTGCGAACTCAATATCCAAGTGATGTATAAAACAAGTCTTCCCTCTTTGAAAATGGAATAATTCATGTGCGTCCAACCGTGCTTCCAGGTATTTCTTTCGGTGGGTTTCAGCACCGACATCTGAACCAGGTCGGATGACTCGATCGTCGATCTCAACGACGCGAGCTCCTTGATAAGCGAGGGAGTGATGACTGGCCCCCGCAGGATCTCCAAGATCCGACCCGCGAGCCAGCGCCAGAAGAACTTGCGAGATCTTAAGGCGGAGTGAGGAACGTTCTTTTGATCTCCGGAAGCGAACGCCTTGAGAACAGCGGTGTTGAGATCGATCACGGAATAGCGGAGATTGATCTCGAGGATGGCGCGCCCCTTTTTATCCTGATGGATCCTGATCGGAGGCTCTTGCGGCAGAGTGTATTCGTGCTTCGGATCATCATCATGGAAAAATGAGATGGCATCCAGAGACAGACGCTCGCCTTCCGGCTCCAGAGGGTCCGACGGCACCGTCACGTCGCCAACCTGATCTCGGTCCATCTCGAAAGATTGCGGCAAGTCTGACGTCTTCAAAAAAACCAGCGCCTTGGCGACGGGATTTTCCTCGAAAGTGGTTATGTTTTTCGGAAGGAACCCGGGTCCGTCGAGAGTGATTCTAAAAGGCCGGCCTAAGATCTTTTCAAGCTTCTTTTGCATTAGAACCATATCGATGGGACGCCGCCGAGCTTTAAACCCCCGCCGGATCAAAAAATTGTCCAGATGGTAAAAAATATTGTTCCATTTTAATTTCGGCCAGCGCGAGAATCGATGCCACAACAGCTTGACCTCGGAGAGCCTCGCGGCCGCAGGTGGCAGATCTTTAAGGGATACCTCATAGGCAGAAAGATCGAACGGGACATCCTCTTCGTGGATCCTCAAATTTCCCTTCTGGGGACTTCCTGAGATATTGGTCACAATAAGACTGCGTTGACCCTCGATCGTTACGACCGCGGCGCCTACGAATGCGTTATTTGTCTCAACCTTATGGGCGGGTGTTTTATTTGCAGCCACGGCATTCGCCAGGTCCAGCAACGTATCATGCAAAAGCACAAAATCCTGATTGACGCCCCCCCAAGACTCTGTTTCACGCCGCCCATAGAGACCAAACATGAATGGCACGCGGCCCGTGAATCCAAACCTGTCGGGAGAATATTCCATCACACTTGTCCGGTTCAAATGGGTCAGGTGCATAATGATGTACGCCGTATACAAAGCCATCAGCTTCTTTTGAGCAGTCTCACCGGCCAGACCCCGCACAAAAGCCCCCATGCCGCCATGGTACTGACTCTTGTCGTGATTGTTCCAGATCATCAAAAGCCGCTTGCCCGGAAGAAGGCTCCCGAGCTTGCCTTCCAGAAGACGTAAAAGCTGATCGAATGACACAGGAGCGACGGCTCTTTCCAACACATCAAAAAAATCCTCAAAATAAAGCTCAATGAACGGCGCTTGAAAATCCGTATTTCTTTCTTCGATGATCGTTGTCGCGTCGACCGCCTGACGGAACCTCTGTAAAAATACCCACTGAGAGATACTTCCGCCGACATCCGCTCGGATCGAAGGAATGCCGACGGCTTGGATCCACCATAGGAGTTGCGCCACGGATTCGGGATTTTGGTCGTCAATATGCGACGCCCAAGTGCCGATGACGCCCGCATCACCATCGCTAAAATCCGCGCGGGAATAAGAGGATGACGGCAATGGATCTCGAAAAGGGTCCGTATGGCCTCCTACGAAATCATAAACCAGCTCCACTCCCAGTTTTTTTGCGCGTGCCTCAAGAGCCCTGAAATCCTCGGTTTGTCCGAGATCGGAAGTATAAGCCGCGGGGCCGTAACCGGAAAGCCAGGGGGCATTGCCTAGCGTCAGCGTTGTGGCGAGCTGGATGCGTTTGTATTTATTGAATCTTGCCGAATCCAGGTTCGCCGTAAGCCATTGGACCGGATTTTCGAGATCCGTTTGAGCCAGTTCCTCGGGCGCCGGCGCTTCGAGGCCCAGATTCAATTGAAGGGAAACGACGCCGGGACTCGGTTCCCTTTGGGTCAGGCGATCGATCTCTTCCTTTTTAGGGCCGACTTTGATCACTGAATTATGATGGCCGTCATGGGTGTACTCTTCCACCGAAGGGTCCGGCAGCCAGAAATCATAGGTCTTGCCCAGATCATCCACATGACGAATAACAAATTTATATTGGATATGTTTGGGCTCTTTAAAAGCGGAAGGAGGGACGTCACAGGCGATCGCCCAGGTCCAGCCTTTGTCTTTCGAATAAACTGCTGAGCGGCGGACGTTCCAACCTTTATGTAGTTCCCAAATTTTTCTCGACTTCCCATTCACGCGAACTTCATCCATGCCCCATTGTTTATTTTCGAGAAAATTTCCGGCAATAGAAACTAATTCAGGATGCCTCTGGGCATGAAGCGCCAAAGCTTTGGCAACCTCTCGCGGATCTCTTTTAACTCCTAAAAGCTTGCTCAGATCGCTGAGGACATGATCGCCATGTCCGCCTCTTTCCTCGGCGTCAGAACCAAAACCCAGACGGATCAATTCATCATAGATCGTAACCTCCAGAGGGTCTTTGGGCAGGTTGAATTCTACGCCCAGAGGAGTCGCTTTCGGAGACAGCGCCTCCGATCCGTCCTTTTTCTTGACGCTCACTTCATAAAATTCATCATAGCTCATCGTTTTTAAATGCTGCTCCCAGCGAGCTCGCCAAGAGGACCGTGTGTGTTCGATCCATTGAGCCGTCTTTTCATTCCGTTTATGGGTCTGGCGATAAACATCCTCAAAGATGTTCAGAAAATCCCATGGCGCCCATATTTTTTCCATATCCAGATCGCGGCGGTCCGGAACATACCCGTCACGGATATACCCCGCAAGCCCTCGAAGCGCCATATATCCGTAAGGATAATCTTCAAGCAGCGCCGCAAGTTTATCAGCCGCCCTTCTCAGATCGGAGCCGGTGATAGCACCGTTGGCGCCGGAAAGAACGTCTTTCATAAATTGCGTTGAAAGCGACCGGTAGACACTAGGATCATCTTGCGGCGGGAATTGAATATTTTTCTCCACAAGGCCTCTGGCGGCTCCATTCCTGTTCTGTCTCAGAAACTCCCTCGAAAAACCAAGCAGAATGTCCATTTTGAGAGTTTCCAAGGCGCGCGCACGTTCCGTTTTTGTACGCGACCTCAGCAGCGTGTTCAAACGTTCTGTGACCACGATCTGATCCAGGCTTGGTTCATAAACAGCGGACACGAATTTCCCTTCCCTGACCCTAAAATGAAGACGGTCCGATCTTTTCTTGTGGTAGATCCCGACGCCCTGAGCCGCGTCCAAACCAAGTTGGACGATCTGTTTGATCTGTTTGCGGACATCCGACGGAAGAGAGGTCAGCCTCGCGGCACTCAAAGCCGAATAAGCTTTTTTCCTTCCAAAATATTCTTTGGAAACAGGGTTCAGGTCCTCCCCTTTCGCGACGGCGTAAAGGACGCCTTTGTATGACAACGTAGATGTTCCGGAGGAGGCCGATGCCTTGACCTGGAATTCGTACCGGCCGATCCGGGTGGGTTCGAGCCAGGCCACCCACCGTGTGACGCCGTCGCCGATGGCCGCCGTTTCGTCTTTGACCATCGGAACCTCGATGGCGCCGATCTTGCCGTCAGAGTCTTTATAATTGATGATGGCTGAAACTTCTTCTCCGTCACGGACGTAAGCTTCGATCTGAAACGGATGGATCTTGGAATTTCCGGCGTCCTCGAATTGTCTGATCTGGACGCGACCGCTGGCGGCATCCGGGTGGATCCTTACGATGGGATGTTTGGCAGATTTTGAGTTAAGTTCCTCCCTTTCCTGAACAAGCTGCCGAATAAGATCGGCCGCTTTTTGGGCTTCTACCGATGCGGGCTTGCCATCAGTAGCCGCTTCCAGGTCTTCGATGCCGGGTGAGATCGGGTTGACCCACTGGCCGTATTTTCTTCCCGGAATGTTGAGGCGCCTTGAGTTGGGATAGCCCAGGATATCGAGCAGGGTCGGTACGACCATGAACGCGTTCGAGCTAAAAGTAAGCCGCAAAAGAGCGGCATGGACTCGGGGCGTCAGGTTCCGCAGATACCTTGCCTTTTGCGGGATCCCCAAACGGCTGAGGATCCTTTTCTTTTTCTCCAGACTCATTTTTTTCCAATCGCCTTTCAGGGTGTCGCTGTCGTGAAGGCTGTAAAGCATGAGGGAAAAAGGCCGGTTCGAAGCAGGATTGTGAGCATTGGACCGATCGTCAGTCTCCACGCCCCACATCGCGACGTTGTAATCGTAAGCCGTCAGATGCGGCGTCTTAAGTTCCTCGGGCGTAAAACGGGCAAGTGTTTCAAATATCACGGTCGTGCCTTTTTTCTGGGCCATTTCCAGGATCGGCGCGAAAAGAGCCTCTCCGGGACCCCGGTCGTAAGCGGCGATACGCAATCCATCGTTGGCCTGCGGCCCCTCTCCGTCAAAAAGATAGCCCAGAAGACCGCCGGCCCCCGCGAATTCGTGGTCCGTAAGGCGCAGATAGTGCCACACCGGGCCTTGGTTGAATACTTTGTGCTCAACGACATCATCGACGCGCGTCCAAGGCGCGGGCAGCGTTTCGTAGTTGAAACCTCCCACATCTTTGGCTTCGCGCGCAACGTACATCATCGCGTATCGACTCAAATCGGACCCCTTGGGATAAGCCAGATCCACCATTTTTTTGAGCAGAGGATTCCCCGTGATCCTGGGATGCGTCTTTAAAGTTTGGATGAATAGTTCGGATACTTGCTGAGCCGCTATATTTCTGATCTTATCCGCCCGTGAGAGATCCGCGGCGGCGCGGCTTTTCGCGTCGGAAACGATGTCCTGGATCCGGTCGTAGATCCCAAAATTCTTCAAGGTCAGTTCCGATTTGCCGTCTTCCATGAAAAGATAGGGCATATAAAAACCAAGCGCGTGGTCGATGCGAAGGTAAGGAGCCATTTTCTGGTAGTGCTCGAACAGTTTCAGAAAATACGGCAGCGTCTCGGGATCGCTCCAGTCATAAGCGAAAAACTGCCAGTACTGGCCGACGGAGTAGCTTTCTTCGGGCAGAGAGCCGTGCGTGAAGGGTCTCTGAAAATCATTCTCTTCTTTGAGACCAAAAACACCCGGATTCATCCAGATGTCCGCCCCGCCTCTCGCAAAAGGGATGTCCAGCGCCGGCTCGACCCCGTCCGCCGTCGCCAGCTTACGAAACTGCCGGTACTGGTCATACGCGACGAATTGCATGAAAGAAAAGAACTCGATCTCATCGCGGTAGTCAGACTTAAGCGCCTCGACGGCTGAGCCTTCTCTTTTGCGGATCGCCTCGGGCCAGGTGCGCCAATCCCAGCCGTTATAACCGTTCTCTTTTTGATATTTTTCCTTGAGGATAAGGTACAGCATGTGGTCCGGCAGCCAGTCCGCTTGTTCTTTTTTAAAAATGTTAAACCTCTCCGAGGTCGCGCTTGCCTCAAAGCTCGGCGAAGCCTTTAATGATCTCCAGACGATCTCCAACGCTTCACGGGTCAAGCTAAGGACCTCTTCATGCCGGATCGTCTTATCTTTACGGGCTTTTCCGATCCGCGCATAATTTAGAGATAAAAATCGATCATAGGGATCCAGATCCAATCCGTCCTTGATCTCTTCTTTGAGGCCGTCCACCAGCATGGGCACGCTGATGAACCGGATATCGATGGCGCGGGAACTGTCCTCCGAATAAGGCGAATTGAACGCGGCGGACCAGATCATGGGGAGGAACTGGAAGATCTTAAGGCCCAGTTTTTTGAAGACACGGACCATGCGGATCGCGCTCTCAAAATTCCCGAGGCCCCAGCTCCGCCGGTGCAAAAGATGGTAAAACGGTGCCAAGAGTCCCGAGATCCTTTTGCCATACTCGATCGGCGAAATAAAATCCTTGGACTTGGGCCCCCCGACCGCCTTGATCGGCGCCTCGGTCAACCGTGCACCGGCGTGCCAGCTGGTGCCGTCTTCAAATAGATCGGAGACGTTGGATCCGTCGGGCCGTACGTCTTTTTTACCCGTAACAGGATGTTCGAAAGCTTTTTTGGGATCTAGAAAGCTCGTCCCGAGCAAGGTGCTTTCGGCTTCGCGGAACCGGACCGCCAGATCGGACTCCGGATCGATCTGCTCGATGGTTTTCCGCAGAGTCTGATAGGCCAGCGCCGCGATCTTATCGTCCCCATGCAGCATCAGAAGCCAGAGCTTATTGAGAGCGTTTTGAATCAGAAACGGATGGGACCCGTGAATTTCTTCATAAATATCTCCCAACTGTAATAAAAGAACGTGAAAATAATTCGAGGCCGTGTACCACTTAGTATCGGACACATATTTCAATCCAAAATAATTTAAAGCCGCGGTCAAAAAAAGGAACTTCCATACAAAAAAAGTCGGATCCGCGAATACGATGACGGCGATGACCAGGATCCCTGCAAGAGTTTTGACCGTAAGGACCGTTTTCGCTCCCATGACGATGTCTTCATTGGCAAAGATACTTTGGCCGCTCAAATACTTTTTCCAGGCCGTATTCAGGTCAGAGATCGCCAAAGCGAAAACATCCGGCTTGATCTTCAAAAACTCCTTCTCAGAAGTCCTATTGGCGGCATGCCGATCCAAAAATCTGAACTCACGCGCCAACCGCACCCGGTCGTCATTGAAGTCCCTCCGAGCCAGTCGAGCGCCAGAAGCAAGTCGGGCAGACGCAGCGGTGATCGCGGCCGAACCGTTGTGCAATAGGGTTTTGGCCATACTCAAGTCTTCTTTCAGATTCCCTAACGCAATCTGGACGAGACCCTTTAAAGGACTTTGTCTTAAATACCGTTCAAACTCATCCTGAAAGGATCCTTCAAGCAGCTGGATATGCTCAAGGAGCGTCCGGCTTTCCCTTATTTCCACTTCGTTTATCTTTTCCAACAGATCCGCGGTCTCCCAGCGGGTAATGAATCTGAAGAACAGGCCTCTCCGGTCATGCAATTGCCGGTCGACGATAACTTGATACTGATAGCTCAGATCGAGCAAGGCGATGACCTTTGCGAGAAAAGCGTTCAGCTCTTCGGATTGGGAACTTCGATGTCGGGTCCAATGATCGAATAAACGATCCGACTTGAGACCGGCCTGGTCCTCTCGGATCTCATTCCAGACGATCCCCACTGCGACGAACAAAAGGACAGCGACCACGGAGATCGTCCCCAGACCCCAGTAAAGATCCGCTTGAGTGGAGTGTCCGGCCGGCAGAACCCGATACTTAAGCGGCAAGAACAAAAGCACGACCCCGATCACCGCCGAAAACACCTGGCTAAGGGTAACGCGGGCCAGCCGTGCGCCTTCCGGATCGACAAGCGCGGCGGTCGGGCCGGGCGGATTCAAAATTTCTTCAAGTAACTGATCAAGATTTGGAGAATTCTTTGGAACATCTTTTTCAGTACGCTGTAGACGTCCCGGATACATAAAGCCGAATCTTTGTTTGATCTCCAAAAAAAATGCACTCCAATCTACTTTATCGGGATCGATCTGATAGGTTTGAGTTCTTGTCTTAGTACTGCGGCTTTGAAAACCAGACTTAGGTAAGTCTTGGCCCACAGCTAGGTTGACCTTCCACGGGTTGGTTTCAAATTCTTCCGTTCCCAAATCTTTGTTCAGGGCTTCGTTCAAGCGACGCAAAAAATCCGGCATCACTTCCGACTGGAGAGCAGAGACCAAGCGATGAGCTTCGATATGGGCGACGATCCGATCAAACGCTTGCTTGGCTGAGGGTCCCGAAAAACGGTGCCGTCCTTCCGGAAAACTCACATAAGTCGGTGACTCTCTTAAGATCTCCCGGGCTTTATTGACCTCCTCCGCAGGCAAGAGCCTGTCTTTTTCTCCGTAAATATAAAGCAACCGATGGGCGTGGTCTCGGGTGAACCAGTCTTCTTGGCCCGTGACCGCATAGGAGTCGATCTTATTGATCAGTTCGGACCCATCGCGAGTGCCCAGCACATACTCAAGATAAGGACGCGCCAAATGCAGGATCATCCTGGGATTTTTAAAGATGTGATGCACCGGCGGGTTGATCACGGACACCGTCCGGATCAAGGGTCCTGTTTGTTTATCCAAAAGACCCCGGATCGCCATCCCCCCTCCCAGGCTCTCTCCGACAAGATGAATATTTTGGATGTCGACCACCGAAAAGCTTCCCAGGTACTTAAGGATCGCGTCCAGGAAGGACGTATCATTGGAACGCTCGGCAAGCACCTCATTGGCCCCGTGGCGCGGAAGGTCCACGCGCAGGATGGCAATACCCCGAGCGATGAGTTTTTTCTCCAGATCATTAAAAAAGGGTTCTTCCTTTCGGCTGTGCAGGCCGTGCAAAAAGACCGCGGCCGGAGTTTGGCCTTCCTGAGCGCCATTCGGAACTATCCAATAGGCGGGAACGTCACTGCCACCGTAAGCAATGTTAACTTCTTGGATGCTAGGAGCGCCGGAACCCAAAGAAAGATAGTCCTTCGTCCTTTCTTGCAGATACAGATCATAAAGTTTGCGGTCTATCCGCTGATAAAGCCCAGTCCCTGGGGTCAGAAAACGCAGAGCCATAAAATAACTCGCGACTCTTTCTTTAAGATCCGTCGCTCGGTCTCCGTCGGTCTCCCACACTTCACCCCAATGAGTTTCCCAACCTATCAGGTCAAATTTCCACACGTCAAATCGGAATCGAAAGACAAGCGAAGACCTATCCGCGATCTCCCGAACTATTTGCTCGGCCTTTGAACGCTCGGCGCCCATGCTGACAGCATACGAACGAAGATGGGCATGATTTACAAGAGAGTACCGCTTAAACCACCCAAGCCCTCGCCATCTCGGCAGCCAAAAAAAGGGTAAAGCGAGCCTTGCGGCCGTATTGTCATCTCGAAGGAGCCCCGTCAAATGACGGGACGACTGAGAGATCTCAGCTTTCCTCGTCATTCCTAAGAGAATTGACTCGACTTTTGTCGTGTCAAGTCTTGGACCAGCCAGACGATAAGCCTGCATCCACTTTCGTAAGACTTCAGGGGATAACCCATTGGCAAGTTTGCTTAAAATAGCCCGCAAGTCCGTCAAACTGCTCCCTTCCTTATATAAGGGCGCACCAAGCATGATCTTGAACTTGCTTGCGGGGGAACCCAGGCTTTTTACGTACTCCCCTTTTTGGCGGGTGATGATCGTGACATACGGGCGTTTGGATTTGGGATCGGTGATCTTAGGCAGTACGACTAAGTATGAAAGTCCTTTATTTTCAATGAGTTGTGAGATTCCTTGGGTGTGGAAGCCGCCGGTGACGAGCGCAGCGACGTGCGTGCCTTCGGCTTTCATTCGGGCTAGGGTGCGTTCGAGAAGCACCTGGTTTCTTTTTTCGGCGAGCGAATAGAATTTATGGGCTATCTTAAGAGCGTCAAAAATGCGCTCGGGCTTCATTCCTTCATAGGAGGGCACGTGATATTTCGACAGAAGACCGGAAAGCTCCGTGAGGTATCGTTCGCGGTCAAAATCTTCCGGATGCGTGGAAAATCGCTCAAAGGTCTTTGAAGACGCTTCGCCGGTTACGAGATCATTCAGTATTTCTCTTCGGGTCGACAAAGACGCAAGCGATCTTTGATCATCATTTTCAAAAGTGGCGGCCCTCACCTCTTCTTCGAACTTTTCGATCTCTTCAAAGACACGGGTAAGGTCAAGGCTGTCGAAAAGAGCGAGATACCGCATGTACCGCGCAAGGTCGGAATAGGGTGCCAAAGATATTTCATAGCGGGATGCCAGGGAGGACAGAAAAATATAAAAATCCGAATCACCAATCTTGCCGGATTTATAATCAAGAGATTTTAAGACCAAAGCTTCGGCATCTGCCTTTGTCAGCTCGAGCGGAGCGAGAGATCTCCGTTGTATGAGATTTCTCGTCCCGTCATTCGACGGAACTCGAAATGACAAGAGCAGTTTCGACCGTTCTTCATTAGCCTTCGCGAAATCGATCTCTTTTTCGAGGGAGGAGACTGCATCGAGGGTCTTGAGTTCGTCGTAACCGTCCAAAGAAACATTTTTTTTCATTGCCAGCGCTTTCAGACGCTCCCACCGGCGGGTGAAGCCTTTTTCTTCCTCGAGAGCCAGGGTTCTATTTCTCTCCATTTCCTTCAAGGGGTCTGAATACACGCGCTCTTTCAGGACCTCGATGGATCGGCACAAACCTTTCAGGTCTTTTTCGATCTTTTCTTTATTTTTGAGCAGGTCGCGGAAAGCTTTGAGGTTCTCCCGGTAGAGAGTCTTCTCTTCGGCGCCGTAGACTGAGATCGGCATTTCTGAGGTGAGCGCGAAAAATTCTCCGGCATTGAGCCGCCCTTCCTTGACCAGGTCTTCAGCCGCTTTCTTGGCAAGGGTTTGATCGGGGTAGGTCTTAAAAAGAGCCGTGTCCATTTCCCCCGCGCCGCCCTCAAGCGCGATCGTGCGGACGTCATAATCGGACGCGAGGACTCCCAGGATCGAGACGATCTTCTTCTGCGCTTCGAGAGAATCATGGGCGTCTTCGATGTGGATCAGAGTACAGCCGGCATCTACAGATTTGGAGATACGTGTACGACCAAATTGGGTAGGAATAGAGAAATTCGCAGCTCCGCCCTGCGCCATGGAGAATTCCTGGCAGGCAAAAGACAACAAAAGAACACACGAGACGGCTTTTAGAAGTCGTTTCTTCATATTTTTTACGAGGTACAGTTACAAAACGAAGCTGCGCTCCGGAATTTCATGGGATCGGACCCACCTCAGATTCCACCCCTGGGGTGGTATTGGTCGCGGAGCGCAGCTTAAAACAATGTTTTAGGCCGATGAGCCGGCGGCTACACTGGCCTCGTTCGCTTGTTTCAACAGTCGATAAATTAAATCCAAAGGATTCGGCAACACGACGAACCAGCGGCCACGGTTCGTGACACCCGTGAGAAGGATCTGGCCTTCACGGACCACGATCGCCAAAGCGGTGTCCGGAACGCCTGCACCAGAAGTTGCTTTTTCGTGCAGAGTAATTAAATAAGCCTTTGAAATCTCGTCAGTCGTGATGACTCCCGAAGCCGCCACGATAGCCATCCGTTCGGGAGCGACGTCGCCCAAGGCATCCTGGACGAGCGTCTGGACCTCTGAGGCGGTCATTTCGACCTTGGGTTTCAAGAGAACCGCTTCGAATCTTGGGTCGCCGGCCAATCTCTCGGCTTCTTCCGCAGAACGAGCCAGGAGGACATTGCGCAATTTCAGTTTGAGTCCCCGGACGCGGCCGCTCGTTTGCTCGATCCTTTCGAGATACACAGGATCTTTATCAAGCATGCTTCCGTCCGTCACCATGACCACTTCATCGATCTCAGCATTCAAAATGGCTTGGGAGATCGTCCGGTCCGATTCAGCCTTCATCGCTTGTACCGTCTGAGAAACTTGGGAAGCGCCGCCGGGCCGGGTTGTCAGTTTGAGAGCGATCGTCGCCGCTTCATGAGCAAGCTCGACCGCTTTGCCATTGCCTGTCAAAGCCGCTTCAACGGCTGCGCTCAGAGATCTCCTCAGGAAATTACCGTCCACCTCGATCTGGCCGCTTAAGATGCGGAGCTGGTCCCCGTCAAGAACGGTCGTAAGACGCGCGGCCTCGGGCAATGCAAGACGGGCAGTCAGGAGGCCAAATCTTTTTTCGATCATAGCGTCAGAAATTTGGCCTTGTTCGATATCAGCGATAAGATGCAGGGCTTGCGCTTCGAGATCGTGCCATTCTTCGATCTGGGCCCGCGAAGGCTCTCGGTTGGCGGTCAATGTGAAAGACACGGCGCCATTGACAGTCGCGGTTCTATAAATTTCTTCATCCCTAAATCCGGACTCATCAAGGAAAAGCGCCGTGGAACCTGCGTAGGTCGTGAGAGTCTGTCTGGCCGATCCTTCGGCAGACGTCACCTTGGGAGCCAAATTTCCCAGACGGTCTTTCAGATCTACCGCCAAACGCGCGGCATTCTCCTTCGCGCCGGGCCCCGTGACGACAATGGCGGCTTTCGAAGAGGTCGCAACGAAAACCTCATCGATTTCATCGGTTTCATCGACGAATCGGCGGGCGAATGAAATAAGAAGGATCAGATTTATCGGATTGAAAGGCCCCAGGTTGACAAAAGCTGTCGCCACGATCGCTGTGAAAGTTACGTAATAAGCGACACGTTCAGCAAACGCCGCAAGACGAGCCCCAAATGTGATGAATTGTCTAGACGGTCCGGTCCTTTGATGGTGAGCCGGCGTATTTTGGACCTGCTCTTTGAGGACCGCGACACCGTTTAAGAACGTAAATCGATTGACCAGTTGAGCATAAATCCTGATGAGATCATAATTATTCTGTAGCTCGTAAAGCTCGAAGAGCCGTTCCCGTGAGCCCTCGGGAAACGTGCTCAAGTAATTGGATCGTTCTTGAAATATACCTCTCAAATAATCTTTCAGGGGGTGATCATTCGCTAAGGGCTGCAATTTTACTTGATCGACCGCCGTCGCGGAGTTCCGTTCGGCGCCGCCCAAAAGCTCTTTGACGAGCCGGATCTGCCAATCGTTGTCCTCGAATCGGTCTTGGGTCACTTCTAAAAATTTCAAGAGCAGCACAGGGTTCGCCAAAGGCGTCAAAGGATCAAAGGTCCGCTCCGCGAGACTGACAGAGATCTGCCTGGCATATTTGAGACCCTCGGAACTTCTGGCCAAAGCGGCTTTCTGCAACGCTTCGATGAACTTTGCAAACGTCTTCTCGTCAAAAGCAGCGGGAGTTTTCGCGGCGATGTCAGCCAATTTCTGAAATGCCCTGGAATTGCCGGCGGTGGTCAGCCTCCCGATATTCAGGCGAGCCTTATCGCGCTCTTCAAGAACCTCGATGCCCAACACATTACGCAAGTTCTGAAGAGGCCTGTAAGGTCCGCTCAGAAGCACATCGGCTTCACCCGAAAGAAGCGGTTGGCGAGCGGCTGTGTCTTGACCCGTAACGGCCACGAAATAAATCTGCGCTTCCCTGACCGCGGCGGCGTCCTCCGGTTTACCGATCATGACAACGTCATTAGAAGAAGCCTTGTGGATCGCTTTGATCTCGTTCAAAGCGTCTGTTTCGCTGAATACTGCGGGGCCATGTTGGCCATCGGGCCCATACGATCCGTCGATAAGCCCCGAGAGTTGCAGCACTTGGTCCAAACCCTGAGCCTTGACTCCGGGAGTAGATGCGATGACGTACACTTTGACATCACCCCGGCTTCGCGCAGGCTGGAGATGTTTCAAGAGTCTCAAAGTTTCTGCGTTCAGAAACTTTGAGGGGGCGGCTTTTAGCTGCGCGACGGTCGCGGAGTTATTACCGGTAAAAACGATGTCTTCCCATCTAAGGACAATGGCCTTGGGTGGAAGAGCCGGTCTCCTTAGGACCACTTCAACGTTTGGAACCTCGATTGCAAGCCGGGCGCCGGCGGTAAAACTCTGTAACACCTGGCGTTCGAAAGCCTGTTGGTTAAGTTCAGTCCTTCCGAGGACCTTCAAAGCTTCGTCACGGTTCTTCGGTTTGGCGTCGAGAAGCCGCTGGGCCTCTCCGTCGTCTCTCACCAAAAGCGCGTGACGGAAAGTCAGGCGGGGCTCCGCTCCATTGGTCGTATATTCGAGTGTGCGTCCTCCTTGTGCCTGCGCTGCGCGGTCATGGGATGCGATAATACTGTCCCGTTCAATGCCCGTACGGATCACCGGATGATAGGTTAGAGCCTGTTCTTCAGGAGTGCCTTGTGGGAACACGGCAAAAACATAAGAAGAAAATTTGGATCCATTATGAAGATCCGGGAAGAAAGCTCTTTGTTCGTAACCATAAACACTCGCAAATGACGTATAGGGTTCTCGGCGGTTTTGTATGGAAATATCATCCCAATTTTTCCCGGGGGTCTGAGACTCTCTGAGGATCTCGATGAGCTGGTCCGTCGGCGCATTGCGGAAGACGGTGCCGACACCTTCGCGTCTTATCCTCTGTGTTTCCAGGGCTTCGCGTGAACCCTGATAACGATAAACACTGACTTTCATTCCCGTATCGTCATAATCCTTCGAGAAAACCATCTGCCCCAACAAAGAATCGGTGTGCGATACGGTCAACCCATCATTGAGGAATGGGAAAACCAGTACAGTGTTTCCGAGAACAGTCTCTCCATTCGAACCTAACGGCGCAGCGGTCCAATAGAGCCCATGACTGGACCCATAGTGCTGATTGCCCAATTTGTAACGCCGCTTTTGTCCAGCCGCATCTTTAAGCGAGACTTCATCGCCCGTGTTCCAGTTCTTTACGTTGAGACGAGCCAATACGGGCTCATAGACTTTGTCTTCGTATTCCACCGCTCTTGGATCCCAGGAATCATCGTAGCGGGTCGCTTGCTCAACGTCTTGGTTCCATTCGTCGCGGCGGTTCCAAAACTGATCCGCGCGGCTTTGGATCGTTTGTACGGCGGATCGAATGCGTTCGGTCTTTGATCTTCCGGGATGATAAGGTTCATAAGAAGATCCGACGCCGCCCCATTTGGGACTAAAGAAGTCCTTGAGGCCCCCGGTCAACGGAGCGATGATGATCGCGCCGTATTTATTGGCGATCTGCTGGGCGATGCCCGCGGGTTCAAAATAAGAGGGCATGAAGAAAGCGCGGACCGAAGCGTAAATGTGCTTGGCGGTCTTGGCGCTGTGGCCATTGTAATACACGAAGACATCCGGATACCGCCGGGCCAGATCGATCAATTTTTTCTGGATCGCGACTCCGCCCGTATCTTCGGCGATCGCTCCCCCTTGAAGGATAAGCCTGACTCGCTCTCCGCCGGGTCCCCGCATATCTCTTAAGGATCGGATGAAGTCTTCGTCGATGTCTTCGTAGCCTTTTTGCCAGGTCACTCTGCCGACGTTGCCGATCACAAAATCTTTTGTAAATTCGTCTTCGGTGAATCCTTCGAAGCCATAGACCGGCTGGCCGCTCTCTTTCAGGGCAGTCAGTTCCCGGTGCAGAGCCCGAAGATTGTCTTCCCGGGCAGCCACGGCCGTTTCCGTAGAAAAGTTCAGGAAACCGTCCTGGCCTAAAGCCTCATCCGTCCGCGGATCAGATCCGTCCCCGCCGTTAAAGACCGCCTCAAGTCGGTGGTCTTTTTTTGCCTTATCTACGGAGGTCTCAAAGTCGAACGCGGTGCCGCCCTCAGTTTCAGGTAAGGTCAGCTCGAGCATATTGCCCTCGCTGACGGCGCTCACCATGTCTGCGAACTCGTCAAAAGCTTTGCCCACAGCGACCCGATGACCGAACTTCCTTTGTCCCGAGGATTCATTGCTGTGATATTCGATCCCATGATGAGGATCCGTGATGGTCCTCGCGGATAGATTGTAGAGATTGACGCCCGGGTCGTTGTCTTTCACGACCTGCACGAACGTAACTCCTTCTTTTTGATAAAGATTGTCCACCCAACGCAGGATGCGATACTCCACAAGCTTCGTAATTAGCGCATCATTGGGATCCACGCGTAGATAGCCGTCAAAAATGCCTTTATAGGCCATGTTGTGAGAAATATAAACGACGCCCGTATTTTCATACGCCGCTTTGTAATTTTCTTTGGCGTACGGCAGGACGAGTCCCGTCTGCCAATCGTTGGCGTGTATCAAATCGGCTTCCAGTCCCATCTCGAACAAGGCTTTTGAGAGAACTTCAGATTCGATCAGACCTCTTAACCCGTCGGGATCACGGTAGATCCCCTGATTGACCGGTCCGCTGAATAGAACTCCGGAAGGATCTTCAAGAAGATAATAATCCACTCCGCTTTTTGTCACTTTCCTGACATCGATGGCATACGTGCCGGAGCCGATGGGAATGGGGAGGCCCTTGCGGACGATCTCCCCTTCCTGAATGCTTCGGGAGAAATTGGGAGTGACCATGCTCACGGTATGGCCGCGCCGGGCGAGGGCCAAAGGAAGATTCGCGTTATAATCGTACTGACCGCCCGACTTCGGAAGTCCTTTAAGACCGCTCTCCATCGCGACGAAAGCAATGCTCCTCGGCGTCTCGGCCCTCGAAACCGTAAGCCGCGCGCCGACGGTTCTGCTTTGAGGTTCCTGGGGCTGACGGGCTGTCTCATCGGCCAAACGCGCACCTCCTGGAACCAATTCGACGTGTAGCGTATTGTGACCACTAAGCTTGTACACTTGAAGCCAGGTAGGAACATTTTCTGAATAGTTGTCATTTTTCAACCAATCGTTGAGCGCCCGCACCGTGACACCCGGTCCCAGATACAGGCCTGTCAGGCTCCTGGATCTGAGATACGCCGCCAGTCTCCGTCTATGCTCACTGGCGATCCCGTTCAATAGGTCCCGATTAACCGCCGGTTCTCCATCGCGCTCGTAAATATTGATGCTCGGCGGTAAAACAGGAAAAACAGTTTTGCTGATCTCTCGTATGTTCTTGAGAGTCGTGGGAGCATCATGTTTGGAGGCAAGAGTCGTAGCCACGACATAAGCGCGTTTGCCGACAGTGACAAGTGTTTTGACCTTGAGACTGCTTCTACCCAGGCCCGGATTGTCCGAAATAAGTTCAATGGGGGTGAAATCCCGGGCAAATTGGGTACCGAAAACATCGGAAGCCGCTCCCGTGACGGTAGAAAAAGCGGTGACAGTGGCGTTGAGATGATTCAAGATGCCTCGTCGAGAGCTTTCAAAGATCGCCGGCGGGGTGTTCATTCGGTCGAATAAGTTTCTTTCGGGCTGGGTAAAATTTTGGGCAGTCGCTACGTCGAGTTCAGTCTCAGTGGCAGAAGGCGAGACAAACTTGTAAGAAAAATGCCCGGCGCCGCTTGAAGATGCCGTTCCCACGGCGATCATGGATTCCAAAGCTCCACTGCGTCCGAAAACATACATGTGATAACCTTCCGGATCGCCCGAGTCGTCCTTCAAAGTCAGATCCATGCCCGCGATGATACGAGGGATCAGATCTCCATTTTCGAGAAGGGTCAGCTTTAAGTTCGGGTAACGTGTTTGAAGCGCCCTTGCATCGTCCACTATTTTTTGATGCCGTCTGGTTCTTTGTCCGTAAAGAATGACGATCTGGGTGTGGTTCATGAAAAAATCTCTTGACGGATCATAATCCCGGCTATCCGGTTCGATTCCTTTTACACGCATCGCCGCGCTGAAAACTTTTTCAAGAGCCACACCGGGCAAGTCCAAAGGATCAACACCCGCCGGAGGACCTCCATAGCTCGTACCTGCCACCCTCTCGAGGTCGTGTGATAGCAAGAGCGATGAACTTGTGCCTCCCAATAACGGGGGCTGATCGGGACCTTTTTGTCCTACGGACACCAGAGAGACACCCGACCAGGTATTGGTCGTGCTTGTCAAACTCTCGGCCGCGACCAGTCCGGGCGAAGGCTCTAGATTCAGTTCCTGATCAAAAAATATCTCGTAGCCTTGGCGAGTAAGCTCTGTGATCGTTCGGTTCAAAGAATCTATATCTTGGAAGGACACGATCAGATCCTGGCCTTCTCTGGATCGATAATAAACCGCGCCCGTTTGCAAAGAAGGCTGAGCCACTTCATAACGAGCGCCTTTAGCTCCCAAGATCACGACGGCTTTATTTTGATGCTCCAAAGAAGCCAGGTAGCGCTGTATGAAACGGCTGCTGATGGTGGTGCTGTTTGCTCTGGCACTCACTAAGGCGCCTTCCCCCTCTCCTCTGAATGGAAAATTGGCCAATGCCTGAGCGACCGACGATTGCAGGGCAAATACGACCGAATTATTGTCTAAAAGTTGTCTCTCGCTGATACCTGTGGTTCCCTTAAGCGGTTTAACGTCCACACTGACTGCCGTGAGCCCTAAAGGCGCCAGCACGTCCAGGAAATCCTTTGGAGGGATCGCACGCGCATACCCCTCCGCGGGCCGGTTGGACAGATCGACTTTTCTAAAGGATCCATCCTTGTCAATATGGATCAGGACGTCTGTAAGCAAAAGTCGCCCATCGGGATACCCCTCTTCGGGATCGGTCCGCGGGAGTGCGCCCAAATAGCGTGGATCATTGAGGTCGATGGATGCCGTGCCTTCATTGATGACCTCGACGTTCCCTTCAAAAACGGCATTTTTTAAGGAAACGGGTCCCCTGACTTTGAGCCGCTTAAGCCGCAGAAAGCCGGGACGTCCGAAAGCGTTCAGAAACATTTGAAAATCATTGGCGGGGTCCGTGGTCCTGTTTTTATTAAAATCAGCAAGCTCTCTGCTGTCCGGAGCCCAATTTTTAAGACCGGGGAGCTGCGCGCGAAGATCGATATCCCCGTCCGGCGGAACGGGCACTTTGCCATCCACCGTGTTGGGTCGGAGCACCCATTCATCCGTATCTCGCGTAAAGAAGTCGCTGTGAGCCTGAAGCAGTTCATCGAAATTGTCCTTATCGGGAGTAAAGACTTCCGCGCGGTCCTCGGCTTTCACAAAAACAATGTGAATGGGTTTATCAATGTCATGTTTCGTCATCAGCGCTTTCACGTCCGACCTAAGCCCCTCCGGCACGCCCGGTCCGTCGATCGTCTCAAAGAAAGCGTTAAAATTCAGGATCGCGGAGGCGAGCGCTCCCTGCACCTGCGTGTAGGTCTTGCCGTTTTTTTGAATTTCTTTGGTCATCACGTCCGGCCGCATGATAGACCTCATCTTCCGGGCCGCGGCGGCTTCGTCGCCATTGAAGTGCTTCACAAAGACCTCGTGCAGATCCTTAAGCAACGGCCCCAAAACCGTCTCGTTGATGGCTCCGACGTTCGTATTGAAGCCCTGAAGGCCCGGCGTTCCCAGACCTCCGGGCAGGCCCAAAGTCTCAAATCGCTCAAGTTCCCCTTCTTTTCCGGCCTTTTCGGTCTGCTGGGCCTGAGCTCTTTCCATAATTTGAGTCCTCAGGACGGCCTTGGGATCCGTGATCGGAAGACCGGGCGTAAGGTTTTGAAGGCCTACGACACCCCCCTGACCGTCGATGGGAGTCCTCTCCGTCACGATGAGCACGCCGCCGATCCTTTTTTTCGACATCCATTTAATCACACTTTTGGGGACGCGATTGTTGCGGCCGTCTCCGTTACTCCATGTCTGGATGTGCACTCGACCGTCTGTGGCGGGGGCCTTGAGCCAAGCGCCGGCCAAAAGTTCGAAACCCCACTGGCCGTGATTGCCGCCGGCGGCCTTTTGCTCATAGGTGAGCCTGCCGGTGGAGTTATCCACGGTGGGAAGCCATTTGGCGATCAGCATATCCGCTTCTTCGGCCAGGGTCACTCCCAGCTCAGCGGCCGCTTGACGATAAGTGCGTCGTTGACCTTGAGGTAAGTTGCGGTCAGGATAGTAAATGCTGTTGAAGAGATCCACATACGATTGCAGTGATTCATTATTGACGACGGGACGAATCGTATCGTGTCCATAAAAACCATTCTTGGCTTCCCAAAGCACTCTCATTAATTTCCGCTCGGCGATGCTCATGAGGACCGGCCGGCCGTCATCATCTATCGTCAATTCTTCATGGAAGTCGACACCTTTGGCTCTCGTGTCAGACGAACCATCGGCTCTGTGAGGACGCCCTAACGTCTGATCGACATACTGATCACGTACGGACCCAACCCCTAATCCCGCTTCCATTAAGTTATCGGTCACATCCACATCGTCTGCAGATCCATTGTAGTCCGAATTATCACGGATCTCTTCACGGTACTGATGGAAACCCATCCGATCGAGCAGAGTCTTATTGAGCATGGCCGAACCATGGAAATTGTCCCCAAGCGAAAGAAGCGCCGATGGCGCTTCCCCTGAAGAACGATCAAAATGCTCCTCAAAAAGCGCCGTGGAATACAGACGATCTCCGTCGGACAAACTCTTAGTATTGGGATCCTGCGAATCCGTGCTCAGCAAAGCCAAATTGTGCGGATCGTTCGGATCGTACGCCGGTTCTGCGGTTGGGGATGCCCCGGCAAGCTTTGCTCGATAGTCGCGTGCCTGGACTTGAGCCTCCGCCGCGGTCTTGCTGTTGATGCCCACACCGAGGAGGAGGCCCGGGAAAGTTTCGCGGACTTTGGCGACTCTGGTTTCAAAAATGCCGCCCGCAGCCATAAACTTCAAGTCCTTATTTTCTGGAGCGGCCATCAGATCCCGGATGACCTTTATGTCTTCTTGTGTGTTGGAATCAACCGATGGCTGATTGACGCCGTCGGCTATCCGGCCAAAATCCACGAACTGTATGCCATCTACTTCCTTTTCTCTGACGCGCTTGATGGCTTCCCGAAGAAGTCTTGGGTCAAGCTTTTCATTCGTTCTAAAAGAGTTGGTATTGATTTCCCCAAATATAACCGTTCGTTGACCGCCTTTCATTCCTCTGATACTTGTGATCGTATCCTTGGGTATATATTCACTGGCAAAAAGCACGTTAGCGCCTTTTGGAATGACTCTTCCCGCTATTTTTTCAGCTTCCCAGGACTCGCCGCTCCAACCGGGACTTAGTTTATCGCCCATGAGGAAAAACCCGACGGGAACATTGGGATTAGCTTTGACGAACGAATCCAATGCTTCCTCATTATCAAACACGGGAAGGATCTGATTCTGGGACAAAGCACTTCCGATTCGGGCTAATTCTCCGAAATTGGCCCTCAATTCTGCCAGTCCTTTTTTTCCGGTGATGGTGTGAAGTCCGCCTTCAAGACCGCTCTGTTCGATCCAGGCGAGCGTCTCGGCCTTGGTCAACCGCGCGGCGGCGAGGACCACTTCGCGCCAGATCTTCAGCATGTCTTCGACGGCCTTCCGGGTCAGCGTCTGCTGGCCGGTCTCGTCGGAAAAGATCACGACTCCGTCCGGACCAAAAGGTATCGGGTTGGGGACGACGGTCACACCCTCACCGATCCGGACTCCTTTTTCGCCGGTAGGCATATGGTAGTAAGCAAGGAAATCACCCGGCTTCGAGCCTTTGGTGCCGCTCAAGCGGGAAATATCCGCTCGGCTGGGAATATAGAGCACATCAAGATAACGCCCGATCTCCTGCGCGTCTAGATCCGCGGGGATCAAGGAGGGTCTTGGGTACGCAAAGACCTCATAAAAACGCGGCGCGGTAGTGTCAGCATACGCGTCGAGGATGTTTTGGCTCGTGACGTTTTGAAGTGTAGAAAGATTGCCGGTCGTGATCGTGCCGGCCATTTCAGGCGTGGCCCAGCGGTTTCCGAAGACTTTCGAGTTGGGAGCCAGAGCCTTGTCACTATTGCCGCGGAGGAAGATGAGGAATCGTGGTTTTAGCGCGCCGGTCGCGGTGTCTTCGACCGGACTGATCTGCACGTCAAAACGAAACCCTTTGGCCAAGATATCGTATGTGATCTCATGCACTTTTCGTGTGACTTCGGCGTCGTCGTTACCCTCGACAACTACCGTTGTGACAGGCCAGCCGAAGAGCTCGCCGATACGCAGGCTGTGGGTATCCGTATACCAGTTGATATTTCCGGGGAAGGCCTCCATAAAACGTTCGACACCTAATTTAGATTCAGGAATGTACTCCGGGAGAGGAAAGAAGCCCTGCTGGTGAGGGTGCTCGACCGAGTTGCCGGAGTCATTGTGAAGCACTCGGATCGCTCTGGCCCAGCGTAGATCGGTCTCGCGCCGGGATTCGCCGCTCAGCCGGCGGCTTTGGAGACCCTGTAGCCAGTCCTCGAGGCGGAAAGCGATCCCTGCCGCGCGCATGTCTCTCAGGTTGTCTTGGATAATTTGGTAAAGCGTCTTGGTTTTTTGCGCGTAAGCCAGCGACAACTCTTCATCGTGATACCGGCCTGTGGCAGCCAGATGATGATTGAAGGCATTGATAGCCGCCTCGACGTCTTGCCGGGTCTGCGCGTCCGTCGCGGCGAACGAAGGATCTTTTAAGATCTCAGACAGAGCGTCCTTTTGGATGATCCTGCGGTTTTGCAGCTTGGGATTTGAGAAGATCCGGGCCTGGGTTTCAAACGCCGGCTGTCCCCTGAGGATCGTCAGATTTTCCCCGATCTTTTGCGCATCGGTAGAGACGCCCATAAAATATGCCCATTCGTGATAGAGCCGCGCGATCCTGCGGGCCGCTGAGTTGATGACAGGATTCTTCGAAGTCTCAAAGAAACCGATCAGAACCGCGCTTTCCTGCGTGAAATCAGAGATGAAAGAAAGCTGGGTCTCCGAAGACGCGATCCTCGCCGCGGCCACCGAGTAGAGAGGCTTTCTGGATTCGCTATTGATGAGTTTTTTGAGTTCCTCTTTGGCCGCCCATGCGTGGATCTTCTGTGTCGTGAATTTGCTAAAATCCTCCAAAGGAGTTGCAGTGTCTTCGGCTCTTTTAATTGCTTTGTTGCGGCCGGCGATCCGTTTGTCGGCGTGCCACGCGAGCGACTGCTGTAAACTCATCGGAATGGGAACTGTGAAAAGTGCTTTTGATGGATCCTTGTCCCCTCGGATACCAAGCTCAGATGGCTGAATGCCCGCGTTAATGACTTTCTCCCAGGCCTTCTTTTGCTCTTCAAAACGAGTCTCTTCATTGGCGCGCGCAAAATGAACGACCGTCATGAGGGTCGCCCAGCCCGTCATCTTGGTGACAAAAGCAGGATCAAAGCGGTAGCCTTTGAGGAGAGGCTTTCCAGTCTTTTGGTCCTTGCCCTCTTCGAAGCGGGCAAATGAGTTGCCGCCCATCGTCACGCCGAAGCCGGCCAGGAAGTAGAAGATCAGAATGAGCGGGCCCATCGGAGTCATGGTGAATAAAGACACGATCCACGCCGCCTGCCCAAAGATGCCGAGGAGACTGTTGACAGGATAGCCATATTCGCTCATAACCCTGAAGACCATGTACTCGTCCCAGCGCCGCGCCTCATCCCACGGTGAGAGAGCGACTGACTTCTCGGTGCGAAGGAACTGGAAGATCTCGCGGCTCGCCAGCCAGAGCCCGCGGAAGAAGAATGGGAACAAAAACACATAGAACGGGTTGGCGCGAAGCAAGTCGTTCACGAAAGGATATAATGTCTGCCAGATATTGCCTGATTCTCCCCATTTCCAAAGAAGGAAGTTGGTGTTGATCGACTCCGTGAGAAGATAGCTCGCCGGCACGAAGAAGAAGAAGGGTTTCAGACCCGCGAACGCCGTGAACGGCGAAAGCGCCGGCAGAGCGATGCGCATGACAAGCGCCAGAGGCGCCGTCAAATAATGCGAGAAGAGTGTCAGGTGCGTCAATTTGACGTTGACGGGCACGTTGGGATTGTAGAATAAAGCGAAAGGACTGCGGTCGAGCAGCATGCGCGCGACGTTGTAAGCGTAGCGCATCTCGGTGGCGACAAGTGACTCGATGAGCATCGAAGGCCGCGCCCAGCGGAACACGAAATACCCGATCTGCGTGCCCACATAATGGGCGCCGGGCATGGCCGCGGAGCGCTGTTGGAGAAGAAGCGCTGTCGAATCTTCCGCGGGAGGACTCGGGGGGCCGACAAACTGGGGGATCCCAAGCGCCTTACCATAGTGGGTGAGCTCGTTCTGAAGCGCGGATTGGACGACTGAAGTCCATGTAACCTGCGCATTCGAATAAGTGGCGGTCACGGGGAAAGCGTCCGTATGACTTGCCCAGATCACCATGGGCGGATTGACGGTCGATATCTGCGGCGCCCTTTGCTCGCTCTGCATGGACACCCAGGTCGCGCGCCAGATATTCTGCCCGTGCTCGGTCATCACGTGAGCGTCATAGTTGACGGTCCTCCCAAAGAAGCGGTGGATGTTCAGCCCCATCGCCCCGTATTTGGCGGCGTAACCAATGCTATCGGGTCCTTCATGAAACATATATTTCACATCCGATTCGGTCGATGTCCTTACTACGAGAGCGGCTTGTGTCAATACAGCAAACTGATCCTGAATGCCTCCCACATTTGCAAGATAAGCGTCAGGCCCCGTAGGATCGGATAATTTCTGGAAAAGATCCGCTAAATCATTGGCGCGGCGGTTCTTCCACTCAAGATAGGCTTCCGACCAATCTTCCATGCTCTTGAACTTGGTCCTCTTTGCCTCATATTTGGCTGCTTTTTCTGTATCCGGGTCTTTATCTTCGATGGCCTTGAGCATGACAGGGTCAAATTCCTTCAATTCTCCTGTGATCTCGCCAACAAGCGCTTTCATATAATCATCGTCCGTAAGTTGTGCGGCATAAGTCTCGAGAGCGCCTACAAGACCTGCGAGCGGTTTGACACCTTTTATATTTTTCCCTCCGGTATCGGCCACGAAGTTCGCATAGACGTTGCCGTCGAGTAGGATCTGGCGGAGCTTGATGTCCACGTCGGATTTATAGTCGGTGTAGGCTCCCGTGGGAAGAGCGCCGGCATTGGCGCTGGCGGAGAGTGAGGAAAATCGGGAATCTAGGTTGGCTTCGCGGACCGACTCATGGTAATCGAGGTCACCGGCATCGTGGCTGGCCATCAAATGGTACTCGACCTGATCCTGGGCCAGCGAACCCACGACGGCGGCATTGTTGGGCCGCATCTCGTTCATCCAGTCCACCATCGACTGGATGATGAAATCATGATCGGCCTTCGAAAGTCCCGCTTCGGCGATCAATACGGCGAAGTCAGTTCTTTCATTGGCTTCTTCCAAAGCGGCATAAAGCGCCGGAGGCGCGCGGCCATGGATCCTCTCTAATAGGTTTTGCCATTCAGGCTTATGCGTCCTGGCCATATACCCCAAAAGGACGGCCTTGTCATTCGGATCGGCCGGGAACGTACCCAAGAAAGCGATATTCTCCCAGGTATGAGAGAAAAGTTCGCCGAAACCCATCACGTGCGTAGAACTCGCCTGCAGAATCGAAAATACGTCCGGTACTTCTTTTTTCTGACTGAGGGCCATGAACGCGAGTCTCAAGACTTCGAGCGCTTTGGCGGAGCGGGGCCGAACGAACCGGCCGCCCTTCTCGCCCCGGGTGGCCGCGGCCCAGAGTTTGGCTTCTTCGTCTGACAGAAGGTACTTGCGGTGCAAGAGCGACACAAGCCGCTCGAGATACTCACCGGCGGTTTCACCGGTGGGGAGCATCTTCCGGCCAAAGCTTGAATTGGCCAGGACGTCTTCGATCTCGTTGAACCATTTCGAAAAAATGCCTTCCCAAAAATCCGGGATCGAGTCCGACTTGGGTACCTTGCTGAGCAATTGATAAGAAATCACGGCGACAGCCGTAAGTAAGATCGCTGTCGGCGCCCACGACACTCCCAGGACCAAGATCAGCATCATCACACCGCTATTGAAAGCGACCCCGAGATAACGGCCTTTGTTGCTGGTCATAGACCCTAAGAGAGACGCGCGGAGGCCGGGGAAAAAGAAAGCGGCCGCTGTCAAGGCTAAACCGGCCAGAACCCAAAGAGGCGTCGCTATAACAACCGCAAGACCGAGAGCGGCAGTTCCGATACTGAGAACAAGCGCTGTGACACCGCCTAACTCCGGATACATGGTCCTTACATAATGGTGGACCCAATAAATTCCCGCCAGTAAAGCGACCACCGGGATCGCGACAGGACCCAGTAAACCGATGGCCAGGGTGAAAAGTCCCGAGAAATAACCTACCGCATAAAGAGCGACGACTACTCCGATAAAGCGTCCAAAAAATTCCCCTTCCGCCGCGCGCTCTGAGCGCAGGCCTGACCAAAAACCGCGGAAAGGATTGAGTGACTGCCATCCCGTGAGAGATTTGGCGGTGCGGCTCCAGAGACGTTCGTGGTTGGCGAAGTACGCCTGGATGCTCACGGCAATGTGGTTGAAAGCAAAGATGGTCAGCGGGAAAAGCGTCACAAATAAAAGCATCGTGACCCAAAAACCTGGCAGGAATAAAAGAAACGGCGGTCCGAAAAGGAAATATCCCAAGAACCCGAAGTGATATGTCGCCCCGCCAACCAAGAGACTCGCTCTGAAAACTTTGCGGTCCCAAGGCGCGTTGGACCAGAGGACCGGCAGCGCAGTTAAAGCGGAGACGATGAGCGTTAGGCCAAGCGAAAGAAGCTGTCCAGAAATGAGAGGCAGACCGATACCCGTCCCAACAAGAAGTGTCGCCGTCACGACAAGACCTGCGATCTGCAGATTGGTCATGCCCCAGAATTTGCGCAAGGAAAGCATCGGCTTGAATATCCGGCGCCAGTAGAGCGCATAAAAACCCTGGCCGGCGGGTTTGACCGAAAGACCTAGGAGCGTCGCGCCTGCCATCGCCGCGAGCATGGCGTATCCGCCTGAGAAAAAGAGCGCCGACACAAAAACCACGCCCAGACCTGAAAAAGCCGTCAGGCCTATCCTATTCCTTAGTAGCAGCATCAGCGTCGCCGCCCCAGCCGCAACGAAAAAGCCGACGCCCATCGTAAAGAACGAGAAAACCAAGCCGACAGCCAGCGCCGCGAGCGCGGCCACAAAAGGCGCCTGCCTGCGGCCTTTGATCTCGGCGGTAGATAGATCTTCCAAGGCGGCCTCGGGATATTTCTCTTCAAAAAGCTTGAGAGTAGTCTCTTTGAGAGCGGCCCCAAGCTCATTTTTTTGGGCCGGTTTGCCGCTTTTGGCGATCTGGCGCATGTCCTCAAGCGTCCAGTTATTGCCGGTCGCCTCACGCACAGCCTGCTCAACAGTGATAGGCCCCCTGCCCTCCCTTACGGACTGGTCGGATTTGTCTTGCACGAGCTCAAATAGATCGTAGAAATCAAGGTCGAACCAAAGATTGACAAGGCTCATACGGTCCAAGTTACCCTGTAACGCGGGAAGAGTAGCGTCCGCGGCAAAGATAGACGCAAACTTTTCGGCATCTACCACTTTTTTTGCCGGGTCGTAAGCTTCCATGCTAATACTCTTGATATCTTCAACAAAGATGTCCGATCCCCGGAGCTTTGCTCTGATCTCATCTTCGGAAGTGGCGCCTTGGATCCTCTCGAGTATCTTGGTGCGAACTTCCGTAAACTGAGTTTCGATCATGCCGATAAGGATATCGTCTCCATCCGCATTGGGTCTCTCTCTTCCGGTAAGCGCACCTTGAACGGCCTTTTTCATGTCATCATTCCAAGGCTTTCCTGTGATCAAAGCCAAGCGGACCTGACGGACCACGTAGGTCTCCGCAGTGGTCCAATGATCGCGTGTCGTGATGCTTCTATACCGGGTCATTTCACGCCGGACGGTATCAACGAAAGTCGTCACATGATCATCGATGATTTTCAGGTTTGCTTCTTTTGAGCCTCCCGCGTCGATCGAGGTTTTGACCTGCCGGGTCACGTAAAGCACGAACGGCCAGATCGTAGCCCAGGCGCCGGCGGAGTGGCCTTTGGTCTGGGAAGCATTGTGTTGAAGAAGCTTCATAATGATGAATTCCTCAAGCGTCCTGGCATCGATGGTCTTATTCATCGGATAAGGTTTGTAAGTGATGTCTACGCCTTGAGCCGCCTCGGTCAAAAGATAGGGCTGTTTCAGCAAGAACGGCATGATTTCGGCCACGACGGCTTCGTAGAGCTCAGCTTCTACAGGACCCGGAAGCTCTTGTCTCAGGGTCACATCCAGCACCTTATTGTAGATGGGCTTCACGAATCGGTCTTCTAAAAGTCCGCGCACAAAGCGGCGGAAAGTATTGCGGTTTGACGATGCTTTCGACGCCTGCGCGGCGGCGAGGATCGCGGCGGTGTCCATGAGGTTCTGATTGGCTACGTACCTCAAGGCATTGGCTTCAGGAGTCATGGGGAGATTGTCGAGCGCCGTCTTCATTTGTTCCGGCGTGGTGGATGAATTGGAAATGACTTCGTTAAATACTTTGTTCAGACCTTTATTGACGAGGACCTTCTCCACCCAGCCCCACAGAACATCGCCGCGGCGGCGACCATTTTTGGATGAGCGTACGACGGCATCAAGAAATTCTTCGTTTGTGACGAGCTCTTTGTCTAAAAGATGCCCGATCACTAAAGCGGGAGCATAACGAGCGGTGAGTCCGTCCATCAAGTTATCCTGTACGGTCCTAAGCGTCGCATTCTTGCTCCGGATGGTAGGAGATCTTGGGTGCCGTGTGGGGTCGTGCGGTTTATCGCCGAAGTTGAGTCGGCTCTTCTTGCCCTTGCGGTAATCGACCACGATCTGCTCGGCATCGTCTGCGGCAAAGCCGTTTGAGATGTAAGCGTTTCTGAGGAATTCCTCGCGCGGTTTGAACACCGTGGCAACCCCGTTCACCATGCGAGTCTCTGTCTCGGGAATATTAGGCGTGACCACAACGGGGCCCGTGAGTTCTTCGAGCATTTGGTAGCGAATCTTCGGCGTTATGGTAAGCCTAGCCCCCTCAGCAGCGGGTTTAGACACGAAGACCTTATCCACATCGGAATCACGAACCACTCTTTGATCAGCCGCAGACGGCACTACTTTTCTCCAAAATCTATATAGGACCGCAAAAATTGCGGCGGCCGCAAGGACCACGATCCAAGACATCTTGATGCCTCGGATCACAAAATCACGCGCGATGGTAGGCGGCACCGTATCCGGTTCCTGATAAACGAGATTCACGCCTTCCTCGTGCACCTTGTCAAGCACTTCGCCGTAGGTGAAGTCTTTGATGTAGCCTTTACGGTGCAGGAACTCTTTGGTCCCGTGGACAACCCCGCCCGGAGCGGAATTATAAAGTTTTTTGGCCCAAAACGGCCACTCGAAAAATGTGGAGTGCTGATTCGTCGGATCCATGGGATGCATGAATTCCACGCCCTCGTCCAAGAAGCTTTCTTCTTTGACCGTCAGATCCCCGTTGATGTGAAGATACCGAGCGGCACCTTTGGATCCCTGCTCGGGGCTTTCGATCTTTTCTTCGCTGAGGAGATACACGTCTCCGGGTTTCGTGAAATATCCGTCATGGTCCACCCAGATCTTGGTGCCAAACCGGCTGTAGACGGCTCCTGCCTCTTCGTTGAAATTTACGCCTTTGAAGCGGTAGATATACAAAGGAATGCCGTCTCTTGAAACAAGGACATAGGGCTTATAAATACCTGTGGAACTGAGGACTCCCTCGGAGTCGGCCTGGACCCCGTGTACTTCATAGACGATGTGCGTCTGGTAGTTGTATACGACGAGGTCAGGGTTTTCTTTTTGGCTCGTCAAAGATCTGGGTCCGATCACTTCGTAGACATATTCATTCCGGTCCGGACGATGCTCTAAAAAGCGCGTGACTCTCAGGATCTCTTGAGATTTCAAATCGACAACGACCTCTCCGGGGATGACGTCTATCGGAGCCGGGCTATCGACATTCCACGTCACGAAACGAAGGAAACCTCCGCCCTCTCCGGCATACGTCCTGACGGACGGGTCGCCGCGCATGACGTATTTGGTGTCGGCAGGCGCCAAGCTTCCGTTGGCTTTCAAATGACGTTTCAATCGGCTGAGTTGGATCGTGTTATCGATAACAATGCCGGCTTGCTCCAATTGTTTGATCAAAGCATCGGATAGATTCTTTTCTTTCAAGAATTCAAGGACGCTGATCGGCTGGAGATCGGCTTCGAACAGAAATTGCAGGCCTCGAGAGAACTCAACACCTTTGATCGCGCTCTCTTCCTCCCAGCTCGTGTTGATAAGCACGTTGGATTTGCGATCGGCCATGAAGAACATGACGATGCGTCCGTAGGGGTCTTCATCGACACGGACTTTATAGCTCGTGCCGCCGTTTTCCTGGCGATCGGCTGTCACCAGAAGAGTCAGGGGCCCCGTCTTTCCCAGGGATCTTCTGATCTCAGTGAGACTTTCAGAAAGGTATTTTTTAGCGCTTGTTTTCTGCTCGTCAAATGGGATCTGATCGCGGATAAGATCCTGCACAGTTTGGGGAAGATCCTCGCTTCCGTCGATAAGCCAATCTGCTTCTTTCGGCTCGGTGAAAGTCGACCGGTGGATCAGATACGAAGAATTGACCTTTTCCCCGATCGTATAGACATTACCGGCTTTTGTGGCGATATAAGAGAACCGGATCGGTAGATCCTCGGAAGGTTCGATGCTGTCAGCTGTGAAGGCGACAAGATACTTGCCGTCCAGTTTTCGATACGCGATGGTGGCCCTCTCCACTCCCTTTGGGTCGATGGCCCTGGCTTTGACAAACTGTCCGTTGGTGTCGAGCTCTTCGACGATCTTGAGCTTCATGTCCCTAAAAGAGGTCAGATCCCCGTTTTCGCCGGGGATGTTCAGTTTATCCTTTGTTTCCACCGCATAGCCTTGAAGATCCAAGGAATCGATGGCTTTATAATCGGAACCAAAATAGTAGATCTTCTGCAGAGGCGCAAAACTGTTGTATCCGCGCGCCTGAACGATGCTCGCACTGAGCACGGAAACAGTTTCGCCCTTTTCCACGATCACGCTTCCTTCGATCTTGATGTCATTCTTAGTTTGAGTGTCCTTCAGGGTCTGCGGCCTGAAATAGAATCGCGCGGTGACGTTGCCCTGGTCATCCAGCGCTAGCGCGCGTTTGAGGCCGTTGGGCTTGCCTTCTTTGTCCGTAGGCTGGAACTCTTCGACGTTGCCGTAATTATTTTTTGCCACCAATTTGGCACGGCCGACGATGTCACCCTCTTCGCCTGTCGCAAGATCGATCTTGACCATGTCGGTCTCTTGGTCTACGTTTTCAAGCTTTTCCTTGGGTACAGATATGTAATCGAGGGAACCGTCTGATTTAAGCTCTGCGGTGACATGACGACTCAATTGATCTTCGCTCGCAGGAATGTAATCAAACTTCACATCTCCCTTGGCTCTGCCTTGATCATCCAAAGGCTGGATCTGAAGCACCATGCCCGTAAATTCGTCCCCTTCGAGAACTTCAGCATCCGCGATGGCCTTGCCCACTTCCTGACCTTTTTGAATATCGAATACAAAAATTTCAGAAAAATCGCCCTTTTTCTTCAATCCCTCATGAGCTTTGGTATAAAATTTCGGCGTACCGTCAGTATTCTCCTCAGTACTCGGAATAATGTGAGTGCTGTTGCCATTTTTATCGATGTAATCAAACCTTCTGTCCCCTTTGGCTTTACCACTATCATCCAAAGGCTGAATGCCAAGCACCATTCCCGTTTTATCATTTCCAAAAATGACTTCCGCTTCTGCAAGAACTTTGCCCACGGGCTGACCGGTTGTGATGTCAAAGCGGACGATCTTTGATTTATCTTTGGCTTTCTTAAGAGAGGTCTCGGCTTTGGTGAAGCCGTCTTTATCTTTAATGACGTGGGT
>JGI1358J11329_10000057_pt1 | contig 105107 bp, 98 predicted proteins | sample Subgroupgradi54m_FD_11329 | JGI IMG/M metagenome (IMG submission 11329)
CCGCCATTGCTTGACGCTTAAATACGTCGCTCGACTCACCGATCACCTCCGTCAGTCCTTTATCGTCAATCACTTATGAAGACTTGTGAAACCACTTCTAGAAAAAAAACTCCTCAGCTCCAATTTAAAATTTTTTCGGGGGGCGCAATCACAATCGAGCGTGAAAAGTGCCTCACCTGCACGTCGCACGCCTGTGTGAGAAGTTGTGTTTCGTCTACCCTGGATCCGGTTCTGAAAATCAAAGGGGGTTTGCCGGTCCTGGCGCGAATAGACGTGAAACCCGAGAGCGGGTGGTGCGTGGAGTGCTTGGCCTGCGAACTGGATTGTCAACTCCTCGGGAACCAAGCCATTCGTATTCGTTGGCCGGAAAAGATTCCTGCTCAGGGAAAACGCTGATGTCCATTCTCGTCGGAAATCAAACTCGTCTCCTGGTGCAGGGCATCACCGGTCGGCAAGCCCAATTGAACACGGTCTACATGCGCGAATACGGCACCCGCGTAGTGGCGGGAGTGACACCGGGCAAGGGTGGTACGAAACTCGAGAACGGGATTCCCATCTATGACTCAGTCAAGGAAGCGCTCTCCCGTCACCCGGAAATCAATACTTCCGTTCTTTACGTTCCTCCTTTGCGTATGAAAGGAGCGGCCATTGAGGCGATAGAGGCAGGGGTTCCTTTTCTCGTCATCACGACGGAACGATGCCCGCATCACGAGGTAATGGAACTTCTTTCCTTGGCAAGGAAGAGAGGAACGCGAGTCCTCGGGCCGAATTCCATCGGCGTGATTACTCCTAACGAGTGTGTCGTGGGATTGATCGGCGCTCGAGTTTCCACGGCTCATTTGTGTTTCAAAAAAGGGCGGGTCGGCGTTATTTCGCGGAGCGGAGGTCAAGCGTCAACCGTGGCTTATTACCTGTCCTCACAGGGAATCGGCCAATCCACGGTGGCTGGGATCGGTGGCGATGCTTTCATCGGCACACGCTACAGAGATTTGTTGGAATTATTTGAGCAGGACCAGGAAACCGACGCGGTGGTGGCCTTCGGAGAAGTGGGCACTTCGGCCGAGGAAGAGGTTGCCGACTTCATCAAAAGTGGGGAATTCACCAAACCCTTCCTTTGCTACGTCGCTGGACGACACGTGCTCCCGGGCGCCCGCTATGGGCACTCGGGCGCTCTTATTTCAAAAGGAGTGGGGGATGTCGCGTCCAAGCGGAGAGCCCTTAAAAAAAGCGGGGCTATCGTACTGGATCACCTGGATGATTTGGCCAAGGAAGTCAAAAAGATCCTGAGGCACAATGAACCTGGCTTTATTATGGTTGACCGGTTATAACCCTTTTATAGAATGCCGTTAAAATATAGGGTTTAAGGCAGAAAATTAACAGCCCATTGGATCCATTAGAACAACGGTGTTATAAGCAAAATATCGACCCTTCTTTAAAAGAAGTCTATCGAAAATCCTGGGCAACTTATTATCCCCTTCACGTAACACACAAAATATCGCTGCCCATTGTTCGTTTATTACTCAAAACGCGAGTAGCGCCAAATCAGGTCACATTTTTATCCTGCATCAGCGGACTCGTCGCAGGACTTTTGTTTTTAATAGCCTCATCAAAAATAATGTTGCTTCTAAGCGCTTTCTTTTTCGAGCTTTATTACGTTCTCGATTCAGTGGACGGACAGTTGGCAAGGGCCCGAAACGTAAGTTCAAGGGGAGGAGGGTTCTTTGATGAGTGGGGAAATTTTTTTGTGACACCCTTCGTTGTCTGTTGCATTGGCTTGAATTTTGCCCCTAAAGTGGCGTTTCCATGGCCGATTCTTTTGGCGAGCTACGCTGTTTTATCCATTCCGCTTATTGAAATAGTCATTGATCGTTGGTTCCCAAATAGAAAAAAGACGGACGTTCAAATTTCAGGAACAGCACCCAAAAAATCAAAACCCCTCAAATTAATTTATAGCTTGCTTTATCGAAGCGCTACGATGCCCGTAGTAATGAATTTGACTACACTTGCCGTTTTATTAATGTTGATGGGAGTTAAATTCCCTACCCACAATCTTTCACCTTTAGGTGCTTTGACTTGCTATTATGCTACCGTGGGTACAGCGGTATGGATAACGAAGGTAATGAAGGTGGCTTGGAGTGAGTAGACTCAATAACAATCGCCCTAAACGAGTTTTTCTATGTGACCTGACCCACGTGTCTCAGATTATAGCCAGTGAAATTTTTCCGCTCAACATTGGTTATGTGGGGACCTATTGTAAAAAAGTCTTTGGGGATCAAATCGATGTCTCCTTATTCAAATATCCCAACGATTTAATCGAGGCCTTTAAATCGGGACCGCCGGATCTGATTGGATTCTCGAGTTATATTTGGAATATTGACCTGGGTTATAGTTTTGCCGAAAGAATAAAACAATCATACCCAGAAATTCCAATTGTTTTTGGCGGACCTAATTATCCTGCTGTTAAAGAAGAGCAGGAGATATGGTTAAGGAAAAGACCCGCCATTGATATTTTTATTTACAAAGATGCGGAAATTCCGTTGACCTCTATTATTGAATATCTGTCTCATGGCGCGTCTCTGGAGGAAATAAAACGAGTGCGTTTGGCAAGCGTACATGCCTTATCGGACGATCGCTTTTATACAGGCGATTTAGCGGAGAGAATCAAAAATCTTGACCTGATTCCGTCACCTTATCTGGAGGGTTATTTTGACAAATTTTTTGACGGAAAACTCATGTGCATGCTGCAAACCAACCGCGGATGTCCGTTTTCTTGTACCTTTTGTGTCGAAGGCGCATCCTATTACAATAAAATCAATCGTTTTAGCGAAGAGCGGGTTTATCACGAACTCGAATACATGGCAGGACATTCCAAAGGCAATAAAAATTTATTTATCGCGGATTCTAATTTCGGCATGTACAAAGAGGATTTGGGAATCGCGAAAGCGATTGCGCGTGTCCACGAAACCTTTGGTTTTCCGGAATATATTTACGCCACGACCGGGAAAAACGAGAAGGTTAGAATTTTGCAGTGCGCCGATGTTTTAAAAGATCTGCTTCGAGTTTCTGCGACGGTCCAATCCTTGGATCCCAATGTGTTAAAAGAAGTCAAGCGAACCAATATTTCGGCAGACAAACTTGTAGAAATGGCTGATACAGCAAAACATTCAAATTCAAATACCTATGCGGATGTGATTCTGGCACTTCCTGGAGATTCAAAAGAGGCTCATTTCGGAACCATCAAGCAGTTGGTCGAAGTAGGTGTTGACTATTTAACTCTTTTTACAAGTATTCTTCTTGAAAGCACGGAAATGGCCACACAAGAAAGCCGTCGCAATCACGGCATGATAACACGTTACCGCGTATTGCCCCGCTGCTTTGGGTCCTACCGTTTCAACGGGGACGGTTTTATTAGCGTGGAGTCCGAAGAAGTCTGCGTCGGAAATAAGACCCTGTCCTACGCGGACTATTTGGAATGCCGCGAGTTTGATCTGACGGTTGGAATTTTTTACAACGATCGAATTTTCTATGAAGTGAACGCTCTTTTGAAACATTTTAATATTTCCGTTTATGATTGGTTGTCAGAAATCCATCATCAAAGGACGTCGTTTCCAAAACCGTTAAAGGATGTCTATGCTCAATTTTTAAAGGAAACGGACGGAGAACTTTGGCGGGAGCAATCATCTCTTTTGAATTTTATTAAAGGCTCTGAGAAAACATTGGGAGAATACACAAGCGGCGAACGGGGAAATAATGTATTTTATACGGCGCGAGCCGCCGTATTGGTTAATTGCGTGAAAGAGCTTCATGAGGTTGCATTCCAAGCGCTGAAGATGGTTTTAAAAAATAAGGAAATAGAAATGATGGAACTTCTTGAAAACTACTTGATGGAGCTCCAGCATTACAGTGAACTTCGAAAAATGAATCCCTTATCGTTGAATGGAAATCATCAAGCTTCATTCCATTATGATTTCCCGGCTTTGGAACAAGCGGCATTTAAGGTCATTCCTAGCCAAAGGCTCGAACAATCCATTTCGCTTAAATTTGTTCACACCGAGAATCAAAAAAAGATGCTCACTTCCCAATTAGACGCTTATGGTACAAGTCGCGTTGGGTTGGCGCGACTCCTCGGAAAAAATCCGGTCAAGAAATTCTATCGGTCCATTGTCAAAGCCTCGAGTTCCTCGTTTGAAGAACGAAAAGAAAAAGAATGGTTGGATATCTCTTGAGAGGTCGAGATCAATTGATGGAAGCCGTCTCGGTTGTGATGATCGTGAAGGATGAGGAAAAAAAACTTGAGCGCGCGCTTCAGTCCGTGAAATGGGCGGATGAAATCATCGTGATCGACGGAGGCAGCCGGGATGGAACGGTTCGTGTGGCGAAACGATTCACCTCCAAAGTTTTTCAGAGGGTCTTCGATGATTTTTCAAGTCAGAAAAACTTCGCAATGGAACAAGCAAAGGGAGAATGGATTCTTTCCTTGGATGCTGATGAAATCGTCGATAAACGTCTTGGAGAAGCAATTCAACGAACGGTCAGGGCGGGGAGTGAATCAAACGGTTTCAGGGTCCGACGAACCAATTATTTATTCGGCAGGCCGCTCCGGTTTGCAGGGCAGGGTTCGGAGAAAATTTTGCGTCTCTTTCGGCAGGGGAAGGGCCGGTTCGTTCAACCCATTCATGAGACCATTCATGTGGAAGGCAAGGTCGGCGAACTTTCCGGTACCCTGATCCACTACAGCTCATCCACCGTATCGGAATATCTCGAAAAGCTGCGCCTCTACACCGACTTAGAGGTGAACTGGCTGGCGGAGACTCATCGAAGACCTGGAAATTTGGATTTTTTTATCAAGCCCGCCGCGTTTTTTATTAACAACTACATCTTGCGTTTAGGGTTCCTTGACGGTTACGAGGGGTTTTTGTACCACGCCCTGTCTTCATTTAATCAGGCGTTTAAGTCGGTTTGCCTTGCGGAAGCGAGTACTTGTAAAGATAAATCCGCCGACTCGTTTTCTTCTTGATCATGGGAATCCACCGGCTGTAAAAGCTCCCGTTGTCCGTCGTCCCCTCCCAGAGCAATTTCACAACTGGAACGTTCAGAAAGAGATCATTCGAAAAGGAAAGGATGTAGACCGCGCCCCAGGTTTTTGCGGTTCGTTCGAGGCGCTTCAAACTCCAGTCTTCGTTCAGGGACCAGGCCTTGATCCGAATCCCTCCAAATTCTCCGGGCTGTGCCGGCGGCTTACCGTGAAAGAAATGCTCCACGTCATCCCATGAGGCCTCTTTGAGGCCAAACCGATCCTCAACAATTTTCCGGGTTAGGAGATAGTCCGCGATGTCAGTCCCGCTGAAATAGTTCCGGGCAAAGAGAATCTCATCCATTTTTGACTGGATTTTCATGCGGCCGTTCTCCAGAGGAACTTGAAAGATGATGGGGACGGCGACCAGAAGGATCACGAGAAACTTCTTCCAGTGCAAGGTGCTATTCCACAACGATTCCAGCGGCTTCCGGTAGAGGGACCAGAAAAAAATAGTGAGAGGGATGAGGGCGGTAATCATGTAGCGGGGGTGTCCCTTGATGTCAAACCCTACTGTTGAGGCCGCGAGACAGAGGACCGCCCAGATCGAACAAAAATAAAGGAATACCGAACTGTCACGGGTGGGACGGGAAGAAGACACAGGCCGGCTTCCCAAGAACATGAGAAGAAGACATCCCATCCAGGAAACTAACAGAGGGACGAATAGCTTTACCATTTGGGCGCCGAGGGCTTGCAAAGACTCGAGTCTGAATTGAATGCCAAGTGCAGGCGAATTTGCATTAACTTTTATCGGCTCAGAAGGAGGCCATTGGAAAGGGTGCCAAGGAATGATGGTCGCGAACAGAAGCAGTAAAAGCCCGACCATCAGCCTGTTTTTTTGGCTTTTTTGAAACCAAGTGAAAAAATTTCGTTTTTGATTGAACGCAATGAACACCAGCGCAACCACCGGGATGGTTCTGACCGTCTCCTTGGTCTTCATTGCAAGCCAGGAGATGATAAAGAAGAGGAAGATCTCCGAAGAAGTCTTTTTTGCGTCCTCTTTCCTGTAAAAACGAATGAAGATAAAAACGGCGGAGAGGAGCAGGAATTCGGCGATGAGCTCCGAATCCGAGATCCAGCAGAGGGTTCGATAAGCCGGACGAAGATTGAAGAAGAAAACACTGCCGGCGAATCCAAGGCCCCTGTTTCCTGTCTCGGAATACAGGAATAAGAAGATAAAGCAGCCGATCCCTGCGAAAGCAAAGGATTGGACGGCCCAAAAGAGATTAGGCTCGAGTCCACCGAGAAGATAGAGTACCTTGAAGATCAATGTCTGAAAAACCCGGGTGGTGAGGCGATTATACGCCCCAAACATCACCCAGCGCGGCGTGATGGGACTAGCAAGCGCCTTGAAGAAATGACTCCAGCTTGTCTGGCGGGCAGTTTCGATGATGTCGAGATCGTCGCCGAAGGTAAACGGAAGGTTCTGAGTCAGACCAAAAGCAAACGCAAAGCCAATCAGAAAAATTAAAACAAGATCGCCCCTGGCCGCTGATTTCTTCATCGGTTCTCACCCCTTGCCTTTGAACAAATGATTTGGTATCATCACACCTTTCCCATTGAAAATCAAGCACTTGAGTAAAATCAACAGTGTACTTTTGGCGCGAATTCTGATTGGGGTCTCCTTTTTCTTCGCGGCCCTGATTCCGGTTTGTTTCATTCACGGATTTCCTCTCCCCATCTTGGAGCATACGTTCCTTCGAATTAAGAGCCTCAGAAGACTTTTTGAGATATTTTTCATTTTGTTTGCACTGGGGTTAGCAACGCACCCCCAAAGAAAAGAATCGTTTCAAAAGATGGGGCGAGCTCTTGAAGGTCTTGCCACCTTCCCGGGGGCCATATGGATTTTGTCGGGGACGTACTTTTTTCTATTTCTGTGGCAGCAGGTCTCGAAGGTGTTCGCCTTGGAAATCAATTTTCTTCCCTTTCTCTTTTATGACTACATGCTTTGGTTTTTTGATCATGCCAAATTTTGCTTCACCGGCTACCTTCACGGGTACTACCACCTCAACGTGATCATGCTTCTGTTTTATCCGCTTTGGAAGCTTTGGCCAAGCCCGTGGCTCCTTCACATCGCCGATCCCTTGATCGTGGCACTGGCTCCCGTGCCCCTCTATTATTGGGCCCGTCAGCGGACCGGGCAGTCTGTCTTCGCCTTAGCGGTTGCCTTCATTTACTTGAATTTCCGCTATGTTGAGAATCTCCTCGAGATGAATTTTTCAGTCGAAGTTTTTTATCCCGTTTTGATTTTTTCAGCCGTTTACTTTGCCTCGATTAGGAAAAACGTACTCTATTATTTGAGCGTATTCCTTGGTCTTCTGGTCAAAGAGGACGCCGCGATTTACTTTGCGATTTTGGGATTCTTTTACCTCTTTTCCAAGACGGACCGCGTTCGCGGGGTATGGACTTTGATGCTGTCCGTGCTTTACCCCCTTTTCCTGATCAAGGTTTTTGTTCCCTGGTCGGGGAGCGATATTCTAGGACGTGACCTGGGAAATTATCCAAGACTTGGTGGAACTTGGAAGGCAGCCGTCTGGAACTTGGTCCGCCACCCCTGGCTCTTGCTCTACGAGCTATTTTTTCCTTTCGAGAAGATACGAACCCTTCTTAAATTGACGTCGAAATTGATTTTTATTCCCTGGCTTTCACCTTGGTCAATCCCTCTCGTGTTTTCCATCCTGCCGCTTTTCTTTCAAAGCACGGGACGGGGAGATTATTTCTTTCAACTCTCCTTCTACTATGTGGCCGCCGTGCTCCCGTTTCTCTTTCTCGCTTTTGTGGATGGCTGGCAGAGGCTCTCCAGCTGGTCTTTTGTCCGCAACCGCATTTTTATCCTTCAAGGGGGGCTCGCTCTTCTTGTTTTTCTGAATGCCCTCAATCTCCGCCCTCTCCATTTTACGCGCGATGACCTGAAAACCATTCAACTGGCGAAGACAATCCCCGCGGACAAAGTGGTGCTGACACAGGGACACCTCTTGCCCTACGTCGGGTATCGGAAAATGAATTTTTATCTCTTTCCGGGTTATGCCGGTTCTGAGGAAGTGGGGCAGGACTATAATCATCCCGACTATTTCTTTTTCGATTTTCACGCCAACGCCTATCCCAACACTCCCGAGTACGTCAAGCAAACAGGGGAGGCCCTCAAAAGAGATCCCCGTTACCGAATTCTCTATGAAGATCACCGGCGGCTTCTCTTGGAGAAGAAGGCTTAAATGATTCCGCTCGCCAAGGATTCGACTTCCCCGGAGGATTTGAAGGCCCTTTCCGAGTGGCTCCTCACCAATCCCAAATTGACCAAGGGTGAGCTGACCCGGGAATTTGAATCCCAGTGGTCCCGCTGGCTGGGGGTCCCCAATTCCATTTTCGTGAATTCGGGCTCCTCGGCGAATCTGTTGATGTTTTATTCCCTAATTTTGTCCAATCGGCTACGCAACAAGAAAGTCATCGCACCGGCCGTGTCGTGGGCGACCACGGTCGCGCCCATCCTTCAGCTGGGCCTGGAGCCGGTGCTTTGCGATTGCAACCTTCAAAACCTGGGACTTGACCTCGCTCATTTCGAAAACCTGCTCAAAGAGCACCACCCCGCGGCCGTGATCGTCGTCCACGTGCTGGGTCACCCCAATGACATGGATGAAATTGTCAGGCTCTGCCGCGAACATGACGCGATCCTTCTCGAGGATTGCTGCGAGGCGGTGGGAACGGAATATCAAAATCAAAAATTGGGAACCTTTGGCGCGATGTCCTCTTTTTCCTTTTACTTTGGTCACCAAATGTCCACGATTGAAGGGGGAATGCTTTCCATCAAAGACGACGCCTTCGTGGACTTTGCCCTTTCCATCCGAAGCCACGGCTGGGCCCGGGACATTTCCCCGGCAACGCGGGAGCAATGGGAGAAGGACTTTCACATCGACGAATTTCGGTCCCTCTACACTTTTTATTTCCCCGGTTTCAATTTTAGACCGACGGATCTGCAGGCCTTTTTGGGACTGAGGCAGATCCATAAACTGGAGAGATTGATTGAGGCCCGGCAGGCCCATTTCGAAAAATACGCTAAGATCCTCGCGGATTTGGACCTCTGGCAGCAAAAATCGGAAGCGACCCGGCTGTCCAGCTTTGCGTACGGCCTCGCTCACAAGGACAAAAATTCAATCGTCCGTCAGTTGATGGAAAACGAGATCGAGTGCCGGCCTTTGATTTGTGGCTCCATCGCGAGGCAACCCTTTTGGCTTCGCAAGTTTGGTCCCTCGGATTCATTCCCTCAGGCTGATTTCATCCATGATTGCGGATTTTATGTCCCCAATCATGCGGAGCTTCGTGAAGCAGAAATTGACAAGATTTGCGCCGTGGTCCGAAAGAGTGTGGGCCAGCGAGTAGGAATCAAGAGAGCCTGAACCGTGAAGTGGCTTAAGAATCTATTGACCGCCGTGCTCAGCACGGCCCTTTTCTTGGGCGGGACCGAAATGGGTTTTCGCCTCTTTGCCTCGCACCGGATTTTGACTTATTACGACGAACAGACCGAGCGGGCACTGGGCACTCCCATCCCCAAGAAAGAATCGGGGGAATATCGGATCTTCGTCTTTGGCGGGTCTTCCGCCTATGGCTTTCCCGTGGCGGACCGGTATTCCATCACGGCCTGGCTCCGGAAAAGTTTTCCTCACCTCCTTCCTCACAAAAAAATCGCGGTTGTCAATTGCGGATGGCCGGGAAAAGGCAGCCACCATGTGGTGGAAGGGACCCGGACCGTCATGAAGTATCAGCCTGATCTTTTCATCATCTATGTCGGCCATAATGACTTCCCGACTACCAATCGATTGTATACCGATAATCGGCTTTACTGGCTCAACCTACGCTTGACCTTTCGAAGCTCGTTTTATCGATATCTCCAGATGCGTCTGAATCGGATCCGCAAGTGGCTCGTATATGGAAAGAGCGGTTATCCAGAAAAACACTACCGGGAAGAGATTATCGCACAGAAAGTTTATCAAAAAGCGGAAGTGATCGAAGAAGAAGACCGTCGAATCTTTGTACGTTACCGTGAAAACATTGAAGAGGTGGTCCGACTGGCAAAGGCGAAAGGGGTGGACCTTGTCTTTCTGAGCCTGCCTTCGAATCTGAAGGGGATTCCGCCGGCCCAATCGAGCCATGCAAAAAATCTTTCATCGGACGAGCTCGCGAAATGGGACAAATTATTTGAGGAGGGTCAGGCCCTGGAGAATCAAGGTCGTTTTTCCGAAGCCGTAAAAAGTTACCGAACCGCGGCCCAAATCGATCCCACCCATGCGGGTCTCGAGTATCGATTGGGGATTACTGCCGAAAAAGCCGGTGATTACGAAACGGCCAAGCAGGCCTACATTCTGGCACGGGATTGCGATCGCCTGCCCACGAGGGGAAAATCAGAGATGAACAAAATCCTTCGTGAGGTCACCGAAAGGGAGGGAATCCTGTTCGTGGACATCGCATCCACCTTTGACCGGCTTTCTCCGCACGGGATCATCTCACCGGAGCTTATCTACGACGATGTTCATCCGTCCATCAAAGGACAGCAGATCATCGTGGATGAGATTCTCCACGCGCTCCACGAACGTGGAAAGGTTGCCCCTTCCGGTGAGTGGCAGTGGGCCGCGCTCGAGGCGGCACGGGAAAATCCAGCGACGAACCAAGAATGGCAGGTCGACGGCAGCCTGAATGCCTATCGCTATATTCTGCGCGGGCTCCACCTGTGGGGACAGGGTGATTATTCGGATTGTATACCGGATCTGGAGAAGGGAATCGAACTCATGCCAGGCTTCACGGAGGCCTACGCTTTTCTGGGAGACGCCTATTTTCATTTGAGCCAGTCAAGCAAGGCGGCCAAGGCCTTTCAGACATTGACGGAAAAGGATATGGCGCTCGCGGACCTTTTGATGAAAAAATACCCGGAGCTTAGTCAGTCCTATCATCAGACCGTAAAAGGAATCTCAGGATGAAATTTCTGAAACTCCTTTACCGTGGCTGGATGAAAATCGCCCACGCCATCGGTCGGGTGAACACGGTCATCCTGCTCGCGGTGGTCTACGTCGTTGTGTTTGGTGTCGCCAAAATCGTTAGCCTGTTTTCCGGAAAGGACATTCTGGAATCGAACTTGAACCGGCAAGCGCCGAGCTATTGGAAAAGGCGCGCGGGCTTCCTCGTTGATAAGGAAGCATTCCTGAAACCCTATTGATCCCATGAAAATTCTTGGTATTTCCTGCTTTTATCACGACGCGGCCGCTTGTCTTTTGGATGAAGGCCGGGTCGTGGCAGCCGCTCAGGAAGAACGCTTCACCCGGAAAAAGCATGATTGGAATTTCCCAAAAAATGCCATCCAGTATTGCTTGGACAAGGGAGGAATTGGTATCTCCGACTTGGATGCAGTGGGTTTTTATGAAAAGCCCTTTGTCAAGTTCGAGCGCATCCTGAAGACTTACATCGCTACGTGGCCCGCAGGTTTTCTTTCATTCCTCAAGGCGATGCCGCTTTGGATGAGGCAAAAGATATGGATGTCGCACGTGATCGAAAAGGAGCTTAAGTACAAGGGACCCATTTACTACGGCGAACATCATCTCTCCCATGCGGCCAGCACGTTCTACGCTTCGGGATTTGAGGAGGCGGCCGTCCTGACGGTAGACGGGGTGGGGGAATGGACCACCACAAGCTTGGCCCGAGGCAAGGGGCTCGATCTGGAAATCCTCGAGGAAATTCATTTTCCTCACAGCCTGGGGCTGCTCTATAGCACCTTCACGTACTATCTTGGTTTCAAGGTCAATAGCGGCGAGTACAAAGTGATGGGACTCGCCCCCTACGGCAAACCGCGATTCTATAACCCCATTTTGGAACACCTGATTGATCTTAAACCGGATGGAAGTTTCCGGCTCAATCAAAACTACTTCAGCTACACGTATGGACTGCGAATGGCGGGAAAGCGCTTTGAGAAACTTTTCGGCGTTCCTCGCAGAAAGTCCGAGAATGCCTTGGAAGACGTTCATTTTGATCTGGCTGCCAGCATTCAAAAAGTTTGTGACGAGGCGATGCTTCGGATCGCCCGGCATGCTCACGAAGTGACTCACCTCCCTCGACTCTGCTTGGCGGGGGGTGTGGCACTTAATTGTGTCTCGAACGGAAAGATCCTGCGGGAAGGTCCCTTCAAGGAAATTTTTGTTCAGCCTGCGGCGGGTGATGCGGGAGGCGCTTACGGCGTGGCTAGTTTTATCTCACATGCACTCCTGAGAGAGCCTCGAGTCATGCGCTGGGAACACGCGTATACGGGACCCACTTATCTGGAAGACCAGATTCGAGACGTGCTCAATCGGGAGGGAGCCGTCTATAACAGAATGGTCAATGGAAAACTTCCCGAGATCGTAGCCAAAAAAATTGCTGAGGGCCAAGTGATCGGCTGGTTTCAAGGGGGGGCGGAGTTCGGTCCCCGCGCTCTGGGACATCGAAGCATCCTCGCGGATCCTCGGGACCCTCAGATGAAAGACAAGGTCAATCTGAAGATCAAATTCAGGGAAACGTTCCGACCGTTCGCCCCGGTGGTGCTGGAAGAAGAATGCCCTGACTATTTCCAGCTCAGCCAAGAGAGTCCCTTCATGCTGCTCGTGGCACCGGTGCGGGAAGACCGTCGCGCAATTCCATCCGTGACCCACGTGGACGGATCCGCCCGGGTCCAAACGATCAACCGAAAGCAGGATCCGCTTTTTTATGATTTAATTTCCGAGTTTAAGAAATTGACCGGCATCCCGGTGATCATCAACACCTCTTTCAATGTAAGGGGGGAGCCGATTGTGGGCTCTCCGGAAGACGCATGGCGATGTTTCATGCGCACAAAAATGGACTGTCTCGTAATGGGACCCTTCCTCCTGGAGAAAACCAAGCAGACCCGAAAGGAAGAACCGCCTGCGGAATGGCTCAAACAAATTCCCCCCGACTGAAAGGGATTTAAGAAAAGGAGGTTAAACGATGGGCAAGTTGCGTGTGCTAAAAGAATTTTGGGAGTTTTTGAAGGTCCGTAAAAAATGGTGGCTCGGCCCCATTGTGATTGTCCTTCTTTTACTGGGTCTTCTGATCATTTTCACGGAGAGCTCAGCCCTGGCTCCTTTTATCTACACATTGTTCTAACCTCCGTTGATTCAGCAACGTTTTGAGTCGTTCTTTCAAGACTCCCTTTATCTCCTTTACAAGAACCAACTCTACAATTACCTGACGCGGCGAAGGGCAGTCCGACAATCCTGGGCCAGCCCACCGGGAGAGGAGCGGGTCTTGGAACTGGGCTGCGGCATTTCACCGATGCTTCCGGGTTCCGGGAGGACCGTGCGAACCGATGTCTCATGGCAAGCGCTGGCCTATCTTGCAAAATGTTCTTCTCCTGGAGCGAGTTCCCCCGCAGTCGCCTGCGACGCTGCCCGGTTACCCTTTGCCGGGGCGTCCTTCCATTATGTGGTTTGCTCTGAAGTTTTGGAGCACATCGAGAAGGATAAAGAGGTGATGAAAGAGATGAGTCGCATCCTAGTCACCGGCGGAGAGCTCGTTCTTACCGTGCCGGCGCGCCCCGAACTTTTTGGATTCGATGATTCCTTTGTGGGGCATTACAGGCGCTATGATAAGAAAGAACTCATTGAGACCCTCTCCCATGCCGGATTTGCGGATTTTCGGGTTAAGGCGGTTCTCGGTCGGCTCGAAAAATGGCTGATGGGGACGGCGACCCGTTTATTTTCGACAATGAGACGGAAGGGCCGTCCTACAAATTCCAAACGAATGGGAGCTTTTCTTCGAATTGCCGCGTGGTGTTTTTTCCCAGTTTACTGGTTGTTAAACCGGTTCTTAGCGGGTTGTGTTGAGTTCGAGGCCCGTCAGACTGAAACAGAAAAGGCAGTGACTCTTTTAATTCGATGCCGGAAGCAAAGCTAAACGCCCAACTTTTCTTGGAACGCTGGCTGACGGGATGGTCTTTGGCCTTTTTTGCGGGCCTTGCTTTCTCCTCCGCCCTCGTGGAAATTGCGTTTGTTTGTCTTCTCGGCGGATGGCTCTTCCAGAGGTTCCAACGGCCTGTTTCTTTCCGGTTTGATCGAAACATGTTCATCGCACTCTCTGCCTTTGTCCTTCTTTCCGTCCTCTCCTATTTTTGGTCTGAGTTTCACCGTCAGAGTTTCCGAGGTATCTTCAAAATTCTTAGACAGTTTTTCCTCTTTTGGATTTTCTCGGAAACGTTTCGAGACAAGAAGCACCTTCATCTGTTTGCTCAGGCGGCTGTCGTCCTGGTCCTTCTTTTGGGAGTGGACGGGATGTGGCAGTACGTGTTCGGATTTGATCTCTTTCGACAGCTTCCTTTTGAGCCCGCCTCCTCAGGCCCTCGGATCTCCGCTTCTTTCAAGAACTATGCTCTCTTGGCATCTTTCTTGGTGACTTTTCTTCCGGTTCTGTTCTTTCCCGCACAGGCCAAGGAAAAATCGCGACAGACCTTTCTCCGAAGCCTGGCTTTCGTCTTGGGATTTTTACTTCTTTTCTGGACGCGGACCCGCGGTGCATGGGTTGCCTTCCTGGCGAGCCTTGTCTTTCTATTGTTTTTGAAGAAAAAGGGACGGGCCCTGTTGATTTTGGGATTGATGTCAGCTGTATTGTTCACGGTATTACCCCGTTCCATGACAATGCATCTCGATACGTTCGGAAAAGAACAGTCCTTGGTGGAGCGTTATTACCTCTGGGACCGGGCCGTGCAGGTGATTCGGGCTCGTCCTTGGACGGGGACAGGGATCAACACTTACGCCGTGGCGCATCAAAGGTATGATTGGAGACAAAATTGGCGGGTCCGAAATTATTACGCCCACAACGGCTACCTTCAGATGGCCGCAGAAACGGGCCTGCCGAGCCTCGCTTGTTTCCTGACTTTCCTTTTCTTCTACTTTTGGAACGCGTTGAGGTGGGTCCAACGAGAAACCGTTCTATGGAAAAGACAAAAACTGGAGGGCATTCTCGCCGGCTTGTTCGGTTTTCTCACTTTTGCCTCGATCGACACGGTTCTTCACAATGATCTCGCCGTGATGGGCTTTTGGTTTCTGGCGGGGTGGGGGATCGCTTACCAGAACGCTCTCGAAGGCTAATCCAAAAGTCTTCGGCCCTTCGCATCAAAAATTCGAGCTTGCCAGAGCCCTTTCTTTTGTCCCCAATAGAGGAAGGCCGTCTTCAGGACATTCAGCCCGTAGACAACACTTCGTGAAAAATTCAACGAAGAAGCATCCGTGAAGTAGCGCGAAGGACAGGAAATCTCGCCGATCCGGAAACCGAAATAAATCGCCTGGGCCAGGATCTGATTATCAAAGACAAAATCATCCGAATTCTCCAAAAGCGGCAACGTCTCAAGGACGCGCCGGCTGAAGGCGCGAAAGCCCGTGTGATACTCCGAGAGTTTTTGATCGAGCAGGATGTTTTCCACAAGGGTCAAGAACCGGTTTGAAATAAACTTATAGACGGGCATCCCGCCCTTTCGGGCCCCGTCCACCAAAATCCTCGATCCGAGAACGAGGTCATACTCACCGGAGGCAATCATCCAAGCAGCCGCCGGGATCACCTTCGGGGAATATTGGTAGTCCGGATGGAGCATTACCACGATCTCAGCGCCCCGGCGGAGGATTTCCCGGTAACAGGTCTTTTGATTGCCGCCGTAGCCTCGATTTTGATCGTGCGCAAGGGTTGAAAGGTTCAACCGACGCGCGACCGCTAGAGTTTCATCGTGACTCTTGTCGTCCACGAGGAGAGTCTCGTCGACGAAACCCTTCGGAATGTCACGGTAGGTCTGCTCAAGGGTCTTCGCCGCATTGTAGGCCGGAAGAACCACGCATACTTTTTTTCCTTCAATCATAAGAGGTTAAAGCACCTTGGGGTGAGGAAGGGGGATGACGAACTGAACGCCTTTCTCGCGAAGAGACTCCAATTTCCGGATGATTTCATCCGCAAAATTCCAGGCCAGGATTAAGACATAATCCGTGGGGCGTTCAAGCAAATGAGACTTTGTCACGACGGGGATGTGGGCGCCGGGGGTCAGCCGGTTTTGCTTGAGCGGGTTGTCGTCCACAAGGAAAGCAATGTCACGGGACGTAAAACCGCAAAAGTTGATGAGGGTATTGCCTTTGGCCGGCGCGCCGTAACCGGATAGAGTTTTTCCACGAACGCATACATCTTTGACGAATCGCGTCAACTCCTCCCGCACGGCATAGACTCGGCGGGAAAAATCTTGGTACAAGACCAAGTCATTGTAACCTTTTTGAATCTCGTGTCTCAGAAGGGATTCGACTCGTGGAGAAAGCGCATGACCGCCCTTTTTCTTTTCGACGAAGACCCTGAGCGACCCCCCGTGAGAAGCGATCTCCTCAACGTCAAAAATTTGAAGACCAAATGATTCCAAAAGAACTTTGAGAGGGGAAAGGGAAATATAGGACAAGTGCTCATGGTAAATCAGGTCAAAAAGCATTTGTTCCACCATCGCCGGGAGGTAAGGAAATTCGATGATGAAAATCCCTTCGGAGTCGAGCAGCCGGGTCAGGTTTCGTAAGACCCCATGGATGTCATCGATGTGGGCAAAGACATTGTTCGCACTCGCCACATCCGCAGGACCATAATCGTCCAAAATACGCTTGACCGCGGGAGCGCCGAAATAATCATTGAGGGTGGTTCGGCCCTCGCGGTTGGCTTGATCAGCCAGATTCGTCGCGGGCTCGATCCCCACCGCCTTCATTCCCTCCTTTTGATAACAGGAAACAAGAAGCCCATCGTTACTGCCGATGTCGACGGCCACGAAGAATGGTTTCTTTTTTAAAATTCGTGACCGAGCGTCCCGGGCATACGCCGCAAAATGGGCTTGAAAAGTCTGCGTGGTCGAACTGACGTACAAATAATTGGAAAACATCCTCTCCGGAGGCACGGCATCCGCCAATTGCACAAGTCCACACTGGGAGCATCGGCTGAGGCGGAGCGGGCAGACGAACTCTTCCTGAACCGCTTCCTCGGGAGTCAAGAAAGAATTCGCGAGCGGCATGACGCCCAAGTCGAGAAAACATTCGGGCAAAGCGGACAAGCAATATCGGCACTCGGTCTTCCGGTAAAGGTCGAGGGACGCGGATTTTGTTTTGGGAAGCGGCATTTGCGTCAGGCAGATGGCGGGTGACTCACTGCGGTGACTTGTCCGTGGCGAATCACGACATCTCCTCCAGACTCAACCGGGAGCTTGCCTTCGATGATTTCCATAATCTTTTCAGCCACAAAATCGGTGCTCTGCTGACGCGCTGCCTCTTTTTTTCCGAACAGTTTGGCGCGCATGGAGGTGTTCATTCCTCCGGGGCAAACCGCGACGCATTTAAAACCCACCTTGGGATTTTCCTTGGCCAAGCTCTGCGACAAGGCGACGACCCCAAACTTGCTCGCCGAGTAGGCACCGAGGAGGGGAACCGCTCTTTTTCCGGACATGGAAGAGACATTGACGATCCAACCCGATTTTTGCTTGAGAAAAAGCGGGAGTGCGTGCTTGCACATCAAAAAAACGGAAAGGAGGTTACAGGTCAGATTTTTTTGGAATTCAGGTAAGGTCTCTTTCTCAAGACGACAGAGACGGTTGGAATAGCCGGCGTTGTTGATCAAAACGGTGATTTGTTCCTTTCGACGGCGGATTCTTGAAAAGAATCTCTTCACGGCGGGTTCCGAGGTAACGTCTACTTGCACGAGGCGAAAATGAGGATTCGAACCCACGCGGGCCCTGGCCCGCATCCAGTTTCGTCGAGTCCGCGTCAGACCATAGACCACATCCCCCCGTTTCACAAACCGATCCGCAAGGCTCAGGCCCAGACCGGAGCCGGCTCCACTGATGATTACGATGGAGGGACGCAACGGACTTACTTTTTCGCTTCGAGCTCGGGATTGAGATAGCCTTCAATCACCTGAAAGGCCAATGTGTCATTCTCATACTTCCCGTGCTCTCTTTGACGGGTGCTTAAAGCCAGGAAAACCGAATCTTCCGTGAACTTCTGAGCGTGGGCTGTGAGGGGCGGCGTGTAAATGATGTCACCCGGACGGACTTTGAGGACTTGTTTTTTTTCTGGATTCCGGACGTCGCAAGAATAACTTTCATAAGTACCGCTCACCAGATAAATGTATTGATGGTCCTCCTTGTGATAATGGTTGGCGCGGACGGACCCCTTTTTTGAAGTGATGAGGGCAATGTGTTCGATCGGGCCTTCAAAGAGGTTGGTGATGCCACCCCGCGCGTCAACCACCGCCGGGTTAATGTGTTTTAAGGTTTCCATTTGGACGACTTTCTCCTTTAGGATTCGCTGAACCAATCGATCGTTCGCTTGAGTCCGGTTTTTAAATCATACTTCGGTTTGAACCCGGTCCATCCTTGGAGCTTTTGGATGTCGGGACACCGGCGTTTGGGGTCCGTGGATGCATAAACGGCGTACGGGGCATGGATGTGTACCGCCTCCACCGGATGGGGCAGGGAGGAGGCGACCAGATGAGCCAAGTCTTTGACTGAAATTTCAGGATCGGGATTCCCCACGTTGAAACATTCGCTGTTGGCATCCGAGAAAAGGACGCGGAAAAAACCCTCAATGGCGTCGTTGATGTAGCAAAAAGATCGGGTATTTTTTCCATCTCCATGAATAGGCAGAGGTTCACGACGCAAGCCGTGCTCAATGAAATTAGGTAAGACGCGGTAATCATCCGGCCGAATGCCAGGCCCGTACACGTTGAAGGGCCGGACAATTTTGACCGGGACATTGAATACGCGCCCGTAAGTAAGGCAGAGCATTTCTCCGAATCGCTTGGATTCATCGTAACAGGCGCGGGGGCCCGTGATGGAAACGTTTCCATTGTAAGTCTCGGGCGTCGGAACGTGGGCGTTGTCCGGATCGCCGTAGACTTCACTCGAGCTCGCGAATAGGAAACTTGTGACGTGCTTTTTGCGTGCCACTTCCAGCATGTTTCGCGTGCCGACGGTGCCGACATCCAGCGTTTCGAGGGGGTATTTCGTGTAATAAACCGGCGAGGCGATCCCCGCGCTGTGGATGAGATAGTCAATGGGCTGTTCGGTCTGAAAGGGTTCGATCACATTGTGGCGCCGGAAGGAGAGACGCTCATTTTTTCCGATGACCTGGTGTTCATAGCCGGTGACAAAGTTATCAAGAAGAATGGCGGACACCTTGTTTTTCAGCACGTGCTCATTCAAATATTCAAGAAGGAGGACCATGTACCGGCCCAAGAATCCGCCTGCCCCCGTGATTAAAAAGGATTTACCCTCGAAGTGAGGACGGCAGTCCTCGAGCGCCCCGGCTAGATTCTCGATATCCTCTTGAATAATGGGAGATAGGATTTTAGCTTTCATCCATTGACCTTATGGACATATAACATATAACATCGTCCGTACTTCTTCAATGGGGAATCTATGGCTCGACCCGCCCAATTTCGCTATAATTACGGGCTATGGCCGGCGAGCCCCAAGTCAGTTTTGTCATCCCCGTTTACAACGAAGAGCACAATATTACCAACGTGCTCCGAGACCTCTATCAGGTGATTGAAAATCATCCTGAATGGCGGGGGGAAGTGATTGTGATCGAAGATGGCAGTAAGGACCGGACCCGCCAAGTCCTCCTTGAGGAAATCAAGAAATACTCGGCCGCCCAGCTGATTTTGCACGACCGGAATCAAGGCTATACCCCCTCGCTCAAAGATGGGATTGGACGGGCCCGAGGCCGATATGTCATGTACATCGGCGCCGACGAGGAATTCGATTGCTCCGAGGTACCTGCTTTCGTTCGTCTCCTCTTGGACCCTTCGGAGAACCACGCCGACATTGTCTTGGGTGTCCGGTGGCAACGGAACGCTTACAAGCTTTTCCGGTTTTTCCTCTCCGTGATTTATATTTTTCTTCTCAATTTCCTCTTCAAGCTGCGGATCAACGATTACAACTGGTCACAGGCGTGGCCGCGCGACTTTTTCTCACGGGTCAAGCTCCGCTCCGGTTCCCTCTTCATCCTTCCGGAAATCATCATCCGGGCCCACGACCTGAAATACCGGATCAAGGAGATCCCCTCCAATCACCGTGGACGGAGGACCGGCAAGTCTTCCGTCAACCTTCGCATCATGGGATACGCCCTCTTGGAAGCGTTGGGATTCTGGCGTTATCGTCGGTCTCCCCAATACTCGCCCCTCCAATAACCGATGGCGATTTACTTTTATGTTTATCCCTCTGCATTTCAGAATCCGGGCGGAGGAGAGGTCCAGCTTTTAAAAACCAAACAATTCCTCGAAAAAAAAGGAATGCAAATTTCTTTATACAATCAATGGAATGACAAACTGAAGAAGGGAGATCTTCTTCACATCTTCGGTTCGGTCAAGTATTGCCACGGATTGATGCGGGCCGCAAAAGAAGTCGGCGTCAAGCTGGTCCTTTCCACGATCTCGTGGTCCGATTGGCCGAGCGCTCTTTACACGTACCCGGATTGGAAACAGCGCACGTTGAATGTCCTTCGTCACACGGCCAAGGTCTGCTTTCCCTGGGTGCCTTCTCTTCGAAAGGCCATGATGGAACTATCGGACATCCTGATGCCCAACTCCCAAGCCGAAGCGGACCAACTGAACCGGTTCTTTCGGATCCCCCGCGGAAAAATCCGAGTGATTCCCAATGGGGTGGACGCTCATTATGAGAATGGAAATCCAGAACTTTTTATCAGTCGCTACGGATTGAAGGATTTTTTTCTTTGTGTCGGCCGAATCGAGCCCAGAAAAAATCAATTGACTTTGATCCGGGCGCATCGGGGATTGGAGCGTCCCCTAGTTTTGATTGGGGAGGCCGTGAGCCGCTACCCGGACTACGAAGCGAGATGCCGCCGGGAGGCTCGCTCAAACGTCCATTTCCTGGGTTATCTGGCAAATGATTCTGAACTTCTTCGATCGGCCTACGCCGCCTGCGACACTTTTGTTTTGCCGAGTTGGTTTGAAACCCCAGGACTTGCTGCGCTCGAAGCGGGGCTTGCAGGCGCAAAACTCGTCATCACATCGGGAGGGTCAACACGTGAGTACTTTGGTGAAGATGCGGTCTATGTCGATCCTCACCAGGTCTCAAGTATTCGTGAGGCGATGATGTCGGCGAACCGTGAATCTCGCGCCAGGAATCTTCAACAGCGGATTCACGAAAATTACCTATGGGAAAAAGTTGCATCGGATGTCGCACGCTCTTACGGGGAACTTTTGTGAAACGCCGGGTCCTCGTTTTTTTCGGAACTCGTCCCGAGGCCCTAAAACTTATTCCGGTGGTCCGGGCCCTCAAACGTCAAAAACAATTCAAGGTTTGGTCGATTCTCACGGCTCAGCACCGCGAGATGATCGATCAAGTCGTCCGGCTTTTTGGAGTGAAGGCGGACATGGATCTTGACTTGATGACAACCAACCAAACTTTGGCTTCACTTTCTCAACGGTTGATGGATCGTCTGGGAAAGATTTTTGAAAAACTAAAACCGGATCTGGTAATGGTGCAGGGAGACACGACGACCGCGTTCATTGTCTCCCTTTCCAGCTTTTATCACCAAATTCCGATTGCGCACGTGGAGGCGGGACTCAGAACGGGAAACAAGTATCACCCGTTTCCTGAAGAGATCAATCGTCGCCTCATCACGCACTTGGCAGATTATCATCTGGCTCCGACCCGAGAGGCGCGGGAAAACTTGCTCAAAGAAGGGGTGGACCCAAAAAGAATTGCGGTGACGGGAAATACCGTCATCGACAGCCTCTTTTGGGTCCGTGATCATCTCAAACCGGCCTATTCGCGATTCAAGACAATTGATTTTTCGAAACGAGTCATTTTTCTGACGGCTCACCGGAGAGAAAGCATCGGCCGGCCGCTTGTGGAAATTACCCGAGCTATAAAGACTCTCTGTCAAAGATTTCCCGATCTTGAAATGATTTATCCGGTTCATCTCAACCCCGGAGTCCAAAAAATCGTGAAAGAGAATTTAAGTGGTGTACCGGGAGTCCACCTCCTGCCACCTTTACCCTATGACGAAACGGTCTACTTAATGAACAAAGCCACTGTCATCCTGACGGATTCGGGAGGCATTCAGGAAGAAGCCCCTTCCTTGGGGAAACCCGTCCTCGTGCTTCGAAAAGTTTCGGAGCGGATGGAAGGCGTCCGGGCGGGAGCTTTAAAAATGGTGGGAACGGATGCAAAAGCCATTGTTCGAGAGACCTCTCGGCTTCTCGAATCCCCGCAAGCCTATTCACGAATGGCGCGGGTCCGCCATCTCTACGGGGATGGAAGGGCAGCCGAGCGGATTGTCCGACAATTGAAGCGTTGGCTCGCCTGAGGAGTGTCCGGTTTGCTTAAGGTCCGTCTCATCGTCTTGAATTATAACGGCGCGGAAATTCTCTCGCGTTGCCTGCCAAGCCTCGTAGAAGCCACGGCTCGATCTTCCCGTCCCGCTCAACTCACGCTCCTTGATAACGGTAGTACGGATGGAAGCGTGGGATGGGCGCGGGGTCGTTTTCCGGAATTGAGTGTGGTCATTACGCCCCAAAATCGGCTCCTTTTTTCCTTCAATGACTACGTGAAAACCCTTGACGAAGATATTGTCATCCTGATGAACAACGACATCCGCGTTGAAACGGATTTCATGGAACCCTTGGTCCGTGTTTTTGAAGAGCAGCCGGACGCTTTCCTGGCCGCTCCTCAGACTTTCAGCTTTGACGGAAGCCGCTATGAAGGGGGACGGACACGGGCCCGGATCCGTTGGGGACTCTTCTGGTCGAGCGCCTTTTTTCCGGGTTGGGAGGCGTTACAACAAAAACCCGGTTGGACTTTCGCCTCGGGCTTTGGAGCGTTCCATCGTTCGCGCTTTCTCGAATTGGGCGCTTATGACGATCTCTATTTTCCGGGAATCATGGAAGACGCGGATCTGGGGTTCCGTGCCTGGCGTCAAGGTTACCGCTCCTACTATGTCCCCACAAGCCGCGTCTATCATTTCGGCCAAGCGAGTTTCAAGAAGGCCTTCGGAGAAAAGGGCATTCAAATCCTCGCGCACCGGAATTCATTTCTTTTTATCTGGAAAAATATTTCTGATTTTTCATTTCTGATGGAACACTTTATTTTTTTATCCCCCCGATTGCTCTGGGCGATTGTGTCTGGGAAACCCGAACTGGTTTTTGGATTTTTAAAGGCGGTGGCGCGAGCGGGAGAGGCGATTAAACGAAGAAGCTTTCCCGAAAAGAGATCGCGAACAGACCGTGAAATCTTTGCGCAGGCCAATGAGGAAGTCCCGAGGCGGCGATATCTCTTTTTGAAAAAATGGAAACGAATCCTAGTAGGCATTTTCGACGTGGTCGGAAGAGCCGTCTTCTTTTCAAAAAGAAACCATGAAGCGGTCCCGGAGAAAATTCTCGTGATCCGCTTGGATTCGATGGGGGACGGGGTCTTGACCCTACCGGCCATTCAGGCCTTGAAGCGGCGCTATCCAAAGGCACGTATCGATTTTCTGGTAAGCCCTGCCGTGCGTGATCTTTTTCATTATTTTTTCCCGGAATCAGAAACCCAAACTGCGGGAACTTCCGCCGCGATGCTTCGAGAGAAGCGTTATGATCTGGCGATCGACTTCCGGGGAGACCTTCGAACCATTCTTCGGATGGCCGCTTCCGGTATTCGTCGCCGATGGGGACGGGGAGGCGCGGGAGGCGGCTTTCTGCTCGAACGTGAACGGAATCCTTCTTTTGAACAACACGAAGTCCGGGCGAATCTCGCCGTGGTCGAAGACGCGCCCGAATCTGTCGTCGTGGAGTTCCCCAAGCTCAGGCATCCGTGGAGCGGTAAGTTGCAAGGAAAGAAGCAAATTGTGATTCACGCCGGTGCAGGTTATCCATCCAAACGCTGGGCACCCGAGCGATTTGTCGAAGTCGCTCGCCAGATCGGCCAAAGAAAATGGGGAATTCCGATTTTCATCGGAGGCGCCGAAGAACAAAAGTCCCTGGATCCTTATTGGAGTCGTTTGGACGTTGAGTTTAAAGATTTAATGGGTCAAACTTCTTTCGAAGAATTGATGCAGGTCATCGCCGAATGCGACCTTTTTCTGGGTAACGACTCTGGGCCGGCTCACCTCGCCGCACTCTCGGGACGGAAGTTGGTCGTCGTCTTCAGCGGGACGAATAACTGGCGGCAATGGGCGCCTTGGTCAAATCGCCTTCGAGTGGTTCATCATCCCGTCCCCTGCGCTCCCTGTGAAGAAACCATCTGTCCGCTCCAACGTCAACATTGTCTGGAAGAGATCACCGTGGAGGAGGTTCTTCGTGCCGTCGAAGACATGCTCGCCCGTTGACGTGATGCTGGACGCACGCATGATTCGCCACTCGGGGATCGGGACCTATCTTCGAGGTCTCGTCTCGGGCTTTCAAGGGAATTCATTCTTTGAAAAAGTCAAACTTGGATTCGCCATCCCTGATTCTCTCTCAGGTGAAATCAAAGAGGCGGGACTCGTTTCCAGATTCAACGCCCCGGTTTATTCCGTCCAGGAACAACTGCAATATCCTCGGCAAATCGCCCGCTGCCGGCTTTGGCATGCCCCTCATTACAATATTCCCTTGACGCCGATTCCAAGCGGGACCGGTTTGGTCGTCACAGTGCATGACTTGATTCATTGGATTTTCCGCAAGGAATTTTTTTCACCTCTCCAAGCCCTTTATGCCGGTCTTTTGCTCAAACGGGTTGTGAAGCGCGCTGACCGCATCATTGCGGTCTCTCAACGGACACGGGAGGACCTGATGCAACACTTCAAGGCCCCTCGCGAAAAAATCGATGTGATTTATGAAGGAGTGAACGAAGATTTTTTCGAACGGCCGTCCCCAGAAGAAAGCCGCAAGCTCTTGCAGAACTATCAACTGCCTCAGAATTTTTTTCTCTACGTGGGTCTCCTTAAACCGCACAAGAACGTGCACCGGCTTATCTCCCTCTTTCAAAAACTGAAGCGCGCAGGGCGCTTGCGCTCGGAGCTGGTCATTGTGGGAAAAAAAGACGAGAGGTACCCGCGAGGGTACGAGCTGCTTCAGAATCTTCAATCGGGCGAGGGCCTTCATTATTTTTCATCGGTCCGATCTCCAAGAGAGCTTAAAGCACTCTATGCATTGGCCAAGGCGCTCGTGCATCCCTCGCTTTATGAAGGCTTTGGCCTCACGGTGCTGGAATCGATGGCGGTCGGGACACCTGTCATCTGTTCCCGGGCCGCGTCCTTACCCGAGGTGGCAGGCGAGGCGGCTTCTTTTATCGAACCTCACTCCGACAGCTCTCTCGAGAAGGCGTTGATTCAAATGGAAGAAGATCAGCCCCTTCGTGAATCTCTGGCTCAGCGCGGAAAGATACAGGCCCGGAAGTTTAGTTGGAAACAGGCCGCGGACGAAACTGTTCGGGTTTACCAGAAGGTTCGCGACTCGCGATGAGAGTGGCACTCGTTCACGATTGGTTGATTCACATGCGGGGAGGGGAGAAAGTTCTTGAATCGTTGGCCGAAGTTTTTCCGGACGCCACGATCTACACTCTCTTCTCCCGGCTCGAACATCTTTCCCCGAGTCTTCAGCGGATGAAGATTAAAAACTCCTTTCTCCATTTCTTACCCGGCATTCGCCGTTATTATCGCTGGCTCCTTCCACTTTTGCCATTTGCCATCCGTTCGATCTCGGTCGAAGACGCTGACGTGGTAATTTCTGTAAGCCACTGTGTAGCGAAAGGAGTCCGAATCCCGCGAGGTGCGACCCACGTTTGTTATTGCCTGACTCCGATGCGTTACTTGTGGGGATTCGAAGAGGAGTACTTTGGAAATTTTCCCCGTTGGGTTCGATTTTGCCTCGAACCGATTTTTCAATGGCTCCGCCGATGGGATCGCAAAACGAACCAAGAGGTCGATCATTTCTTTTGCATCTCCGAATATGTTCGCGAGAGAATGAAGAAGGCCTATGGATGTGAGGCGGGGGTCATTTACCCGCCCGTGGACACAGCGAACTTCGATCTCTCTTCTTCGCGACGAGGGAATGATTATCTGGTCGTATCCGCTCTGACGCCCTACAAGCGGGTGGATCTGGCCATCCAGGCTTTCAAGCATTGGGGGAGAACCCTCTTGATTACAGGAGATGGACCTTTGAGAGGGCAGTATGAAAGGTTGGTTGAAACGAATAACATCCGTTTCTTGGGAAAGGTTTCCGGCGATCAATTAAAATCGCTCTATCAGCAGGCTCGGGCCTTGATCTTTACGCCCGAAGAAGATTTCGGAATCGTCCCGCTCGAAGCTCAGGCCTGCGGAACGCCTGTGATTGCTTACGCGCGCGGGGGAGCCCTGGAGACCGTTAAGGAGGGAGTCTTTTTTGATGAGCAAACACCGGAGGCATTGCGGGAAGCCGTTCTAAAATTTGAATCCGTCCGCTTTGATCCCCAAAGGCTTCGAGAGCAGGCCCTCCAATTTGACAAAAAAGTGTTCAGACATAAGATAAAACAGGCGATTGAAAAATGCTTACCCCTCGAAAACGAGCCATCCAGATCGGCATAAGTTACGCGGTCGACGCGACCGGAATTTTTCTGAGCTTCCTCGTGGCCTACTGGGCCCGATTCTCACAGGTCGTGATTCCGGCCGATCGGGGAATCCCTCCCTTTCATGAGTATGCAAAATCCCTTTTCATCGTGATCCCGGCCTACCTCTGGTTCTTCCGATCTTATGGACTCTACCGGGTGGGACGTCACATCCGGCGCGTGGAAGCGATCTTCACGCTTCTGAAGGGGATCGCCGTGGGGACTATTTTCTTAATGGCCCTCACTTTTTTTTACCGCGGATTCAGTTACTCCCGTTTGTTTTTAGTTTTCCTTTGGATTTTTGCTTCACTGATCGTTAGCTTGTTCCGCTATGTCTATATTCAAGGGCTTTACCACTTGCGGGTTCAATCAAAAGACATTCAACACGTCCTCCTCGTAGGCGCCAATCGGAACGCACGCGCCCTGATCGAATGGGCCCAGCAAAATCCCCATTTGGGACAACGAATTGAAGGAGTGTTGGTCCGAGAGCCGGATCTGGTCGGGAAACATCTCGATGGAGTCCCCATTGTGGGAACGGTGGGACAATGTCAGCAAGTGATTGGCGAGATGCGTCCGGATGAAGTGGTTGTGGCCGATGCCCAACTCCCTCGGGAAGAATTGACCCGTCTCCTCCTGCAATGCGAAGCCGGTTTGGTTTCCTTCAAGGTGGCCGCCGATCTCTATGGAATCGTGAGCAGCAATCTGGACGTGCAATACGTTGGCTCGGTGCCGCTGCTTGGCTTTGGATCGCTTCCCTTGGATGATCTCTGGAACCGAGTGGTCAAACGGAGCTTCGACGTCCTTGTCTCTTTGACCTCCATCCTTTTATCCAGCCCGCTGTGGATGATTGCGGCGGGGGCTGTGAAGGGGACGGACGGCGGATCCATTTTCTTCTCGCAGGAGCGCGTGGGCCAGGACGGAAAACGTTTTATGATTTACAAATTCCGCACAATGCGGCAGGATGCGGAGTGCTCGTCAGGACCGGTCTGGGCCCGAAAGGACGATGACCGCTGCACACCGATCGGTCGCTTTCTTCGTCGCTTCAATCTCGATGAACTGCCGCAGTTCTGGAATGTCCTCAGGGGGGACATGAGTCTCGTGGGTCCGCGTCCCGAGCGGCCCTACTTCGTGGATCAATTTCGGGACGAGGTCCCTCGCTACATGACCCGTCACAAAGTCAAATCGGGAATTACCGGATGGGCGCAAGTCAATGGGCTTCGGGGCAACACCTCGCTTCAAGAAAGGATTAAGTACGATCTTTACTACATGGAAAACTGGTCCCTCTTGTTTGATCTCGAAATTCTTTTCATGACGCTCTTCGCCTTCAAGAATGCCTACTGAGAAGTCCACGCCGGTTTCCGTGGTCATCATCGCAAAAAATGAGGAAAAGCGTCTGCCCGATTGCCTCGCCAGTGTAGCGTGGGCCCGCGATGTGGTCGTCATTGACGATCAAAGCCATGACCAGACGGCCCAGATGGCCCGCGAGCGGGGAGCGCGGGTCTTTCATCGGGCCATGGATATTGAAGGGCGTCAGCGAAACTTCGGTTATGAACAAGCGAGCGAGCCGTGGGTCCTGAGTCTCGACGCGGATGAAAGAGTCAGTCCCGAACTGGCCCAAGAAATTCATCAAGTGACAACGGCATTCGAAATCGCTCCCGACTTGGTCGGATACGCGATCCCCATCCGGACCTACATCGGCAGCCGGTGGATTCGAGGAGCGGGGTATTACCCCGCGAGGAAGGCCCGCCTTTTTAGAAAAGGGAAATTTCGGTACGAAGAGGCCGGTGTCCATCCCCGCGCCCTCTATGAAGGAAAGATGCTCGAATTAAAGGGTGATATTCTACACTTTTCCTGTTCCAATCTTTCGGAGTTTGTCCGCAAGTTCAACCGGGAGACCACCCTCGAAGCCGAGAAGTGGTTGAAAGACGGTAGAAAAGTTAAATTCCCGACGATTTTGCGCAAGACAGTCGACCGGTTCCTCAAGAATTATTTCTTAAAAGACGGCTGGCGGGACGGGACCATGGGCTACGTCATGTCTCTTTTCCACGGTCTTTACCAGTTACTGAGTTATGCGAAGTACCGAGAAATGAATTCGGGGAAAGTCGTTTTTGTAGACCGTGACGGCGTCATCAATGCGGACCCGATCGGCGATTACATCAAGCGATGGGAGGATTTTCACTTTCACGAGGGCGTGCCAGAAAACCTTAAGCGACTCACTGAGGCGGGATACAAAATTATTCTGATTTCCAATCAAGCGGGCGTGGGAGACGGTGTGTACCCCGAAGAGGCCCTTTGGGAGATTCACGAAAAGATGCTTGAGTCGTTAAAAGATCGAGGCGTTGAAATCCACGCCTCCTATTTTTGCCTGCATGGAAAAGACGCCGGTTGTGATTGCCGAAAACCTAAACTCGGATTATTTCGAAAAGCCGCACAAAACAGTTTGGTCTTTGACCACTCGCGGACCTACTTCATAGGAGATAAAGTGTCCGACATGGAAGCCGGCAAGAATTTTGGGCTCCGAACCATTTTGGTTCGGACCGGGCACGGACCCGAACATGAAGCGCTTTGCCAGGGTCCGCTCCAGCCGGACGCCATTACGAACAATTTCCAAGAGGCGGTGGACCGGGTCCTGTGCGAATAGCCCTCTTGCACGCCTCGGCGGGTCAAGGCCACCAAAAAGCGGCGGAGTCCCTAGGCGAGGCATTCAAGGCCTGCGGAGTTCGGAATGAAGAAATCTTTCTCGGAGATTCACTGGATGACACTCCGCCTTGGTTCAAAACGCTCTACACTTCGATCTATTATTATTCGGTGAAATACACGCCCTGCCTTTGGGGAGCAAGCTACAATTTGGCGGAGAGCCCTTTTCTTTATCAACAATTCATCGGGCCGTTTCGCCGGCTGCTGAACAGTGCTGTCGCTGAAAAATTGGTCCGACGAATCAAGGAAATGAATCCGGACGCGGTCGTGTGCACGCACTTTCTGGCACCGGAGCTCTTGGGAAGACTCAAAGCGGGCGGCGTCATTTCATCCTTTCTTCTTTCAGTCGTGACCGATTTCGTTCCTCATGCCTTCTGGATCAACCCGGGAACAGACCATTACTGGGTGATGAGCGAGGAGGGAAAGCAAATCCTTGAGCGTCGGGGTGTTCCTTCAATACGAATCACGGCGGGTGGAATCCCCATTTCACTTCGTTTCAAACCTCAGGGGAAGAATCGAGAATTTCGAAAAAGGGAAGGCCTTCGGGAGGATCTCTTCACGTTGCTTCTCACAAGCGGCAGTTTTGGGCTGGGTCCAACGGTTGAGGTCCTGGAAGCGCTCTCAGAGTTTGGCGGCAAAATTCAAGTCTTGGTCGTCTGTGGACGCAATCAAGACTTGTTGCGGACCCTGGAGGCAAAACGGTTTCCTTTTCATGCCAAGCTTTACGGTTTTGTCTCGCACATGGATGAGTTGATGGAAGCCTCGGACTTGATGGTCGCCAAACCGGGTGGTATCACGACTTCCGAGAGCCTTGCCAAAGGCCTGCCGATGGTCGTCCTGAATCCCATCCCGGGCCAAGAGGCGGGAAACGCACGGCTCCTTAAGGAAAGGAACGCGGCATTTTTTCTCGGCGAGCCGGGCGACATCCAGACCATTGTGAAGGGAATTCTGGATTATCCAGAGGTTCTTGTGGAGAAACGAAGAGAAATTGAACGGCTGGCCAAGCCGGATGCGGCTCTGGAAATTGCCCGGTTCGTTCTCGATCGGATTAAAAAGCGAACGTGAAAATGAATCGCTCCCAACGGGCCCAAATTTTTTTGGAAACCATGAAGCAGTCTGGAATCAAGGAACTCTTCCTCGAAGGGGCTCCTCCGAAAGCTCAGAAGGATGAATTATCTGAACTCAAGAAACAAGTTGTCGTCTGCACGCGCTGCGACGAGCTGGTGCGGAGTCGTCACAAGGTCGTGTTCGGCTCGGGTAATCCGAAAGCCAAACTGGTTTTTGTGGGGGAGGCGCCGGGCGCAGAAGAAGACCGACAAGGCCTGCCTTTCGTCGGCGCAGCCGGCCAACTTTTGACGAAGATGATTGAAGCGATCCAGCTCCGCCGCGAAGACGTCTTCATCGCCAACGTCCTCAAGTGCCGCCCGCCGGGAAACCGTCCGCCCAAGCTCCAAGAAATTCAAAATTGTGAACCCTACTTGGTCCGTCAACTTGAGTTGATTCGTCCCCAAGTGATTTGTGCCCTCGGAACCTTTGCGGCTCAAACCCTTCTAAAAACGACCGTACCCATTTCCTCCCTTCGGGGCCGGGTGCACGACTACCGGGGAATCCGTGTGATCTGCACCTTCCATCCGGCTTATCTTTTGAGAAGCCCCGGCGAAAAACGTAGGGCGTGGGAAGACTTAAAAAGGGTCCGGGCCCTTCTCGAGCCATCGTGAAAGCACTCCTCCTGAATCAGGAAACTTGTGTCGACGTTGCCGTCCCGCTTCCCATCAAGGGTGTTTTCAGTTATCTCGTGGAGCCCGACCAAGTCCCTCGGGTAAAAAAAGGTGTTCGGGTCCGGGTCCCTTTTAAAAATCGCGAGATCACCGGCTTCCTCGTCGGGGTCCGGGAAACGCCGCCTGACTCCAAGCTGAAGAAGATCATTGAAATTGTGGATGAAGAGCCTGTTCTCTCGGACGAGATGCTCCGGCTGACCCATTGGCTTTCCGAGTATTACTTTTCGAGTTGGGGAGAGGCGATCGAGACGGCAGTCCCCCGATGGGTCAAGCAAGGAAAACGCCTCAAGGAAATTCCAGCCCCCCCGCCCTTTTCACAACCACCCGAGACGCGGGAATGGACGCTCACTTCCGAACAGGAAAAAGCACTTCACCAAATCCAGAAGTCGCTCCGGGATGAGGCACCGCGCCCCATTCTTCTATACGGCGTGACCGGTAGCGGAAAGACCGAACTCTACATCCGAGCTGTCAAGGAGGTATTGGCCAGGGGAAAGGGCGCCATTGCTCTCGTTCCGGAAATCGCATTGACCGAACAGATCCGTCGCTTCTTTCACCATCACTTCAAGGACGAACTCGAGATCCTGCATAGCAAGCTCTCCGATGGGGAACGTTTTTGGGCGTGGAAGCGAATTGAAGCCGGACAAAAACGGGTCCTCTTAGGGCCCCGTTCGGCCATTTTTGCACCGATGCCCCGGCTGGGACTCATCCTCATTGATGAAGAGCATGAAGGTTCCTATAAACAGGAGCAATCCCCCCGATACCATGCCCGCGAAGTGGCTCTCTGGCGTGCCCGGGAGGAAAAAGCGCTCTTGATTTTGGGGAGCGCGACTCCTTCCCTGGAATCCATGGATTCGGCCGAAAAAGGAATTTTTCACAGATTGGATCTCACGAGACGTGTCGAGGACAAACGATTGCCGGAAATTTCCATCCTCGATCTCAAGAAAGAGGGAGACATCCAAAAACGACCTGTCATTCTTTCCCGCCTTCTGGCGCGGGAAATCGAGAGCAATCTCTCCCGCAAGGAAGGAACCCTGCTTTTGCTTAATCGAAGAGGTTTCTCGACCCAAGTCCATTGTCCGGGCTGCGGGGAGGTCGTGAGCTGTCCTTCTTGTGAAGTCTCACTTACTTTTCATCAGGAAGACAACCGTCTTCTCTGTCACTATTGTAATTATCAAATCGAAACCCCGCGCGTCTGTCGGCAATGCAAGCAACCTCTTCTGCGTTTTACGGGATACGGCACGGAAAAAGTGGAAAGTGAATTGGGCCGACTTTTTCCGCAGGCCCGGGTCGCACGGATGGATGCCGATTCCGTCCGTCGGAAGGGGAGTCATGAGCGGGTCCTCGCGGATTTTCGCGACCAAAAAATTGACATCCTGGTAGGAACCCAAATGATTGCCAAGGGGTTTGACTTTCCACATGTGACACTGGTGGGTGTGGTGCTGGCCGACGTGGGTCTCCTGCTTCCTGATTTTCGTTCCTCCGAGAGGACCTTCCAATTGTTGACGCAGGTGGCGGGGAGGTCCGGGCGCGGGAACCAGCCGGGCCGAGTCATCATTCAGACTTATTCGCCTGAACATCCGAGTGTGGCCTGCGCGAGGACGCATGATTATCTTCGGTTTTACAATGAAGAAATCAAAAAGCGAGCCCAGCATGCTTATCCGCCTGCCCAAAGTTTAATCAATCTCCTCATTCGGTCCCGTGTGGAGAAGAAGGCCTACCTCTTTGCAAGAGAATTCCGCGAATCGCTACGGAAAAATCTCACGGGACACGGTGTCGAGGTGGTGGGACCCGCGCCTCTTCCTTTTTATCGGTTGAGAGGACACTTTCGATGGCATCTCCTGATCAAAGCGAGCGAGATCGCGCAAGCTCAGGAATTGATTCGTCGAACCCTCACGGAATTCAAGCGGCGCTCGGGCGTGGCCTTTCAAGTGGATGTCAACCCCCTGAATATCCTTTAAGCGGGATCGGTTCGTGCTATAATTTTTATCGTTCACGGAAAAAATGTCTCTTTTAAAGATCAGAACCTATCCGGACCCCGTCCTCAAAAAGAAGGCGGAGCTTGTCAAGCAATTCGGGCCCGAAGAGCAAAAGCTCTTTGACGACATGATCAAAACAATGTATGTCGAAGACGGTGTCGGCCTCGCTGCTCCCCAAGTGGGAATTTCCAAGCGCATCTTGGTTGCATCGCCCACGATGACCCAAGGAGAAGAGTATGTTTTCATCAATCCAGAGATCTTGGAGGCCCGCGGCCGCGAACTGGGTCTGGAGGGGTGCCTCAGCCTTCCCGGAATCTCGGGCGAAATTCCAAGGGCAAAGTTCATCCGGTTTCGTGCCTTGGATCGACAAGGGAAGCCGAGAGAAATGGAAGTGAGGGATTTTTTTGCCCGCATCATTCAGCACGAGCTGGATCACTTGAATGGGATCCTGCTCATCGACCGGGTGGATTTTGACAAACGCCAAGAGCTCCTCGCCGCTTACCAGCGTTTGTAACCAAATCGTTTTTTTTGGATCTTCCGATTTCTCGCTTCCCACGCTGGAATTCCTGCTAACGTCTCCTGTGAAACTCACCGTCATCACCACGCCGGACCAGCCCCGAGGGCGCGGTCTCAAGCGCCTGCCGAATCCGGTCAAGGAGCGCTGTCAAAAAGCGGGAACCCCCACTCTTTCGCCGGCTAAGCTTCGCGATCTCGAAGTGGAAAAAAATGTGGCGCAGATCAGACCCGATTGCTTTGTCGTCGCGTCTTACGGAAAAATGATCCCCGAATCTTGGCTCAAGATCCCTTCGAAGGCCGCTTTCAACCTGCACCCGTCTCTGCTCCCGAGGTATCGCGGCGCGGCTCCCATCACGTGGCAGATTCTTGATGGAGAAAAAGAGACAGGGATCAGCGTGGCCGAAGTCACAAAGGACCTTGATGCGGGTGACCTCTTTCACCAGATTCGAGTCCCACTCCATGAAAAAGAAACCACCGAGTCGCTCACGAAAAAATTGGCTGACTTGGCGCGGCGGGCGCTCGAAGAAGTTTTTTCGATGATGGCCGAGCAAAGACTCACTCGAATTCAACAGGATCCCTCAAAGTCCAGTTATGCACGCAAGCTCAGCAAAGAGGACGGACGCCTCGATCTTGCGCTGCCCGCCGTTGAGCAGGAACGCAAGGTTCGCGCTTTCCATCCCTGGCCCGGAGCTTTCATTGGATATCAGGGTCAAGCTCTTCGAGTCGTAGAGGCTGCGGCGGACTCCATCTTATGCTCGGAAGCCGAGGCGGGAACGCTCCTTGAGATCCACCCGCAGGGTTATCTTCGCGTCCAGACCGGAAGGGGTTCGCTTAGGATTTTCAAAGTTCAACTGCCGGGCCGGCGGGTGGTTTCAGCTCAGGAATTCGCAAACGGCGAACGCTTGAAGCCGGGCCTTGTCTTTCAAAACCTGTCTCCTACGAAATGAGAATCCTTCACCTCACCACCCATTTGAATCGAGGCGGAATTTCTCAGTATCTCTTCTCTGTGGGAGGGGCCTTGGTCAAACAAGGCCACGAAGTCTTTGTGGTTTCGAGCGGGGGAGAAACGGAAGAGGAACTCAGGAGCGAGAGGATCACCGTAAGAAATCTCCCCATCCGGACCAAAAGCGAGCTGAGCCCTCAAATCTATTGGCACCTTCCTGAATTGATCCGCTGGATCCGAGACTGGAAGATCGATGTGATTCACGCGCACACGCGCGTGACTCAAGTGATGGCGTGGTGGGCACAGCGATGGACCCAAAAACCCCTAGTGACAACGGTCCATGGATTTTACAAACGAAGACTCGGACGACGCCTCTTGCCGGCTTGGGGCGAACGGGCGATTGCCATCAGTGAAGCGGTAGGAACAGACCTGCGCGAGACTCACCGGGTGCCCACCGAACGCATTCGAGTCATTTACAACGGCGTGGCCTTGCTGGATTTGATCAAACGGTTTTCGAATCAGAATCCTCATCAGGTTCGGCTCAAATATGGATTCTCGGATCAAGCCTACGTCGTAAGCATCATCGCCCGACTCGTACCCGACAAAGGACACGAATACTTGATACGTGCAATCAAACGACTCGAATCAGAAATTCCAGATCTGGGCCTTCTCATCGTTGGTGACGGCCGATACCGCCCATATCTCGAGGAACTTGCATCCAAGCTGGACCTGCGAAGCCGAGTCCGCTTCACCGGAAACCTGAGGGACGTCACGGAACCCTTGGCAGCCACCAATCTTTTCGTCTTGCCGGCCGTCTGGCGGGAAGGCTTTGGATTGAGCATTGTCGAGGCGATGACCTGCCAGAAACCCGTGATCGTGACCAACATTTGGGCCCTCAACACGCTGATCCAAAACCACGTGAACGGGATCTTGGTTGAGCCCCGAGACCCCGAAGACCTCGCCCGGGCCATCCGACTTCTGGTCCAGAATCCGGAGCTCAGCCGAAGGATGGGCACCGCAGGGCATGAGACAGCGCGGGAGCGGTTCTCCATTGACCGAGTCGTGGAAGAACTGGAGAAGGTTTACGGAGAGGTCCTTTCCCATTAGAATGTCGCCATGGCCACCCTTGTGATCGTGGATGATGAGCCAGGCATCGTGGAGGAAGTGAAGACGTTCTTTGAGGAAGAAGGACATCGGGTCTACACCGCGGATTCGGGAGAGGACGGGATTCGTTTGATTGAGCAGGTGAAACCGGATCTGATTCTCCTGGATGTCAAGCTCCCGGACATATCCGGGATTCGCGTCCTTGAATCGGCCAAAAAGACATCTCCGAAAAGCAAAACGATTGTGATTACAGGTTATGTTGACCAAAACTTGATCGACGAGGCCGAAGCGCTCGGCCGAGACGCCTTTCTCCAGAAGCCCTTTAATTTCGAAGTGTTAAAAGAAGAAGTGGACCGCCTCTTGAGACCCTTTAAGGCTTGACAGGCCTTCAACAGTCTTTATAATGCCGTTTTTGCACACATGGAGGATTGAGAGATGAAAGTTCGAGTTGGAATCAACGGATTTGGGCGCATCGGGCGGATGGTTTATCGAGCGGGATTCCAGAATCCCGATATCGAATTTGTAGCCGTCAATGACCTTCCCGTTCCTACCGGGGCGCTGGCTCACCTGTTGAAGTATGATTCCACTTTCGGACCTCTTGCCGCAGACGTAAAGGCCAAGGAAGGCGCTCTCGTCGTGGATGGAAAAGAGCTGAAGGTCCTGACTCACAAGGACCCTGCCGAAATTCCTTGGGGAAAGTTGGGAGTGGACGTGGTGATTGAGTCCACCGGCATCTTCACGGATGCTGAAAAGGCCAAGGCCCACCTCGCGGGCGGAGCCAAGAAAGTCATCATCTCTGCCCCTGCAAAGAACGAAGACATCACGATCGTGTTAGGCGTCAACGAGGACAAGTACGATCCCCAAAAACACAACGTCATTTCCAACGCAAGCTGCACGACCAACTGCCTGGCTCCCATCGCCAAGGTCATTCACGAGCAGTTCCACATCATCCATGGTTTGATGACGACCGTTCATTCCTACACCAACGATCAACGAATTTTGGATCTTGTCCACAAAGACCTGCGGAGGGCACGGGGAGCGGCCCAGAATATTGTTCCGACTAGCACGGGCGCTGCAAAGGCCATTGGTCTGGTCATGCCGGAGCTCAAAGGCAAATTGGACGGACTCGCCATGCGCGTTCCCACACCGGACGTCTCCGTGGTAGACTTGGTGGTGGAAGTGGGGAAGGAGACCACGGTCGAGGAGGTCAATGCTTCCTTGAAGAAGGCCGCCGACGGGAAAATGCGGGCTTACTTGGAATACTGTGACAAGCCGCTTGTTTCTATGGATTTCAAGGGAAACCCCAAATCGTCCATCGTGGACGCCGAACTGACCCGCGTGACGGACAAGCGCCTTGTGAAGGTCGTCGCTTGGTACGACAACGAATGGGGTTATTCCAATCGCTGCGTGGATCTGGCCATCTTCATCGGCAAGCGCCTGATGGACTCAGGCAAGTCGGAGAAGGCTCACACAGCCGCGGCCCGATCCTAACATTCGGGTTACCACGCTTGTCCAAAAAAACCATCAAAGACATCGACATTGCCGGGAAAAATCTGCTCATTCGAGTGGACTTCAACGTTCCGCTCGATGACCATGGAAAAATCACGGACGATGCGCGGATCGTCAAATCCTTGCCCACCATTCAATACGCCTTGGGTAAAGCTTCCCGTATGGTTTTAATGTCACACCTGGGGCGGCCTGACGGGAAGGTCAATTCCAAATATTCCCTGCGGCCGGTGGCCGTTCATCTTTCAAAGCTTCTGAGCACGCCGGTGCAATTCTTGGAGGATTGTGTCGGGCCTCAGATTGAAGAGAGAGTTTCCAAGTTCACTCGGGGCGAGGTGGTCTTGCTTGAAAACTTGCGTTTTCATTCGGAAGAGGAGAAGAACGATCCTCGATTTGCTCAAGCCTTAGCCCGCTTGGGAGACATTTACGTCAATGATGCGTTTGGCGCCGCCCACCGGGCCCACGCTTCAATAGAAGCCGTGACGCATTTCCTCCCCAGCGTCGCGGGTCTCCTTATGGCGAAAGAAATCGCTTATTTCGAAAAAATCCTTCGCAAACCCGAGAAACCTTTCGTGACGATTCTCGGCGGCGCCAAGGTATCCGATAAGATCAAGATCGTGGGAAATCTGCTTCAAAAGACGGACGCCCTCCTGATTGGGGGCGCGATGGCCTATCCGTTTTGCCGCGTCAAAGGCTGGTCGATTGGAAATTCAAAGTATGAGGCGGGCGGGGAGGAGCTGGCGCGGCAAATTCTGGATCAGGCCAAACAAAAGGGAGTTGCGGTTCATTTGCCGCTCGATCACGTCGTCGCTCAAAAATTGGAAAAAGGGGCTGTAACCAAGGTGGTGGATCAACAAATTCCACCGGGGTGGATGGCGTTGGATGTGGGGCCTAAGACCGTCGAGCAATTCAAGAAGGCGCTGTCTGGTGCAAAGACCATCCTCTGGAACGGACCCTTGGGTGTTTTTGAAACCGTCCCTTTCGACCGAGGCAGCCGAGAGGTTGCTCAGTTCATCGCCTCACTCGAAGCAACCACGGTGATCGGGGGAGGAGACACGGCCGCCGCCATTCACCAGTTCAGCCTCGAGGAAAAAATGAGTCACGTTTCCACGGGAGGCGGCGCCTCACTGGAATTCTTGGAGGGAAAAGTATTGCCCGGTGTAGCATGCCTCCCTGAATCCGAAAACAGAATTGAAACAGGGGCGGGAAAAAAGTGAAACGCCCGCTGGTGGCTGCAAACTGGAAAATGCACAAGACCATTGCCGAGGCACTCACCATCGTCGCAAGTATCAAGGCGGGAGTCCATAAGGCAACGGAGTGCGAAATCGTAATCTGTCCTCCTTATACCGCCTTGGCGGCGATCGGACAAGCTTTGAGAGACAGTTCCATCGATCTGGGTGCGCAGGACATGCATCCCGAACCGGAGGGCGCCTTCACGGGAGAAATCTCGCCGTTGATGCTGAAAGAGGTGGGGTGCCGTTACGTCATCCTGGGACATTCGGAGCGGAGAATGCATTTCCACGAGACAGACGCCTTCGTGAATCAAAAAGTGAAGTCGGCTCTAAAATTCAATTTGGTTCCCATTGTGTGCATGGGCGAAACCCTAGAAGAGCGGGAGGCGAGGAGGGCTTTTGAGGTCGTCAAAAGCCAATTCGACAATTCCTTGAAAGACATCCATCAGGACGATATTCAACGAACGGTCATCGCTTATGAACCGGTCTGGGCAATCGGGACCGGACGAACCGCAACGCCCGAACAGGCTGAACAAATGCATTCTTATATTCGGAGACTTCTCAATGAAAAATATGCCGAGGAGGGGACTTCGCGCGTCCTGATCCTTTACGGCGGGAGTGTTCGTCCCGAGAACATGGCCGCTCTGATGCAGAAGCCGAACGTGGACGGAGCCTTGGTCGGTGGAGCTTCTCTCAAGGCCGAGTCATTCACCCAAATTGTGATGAGCGCAACGAGCTCGGAATCGGGCGTGCAGGGAAGGGGGAAGACGTGAGCATTCTTCTTCTCTTAGTCCACGTTGCCATTTGTCTCATTCTCATCGTGGTGATTCTGGTCCAGGGCGGGCGGGGACAGGGTTTGACCGGGTCCAACTTCTCGAACGCGAGCGTCCAGAGCCTCTTCGGAACTCGGGCCGCTGACTTTCTAACCAAGGCTACCACGGTCTCAGCCATTCTTTTTCTTTTTACCTGCATCGGGTTGGACATCTTGGAGGCTCAACGAAGCCGTTCTCTTTTCGAGACCAGGCGGCCCGCCACCACGCCCATTGACGTCCAGCAAATCCAGAAAGTCCTCGAGAAGATCAAGGCGGAAGAAGCGGCAAAACCTAAGACCGAAACACAGCAACCTCAGCCGAACGCTCCGAAGACCGCCGAAAAGAAGTCCTGACCGATGGCGGAACTCCGGAAAGATCCGGTCACGGGACGTTGGGTCATCATTTCAACAGCCCGCGGAAAACGCCCCACTGACTTTCCTCCCGACGTCAAAGAGCATAAAGAAACAGAACATTGTCCTTTTTGTCCGGGCAACGAAACCCTCACCCCACCCGAAATCCAGGCCGTTCGTCCAAAAGGGGGTGCCCCCAATGGGACCGGGTGGCAGGTGCGTGTGGTGCCAAACAAATATCCCGCTCTCGGGATTGACTTTCCCCTGAATAGGAAAGGAGTCGGGATTTACGACCAAATGTCAGGCTTCGGGGCCCACGAAGTGATCATCGAAGGGCCCGAGCATGACAAAACCCTTGAAGACCTCTCCGTGGAAGAAATCCGAAGAGTGCTCTCGGTGGCACAGGACCGAATCCAAGATCTTCACCACGACACGCGTTTCCGTTACGTGCTCCTTTTCAAGAACGAGGGAGTTCAGGCCGGTGCCTCCTTGAGCCATCCCCACTCCCAGTTGATTGCAACGCCCATCACCCCCAAACGGGTGAAGGAAAAATTACGGGGGGCCGAGACGTATTATCGCGAGCGGGAGCGTTGTGTTTTCTGTGATATCATTGCCTACGAAAAAGAAGTGGGCGCACGCGTAGTCTATGAAAATGAGCACTTCCTCACTTTTTGCCCGTTTGCTTCTCGATTCCCGTTTGAAATGTGCCTTCTCCCCAAACCTCATGAGCTCAACTTTCATGAGTCAAGGACCCATGTCACGGAATTGGCGCAATGCCTCAAGGCCACGATGGAAAAATTGGATCGGGTCTTGAACCATCCGCAGTATAATTACGTATTTCACTCGGCCCCCAATCTCTTTCCGCGCCGAGGTTACTGGCAGACCATCCGCGAAGATTACCATTGGCACTTGGAAATCATCCCGCGGCTCACGAAGGTGGCGGGTTTCGAATGGGGGACCGGTTTTTACATCAACCCCACTTCGCCCGAGGATGCGGCCAAGTACCTTCGGGAGGCCGGGGTCACGGTTTGAGACAAGATTGATCTCCCTCGTCTTTGCCCTTCACAACCATCAGCCGGTTGGAAACTTCGAGAATGTTTTTCGAGAAGCATTTGAGAAATGTTATGATCCTTTCGTTGGATTTCTCGAAGAGCACCCCGCCTTCCGAACCTCCCTTCATTACAGCGGTTGTCTTTTCGATTGGCTCGAGCGCCGGGAAAAGCAATTCCTGAAACGCCTCGAACGCCTCGTCCGAAAAAACCAGGTTGAACTTTTAAGCGGCGGCTATTACGAGCCGCTTCTGCCGCTCATTCCCGAGCGAGACGCGGTGAATCAGATGCGGTTCATGAATCAATACCTGAGGTCCCGATTCGGGAAAGCGCCTACCGGATTCTGGCTGACGGAAAGAGTATGGGAAGCCAAGATTCCCCGACTGGCCGCGGAAGCCGGTCTCCAATACACTGTAGTGGACGATACGCACTTCGCATTGGCGGGAGTTCCGGACTCTCAGATCAAGAATTTTTTCATCACCGAGGAAGAGGCTTGCCCCCTTTTTCTCTTTCCCATTCCGAAATCACTCCGTTATATCATCCCCTTTCGGGAACCCGAGGAAACTCTGGATTACTTGCTAAACCTTAATTCAACGAAGGAGAAAACGGCAGTGGTCACTTATGCCGATGATGGAGAGAAACTCGGCCTCTGGCCGGGAACCTACCAATGGGTTTACCGTGACGGCTGGCTCGAACGGTTCGCTACGGCGCTGGAAGAAAATCGGTCGTGGCTCTCCCTGAAGACTTTCAGCGAGGTCCTTCAAGAAAATAACCGTCATCCCGTCCCGAAAGTCTATCTTCCTTCTGCCTCTTACGAGGAAATGTCGGAATGGTCCATGAATCCTGAGAAAGGCCTGGAATTCCTAAAACTTCGAAAGGATCTTGAGGCCGCAGGCCTTTGGAACAGGGCGCGGTCCTACTTTCAGGGAGGAACGTTCAAGAACTTTCTCGCCAAGTATCCGGAATCTGACTGGATGCATTCTAAAATGGTCAGAGTCAGCCGGAAGGTGGCCGGGGTGAAGAATGCCTCCATCCAAAAAAAGGCCGAGCAAGAACTCTGGCAAGGTCAATGCAATTGCCCGTATTGGCATGGGGTCTTTGGAGGCCTCTACCTTCACCACCTCAGACGGACGACCTATGAACATTTAATCCGTGCCGAGCAGTTCTGCACGTCCGCCAACCCAAAAAAGGCCGTGCGGCTCATTCAAGAAGATTTGAATCAAGACGGGGCACCCGAATGGGTCCTGGAGGCTTACCCCTTTACCTTCAGCTGCCTTCCACACCGAGGCGGATCGTTCGCGGAGTTGGATTATCATCCTCAGACCATGAACGTTTTGGATACCGTGACGCGGCGGGAGGAGGTCTACCACCGCGAAGTCTTCCATGAAAAAAAATCGACGGGCGCCGCCAAAAGCATCCATGATCTTGAGAAAACCATCCCGGCCGAGGTCCTGCAGCGGATCGCTTTCGATCCGGCAGACCGTTTTTCTTTTCTCGATTTTATTCTTGAACCTACGACCCCTTTTGAGGAATTTTGGAAAGGCAAAGCCCGAGCGCTTGGGAAAGACCCCGTCGAGCAAATCTATGAAATCAATTGGACGGGCGGAAGAAAGGGCGGCACCTTGAGCCTCAAGGCTCGAAGGGCTGAACTCGTGGTCATCAAGAATTTGACCGTGAAAGCGGGGGAGAACCAATTTAAAATTACTTGGTCGATCTTCAACGACTCCCGAAAAAAAGTGGATTGCCTTTGGGGAATGGAGTGGCGGTTCAACTTCTATGACCGGGAAAAAAAAGAATTGGGGACGCGCCAAGTGGAAATTCAAGACAGCTGGTCTCCGGTCCACCTGACCCTTTTGGGAGAGCACCCGTTTGATTATTGGCAATACCCGATCGAAACCGTGGCGCAAACCGAAAAGGACTACCGCCTGCTCCATCAGGGAATTTCGGTCTTTCCTCACTGGTCGCTCGCCCTTGCCCCTCAAAAAAACTGGGAGGGAAGTTTGATCTTCCGCTTTTCGGATGGAAAACACCCGAGTGAATGAAACCGTTACCTCGCTTCGTTATCTCAAGGGCATCGGGCCCCGGCGAGCCGAGGCGCTTGAAAAGTTAGGCGTCCACTCACTCCACCACCTTTTCTTTCTCTTCCCGCGCCGCTACGAGGACCGGACCCATTTTCTGAAAATCAACGAAGTCTCGCCCGCGGAGAGCGTCACCCTGCGGGGAGAAGTGCTGACGTTGGGAGTCCGCCCCCTTCGCAAGAATCCCATTTTTGAGTTGGTCGTCGGAGATGACACGGGAATGATCCCGGCCGTGTGGTTCAATCAGCCTTATCTTAAGAATCAGTTCGAAGTCGGTATGAAGGTGATCCTGAGCGGCAAGGTGGATTTCTACCAAGACCGACTGCAGATGACCTCACCTGAATATGAAATTGTCGAGAGCGAAGAGGGAGACACCGTTCACTCGGGAAGAATTGTCCCCGTTTATCCCTTGACCGAAGGGCTTTATCAGCGCTCCCTCCGTGTTGCGATGAAAGAGCTCATCGACCATCACCTCGAGAAGGAAATTCATGAAACACTTCCAGAGAAGGTCCGAGAAACGCGGGGCTTGATGCCCCTTCCTGAGGCCTTCTATGAAATGCATTTCCCCTCCAGTTTCGACCGTCTTGCTGAGGCTCGAAAGAGGATCGTCTTCGAAGAGTTCTTCCAGTTTGAAAAGGAGCTTTTGGAGAGGCTCCGGGGCCAGCGTCAGAAACAGAACGCCATTTCTCTCAGCAGTGGCGAAGAACGAGCGGAGGAGTTCATTCGATCTCTTCCTTTTTCTCTCACATCTGATCAAAAAAAAGCGATCGATGAAATTCGACAGGACTTGATGAAGCCCTACGCCATGAACCGTTTGCTTCAGGGTGAGGTGGGCTCAGGAAAAACATTGGTGGCCGTGTTCGCAGCCTTCTTGGCCGCTCGCGAAGATCAGCAAGCCGCCTTTCTGATCCCCACCGAAATCCTGGCGGAGCAGCACTCCGAGACCCTCGAAAAATTTCTAGCGCCCCTGGGAATCCAGTCAGGACTTCTCACCGCCAGCACCCCGCCGGAAGAGCGCAAAAAAATCTTAGAAGAGCTTCGGACTGGAAAACTTCCTGTTCTGGTCGGCACCCATGCTCTTCTTCAGGAAAGCGTCCGGTTTCGTTCTTTGGCGCTCGTCGTCATCGATGAACAGCACAAGTTCGGCGTTCGACAAAGAAGCCTTCTTCTCCAAAACTCGCCCCGGCCGCATCAGCTCGTAATGACAGCAACGCCGATTCCCCGGACCCTAGCCTTGACTGTTTATGGCGATCTCGACGTTTCGATCATGAGAGAGCTCCCCCAAGGACGCCTGCCGGTGAAAACTTATTGGATCACGCGCGAAAAGCAACCTGAAGTCCTTCGGCATATTAAGGAGAGGGTCGAAAAAGGAGAGCAGGCCTATCTGGTTTTTCCCCTGATTGAAGAAACAGAAAAGGCCGACCTTTTTGCCGCCACCGAAGAATACGAGCGCCTTCTCCGAGAAGACTTCCGCGGATTGAAACTGGGCCTGGTCCATGGGCGACTTGCAAGGGAGGAGCGCGAGGGGATCATGCGGGCTTTTCGCGCTGGCAAGGTTCAGGTCCTCGTCGCCACATCCGTCATCGAGGTCGGTGTCGACAACCCCCACGCAACGATGATGGTGATTGAAAATGCGGAGCGGTTTGGCCTTTCACAACTCCATCAGCTTCGAGGACGAGTCGGTCGAGGCGTTCGTCCGTCGGATTGTTTTTTGTTCGGCGAGCCCAAGACGGAAGAAGGGAAACGACGGCTCCGGATTCTCACGAAAACCAATGATGGATTCGTCGTCGCCGAGGAGGATCTTCGTCTTCGAGGCCCCGGCGAACTTTTAGGCGTCCGCCAGTCCGGCGAACCCTATTTTCGGGTCGCAGACCTCAGCCGGGACATGGAAATCCTGTTGGATGCCCGCCAAGCCGCGCTCGAGCTCCTTCCATGAGAATCATCTCAGGAGAATTTCGTTCAAGGCGTCTGGCTTTCCCGAAAAGCAGGAAAACCCGGCCTATGACCGACCGGAACAAGGAAATCATCTTTGGCATCCTGGGAGAGAGCGTGACGGGAGCGCGCGTACTGGATCTTTTTGCAGGGAGCGGAAGCTTGGGGTTGGAGGCCTTGAGCCGGGGAGCGGCTCACGTCACGTTCGTCGAAAATGGAAACTGGGCCCATAAACCTCTTCGCGAGAATCTCAGAAACCTGGGTCTAGAAAAAAAGGGGGAGTTGGTCCGGCAGAATGTTTTTCGGTGCCTGAAGGCCCTTCAGCGGAAGGGGGAGGTTTTCACTCTTATTTTTCTGGATCCTCCATATAATCAAGGACTTGTGAAAAAAATATTGAACCTCCTGGATCGTTCTGATATAGTAACGCCCCTTACGCAACTGATCGTGCACCGCTCTAGGCAAGAAAAGCTGCCCGAAGCTTTGCAAAGACTCAAGGTGCTACGCGAAAAACAAATCGGGCAAGCGTGCCTTTCTTTTTTATCCGGTGAACCATGAAAAACAGCAAAGCCATTTATCCGGGTTCGTTTGATCCCGTGACGAACGGTCACATTGACTTGATCCGCCGTGCACGGTCGCTCTTTAACGAGGTCTTTGTCGTGGTGTCCCAAAATCCGGAAAAACGACCCCTCTTCAACACGGAAGAGCGCGTGGCCCTTGTCAAAAGAGCGGTGGCTCAGATCAAAGGGGTCCATGTAGAAAGTTTTCCCGGTTTGACGGTGGCCTATGCGCGCAAGAAGGGGGCCACCAGTATTATCCGCGGGCTTCGAGCCACTTCGGATTTCGATTATGAATTCCAGTTGGCCCTCACGAACCGTGAGCTGGCGAGGAACGTGGACACGATTTTCTTGATGCCGTCTGAAACGCATTTTTATCTCTCTTCTAAACTCATCAAGGAAATTGCTGAAAGGGGAGGGGAAGTTGCGAGCTTCGTGCCCCGTTTTGTGGCCGAAGCCATCCGAAAAAAGTTCGGATGAAAATTCTAATCCGCCCTCTGAGGGATGGCGTTCCCAAGGAGGTCCACCAGGAGTTTGACGCCAAGGAATTGGATTTGGAGTTCGTTGACCTGAAATACCTGGAGCGAATCATGCTGAACGGGACGGTCGAAAAGTTCAAGGACACATTGACCCTTCAAGGACGCCTAACAAGCCGCGTCGAACACACGTGCGCGCGTTGCTTGAAGGCCGTGGAAGAATCGATGGACCTCCCAATGGAAGTCGTTTATGAGGTCAAGGGAAAAGAAGAGGTGGATCCCCTGGAAGACGTTCGGGAAGCGCTCATCTTAAATCATCCCATCCGATTTCTTTGTCAGGAAGAATGCCCAGGCCTCTGTCCTCGCTGTGGAGCCGAACTGAGCCAGGGGCATAACGCCTCTTGCCCCACTTCCTGATTTAATCCCATGGCAAACCCAAAACGCAGGCATTCCAATACTCGAACCAGGCTACGGCGGGCGCATGATTTCTTGAAAGTCTCATCGCTCACCACTTGTCCCCATTGTAAGGCGTCCGTGCGACCCCACCGCGTTTGTCCCTCTTGCGGACACTACCGCGGCCGGCAAGTCTTGACGATCAAAACGAAAGAGAAGGAAAAAGAATGATTCGTGTCGCCGTCGATGGAATGGGCGGCGATTACGCGCCCCGGGTCGTGGTGGACGGCGCGGTCTTGGCGGCCAATGATTTTGCCGATCTCGAAATCATTCTCGTCGGACAGCCGGATGTTTTGAAACGGGAACTCAGCCGACACAAGGTGGTCGGCGGAAAAATCGTCCTTCATCCCGCTTCTGAAGTCGTGGGGATGGCGGATTCGCCGGTTCAGGCCATCAAGAAGAAAAAAGATTCTTCGATGGCCGTTTCGATTGACCTCATGAAACAAGGCAAGGCGGATGCCTTCGTCACAGCGGGCAATACGGGAGCGGCCGTTGCCGCCTCCACGCTCTCGTTGGGACATCTCCCGGGCATCCGGCGCGCCGGAATCGCGATTAGCACACCCACCCTGCACGGAATTTCCATTGCGATCGATGTCGGCGCAAACATCAACCCCAATCCTGAAGAACTCTTCCAATACGCGGTGATGGCGGACATTTATGCGCGTTGCATCTTCAACAAAAAAAATCCATCCATCGGCCTGCTAAACATCGGGGAAGAAGAATCCAAAGGCACGGAAGTTCTCAAAGGAGCTTATAAGATGCTCCGCGAATCATCTCTCAACTTCATCGGAAATATCGAAGGCCGCGATTTTTTCACTGGAAAGGTGGACTGCATCATCTGCGACGGCTTTGTGGGCAATGTGGTTTTGAAGATGTGCGAGAGCATGCTGGAGACGGCCGTGTCCCTCATCTCCCGAGAGATCAAGAAAAACCCGATCTCACTTTTCGGCGCCTGGCTCTGTCAGCCTGCGCTCAACGCCATTCGCAAGGAAACCGACTATGAAGAGGCCGGCGGCGCGCCGCTTCTGGGTGTGAATGGACGCGTCATCATCAGTCACGGCATTTCATCGGCCAGGGCCATTCGCAACGCGATCCGCGTCGCGGGAGACACGGTCGCAAAGCGGGTCAATGAACGCATCGTTGAGGAAATTTCTAACGGAAGCGTGAAGCTCGCCTTCCACCCCAAATGAGTTCGAAGCGAGCGGGCATCATCGGGCTCGGAATCTATTTACCCGAAAAGATCCTCACCAATTTCGACCTTGAGAAGATGGTCGATACAAGCGATGAGTGGATCCGAACTCGAACCGGTGTCCAAGAGCGACGCATCGCAAAAAAAGGTGAATGCGCAAGCGACCTCGGGAGCCGGGCCGCCCTCGCTGCCATCCAAGACGCCGGTTTGACTGCGCAGGACATCGATCTGATCGTCGTCGCCACCATCACACCGGACAGTTTTTTTCCTTCCACCGCGTGCAACATTCAAAATAAGATCGGAGCCCGCTGCGGCGCCTTTGACGTCGCGGCCGCCTGTTCGGGGTTCCCCTATGCCTTGGCCGTAGCCGAAGGGTTCGTGCGAAGCGGAATGTACCGAAAAATTCTGGTCGTGGGAACTGAAGTGCTCTCGGGATTTATTGATTGGAAAGACCGTTCCACGTGTGTGCTCTTCGGCGACGGGGCAGGCGCGGCGGTTGTCTCGGAAGTGACGGACGGCCACGGCATTCGATCCACCTACCTCGGTGCGGATGGCTCGCAGGGCGATCTTTTAAAAATTCCAGGGGGTGGATCCCGAATGCCTCCCTCGGAAGAGACCGTGAAAAACGGCATGCATTATTTAAAAATGCAGGGGTCTGAAATATTCAAGTTGGCCGTCCGCCGCATGGAGGAAGCCATCGGGGAAGTCTTGAAAAGAGGAGGACTCACGGCTGAAGATGTCGATTGTGTGATCCCTCATCAGGCCAATCTTCGCATTCTTCAAGCCGTGTCAGAGCGGGTCCATATCCCCCTCGACAAGATCTTCGTCAATGTAGAGCGCTACGGCAACATGTCTAGTGCCTCCACCGTGGTGGCTCTTTACGAAGCGGTCAAACAAGGAAAAATCAAATCAGGATCCAACGTGGTCCTCGTCGCCTTCGGCGGCGGACTCACTTGGGCTTCCTGCCTCGTTAAATGGTGACCCCGATCGGCTTTTTGTTCCCTGGCCAGGGTGCTCAAACGGTCGGCATGGGGAAGGCAATCGCAGAAAAATTTGAAAAGTCTCGATCGCTCTTTGAAGAAGCAGACCGGCTCCTAGGGTATTCCCTCAGCCAGCTTTGCTTTCAAGGACCCGAAGAGACCTTGACTCAAACCCTCTATGCTCAGCCGGCCCTTTTCGTGACAAGTCTTGCCTTGCTCACGATCCTTCAAGAAAAACGGCCCGACTTGAAACCTGATTTCGTGGCCGGACTCAGTCTAGGCGAATTCACGGCACTCGTGGCGGCAGGTTCTCTCTCCTTTCAGGAAGGATTAAGACTCGTTCAATTGAGAGCTGAATCAATGGAAAAAGCGGCGCGTGAAAGCGAAGGTTCGATGGCGTCCGTCGTGGGCCTCAACCAGAATGACTGTGAGACCCTTGCTAAAGAAAGTGGGGCTGAATTGGCTAATCTGAACGCACCCGATCAGTTTGTATTGTCTGGTCGAAAGACGGCTGTTGAGAAAGCGGCGCAATTGGCGGAGGATCGCGGGGCCAAACGGGTCATTCACTTGAAAGTGGGTGGAGCATTTCACTCTTCTTTGATGGAACCTGCGCGGAAACGACTTGAAGAGGCTTTACGAAAGGTTACGCTTCGTTCACCCCGGTGTTTGTTCGCGCCCAATGTTTCAGCCAAGGGAGAATCCAACCCTGAGAATATTCGTTCCTTGCTTGCCGAACAGCTGACTCATCCCGTCCGATGGATTGAAACCATGACCTATGCCCGGGAACAGGGAATCCGACGCTTCATCGAAATTGGATCCGGCCGGGTGCTCAAAGGCCTGGCCAAACGGATTGACCCTTCGCTGGAAGTCCTCTCCTTGGAAAAGACCTCAGACCTCGAAAGCCTCGAAACGGCTCTCGCGAAAGTGTGACGATGCTTCTCAAAGATAAAGCGGCTCTTGTGACAGGAGCCAGCCGGGGAATCGGAAAAGCCATTGCATTGGCCTTTGCCAAACAAGGAGCCAACGTTGCTCTTTGCGCGACTTCCTTGGATGCTTTGCAAGAAGTCCACTCGGAAATCGAGCGCATCCGAGAGGGCAGTTCCATTTTTATGCAAGTCAATGTCACGAATGGAGATGAAGTCTCCCAAATGGTCAAAAAAACGCTTGACTCATGGGGACGCGTAGATATACTGGTCAACAATGCCGGCACAACACGCGACAATTTGCTCGCGTTGATGACCGAAAAAGAGTGGGATGAAGTTCTTTCGACCAATCTCAAAAGCGTTTTTTTAACCACAAAGGCCTGTGCGCGGCCCATGGTCAAGCAGCGCTCCGGCGTGATCATCAACGTCGCTTCGGTCATTGGAATCACGGGAAACGCCGGTCAAGCCAATTACGCGGCGTCGAAGGCGGGAATGATCGCCGTCACAAAGAGTGCGGCGAAGGAACTCGCCAAGCGGAACATCCGGGTGAATGCCATTGCACCCGGTTTCATACGGACCCGGATGACCGAGCAGTTGCCGGCTGAAGTCAAACAAAAGATACTGGATCAGATCCCCCTGGGCCGGTACGGAGAAGCGGAAGAAGTGGCCGAGGTGGCTGTGTTTTTGGCCTCGGAGGGAGCCCGATACATCACGGGACAGGTGATTGTGGTTGATGGAGGACTTGTAACCTAATCAGCCAACCTTGAGAAGGAGGAACAATGGCCGTTCAGGACAAGATTACTGAGATTATTGTAGAGCAGTTGGGGGTCAAACCCGAAGAAGTCACACCGGAGGCTTCCTTTGTAGATGATCTCGGCGCCGATTCACTCGATACTGTCGAGCTCGTGATGGCGTTGGAGGAAGAATTCGGGATCGAAATCCCCGACGAGGATGCAGAAAAGATTCAGACGGTGGGGGATGCGATTAAATACATCGACGAAAAGGCCAAGAAGTAAGCTCATTCATCCCTCCCTTGCTTTTTATCAATGAAACGGCGTGTGGTAATCACGGGGATAGGCATGCTGTCCCCTGTGGGCAATACGGCCCGCGAGACGTGGCAAGCCGTCATCGAAGGTAGAAGCGGCACCGGTCCCCTCACCCAAATCAATCCCGAAAAGTTCAATTCCAAGGTCGCGGCCGAAGTGAAGAATTTCGACCCCGCGGTCTACATGCCTCCCAAGGACATCAAGAAAACAGATTGCTTCGTCCAGTTTGCCGTCGCGACTGCGCATATGGCGTTGGAAGATTCCAAAATTGATATTTCCAAAGAAGATCCCTATCGGATTGGTGTCCTCGTGGGTTCCGGCATCGGAGGCCTGCGAACCATTGAAGAGCAACACCGCATCTTCCTGGAAAAGGGCCCGAGTCGAATCTCTCCTTTCCTAATTCCCATGCTTATCGTCAACATGGCGCCGGGACAGATTTCCATTCGCTTCAAGTTGCAGGGACCCAATAACTGCGTTGCCACGGCCTGCGCCACCGGTTCCAACGCCATCGGAGATGCCTTCAAAATCATCGCGCGCAATGAAGCGGAAGTGATGCTGGCGGGCGGGACGGAATCCTGTATCACGGCGCTGGGCTTCGGCGGTTTTGACGCGATGAAGGCCTTGAGCATTCGCAATGAGGACCCGGCCACGGCCTCGCGGCCCTTTGATAAAACCCGGGACGGCTTCGTGATGGGGGAAGGCTGCGGCATCGTCATTCTGGAAGAACTGGAGCATGCCAAGAAGCGGGGTGCGCGTATTTATTGTGAGGTAGCGGGATACGGGATGACCTCGGATGCCACCCACATAACGGCCCCCGACCCGAAAGGGGAAGGAGCGGCTCGTTGTATGGTCAATGCGCTCGCAGATGCCGGGATCAAGCCAAAAGATGTGGACTACATCAATGCGCATGGTACTTCAACGCCCCTAAACGACAAGGTAGAGACCATTGCGATCAAGAAAGCCTTTGGAGAGGACGTGGCGAAGAAGGTCATGGTGAGCTCCACCAAATCTCATATGGGACATCTCCTCGGAGCGGCCGGCGGGGTGGAGGCCGCCATATGTGCCCTCGCCATTGCCGAGGGAATCGTCCCTCCGACCATCAACTACAGTCATCCGGATCCGGAGTGCGATCTGGATTATGTTCCGAATGAGGCCCGGCGCTTGAAGGTTCGAGTTACGATGTCGAATTCGCTTGGATTTGGGGGTCACAACGCCTGCGTTGTTCTCAAAGAATTCCGGGAATAACCGCCGTCCCGACCGCCTTTCCTTTAAACTTCCTCTCTTTTCAGCCGATATTTCAATAGTTGTTGGAATGTTTCTATGCGCGTCAAGAAAATAGAGCTGATCGGATTTAAATCCTTCGCGGACCGGACGGAAATCCACCTCAATCCCGGTGTCACCTGCATTGTCGGGCCCAATGGCTGCGGCAAGAGCAATATTTCCGATGCCATTCGGTGGGTCTTTGGAGAACGAAGCGCTAAGCTGCTTCGCGGATCTCGCATGGAAGATGTGATTTTCGCCGGGACCGAATTCCGTAAACCCCTCGGCATGGCGGAAGTCTCACTGACTATCGATAATCAGGACCACGTCCTCCCCATCGAATACGAAGAGGTCGTTTTGACCCGACGGCTCGATCGCTCGGGACAAAGCCAATATTTCCTCAACCGGACTCCGTGCAGGCTCAAAGACATTCTCGATCTGATTCTTGACACAGGAATGGGTTCAAACTCCTATTCGATGATCGAGCAGGGACGTGTGGATTCCGTGATCAATGCCGATCCCCAGGAGCGACGCTTTTTAATTGAAGAAGCGGCGGGCATCTCCAAATACAAACTCAAAAAGGAGGAGGCCCTCCGCAAACTTGAAAGGACAGAGCAGAATCTGCTCCGCATTCGCGACATCGTCAGTGAAGTCCAAAAAAACATTCAATACGCCGAACGGCAAGCCAAACGAGCCGAACGATACAAATCCCAGTTTGAAGAGCTCAAGCGACTGGAAATCAAAAAGGCGCGTTGGGACCTCGGAGAACTTGGGAAACAAAAGGCAGCGGAGGATTCGAAAAAACAGGAGCTCCTTCAAACCCAAGTCCGACTCGAAGAGGAACTCCGTAAGGCCTTCGAAGAGGAGACCCAACAAAAAAAACTGCTCGAGGAAATCCTACAAAAGGAATCGAGTGAGGCATCCCGATTCTTCGAATTGCGCTCAGAGTCAAACTCTCTGGCTCAAAAGAAAGAGTTCAATCGGGAACGTCTTGAAGGCAGTCGACACCGCCAGATTGAAATCCGCAAGGAACAGGAACTCCTGACCCTGCAAAGGGCTCATCTTGAAAAAGAGCTCCAACGCCAAACGCTCCAGTTTAGGCAGTCCGATGAAGAGCAAAAAACATCCACGCAATCTTACGATGAGGAGAGAGAACGCTTCGAAGAGGAAGAGAAGAGGCTGAACGGTGTCCGGGAAAAAATTGAGAACCTGAAGGCCCTTATTTTTGACAACGCCGGCGAGTTGGCACGAGTTAAAAACGAATCGCATCGTTTACAGACTCTCTTCGAGCGGCTTGGGCATGAGGATGCAAGACGGAATGAAGCCATTGGAAAGTTCCATCGGGAGCGTTCTATGCTCGAAGAGAAACGTCTTACCTTTCAAAGAGAGAAGGCCCAGAGGGGAGAAGAGATTCGCGCGGGTGAGCCGGAAAGCGAACGGGTGAGCCGGCTCCTCGTGGAATCTCGCGCGTCCGTGGAGACGCTTGAAAAGCAAACCAGAGAAAAGCAGCTCAAGCTTCGAGAAATCAACTCGCGGATTCAACTTCTGGAAGAACTTCAAGAATCGGCTGAGGAATCTCAGAAAAAAATCCTTCACTCTTTTTCAAAAACGCCGCTTCAAGGCAAACTCGTCAAGAGTCTCAGAGAAGTTCTCCGGATTCAAGCGGGTTACGAAGCGGCTGTCGAGGCCGTGCTCGGAGCCTTCGCTCAAGCCCTCGTCGCTGCGGACATTGAGACCGCCCAGGGTCTCATGCAGGAGATGGCTGAATCCCACGGGGGACCTTGCGCCATTTTCATCCAGAGCCTGAGCAAACCTGGCACTCGCGCCGATCGCCGTCGGAGCGTTTCGCACCCCAGCATCCAGCAGTCGCTGGAGAAAGTAGTAAGTGTCCAGCCGGGATACGAACTATTGTTTGCTCCGCTTTTCGAAAACGTGTACCTCGTGGACAATTTTTCACCGGAGAAACTGGGAGAGTTTCTGACTCTTGCCGGGGAGGTCAAGCTCGTCACACGGCAAGGGATTCTTCTGGGTCCTGATTCACGAATCTTCTTCCGAAATGGCCGTCTTTCTTCGGACCAGGGACCTTTCCGTCGGAGCGCCGAAATTTCGGCTCTGAAAGAGTCCCGCGAGGTTCTGAATAGAGAAATTGAAAAGTTTGATTCTCAAAAGGAAGAGGCGACAGAAAAAGTTCAACTCCTTGAAAAGGAGCATCGGGCTTTCGAAGAAAGGGACCGAGACCGCCTCGTGAAAAAAGAAGCGGGGGAGACCTATCTCCAGGGTCTCGGCGAGCGTTTGGTGACGACTGACCAAGAGCTTCATCTCCTTGGAGTCGAACAAAAGGATTCCCGGCAGGAGTCGAGCCGTGTAAAAAGTGAGCTTAAAGAATTTGACCACCGGATTCTTGAGCTAGAGGCTGTTGGAAAAAACTTGACCAAACAGCAGAAAGAAACGGAACAGCGTTTGCTTGACACACAGCGGATTCGTGAATCTCAGCTGCAAAAGTTGTCCCGGTTAAAGACGCTCCTTGAGGGCCACGAGGCCCGGCGCGGCACGGTCGAAATGGGCTGCCAGCTTATTGAAAAGCAAATGATCGACCTCGAAGACCGGATGAAGAACCTGGATGACGAGGGCCGGGAAATGGAATCACGGATCGAGGCCATTCAGGAAGAGGACATTTTTATCCAAAAAAAGCAAGAGGTTGTGTCGGAAGAACTGAGATCGTCTGAGGCCTCGCTTTCGGATATCCGCGGACGAAAGTCCTTTCAGGATGAAAAATTCAGGGAGCTCCAAAGCCGTGTCCACGAGATCGAAGAACGGGTTCGCGTGACCCGAGAAGATTCCCATCAGGAAGAGATAAAGTGGATGGAGCTTTCCTATCAAGAGAAAACCATTTTTGAAAGAATGGGGCAGGCCTACCATGTAAAGCCTGATGAGCTTCACCTGGGGATAACGAACGAAGAGACGCTGGATCAGACAACCCTTGAGGAAGAAATCCAGTTGCTCAAAACAAAGGTCGAGGCTTTTGGCCCGGTCAATCTCTTGGCCGTCGAGGAATACGAAGAGCTGAAGCAACGACACGATTATCTCACCGCTCAAGAAAAGGACTTGGTCGAGGCCCGAGAGTCCCTTCTCGAAGCGATCCGACAAATCAACCGAACCACCAAAACGTTGTTCGGGGACACGTTTGCGAAGGCTCAGGCTCTATTTCAGGAATATTACCAGACCCTGTTCGGGGGCGGTCATGCCGAACTCATTTTGGTTCCAAACGAGGGAGAGCGAGGGGAGGAGGGGGTTGACATCCTGGTGCGTCCTCCCGGAAAAAAGCTTCAGCATATTTCTCTTCTTTCAGGAGGTGAGAAGGCCTTGACCGCCGTGGCTTTGCTTTTTGCCCTGTTTCGCATCCGTCCCTCTCCGTTGTGTGTCCTTGATGAGGTGGATGCCCCGCTGGATGAGGCCAACGTGGATCGTTTTTTGACCGTGCTTCGAACGTTTCTGGAATCCACCCAGTTCCTCATCGTGACGCACAATCGAAAAACAATCGCAATGGGAGACTTCCTGTACGGAGTGACCATGGAGGAGTCGGGCATCTCCAAACTCGTTTCCGTAAAAGTGGCGCAGCTTGCTTTGGCAACGGCCGCCTAATGAGCGTCTCGTCGAAGTGCCGAATCTTATCACGCTTTTTAGAATCCTGATCGTTCCTTTCTTCTTCACCGCTCTCCTATACTACCAACCGGACAAGGATTTCTTGCGTGGGTGGGCCTTCGTCCTTTGCCTGATAGGAAGTTTGACGGATGCCGTAGACGGTCTGGTGGCACGGATCCGCAAGGAGACGACCCAGCTCGGACGATTTCTGGATCCTTTGGCGGACAAGTTACTTCTCCTGAGCGGCTACTTGGGCGTGATGCTTGCGCAGGACTACCCGATGGCTCCACCTCTCTGGGTGGTGGTGACCATTGTGTTCCGCGATTTGGTCATCGTCGGCGGTCTGGTGACACTTTATGTTTCGGGTCGCCCCGTTGAAGTAGCTCCTAACTTCCTCGGTAAGGCCACGACGGCTTTGCAAATGGTAACGCTTCTTTCCATCCTGTTACTCTGGCCGTTGAGTCCTTGGCTTTGGAATCTCACCGCGATTTTAACGATTGTCTCCGGCTTGACCTACATGGCCCGAGAGATGACTCGAGTCCGGACATAACCCCATGAAATTCCTTTTCGGGATCCTTGCAAGTTACCTTGTGGGTTCAATCCCAACCGCTTACCTCGTCGGAAGGTGGGTTCGGGGCATCGACATTAGACAACAGGGCAGTGGGAATGTCGGTGCCACGAATGTGTTCAGGGTCGTGGGAAAGAAATGGGGGGTAGGCGTTTTCCTTTGTGACATGCTGAAAGGAGCCGCCGCCGTCACGTGGGTTGCGCCGTTTGCATTTTCTTCGCTAAACCCCTTCGTCACGGCGCTGGGGTGCGGCGTCGCGGCCATTGTCGGACACACTTGGACCGTTTGGCTGGGCTTTCGAGGCGGAAAGGGCGTCGCAACGTCAACGGGTGTTTTCTTAGCGCTGACGCCATGGGCAGCCCTGACTTCCCTTTTCCTGTGGGCGCTCCTCTTCGCTTGGAAACGCTACGTTTCTCTTGCGTCACTCGGAACCGCACTTCTCTTTCCCTTATGGGTCGCCTGTTTCTATAGCCGGGCGGAGCACTTCCGGGTTCTTTTCCCGATCAGCCTGGGGGTTCCTCTTTTTATCTTTTACACCCACCGCGAGAATATTCACCGCCTACGGGAAGGCACCGAAAGACGGCTCATCTAGTTTTCCTTAATGAAAAAAATAGTTGCAATAAACTCAAATTAATGATACCGTGACACCCCTTCGAGAAACTCGGTTTTGTTTCCTCCTCCACCCACGAAGGAGGAATCAAAATGGATCAGGACCGTGTAATCTACGCCTTTCCCAAGAATCAAGAGGAGGAAGTTCGTTTGACCCTCCGGACTTACAAGGATCGGCAATACCTGGACTTGCGACTCTGGTTTCAACCCTCAAGCGGGGGAGATATGCACCCCACCAAAAAGGGCTTGACCCTCGGTTTGGAGTTTCTTCCAGAGATCAAGCGAGGGATTGAAAGGGCTGGGAAGTTGCCCTTGGAAATGCCTTTACAGGAACCTGCTAACTCGGTAAAATGACACAACTTACAAAAAGGAATCACGCCCATGTCCGAAAAGAAAAAAACAACCAGCAAGGAAAAACAAACTGAAGTCGACAGCCTCTCCGATGAGAAGAGAAAAGCACTTGAACTGGCCCTCCTTCAGATTGAAAAGCAGTTTGGCCGAGGAGCCATCATGAAGCTTGGCGAAACTCATCTGGAGAATATTGCGTCGATCCCCACCGGGTCTCTCTCCCTGGACTTGGCCACCGGTATCAACGGAGTCCCGCGTGGTCGAATCGTTGAGATTTTTGGTCCGGAATCAAGCGGAAAAACGACACTCAGTCTCAGCATCATTGCCCAAGCACAGCAACGGGGCGGGGTAGCGGCCTTCATCGACGCCGAGCACGCGATGGATCCCGTTTATGCCCAAAAAATCGGGGTCAAGCTGGCGGACCTTCTGATTTCCCAGCCTGATTCGGGCGAGCAGGCGCTTCAAATCGTCGAAATGCTGATTCGCTCCAATGCAGTGGATCTGATTGTGGTGGATTCGGTCGCGGCCCTTGCGCCTCAGGCGGAAATTGAAGGAGAGATCGGTGATGCCCACATGGGTCTTCAAGCCCGTTTGATGTCGCAGGCGACCCGGAAGTTGATGGCCATCATCAGCAAGTCAAAGACTTGCTTGATTTTCATCAACCAGATTCGGGAGAAAATCGGCGTGATGTTCGGAAATCCCGAAACGACACCTGGCGGAAAGGCCCTCAAGTTCTACGCGTCGATGCGCCTGGATATCCGTCGCATCGCCACGTTGAAAAAAGGGGAGGAGGCGGTCGGAAACCGCGTCCGCGTGAAAATCGTAAAAAACAAGGTAGCGGCCCCCTTCAAGCAAGCCGAGTTTGACCTCCTCTTTGACGAGGGGATTTCACGGTCCTCCAACCTGATCGATCTGGGCGTGGAAACGCAAGTGATCCAAAAATCAGGTTCCTGGCTTCTCTACGAGGACACCAAGCTGGGTCAGGGTAAGGATGCGGCCCGCCTTTTCTTGAGGGAAAATCCCAAACTCTTAGAAGAGATCGAGCAAAAGATTCGGGAGAAACTTGCGTCCGGTTCACCCGCTCCCGTCAAGGGAGAGGCAGTCTTGCAGTAACTCCGTAAACGGTCACACTTGGAGTTCCCAAAGTAAAAGGGGCGACCTCCCAAGGGTCGCCCCTCCCGTTTCTCTAACGAACCACGTGATGAGCGAACAAGAAAAGCAGGCGATGGTCACCGCCTTGAGACTTCTGACCGCGACGCCCAAAAGCTCGAAGAAACTCCGGGAAAAGCTGGCCGAGAAGGGTTATCCGCGTGAAGTGCTGGATCTCACGCTGGAGCAGCTCGAGAAGCAAGGTGTCCTGAATGATCGGGCATTGGCCCAATCACTTTGTCGGTCTTTCATCAATGACAAACCCTCGGGACGCAAACGCATTGCCTTTGAATTGGAAAAGCGGGGGATTCGAACCCATTTGATCCAAGAGGTTCTGGAGGGGTACTCGCCGGAGGAGGAGAGACAAAAAGCCCTCGAGCTCGCACGAACAAAGTGGGAGCGTTGGCCGCGCCTAGCCCCCTCTAAGCGGTGGAAAAAAGTCTATGACTTCCTCCTGAGACGGGGGTTTGATTTTAGCGTCGCGCGGAAAGCGCTGGAAGAAGTAGTGAGAAAAGAATGATATCGACCCAAAAAAATTTGCACAGAGGACTGGGTTTCTGGGATTCGGTTGCCCTCGTGATTGGAGGAATCGTGGGAACAGGAATTTTCCGGACCCCGAGTGAGGTGGGGCGCTATCTTTCAGACCCCGGATGGGTGCTCTTCGCCTGGGCCTTGGGCGGTGTGATTGCCTTCTTGGGTTCGCTTTGTTTTGGAGAGCTGGCTGCCCTCTTTCCGGAAAGCGGAGGCACCTATGTTTACTTGAAACGTGCTTTCGGCCCGATGGCCGGTTTTTTGTTTGGCTGGGCCGAGTTGTCTTTGATGAGCGCTGCTTCCATTGCAAGCGTCTCTTACGCATTGGGCGAGTACTTCATGAATCTCTCTCCGAGATTTCCCTGCGGGGAAAAGGGGATGGCTATCCTAACAATCTGGTTCCTGACATGGGTCAATATCGCCGGCCTCCATTACGGAAAGTACCTGCAGAACATCTTGAGCTTAGGAAAAGGGGTAGCGCTGACCAGTTTAATCATCCTGGGTTTTTCTCTTGGAAACGGCCACTGGACGAATTTTCACACCCAGTTTCCGGCCCTCGCGGGCGGGATGACTTTTGCCAAACTGGGATTGGCCCTCATTCCCATTCTATGGACCTATAGCGGCTGGCACGAAAGCACTTTCGTGGCCGGTGAATACAAGGAAGCCAGCCGCGACCTCCCGCGCTCCATTTTACTCGCCACGGCGATCGTGATTTTGTTTTATCTTTTAGTCAACAGTGTTTACCTTTACTTCTTTCCGGCGAGCACCCTCTCAGGTCGAAGCCTCATCGCAGCGGACGTCATGGATTCCCTCTTTGGACCTATCGGAAAGACCTTGATTACCGCGGTCATCCTGGTTTGCATTTTTGGAGTCCTCAATACGGTGATTCTGGTCAGGGGCCGCATCCCGCATGCCCTGGCTCAAGACCACGCCCTATTCAAGGGTTTGGGAACAACACACTCCCGATTTTCAACCCCTGTCCGGAGTCTTATAGCGAATGCTGTCTGGGCAAGCGTTTTGGTCCTCTGGGGAACTTTCGGCAGGCTTCTTTTCCTTTCGGGAGCTGTGGTTTGGTTTTTCTTTGCAGCGGCCGCGCTGGCGGTTTTTGTCGCGCGGCGGCGCTATCCCGAGACGCGGCGCACCTTTTCCGCCTGGGGTTACCCCTGGACACCGGCTCTTTTCGCAACCGTTTCGTTCTGGATCTTCTTGAACACGGCGCTTTTTTCGCCACGTGAAACCTTATTTGCCTTTTCAATCATCGCCCTGGGAATTCCTCTTTACTGGATCTCCAAACGCATGGAGCCCGGAAAATGAAAACGGACGAAATCCGCTCCCGATTTCTAGATTTCTTCAAGAAACGGACTCACACGGTCGTGAAAAGCGATTCGCTCGTTCCCGATAACGACCCCACTCTTCTTTTCACGGGCTCTGGGATGAATCAGTTCAAGGATTATTTCCTAGGAATCAAGAAGGACCTCAAGCGGGCGGCAAGCTGTCAAAAATGCCTCCGGGCGGGTGATCTCGACGAGGTGGGCCGGACGCCTTATCACCACTCCTTTTTTGAGATGCTGGGCAATTTCTCCTTTGGCGGTTACTTCAAGCGGGAAGCCATTCAAATGGCCTGGGAATTTTTGACGGTTGAGCTCAAGATCCCCCGTGACCGGCTCCGGGTGACCGTCCACAAAGAGGATGAGGAGGCCCTGAAAATCTGGCGGGATGAGATCAAAATCCCAGCGCCTTGGATTTATCCCCAGGGGGATAAATCCAATTTCTGGCCCTCAAACGCGCCCCAGGACGGCCCGAATGGCCCCTGCGGACCCTGTTCGGAAATTTATTACGACCAGGATCCAAACGCCAAGGCCGAGGACATCGAGAGCCGTCGTTTCGCAGAGATCTGGAATCTGGTGTTCACCCAGTTCGACCGTCGGGGCGACGGAAAACTGGTCCCGCTTTCACAGAAAAATATCGACACGGGGATGGGGCTTGAGCGCCTCGCCTGTGTTCTTCAAGGCAAAAAAAGCAATTTTGAGACAGATATTTTTCAGTCCATCAACGAAGCCGTGAAGAAAGCCTTGAAAATCAGGGTGGAATCCGACTCTCAACTTTATGCGGTGAGCGACCACACACGGGCCGTCACCTTCGCTATCATGGACGGCGTCATCCCTTCCAACGACGGGAGGGGGTATGTCATCCGAAAGCTGATTCGCCGGGCCCTTTGGCAGGCTCACCAGTTGATGCAATCGCTGGAACGCCCCTTCCTTTTCGAGGTCAGTGCCGAAGTGGTCCGGGTGATGAAAGGAGCCTACCCCGAACTGACCGAAGCCGAGTACAATGTGAAACAAACCCTGAAGGCGGAGGAAGAGCGTTTTCTCAAAACCCTCGAGACGGGCCTTGTCCTCCTCGATGAGAAAATTGAGGCTTTAAAGAAAAAAGGGCAGAAAAAAATAGCAGGAGAAGAAGTTTTCCTTCTCTACGACACTTACGGTTTCCCGGATGAACTCACGAAAAGCATCGCTGAAAAGAGGGGTCTTGAAATTGGCCAAAAGGGATTCGACCGCTTGATGGAGGAACAGCGCAAGCGCGCCAAGGACTCCAGTCCAATCGCGTCGAGCATCTTCCTGGCAACCGATTTGGAGAAAAGGATTGCAAACCTCTCCGCCACGAAATTTTTGGGTTACCAGGCGCTCGAGGCAAAGGGGAAAGTACTTTCGGTGGATTTTCAGGACGGAAGAGGAATTGTCGTCTTGGATGAGACTCCCTTTTATGCCGAAAGCGGAGGACAAGTCGGGGATCAAGGAGTATTGGAAAATGCTTCTTTCTTGGGACGCGTAACGGACACGCGAAAAAAAGACAACCACTTCGTTCACTCGGTAGAAGTTGAAAAAGGCTCTCTCAAGACAGGCGATGTCGTCCAGGCGCGCGTGGATCGCTCCCGACGGGAGGCCGCAATGCGGAATCACACGGCCACGCACCTGCTCCACGCCGCTCTTCGTGAAATCCTTGGCAAACAAGTACGGCAATTGGGCTCTCTCGTCAGTCCCGAAAAATTGTGCTTCGACTACTCGTACGGCGAAGCACTTTCATCCGACAAACTCCGAGAAATTGAAGATCGGGTCAATCAAGAGATCTTGAAAGACACAAACGTGAGCAAGGAGGAAAAGTCAACCGAGGAAGCAAGACGAGAGGGGGCTATTGCCTTTTTTGGCGAAAAGTATGGCGACCGGGTCCGGGTTGTCTCGGTGCCGGGTTTCAGCAAAGAGTTTTGCGGGGGGACTCATTGCGACCGAACCGGGCAGATCGGTTCCTTTGTCATCACGAGCGATACTTCCATCGGAAGCGGAACCCGGCGAATGGAGGCTTTGACCGGTTTGGGGACCTTGAATTACACCCGAATCTTGCGGACTCAAGTGTCCCAGATCGCACAAGCCCTCAAGACAACGCCCTCGGAAGTTGCAAACCGGGTCGCGAAGCTGCAGGAAACCGCCAAGAAGTTGGAAAGAGGGCAGGGGCTCATGCCCGATGCGGCATTAAAACCTGAAATGCTTGACGAAATTTTGAAAACAGCAGGACCCGCGGGGAAGCTCCGTTTCACCTCTTACCGCGGGAAAGGGGTTTCTTTGGATTCCCTGCGGCGCCTTGCCGACAGCCTTCGCTCGAAGGCCAGGCAAACCATTTACTTGCTGGCGTCCCAAGGGAATGAGAAAATCTATTACCTTCTCGGGATGAGCGAAGATTTGAGAAAAAGCCCGCTGGACCTCAATCCACTTTTCAGCGAGTTGGCGCCCCTCCTCGAAGCGAGCGGAGGGGGACGCAAGGACCTGATCCAGGGGGGCGGGACCAATCCCCGGGCCCTCGAAGAAGTCAACTGGACAAAAGTGGTACGAACCGCCGTTGATTACTTGAAAAAGTCATCGTAAAGGAAGGAACCGTGCAAATCGTCAATTGGGACAAGCAATTTCAGAAAAAAACCCAGCGGGATTTCGCGCAGGAGTTTGACAAGGAAGTCGCCAAGAAAGTCAACCGTATCCTGGCCGAAGTCCGTGCGCGCGGTGACGCTGCACTGGGTCGCTACACGCGTGAATTCGATCGGGTGGACCTTCCCTTGAAAAAGCTCCAGGTGAGCGAAGGTGACATCAACCGCGCTTTCGAAAAGGTGGAATTCCAGTTCGTGCCTCTCCTCAAACAAATCACGGAAAACGCCAAGGTCTATTACGAAAAGGAACTCCGGAAATCGCTTCAGGTCCAAGGGCGGGACGGCATCGTCCTCGGAAAGCGCTATCATCCGCTTCGAAGAGTGGGCGTCTACATTCCGGGGGGGACCGCACCCCTTGTCTCCACGGTCTACATGACCGTGATTCCAGCCAAGGTGGCCGGGGTAAAAGAAATCGTCATCGCGACACCCCCCAATCGCGACACGGGGGAAATCGACCCTCATATCTTAGTGGTGGCAAACCTCCTCGGGGTAAGCGAAATTTACCGCGTTGGAGGAGCCCAGGCTATCGGGGCGCTGGCCTTTGGCACGCGGACCATCGAGAAAGTGGAAAAAATTGTCGGCCCGGGCAATCCTTACGTGACAGAAGCCAAGCGGCAGGTATACGGGTTTGTCGATATCGACATGGTCGCGGGTCCAAGCGAGGTTGCCGTCATTGCCGACTCGGAGGCGAATCCGGACTACGTGACCTGTGACCTCTTGGCCCAGAGCGAACACTTCGGCGGCACGGCCTACCTCATCACGAATTCAAAAAAACTGGCGGAGGCTATCCGCAAGCGCGTAGACAAGGGAACCATCATCCTCGTGAAAACACTCGAGGAGGCCTGTGAAGCGGCCAACGACATTGCCCCCGAACACCTTGAGATCATGACCCGAAATTCCAACCGCCTGCTCAATAGAATTCGAAACGCGGGTGCCGTTTTTCTGGGACCTTATTCGCCGGCTGTCATCGGAGACTACATCGCCGGACCGAGCCATGTGTTGCCCACGGGAGGGACCGCCCGGTATTTTTCGCCTCTGAGCGCTGCGACCTTCATGAAAAGCTTTCAAGTCATCTCCTACACAAAAGAGGCGCTCGAAAAGACGCGTGAATCGGTGAGGAAACTGACCGAGATGGAGGGAATGGTTCTCCACCGCATTTCACTGGAAGCGCGGTTCAAGGAAAAAAATGAAAATCCGGAAAGGAAAGACACAGCACATGATCTCACGAAGAAAGGCTGAGGTTCGTCGAACCACCCAGGAGACGGACATCCGGATTCGCCTGGACGTGGACGGAAAAGGGAAGGCGTCCGTCAAGACGGGGATGCCCTTTCTCGACCACATGCTCATCAGTCTCGCCAAGCATGGCCTTTTTGATTTTGATATCCAGGCCCGTGGAGACCTCGAAGTCGATATCCACCACACGAACGAAGACGTGGGGATCGTCTTGGGCCAGGCCCTCACGAAGGCGCTGGGAAATAAGCTGGGGATCCGTCGCTTCGGCTTCTTCAGCGTGCCGATGGACGAGGCACTGGTCCGAGTGAGTCTTGATATTTCCGGACGACCTTCTTTCCACATTCGACGGGAAAAGGGAGTGAAGTTCTCGCGTCTTGAGACTTATTCTTTTCACGACGCGTGCGAATTCTTCCGGGCCTTCACGCTTCACGCCGGAATCAACATGGCCGTCGAGGTCATTGCCGGCCACGATTCTCATCACCTCATCGAGGCGATGTTTAAAGCCTCGGCCAAGGCCCTCGACATGGCCACCCAGCGTGATCCACGGGTCCAAGGTGTCCCTTCCACAAAGGGAAGCCTCTGAGTCTTTTCCATCCCGATGATTTGCATCGTTGATTACGGAATGGGGAATCTGAGGAGTGTCGCAAAAGCCCTTGAAAAGGTCGGGGGAGAAGTCCTCATCAGCGCCCGTCCGGAAGACCTCAAGGCCGCCCAAAAGGTGGTCCTGCCGGGCGTCGGGGCCTTCGGAGACGCTTCCCACGAGATCCGGCGAAGAAATCTCTTCGGATCTCTTCGAGAAACCATTCAGAAAAAAAAGCCCTTCCTCGGCGTTTGCCTCGGAATGCAGCTCCTCTTTAATAACAGCGAAGAGAGTCCGGGCGTCGAGGGGCTCGGGATCTTTCCGGGAAGAGTCCGGCGATTCCAAAACCAAGCCGTGAAAATTCCCCACATGGGGTGGAACCAGGTGACGCTCAAGAAACCGGGGGCGGTCGCTTTTCGAAACGTTCCCGACCAGAGCTTTTTTTATTTCGTCCATTCTTACTATCCGGTTCCCGAAGACCCGGCGTTGATTGTAGGAACTGCGGAGTACGGCGGGGAGGTATTTCCGGCTTTCGTCGGAAACGAGAATGTCTGGGCTTCCCAATTTCACCCCGAGAAGAGTCAGGAAGCCGGTCTTCAAATTCTTCGGAATTTCGTCGCGCTCTGATCTTCCTATGGAAATTTATCCGGCAGTCGATCTTTATCAAGGGAAGGTCGTTCGTCTTGAACGGGGAGATTATCGAAAATGCAAGGTCTACTCCGACCGTCCGTCCGAAATCGTCAAACGCTGGGTGGAGGCAGGCGCGCGCTGGGTTCACGTGGTGGATTTAGAGGGGGCTCGGGATGGAGAAATCAAGAACGGAGCTGCCCTGGATGAAATCCTTTCTCAAAAAAAGGTGAAGGTCCAGTTTGGCGGGGGAGTACGCCGCGAATCGGATGTGGAACGTCTCCTCCAAGCGGGGGTTGAACGAGTAATTCTGGGAAGCAAAATTCTAGACCCTGCGTTCCTGAAGCGCGTGAGCAAAACACACGGGGATCGCTTGGCCCTGAGCCTTGATTTTCGAGGAGAGGAGATCCAAGTGGAGGGATGGGTGCGGGCGGGCGGGAAAAAGGTTGGGGAAATCTTCGAAGAACTACGTTCTTATCGAATTCAGCGCTTGATCGTCACGGACATCGAAAGAGACGGAACCTTGACTGGAATGAATCTGGAGAAAATCAAGCGCCTCCTTGAAAGAAGCCCCTTTCCGGTCATTTTATCGGGAGGTGTGGCGTCCCTCGAGGACATCCGACTGCTGGCCTCTCTCCGATCCGAGTGCCTGGATGGGGTGATTGTCGGGAAGGCCCTCTATGAGAATCGCCTGGACCTGAAAGCCGGTCTCCAGGTGGCCCGAGGGGAGAGACATTGACGTGGACTTTATTCATTTCTACACCGCACTGATCACGTCGGAGAAACAATGGTCCTGGACGCTGGTTGGAATCGTTTATCTGGTCGGAGCCCTTTTCATCCGATCACTTTTTTTTCGCTTTCCCGTCCGGGAGACCAAAGAGATTGATGCGAGTCTTTACTCCGCCGTGAAGACGATTTATTTAAAAAATTCTGGCCTAGGCTGGGTTTTATTTTCGATTTCGTTTCTTCTCGTCATCGCAACATGGCTCGAATGGCAAAGCGTCGCGAGCGACCGAACTTTGGTTCTCTTTTTCTGCCTCCTTCTTCCCCTTCTTTTCTTTCTTTCTGTGGCTCTCCACTTAACGGCCTACGTGAGGGCCCTTTTGGCGGTTCTTCGCCAAAGAATGGGCGTTGAAAAAGAAATCTGAAGGAGGCCTTTCCCCTTGCTGACGAAAAGGATCATACCCTGCCTTGATGTAAAAAACGGGCGGGTCGTGAAGGGCGTACGCTTCGTTTCGCTCCGAGACGCCGGGGACCCCGTGGCTTGCGCCGTTGCCTACGACCGGGAAAAAGCGGACGAGCTTGTCTTTCTGGACATCACAGCCTCTCATGAAAATCGGCCCATCCTCCTTGAAATGGTCCAAAAGGTGGCAGAATCCATCTATATTCCTTTCACGGTGGGGGGAGGGATCAAAACTATAGAGGATATCCGGGAGCTTCTGAAAGCAGGATGCGACAAGGTCTCCATCAATACGGCCGCGTTGGAAGATTTTGAGCTGCTGCGACAGGCGAGCCAACGTTTCGGGAGTCAATGCATCGTGGTCGCGATCGATGCCAAGAAAACAGGCCTCAACCAGTGGACTGTTTTTACACATGGGGGCCGACGCGCCACTCAATGGGACACCGTGGATTGGGCCCGCAAAGCTGAATCATTGGGAGCGGGGGAAATCCTGCTGACCAGCATGGACCGGGACGGCACCAAGGGCGGATATGATCTCGACCTTACGAAAAGCGTGTCCAGAGCCGTTCGAATCCCTGTGATTGCCTCAGGCGGGGCGGGAACCCTGGAACACCTCTACGAAGCCCTTTCGATCGGTGAGGCCAATGCCGTGCTCGCTGCCTCCATCTTTCACTTCGGCGAAATCTCCATCGCACAAGTTAAAACCTTCCTTAGCGGAAAAGGCCTCCCTATCCGAGCTGTGTAGCGACTTGACACAGTTCTCCATTGCGGGCATACTGAAGCTCGCCTGAGATATCTAGGTTTTTCCCAACTCAAATAAAATAAAGAGGATAGATAAAATATGCAGGATTTCAAACTCAGTGAAAATGGCCTCATCCCGGCCATCATTCAAGACGCCGATTCGGGGGAAGTCTTGATGCTCGCTTACATGGATCTGGAGGCAGCTCGACGGACTCTCAAGGAAAAACGAACGGTCTTTTACTCCCGTTCCCGGAAGACTTACTGGGTGAAGGGGGAGTCCTCCGGACACACGCAAGACGTGGTGCAAGTCTTGACGGATTGCGATCAGGACACGCTCCTCATTCGCGTGAAACAAAAAGGCGGCGCTTGTCACCTCGGGTATCGAAGCTGTTTCGTCCACGAACTAAACGAGGGAGGAGATGTCGTTCGAATCACCCAGAAAAAGGTGTTCGATCCCCAGAAAACCTATCGCGCATGATTCGTCCCTCATACGTCGAGTTTAAAAAATGGGCCCGGCGAGGCAACTTAATCGCGCTCTCGGTCGAGATTCCATCCGATCTTGAGACGCCAGTTTCCGCCTTTTTGAAACTGGCCCGGCGGGAACCTTGCGCGTTCCTTCTCGAATCGGCGGAGCAAGAAGAACGGATTGGCCGTTACTCCTTTTTGGGAATTTCTCCCCAGGCGGTTCTGTCCTCCCGTGGGAAAGAAGTCTTCCTCAAGGAAAACTCAAAAACGCGTTCTCTGGGGAGCCAGCAGGAACTCTTGGATGGCATGCGGAAGGTGCTCTCAACTTATCACCTGGCCAATCCGGAAGGACTCCCCAGCTTTGCGGGAGGGTTTGTGGGTTTCCTCGGTTACGAGAATGTCCGCCTCTTTGAAAAAATTCATTTGAGGGAAAAAAACGGCTTGAGCCTCGAAGACAGCGTGTTTTTCTTCGTGAAAGACTTCGTCCTCTTCGATCATTTCAGAAAAACCCTTTCCGTCATCTCCTTAAGAGAGGCCTCGGACCGGCACGAAACCTGCCTTCGTCAAAGTTACAAGGAGGGGAGAAAGCGTATTCTGAAACTCGTCTCGCGACTCCAGACCTCCCTCCCACGAACTCATCAGACCCCCCAGCGAAGGGAAGCAACACTTCGATCCAATCTTTCACCTAAAGGGTTTGAGACCCGACTCCAAAAAATCAAGGAATACATCCGAGCAGGAGATTGTATTCAAGTTGTCCTTTCGCAACGCTTTCATTTAGGACCGGTCAAAGACGATTTTGAAATCTATCGCTCGCTTCGCTCCATTAATCCATCCCCCTACATGTTCTATTTTCGCTACAGAGGTCTCCGCCTCATTGGCTCGAGCCCCGAACTCCTCGTGAAAAAAATGGGGCGGATGGCCGACGTCCGTCCGATTGCGGGCACTCGGATTCGAGGGAGAAATCCGAAGGAAGATTTTCGGCTCGAGGACAACTTACGCCGGTCTACCAAGGAAATGGCAGAACACTTGATGCTCGTAGATCTGGGAAGAAATGATCTCGGGAGGGTCTGCGAATTCAATTCAGTCAAAGTGAGCGATTTCGCGCGGGTGGAACGCTATTCCCATGTGATGCACCTTGTGAGTTCGGTAACGGGCCGCCTCAAACCGCGCAAGGATGCTTTCGATCTTCTTCGCGCAACTTTTCCGGCCGGGACCGTGACCGGCGCGCCCAAAATTCGAGCGATGGAAATCATTGATGAGCTTGAACCCGAGAAACGGGGGCCTTACGCGGGCGCCTTGGGCTACTTCAGCTTCACTCAGGATATGGACATGTGCATTATGATTCGAACCATCGTCGTCACGCAGGGTGAAGCTTTTGTTCAAGCCGGAGCAGGGGTCGTTTATGACTCAAAGCCGCGCCGTGAATATGATGAAACCGTCAACAAGGCCCGCGCCTTGGTGCAAGCGGTTCGAGGGAAGCAAGAGGAAAGGGTTTAAGGATGGTTCTGGTCATTGATAATTACGACTCCTTCACCTATAACCTGGTTCAATACCTTGGCGAGCTCGGAGCCAACCCCGTCGTGTATCGAAATGATGAAATCTCGACCGAGCAGATTCGTCGCTTGAAGCCCAGACAAATCGTCATCTCTCCGGGGCCCTGCACGCCCAAGGAAGCGGGAGTTTCCAATGAAGTGATCCGGGAATTCAGCGGCAAAGTCCCCCTTCTCGGGGTCTGTCTCGGCCACCAATGCATTGGAGAAGTCTTCGGCGGAAAGGTGGTCCGGGCGGAGCGCATCATGCACGGAAAGATCTCGCAAATTCACCACAACGGAAAGACCCTCTTCAAAAAAATCGCCAATCCCTTTCCGGCAACACGCTACCATTCACTCCTCGTTGAATCCAAATCCCTTCCTTCCTGTTTGGAACGCATCGCCTGGACGGAACGAAATGAGATCATGGGCCTCAAGCACCGAAGCCATCCCACGTGGGGCGTCCAATTCCACCCCGAATCCATCATGACCACCGAGGGCATGAAGATCCTTAAGAATTTTCTCTCACTCGCGAGACGGACTTGATGAAAAAATCCAAGCTATCCCTCGTTTCGCTTTTGCTGGGAACGCCTCTATCTCCTTCTTCGTGGGAGAAAATTTTTATGTTCCTGTTTAGGGGACAACTCAGCAGGGTCGAAACCAAAACGATTCTCTTAACATCGGCCCAAAAAGGGGAGGTGGCTTCTGAATTAACCGGATGCGTGAAGGCGGTTCGCCGCTTCGAGCCTCCCTGCTTAGTTTTACTCCCTTTTCTCATCGATGTCTCGGGAACGGGCGGCGACCAAAAGGGGACATTTAACATTTCAACCGTGGCAGGGTTGGTGGTCGCAGCGGCTGGTGGATACGTGGCCAAGCATGGAAACCGGGCCGTCTCTTCTAAAACGGGAAGCTCAGACTTGATGGAAGCGCTCGGAATTCGAATCGACATTCCTTTTAGCCGAATGTGCGAGGCCCTTCAAAAGTTTCACTTTGGGTATTTTCATGCTCCGATCTATCATCCCAGTTTTTCCAGCGTCCAGCCCCTACGCCGCGAACTGGGCGTTCGGACCCTTTTCAACTTGGTGGGCCCACTGGTGAACCCCGTGGAACTTTCTTACCAGATGATTGGAGTTTCCAATCTGAAGTGGCTCCTTCCAGCGGCAAGGACACTTGCTTCCATCGGGCGCAAACGCTCGGCCGTCTTCCGAAGTGAGGACGGAATGGACGAGCTATCCACGCAGGTGCCAAGTGATATCCTTTATGTAGAGAGAAATCAGATTCGGGCCGTCTCGCTCAACCCGAGAAAATTAGGATTCACTCGAGCGGGAAGACGGGACTACGGCGGGGGCGATTTGAGAACCAACGCTGAAATCGCAAGAGGAATCCTAGAACACCGTATCCGCGACTCTCGTCGAGACGTGGTGCTCTTGAATAGTGGACTGGCGCTCTGGCTTGCGGGCGTCGCCACAACTCTTCGGGAGGGGATCGAGCGGAGCCGATGGGCGATCCGAAGCGGCTGCGCCGCTCACACGCTCGGGGCCCTGCGCGAATACACGTGCCGAAGGAACTGAGAATGATCCTGAACGAAATCTTGACTCACAAGCGAAAGGAAGTTGAAGAACTCAAGCTCCGCTACCCCCTTCGACGGCTTCAGGAAGCCGTCGAAGCGAAAAATGGTTCATCCTCGCGGGGTTTTCGAAAAGCGATTTCGGACCCTCATCGTCTCAACGTGATTGCCGAAATCAAAAAAGCCTCGCCTTCGGGGGGAATCCTGCGAGAGAATTTCCAACCCCTTCGTCTGGCCGCCCTCTTGGAGTACGCCGGCGCTTGCGCTCTTTCAATCCTCACCGAAACCCGCTACTTCAAAGGAAGACCCAGTTATCTTAAAACGGTCCGCCAGGTGACGCACGTGCCCATCCTGAGAAAGGATTTCATCCTGGATGAATATCAACTCTATGAAACTCGGATCCTTGAAGCGGATGCAGTCCTGCTGATTGCTTCTCTTTTGACCGACGAGGAATTAAAGAAATTCCTCGAGCGGGGGCATCAATTGGGTCTCGACGCTCTCGTGGAAATTCACACGGAAGACGACCTCAAGAAGGCCGTGAATGCGGGCTCAGAAATCATCGGGATCAATAACCGAAACCTACAAACCCTGGAGGTCGACGTCCATCGGGCGGAGAGGCTTCTGGCCCATGTCCCCAAACAGGCCACGGTCGTGATCGAAAGCGGCTTCAAGGATTATGAGGAATTTATGAAGTACAAAAGCCTCGGGGTCCATGCCTTCCTCGTGGGGACGACTTTGATGAAGGCGACGGATGTGGTTGCAAAAATGCAGGAACTCTTAAGAGGAAAGGGAGAGGCCCATGCCAAAGGTTAAGATCTGTGCCAACACCCGCGCGGAAGATGCCCGTTTGGCCGCCACGCTGGGAGCCGACTATCTCGGTTTTATTTTCACAGAGAGCAAGCGACGGGTTTCTGTCGATGTCGCTCGTTCCATCGTCCAGTCCTTGCCCGATTTTAAAAACTTCGTGGCGGTTTTCTCAAACCAATCTAAGGAAGCCGTGGAAGAGACCGTCCACGACCTGGGGATCCGCATCATCCAGTTTCACGGGGAAGAGACAGCCCGGTATTGCCACTCTTTCATGGAGAAGGGCTACGAGGTCATCAAGACTTTTCGCATCAAGGACCGGATGAGCCTGAAACGCATTGACGAGTACAACGTGAGCGCCTTTCTCTTCGATACCTATTCCTCCGAATCAAAAGGAGGAACAGGTGCCGCTTTTGATTGGGAATTGATTGAAGATCGGCCCTACGTCCATGAAAAGCTTTTTCTCGCCGGTGGCCTTAACGTGCAAAACCTCGCGAAGGCACTCCAAAAGGTCCACCCCTTCGCGGTGGACGTGGCGAGCGGCGTTGAAAAGAGCCCGGGCGTGAAAGACCCGAAGCTCGTGGAGGAATTCATCCGAATCGCCAAGGAAGGGGAACGAGCGTGGCTTCGAAAGTAAACCACGGTGACAAGGTTCTTTCACGCATCGACCGGCTGGACCGGGAAAGTATCCACAGTTACGTGGCGAGCCTGCTTTGTGAAAAAAAGCAGGGAGAGGAAATCCTCGATCGAATTGAAGAAGGGGTCCTCCTCCTTGAACTTCAGGGTCTCATTTGTTACGCCAATCGAAACGCTTTCCTCTGGCTCGGCTTTCAACGTTTTTTCAAGGGGCGCACGCGTCTCGAAGAGTTAGTGGAAGAACCTTCCATCCGCCAGTTTTTCCTGGAATGTCTCAAGCATCCCCTCAACGGCGTCGTGGATGAGTTCCGATTGCTGTCACCCCGTGAGATCTATATACGGATTCACTGGATGCCCCTTGAGTTGGACGAGGAGAAGCTCGTCCTTGTCCGGCTCGTCAATCTGACGGAGGAGAAAAATCGCGGCGAAGAGGAAGCAAGGCTCGAAAGGATTGATTCGCTCATTCGCTTAGCGGCGGGTGTGGCCCATGAAATCGGGAATCCCCTCAATTCCATTCAAATTCATATTGAGCTTTTGAAACGAGAGGCGGCCGGCCTTCCAAAGACGAAGCAAGAATCGATGGAGAAGCTGATCAACGTCATTGCCTCCGAAACAAAAAGATTGGATCAAATCGTCCGCTCCTTCCTCAGGGCTACCCGCAACCCGCCCCTTCGGTTCTGCCTTGAGTTGCTCAATGAAATTTTGGAGGAAGCCGCCGAATTGCTCCGTTTGGAACTTAAAAAGGGGAAGGTCCGCCTCAAGTTGACCCTCGATAAGTCCTTGCCTCAGTTCCTTCTGGACCGCGATCGACTTCACCGGGCCTTCATCAATCTCATTAAAAATGGAATGCAAGCGATGCCGAAAGGCGGGGAGCTTAGCATTTCAACGCTCTGCAAGGAGAGATTGTGTCTCGTCCGCTTCGAAGACAGTGGCCGGGGAATCGACGAAAAGGATCTGCCCCATATTTTTGAGGCCTACTACACCACGAAAGAGGAGGGCTCGGGCCTCGGCCTGACCCAAGTCTATCAAGCAGTCCGTGAGCACGGCGGCCGAATTGACGTGAAAAGCACACCGGGAAAGGGAAGCGCCTTCACATTGATCCTTCCCATCCGCCGTGAGCGACTCTCACTGCCCCAGCTTTGGACTGTAAGGGAACAGGAGGCGTCTCGATGAGCGCAGTCTGGCCTACGATCCTGATTGTTGACGATGAGAAAAACACCCTGAGCGGACTTGAGAAATTCTTGGAGGGACAGCATTACGACGTGTTGACGGCGGAAAAGGCAGAGGACGCCCTCCGCTTGATCGACAAGGAACGACCGGACATCATCCTGACCGACATCCGAATGCCGGGAATGGACGGCATGACCCTGCTGGAGAAAGTCAAGGCCACGCACCCTGAAGTCACCGTTATTCTTCTCACCGCTTATGGAACCGTTGAGAACGCGGTCAAGGCGATGAAAACAGGGGCTTTCCATTATTTGATGAAACCCGTCAACTTGGAAGAGCTTGAGTTCTTGATCAAAAAAGCTCTCACCCAGCAAAGTCTCCGAGAGGAAAACCGCGAGCTCCGTCAAGAACTGTTCAGGGAACGTTTTGAGGAAGGGGAGATCGTCGCCCACTCCAAGAAAATGAAACAGGCCCTGGAGGTAATTGATCGTGTAGCGCCCACCCGCTCCACGGTTCTCCTTGAGGGAGAGAGCGGAACGGGGAAAGAACTTCTCGCTCACCGAATTCATCAAATGAGTCCCCGTCGCAATGAAACCTTCCTGGCTGTGCACTGTGCAGCGCTGACCGAAACGCTCCTCGCCAGCGAACTCTTCGGCCACGAAAAAGGGGCCTTTACGGGGGCGAGCGAAAGAAAAATTGGCCGCTTCGAAATCGCGAACGGTGGGACCCTTTTACTAGATGAAGTCTCGGAGATTCCCCTCGAAATGCAGGTAAAGCTTCTGAGAGTCCTCCAAGAGGGCGAATTCGAAAGAGTGGGCGGCACGAGAACTCTTCGCGTGGACGTTCGTCTGGTTTGCACCACCAACAAGATCTTGGCTGAAGAAGTGAGGCAAGGAAAATTTCGAGAGGACCTTTTCTACCGCATCAACGTGATCTTGATTAAGGTGCCGCCCCTTCGGGATCGCCGGGAAGATATCCGGCCCTTGATTGACCATTTCGTGGAAACCCTGAGTCGCGTCAACGGAAAAAGTATTGAAGGAATCGAGGAGGAAGTTTATAAACACCTTGAGACCTATCCGTGGCCCGGCAATGTGCGAGAACTGAAAAACGTGGTCGAGCGGATGGTGGTTCTCTCTCAGAAAAGGAGGTTAAATTTGGCTAGTCTTTCGGATTTGAAATCTCCGTTGGCTTCCTCCTCAAACTGGAATCCTGAATCTTCAAACCTTGAACAGATGGAAAAAGAGCTGATTCGGGTCAAGCTGGAAGAGTGCAGAGGGAACAAGTCTAAAGCCGCTCAAAAACTGGGAATTTCTCGTCGCACGCTTTACCGAAAGATCGACGAATACCAACTCAAGTGAGCTGTGTCAGAGTTATACATCGTATGAGTACAATCAAATTTTATTTTCTTAACCTCATTATTAACAGCGGGATAAAATACGGATTACCTCCCAAGCTTGGCACGCCAATTGAACTTATTCTTGTAGGAAAGCCCCCAATGGGCAAAAGGTTATTTACCAGAGGAGGATTTTAAAATGGCTAAAGTTATCGGAATTGATTTGGGAACGACGTTCTCTTGCATGGCGGTCATGGAAGGGGGAGAGGCGAAAGTCATCCCCAACCGCGATGGAAACCGGACCACACCGTCTGTTGTCGCGTTCGCCAAGAATGGTGAACGGCACGTCGGACTTGCGGCGAAACGTCAAGCCGTCACGAACGCGGAAAACACGGTTTTCAGCGCGAAGCGGTTCATTGGACGCCGCTTTGATGAAATCCAAAGGGAAATCCAATTGGTTCCCTTCAAAGTGGAAAGCGGGAAGCACGCAGATGCCATCATTCGCATCCCCAGCGAAAACCGGACCTATACACCCCAGGAAATTTCCGCGATGGTCCTGCAGAAGCTGAAATCAGATGCGGAGGCTTATCTGGGTGAGGACGTCAAGCAGGCCGTCATCACCGTTCCCGCCTACTTCAACGATTCACAGCGTCAAGCCACGAAGGACGCTGGACAGATCGCCGGGCTGGAAGTGTTACGCATCATCAACGAACCCACTGCGGCCGCGCTGGCCTACGGGCTTGACAAGAAAAAGGATGAACGCATCGCTGTCTACGATCTTGGAGGCGGCACGTTTGATATTTCCATTCTCGAAATCGGAGAGGGAGTCTTCGAAGTAAAAGCCACCAATGGAGACACCCACCTGGGGGGCGACGACTTCGACCAGCGGATTATTGAATGGCTGGCTGCCGAATTCAAAAAGCAGGAAGGGATTGATCTCACCAAAGACCGGGTGGCCCTCCAACGTTTGAAAGAGGCGGGAGAAAAGGCAAAGTGTGAACTTTCTACGTCTCAGACGACCGAAATCAATCTGCCCTTCATCACGGCAAACGCCTCCGGCCCAAAACACCTTCTAATGACTCTCACACGCTCCAAGTTGGAGCAATTGGTGGGAGACTTGATTGAAAAGACCGCGGGCCCGGTCGAACAGGCCATTCGAGACTCGGGACTCAAGGCCAGCGAAATTGATGAAGTGGTGCTGGTGGGCGGGCAGACCCGTATGCCGGCCGTTCAAGAGCGGGTGAAGAAATTATTCGGGAAGGAGCCTCACAAGGGGGTGAACCCGGATGAGGTGGTCGCAGTGGGAGCGGCCATTCAGGCGGCCGTGTTAAAGGGAGATGTCCGCGATATTCTGCTCCTGGACGTAACCCCGCTTTCGCTCGGAATTGAAACGCTCGGCGGCGTCATGACCAAGCTCATCGAACGCAACACCACCATTCCCACCCGAAAGGCAGAAATTTTTTCCACGGCGGCGGACAACCAGACCGCGGTGACCGTGAAAGTGCTACAGGGAGAACGCCAAATGGCAGGGGATAACCGGCTCCTTGGCATTTTTAACCTCGAGGGAATTCCGCCCGCTCCGCGGGGCGTCCCTCAGATTGAAGTGACTTTTGACATCGACGCCAACGGCATCCTACACGTCTCGGCGAAAGACCTCGGAACGAGCAAAGAACAAAAGATCCGGATCGAAGCGGCTTCGACCTTGTCAAAGGAAGAAGTGGAAAAACTCGTCAAAGAGGCCCAGTCTCACGAAACCGAAGACAAAAAGAAGCACGAGCTCATCCAAGCCCGGAACAACCTCGACAACCTGATCTATGCTACAGAAAAAAGCCTCAAGGAACACGGCGACAAGATCGGTGCGGAAGAGAAGCAGCGCGTTGAGGAGGCGGTCTCGGAAGCCCGGGGCGTCTTGAGCATAGATTCGAAGGAAAAGATCGACGCGGCTTATCAAAAGCTTTCCACCGCTTCCCACGTCCTGGCCCAAAAGATGTATGAAGAGGCGGCCCGGAAAACTCAAGGCACGCGCGGCGGCCAGCCGGGGGCCCAGCAAGGAGCACAGGGACCCAAGCCAGGCAATCCCAAAGAGGATTCGGAAACCGTTGTCGACGCGGACTACGAAGTAGTCGATGACGACGATCCCAAAAAGAAAAAAGGCTGAGGCTTGAAGATTTTCCGGTCCGTATGCTTTTCCACAATGGGATTTCTGTTTCTTCTCCCGTTGGCTTTCGCGACTGAACCTCAGTTCACTATCCAGATGAAACCCAACCGCACGGTTAAGGTCGGAGAGAACTGTCAACTAGACGTGGAAGTGGCCTGGAAGAGCAAGGATGCCGATTACCGTTTCGCTCCATCCCCCTTGACGCTCGAAAACCTCGCTGTGGAAGAGTCCGGAGAGACCAACGAAACCTTCCAGAAAGAGGGGGAGGAGTGGAAGAAGAAGACGTTCCGCTTCAAACTGCACGCTACCCAAAAGGGGAAAGGACGAATCCGGCCTTTTCAAGTGGGCTACCTAGACCCCCAGACGGCTTCGGCAGGCCATTTTGAGGTCGGAGAAATGGAAATCTCGATCGCTCCCGACCGGACTCCGCTCTACCGTTTTCTCTTGGAGGGCACAGCGGTTACGACCCTCGGAGCCCTAGGAGGATGGTGGCTTGTGGCCCGCATGCGGAAAAAACAACTCGCCGCGCCGGTCGCCGAGCCGACCTTGGAAGACCGATACCTTTCTCAACTGGGCGTCACATCAGACAAGATTTCCGAGGCGGGGAGACATTTTCGAACTTACCTAGTGGAAAAGTTTTCTGTCCGCCCGGGCGGGGCCACCAACCGGGAGCTCCTGGCTGTTTTACAAAGTCGATTATCCGGTGAAGAGTTGAAGAACTTGAGAAAAATCTTTGATAAACTGGATGAGTGCCGATTCGGCACGGCTTCCCGTTCCCCGGTGGAGCAACAGCAGCTTCATCGGGAGATGGTGCATTTTGTGGAAGGCAAAAAGATCATCTGAGGAAGAGGAGGTTTCATGGACGCGGCGATCAAGGAAGTAAATGAAAAGGTGCGTGAAGCGCGGGGAACGCTCGATGTCCTTTTTCGTGAAATGGGAAAAGTCATCGTCGGTCAGCACGAGCTCGTGGAGCGACTTTTGGTTGGGCTCCTCGCAGACGGTCACATCCTCATTGAAGGTGTGCCCGGACTGGCCAAGACGCTTTCCGTCCGGACGCTCGCCCAGACGATCCAGGCCAAGTTTCAACGAATCCAATTTACTCCTGATTTGCTTCCCGCCGACCTCGTCGGCACCTTGGTTTACACTCCCAAAGACGGCAGCTTCACGACGAAGAAAGGCCCCATCTTTGCCAATATCATCCTCGCCGATGAAATCAACCGGGCACCCTCGAAAGTCCAGAGCGCCCTCCTCGAGGCCATGCAGGAACGGCAAGTCACCATTGGTGAAAACACCTTCCCTCTTCCCAAACCTTTTCTCGTCCTCGCAACCCAGAATCCAATCGAGCAAGAGGGGACCTATCCGCTGCCCGAGGCCCAAGTGGACCGTTTCATGATGAAACTCATCGTGACCTACCCCAACAAGCGGGAGGAAAAGGAAATCCTGGAGCGGATGACCCTGGGGCGGGATATTGAGGTGAGCGCCGTCATCACCTCCGAGCGAATCTTTGCGTTGCGGGAGATGATGCACCAGATCTATGTGGATGAGAAGGTGAAGGATTACATCCTGGACCTTGTGTTTGCCACTCGGCAGCCGGAGCAATACAAGTTAAACGATCTCAAGCCCTTGATTGCCTACGGTGCTTCACCCCGAGCGAGTATCATGTTAACGGTGGCGGCCAAGGCCAATGCCTTCCTCCACGGCCGCGGCTACGTCACACCCGACGACATCAAACAGATCGGCATGGACGTGCTGCGTCACCGGGTCCTCGTCACCTACGAAGCGGAAGCTGAAGAGAAAACCTCCGAACACATCATCCAGAGAATCTTCGACCAGATCGAAGTCCCCTGATCGGTCGGTTAAATGATCCCGAAGGAAATCTTCAAGAAAGTCCGTCGGATCGAGATCACCACGACCCGGCTCGTCAACGACCTCTTTGGAGGCGAATACAAGTCGGTCTTTAAGGGGCAGGGGATCGAATTTGCGGACGTCCGCGAATACGTTGCCGGAGACGACATCCGGACGATTGACTGGAACGTCACAGCCCGGTCCCAGCACCCCTTCGTCAAGAAATTTGTCGAAGAGCGTGAACTCACGGTCGTCTTCGTGGTCGACATGTCGGGCTCTCAATTCTACGGCTCGCGGGGACGATTTAAATCGGAAGTGGCAGCCGAGATCACGGCCCTGCTGGCCTTTTCGGCAACCCGCAACAAAGACAAGGTCGGTCTTCTCATCGCAAGCGATCAAGTTGAAAAGTATATCCCCGTCAAAAAGGGGAGGACCCACGTGCTCCGCGTGGTCCGCGAAATCCTTTACTATCAACCACGGCATTACAAAACCCGCTTGTCAGAAGCCCTGGATTATCTCAACCGGGTCCTTACCCGGACCGCCGTCGTTTTTCTCATTTCGGATTTTTTAGACGAGGGCTACGCCAAGGCCCTGCGCATCCTGAATCAGCGCCACGACCTCATCGCGCTCCACCTCTGGGACCCGACCGAACGCATCCTCCCGGCTGCCGGTTTGATGGAGATGGAAGATCCAGAAACCCAAGAACGCATTTTGGTGGATACGAGCGCTGAGGCCTCCCGCAAGCGATATGAAGAGCTTTGCCGTGAGCGCGAGGAGACTTTGGACCGTCTCTTCAAGGGTTTTGGGATCGACCGGGTAACCATTGATCTCTCGCAGTCCTACATTGATCCCCTGATGCGATTTTTCAAGGCGAGGGAAAAGCGTTTATGAGGATTCTCTTTGCGCTCTTTCTCGTTCTCTCCGGCCTGACACCGGCTCCGCTCCTGGCCGCGGAGGAACCTTCGATTGCCGTGAAGGCCGAAGTGGACAAAGCCAGCTTCACCATCGGGGAAAAGGTCGAGTACCGGGTGAGCATCACGCACGATCCGGCCATTCAGGTGATTTCACAAATCCCGCCTCCGTCTTCGGAGACTTTTCAGATCAAAGAGGCGCACGATTTTTCGGAGAAGCAAGGAAAGCAAATCGTGGAGGGCCGTCGCTTCCTCTTTACGAGTTACGAACTCGGGGAGTACGTCCTGGAACCCGTGACTCTCCGGTACCGCTCCTCGAAGACGGAGGAGAAGTCCATTCAGACCAACAAGCTCTACCTCACCGTGCGGAGCGTAGATTCCTCGGGAAAACCGATGACCGACATCCGGAACGTGAAAGGCGTGTTGAAACTCAGGGCCCAATGGGGCTGGTTGTGGAGTCTATTTTTCATCCTGCTTCTGGGCGGAGGAGGGGCCTTCCTTTGGTGGCGTTGGAGGCATCAAGCCCTCCCCTCATCAGCCCATTCAGAACAGGCTTTGTCACTGGAGGACGAAACGCTACTCAAGCTGAACCGTCTTTTTGATTCCGATCTCTTGAAAAAGGGGAAAATGAAGGAGTATTTCCTGGAACTCTCTGAAATTCTCCGTCGTTATTTTGAAAAGCGGTTTGAAATCCAGGCGGTTGAATCCACGACGGCCGAAGTGCTTCGCGATCTGATCCGGAAAGAAACCTCAACGTCTCTCCGGGAAAAAATCCAGGAGGCGCTCGAGACCGCGGACCTGGTGAAATTTGCGAAGTGGAAGCCGGCGAGCGCCGAAATCCTCAAGACGAATCAATTGGCGAAAACCATCATCGAAGAGGCAAGGCCAAAAGTTGGAGTTTAGGTATCCGATTTTATTTTTTCTTTTTTTGATTGCCCCGGCCCTGGGGTATGCCTTGACGAGGAACCGGAAGTCATCACGGTTTCGATTCTCCAACGTGGCGGCCTTAAGCCGGATCCCGCCGTCTTGGCGGGTGAGCGCGGAACGCTCCTTGATTCTGCTTCGGGGAAGTGTCTTTGCGCTTTTTATTTTCGCACTCGCGCGGCCGCAAGTGGTGAACCGGGAAAAGGAGCATGAAACGCGGGGCGTGGACATTGTGATCGCCTTGGACCTCTCGGGCTCAATGCTGGCCGAAGACTTCAAGCCCGAAAACCGGCTGGCCGTGGCCAAACAGGAAGCCATCAAGTTCATTCGAAACCGGGAAAACGACCGCATCGGACTCGTGGTCTTCGCGCGCGACGCCTTCACCCAGTGTCCGCTCACCCTCGACTATGACATTCTCACCAGTCTCCTCGATCAAATCCAAATCGGGATGATTCCCGACGGGACCGCCATCGGAATGGGAATCGCAACGGCCGTCAATCGCTTGAGGGAAAGCGACGCCAAGAGCAAGGTCATCATCCTCCTGACAGACGGGGAAAACAACGCGGGAAAAATCGATCCGGTCACAGCAGCCGAACTGGCCCGGAGCTTCAAGATCAAGGTTTACACGATCGGCGTGGGAAAGGGTGGACTGGTTCCCTTTCCCATCAACGACCCCTTGTTTGGCAAGCGCTACGTCCAAGCCAAGGTGGATATCGATGAGTTCGCCCTGAAACGGATCGCGGATTTGACGGGGGGGGTTTTCTTCCGTGCCAGAGACACCAAATCCCTTTCAGAAATCTATTCGAAGATTAACCAACTCGAAACCACCGAGGTCAAGGTCCACGAGTACCAAAGCTATGACGAGGTTTTCCATTATTTCCTGATTCCAGCCCTGATACTTTTATTGGCCGAACTGGTTTTGAAAAACACGGCCCTGTTGAAGATCCCCTAGGAGAAACGCATGCAATTCTACGAGTCCTCCCGTTTCATTTTCCTCTGGCTGATCCCCGTGGCGGTCGTCATCTGGAAATGGGGGAGCCGAGAACGCCGGAACCGGCTCAATCGGTGGGGTGATGCGGCCTTTTTGGAGAAACAGCTGATGCCGGGCTTCTCGAGCGCCCGCCTTCGATGGGGTTGGGGACTTCTCGCGGGAGTTTTCTTTCTCTCAACTCTGGCCCTCGCACGGCCCCAATGGGGGGAGGAGAAAAAGAAAGTGGAACGCAAGGGCGTGGATCTTGTTTTTCTTTTGGATACTTCGCTCAGTATGCTGGCCGAGGACGTCAAGCCGAACCGCCTTGGAAAATCCAAGCTGGAGATCAAGAACCTGCTCCGGCACTTGAAGGGAGACCGGGTGGGGATGGTCGGGTTTGCGGGCTCAAGTTTCCTTCAGTGCCCCCTGACGCTTGATTATTCCGCTTTCCTTCTTTTTGTGGATGCATTGAAGCCCGGATACATTCCCATACCCGGCACGTCACTCGCCGAGGCCATCCGGCTCGGAATCCGGGCCTTCCCGGAAGAAAGCCGAAAATACCGGGCCCTTCTGGTTTTCTCAGACGGCGAAGACCATGAGGGAGGAATGGAGGAAGCCTTGGCCGAGGCCAAGAAAGCCGGGGTACGGATCTACGCCATCGGAACCGGAACTTCGGAGGGGGCCCCCATTCCGCTCCATTCTGGCACGAACCCCAAGGTCACGACGGGATACAAAAAAGACAGGGACGGACAAGTCGTCATCACGCGCCTGAACGCGCCGCTCCTTGAAAAAATTGCTAAGGAAACCGGCGGGCTTTATCTCTCTGCAACACCGGGGGAGAGGGAAGTCGATCTTATCCTCAAACACCTCGAAACCCTAGGCGAACACCGGCTCAGGGAAAAGTTGATCACAGAAAAAGAGGACCATTTCCAGCTTTTTCTCTTTCTGGCTTTTCTCCTCTTGATGGGGGAGAGCACCTTTAGGCATCCCAGAAAGAGAACCCCGGCGCTGAAGGGCCTTCTCCTTGTAGCTGGCCTGATTCTTTTATCCGGCTTTTTCGACTCACCCCGCTCCCTAGTCCAAAAAGGCAACGAGCTCTCCAAGGAGAAAAAGTACCAATCCGCCGTGGAAAATTACAGAAAGGCAGAAGTGAGGCGCCCGGATGAACCCGTCATTCGTTACAACCTGGGGACCACCCTTTATCAGCTTTATGCTTATCGCGACGCGGACAAAGAATTGGAAGAAGCCCTTTCACGCGCCAAGGATCCGACCACCAAGGCCCAGATCCTATACAATTACGGCAATACCAAGTACCGGCTCGGCGATTTCGAGAAGGCAATCGATTCTTACAAAAAGGCGCTCGAAATCAACCCGAAGGACGAGGACGCGAAATACAACCTGGAATTCCTCCAAAAGAAAAAGTCCTTGTTTGACAAGAAACAGGAGCAAAAACAGAATCAGAAGAAACAAAACGAGCAGCAACAGCCGCAACCCCAGAACAATCAGCAGCAAAGCCCAAACAACAAGCAACAACAAAATCAGCAACAAAACCAACAACAGCAGCAACAACCACAACAAAAACAAAATCAACAACAGGAGCAACCCTCTTCACAGGGCGGCCAAGAAAATTCCAATCAACAACTGAATCAGCAAAATCAAGAGCAACCGAAACAGGACCAAGGCCAACAGCAGAAACAAGAGGAAGAGCAAAAGCAGAACCAAGGTCAAGGCCAGGAGCAGGGCAGTCAAGGGGAACAAAAGAAGAATCAGGGACAAAACCCAGACCAGGGCCAGGAGAAGGAAGACCAAGAGCAACAACAGCCTCACCCCGCCAAACCCCTGGAACAGGGGTCTCAGTCCGAACAACCGGGACCGGAACAACCGTCTCCCCAAATGGGAGACCAAGAGAAAGGGCAGGCCCCTTCGCAACCGGGCCCTCAAGGGACCCCTTTGCAGGGCCAGATGACCCAGGAAAACGCACGGCAGATTTTGGATATTTTAAAGGAGGGGGAAAAACAACTTCAAGATGTCCGTCGTCCGCCGGCGCCTCCTGAAACCCGCGAGGTCACCAAAGACTGGTAAAAAAGGAGATTGGAATATGCTGTCACAACGAATTGAAGAGGACTTCAAAGGAGCCATGAAGGCCAAGGATACCATCAAGAGGGAGACCATCCGGATGCTCAAGGCCGCGGTAAAAAACTACCTCATTGAAAAAAGAAAGGACCAGATCGAAGACGCCGAACTGATAGGCCTTATCCAAAAGCAAGTGAAACTACGAGAAGACTCGATCGATAGCTTCAAAAAAGGGGGTCGGAGCGACCTGGTTGAAAAGGAAACCCGCGAAAAAACCATCTTGGAAGCTTACCTGCCAAAGCAGCTCTCCGATGCCGAACTGAAAGCGCTTGTCCAAAAAGCCATCCAGCAGGCTGGAGCCAAGACGAAAGCGGACATGGGGAAGGTGATGAAGGAGGCCGTCGCTCTGGCCGGGGGGAAGGCCGACGGCAAGCGAATCAATCAGATTGTGGTGAGCCTGTTAGTCTAGATTTGCTTCCGTTTGTCCTGCCTGTAATTGTCTGATAATGTATCTTATGTAAAATTATGATATGCGGTGGCTTGCCTTTCTTTGCCGCGGGAACACGTCGGTCTTTAGGCTCGTAACCCGGTCGATGAACAGGAGTCCATTCAGGTGGTCAATCTCATGCTGCAGACAGATGGCCTCGATCCCGCTTGTCAGTTTCCGACGCTTTCGACCCGACAGGTCCGTCCATTCCACCGATACGCGTTCCGCTCGAGCCACATTGGCCGTGTAATCGGGAAGACTCATGCAGCCTTCCCGGCTCAGGATCTCCCCTTCTTGATGGCGAAGGATCGGGTTGAGCATCACCTCCAATCGCTTGGAGGGGTCGCGGGGGGACACATCCACTAGGATTGCCCGAATCCCTTTCCCCACCTGGGGCGCCGCAATCCCGATGCCGTGGGGTTGAACACGAAGGGTCTCAAGTAAGTCCTTCAAAAAACGCTCCAGACGGAGATCGCGCATCAATACGGCCTTAGAAGGTTTTCGCAAGATCGGATCTGGAAAGAGCCGGATGGGCAGGACGGGCATCGATGTCGCTCTGTCCGTTACAGTGAAAGGCGCTCCAAGGGCCTGAACCGGACATCGACACTCAATTTTTTCTTGAGCTTTTGCCAGGATGGCTCGAGGCGCTTTACATTGAATCCGACCGGAAGGTCCACTTCGAGGATCATTGTGAAAATTTGGCGCCCTCGGGCCCCTGTAATCTTTGAATTGAGGTCCGTGATATTCAATCGATGCTGGGCTAAAACGCGGCTCGTGTGATAGACGATGCCCGTCCGATCCTTGCCGATGACGGAAAGAAGGTAGGTTTGCGTGCCGCGAGGATGTTTCTCCCCCCGCACAAGCCCGCCAGGAAAAGACTTCCAAAAATGATGGAGTCCCCACCGACTCTGTAAGCGATCATAAGCCCCTTTGAGTTTTTTCACGGCCCGGTTATTGGGAAGCCGGGCAATCAAAATCATCGCAAACTCGCCTTCCAGGATCGTCATGGTCGTGTCTTCAATGTTGCAACCGGATTCAAACAACGCCTGAGTGACTCGGGCAATGATCCCGGGTCGATCTCTCCCGATGAAAGTCAAAGCGACTCGCTTCATCCCTTTTCCTCCCCTCATGTCTGAGGCTGTCTACGCTGGGACAGAGCCTCAAGCCCTCTTTGTAGCAACCGGGCCCCTTGATCCACGACCAGCCTCTCGGCCAAGTAGGCCAAATCCGGCTGAGGAGTGGCCCTCGGCCATTTCCCTCGATAAACAAAAGGAATCACGATCAAACCCTGTTCATTTTGGAGATAGCCGAGCTCCTTCACCCTTTTCACCAAGAACTGGCTGAACTCGTCGAGCAGAACAAGCTGAGCCCTGAGGTCCACCTGCCCGTCCAGCCCGACGACGCCTTCTGCCTGAACTTGGTAGTTTGCGTCTTTCAAGACGAGGGAGTGTATCGTGGATTGACTTCCCTTGAGTTCGAAATCAGTTTGAATGAGATCAAAATGAGTGTCCCGGCTGGCGAGGAGAGAACGGAAGGAGGGCGGCATGGCCCCCACCAACGCCTCTGAGAGCCCCGGAATCACCGTGGCCCGGGCAAGCACGGACTGAACCACATTGAAATTTCGGATCCTCCCGTCCCGAATATGGACGTTTCCGTCTCCGGAAAGGGATTTTTTGATTTCTTCCTCAGTTTGACCCGTGCCCTCGAGTGCCACGTTGCCAGAGACCAAACCGCTCAATGCAAAGGGCAGACGGCCCACTTCAAAATTTTCAAGCTCGAGCCCGCCCTTGAAACGCAGTGGCTTCTGAAAAGGAAGGGCCTTCCCTTTGAAAACTCCCTCCCCTTTCAACTCGAGCTCAAAATCAAGTTCCTGCTCGCCGATCTGCCACGTGGCATTCCAGGAAAGATCAGGCTCTGAAGGATGGAGAAACCGTCCCTCTCCCCTTCCTCGAATCGCCCCCTGAACCCATTCCTGGCCGAATTCGCCTTTGAGATCCCTTACCGCCAGTTCAACCGGGGTGGACTGCGTTTCATCGCGGTAAAGGAGGGTCCCCCGTTCCACTTGAACCTTAGAAAAAAGGATTGTGAATCCGCCCAACCAGCGACTCACCCAACCCGGCATCTTGACGGAAGCCTCTTTTTTCTTCGGTGGCCCCGTCATTTTCTCCCAATTTGAACCGAACGAATTTCGAATGAGGAGAATGGACGGACGAGACAGCGTGACTTCGGATGCAATCAACTGGCCCCGCAGCAGAAGAAAGGGCTTAAAGCGAAAAAAAAGATGGTCGGCTGCCACGAAGGGCACGGCACCAGACCGATTGCGCAATTCGACCTTATCCGCCTGAAGACCCAACCCGGATTTCCACTCAAGGGACAATCTCCCAAACTTCACATCCATCCCAAGAGATTCCGAGAGCCTCGCTTCCAGGGAAGGCCGATAGTCGTTCGGATCAAACTGTCGGGCAAACATCACGAGAGCCGTCCCCCCTACGACCAAAATGCCTAAAAAGGCGAAGAAAAAAATCCGAGCGGACCAACGATGGTCTCTCAGTTCTGTTTTCATGTGCCGGACCCCTTTATTTTTTTCCGGGCCCAATGGTGGGCCTCTTCCTTAGTTTGAATCCGCTTCTCGAGCTGGAGCTCGTAAGCCTCCTCCAAGAGCGGTTTCATCGGCGGCCCGGGCTTCATCCCGAGTTCCTTTAAATCGTCCCCCGTAAGAAGGGGCTTGGGTTTCAATTCCTCCTGGCGGAATTCCACCACTTTCCTTTTGAGAAACTCGTAATGGTCGAGAAGGCCGTGACTGGATTCGCAGTCGATCCGGTGGAGTTCCAGTTCCGTGGGGAAAGTGGAGGTGCTGAGGAAACGCTTGAGCTTGCCTTCCCGCATCTCTTTGACATTGGCAAATTTCATGTGATTGTCCACACATTGGACAACGGCGCCAATCTCGTCGTTGGAAAAGCGAAGCCTTCTGAGAATTTTCTCGGCCATGCGGGCTCCCACGCGGCTGTGCTCGTAAAACCGGATCCGTCCGTCCCGGACCTGAAAAGTGGGCGGCTTGCCGACATCGTGAAGCAGGGCAGCGAACGCAAGGACCGGTGTTGGGTTTTCAAGCTTTTCCATCAACATCCGGGTGTGGATGAACACGTCCCCTTCCGGATGGAATTCTGGGGGCTGTTCGACCCCTTTCATTGCCTCCACCTCGGGAAGGATTTCCTTGAGGAGCCCGCTCTCGGAAAGCAGCTCGAGGCCACGGCCCGCGCCGGAACGCGTGAAAATCTTGATGAGCTCATCCCGGATGCGCTCCGCGCTCACCCGGTGGATCTCGGCTGCGAGGGCACGGACCCACTTCCATGTCTCGCTCTCAATTTGATAATCGAGGTTGGCCGCAAACCGAACTGCCCGAAGCAACCTTAACTTGTCCTCCTCGAATCGCTTTCGGGGGTCACCGATGGCTCGAATGAGACGCTTTTCGATGTCTTCCCGCCCGCCGACATAGTCAATGACTTGATGCCCAAAGGGATCGTAGAAAAGCCCGTTGACCGTGAAATCCCGGCGGCGGGCGTCTTCCTCAGGATGGGTGAAGGAAACCTCGCTGGGATGACGACCGTCCCGGTAAGCCCCCTCTCGCCGGAAGGTGGCCACCTCAAAGGGCTTCTCCCCCCGCAGGACAAGGATGACACCGAACTGTTTCCCCACCGGAATTGTTTTGGAGAATATCCGCTCGATCTCATCCGGTGAGGCCGTCGTGGCAATGTCAAAATCCTTGGCCGTCTCCCCCCTCAGAAAATCCCGCACGCATCCGCCCGCAAAGTAGGCTGTGTGTCCCTTTGCCTTCAGCGTCTCGGCGATCTCCAAGGCGGTCCGCGCCTCACTTTGAGAAAAGTCCATGGTCATGGTAAGCGAGGTCAATTCTTCAGGTTGACTTTCATCTGCTTGACGAAAAAGAATCCGGTTAAGGCCACTAGCGCGCTCACCCCAATGAGCCGGTTCAATCCTATTATATCAAACAGCTTCCCGCCGATATAGGTGGAGAGAAGTTGACCCAAATTATTGACACTCATGAGAAGCGCAAAAAGAGAACCTTCGATTCCTTTTTGCCGAGCGAGAAAGGCGGCTGCGGCAATGAGAGGAAGAAAACTCAAGTAACCCACCACCCCTCCCGCCAGGGAAAGGACAACCGCGCTCACACGGCCGATAATGAGGTAAGCGCTGAGCGTGCCCAGCACATTCAACGCAACCGACCAGCCCAGCATCCTTCTGAGCGAAACCGTCTTGAGAAAGCGGCCGTAAAAAAGACACCCCGCAATGGCCCCCAACCAGGTGATGCTGGAAAGAGAGCCGAGGAAGGCTTCGTTCAATCTCAATCCTTCTTTTAAATGAAAGAAAAAGGGCGTGCTGAATGCAGTCGAAAAGGAACCGACCACGAGCAGACCCGAGAACCATTTTAGATCACCCCGGAAGAGGGCGCGGAGCGAGCGGATGACGGGTTCGACGATTGAACTCGACCCTCGAGCAACATGGCTCATGTGTGATTCTTCGATGAAAAGAGCTGCTGCCAGCGTCGTGATCGGAAGAAGGGCTGTCAGCGCAAAAATCCAGCGGTAGGCCACGTTCTCGGCAAGCCACCCTCCCACCACACCCCCCAGGACGGCCCCGGCGCCCCGGAACCCCCACGAGAGGCTTTGGTAAAGCTGGGCATTGCCTTCCGTCGAACGTTCCACCACGAGCGCGTCCGTCACCACATCGGTCAGGGCAAAGCCTAAATTGGCGGCGAGCGCCAGGGCATAAATCAGGAAAGTGTCACGATGAAAGAAGGCAAAACCGAGCCAGGATCCCACAGAGATCAAAGACGATAAAATGACGTAAGGTTGGCGGCGCTTTCCCCAGAGAGGAAGGCCGTCGGTGAGAGCACCGTAAAACAACTTGAGCGTCCAGGGCAGGCCTGTGATGAAAGCGAACGTTGAAATTTGGGAAACACTCCAGCCCTTCTGGCGAAGGAGGAGCGGCAGGGCCACTCCGGAGAGCCCGATGGCTCCCTGAACGAAATACACAAACGACGTGAGAATGGCGACCGGGCGGTCGAGAGAAGGAGCGGACGCGGACTTACTTTCCAAAAAATTCCCGCGCCTTTTTGCGGCCAAGCGTCCGTTTGTAATCCTCGTAATCCAGAAAGACAAGGTCCGGCCGCTTGTCGCGGAGGCGGGCCACGATCTGAAACCGCTCGCCCGGGTGCGTTTCAAGCCGACGGCTCGTGACATATTTGAAAGCCGTCTTGCAACGGGGGCACTCCTTCGCGGTCAAATAGGCGATCCCCAATTCGCGACAGGCGGCGCAATCACCCGAAACATCCCCCAAAATCAGCAAATGTTTTTGGACTTCCTCCAAATCATACGTTTGCCAAGTCCTCAAGAATTCTGCACTCATCGTTTCACCGGCCGAAATCGTCGGCCCGCCTTGGCGCAAGGCCTGCCATCCACTTGCACGACGTCCGCCGTGAACTCAATCCGATCGTGGTAAAAAGCACTTCCCACCCCCACCCCATCGAAGGGCACTCGCATTCGGGTAAATTGTCGGATCCGTTCGGCATCAAATCCTCCGCTGACGATGATTTTCACCCAGTGGTATCCTTCCCGGTCCAAAGCCCGCCGCACCTTCCGGACCAGTTCGGGGCACACGCCCAAGGAATCGCGACCCCGTCCCTCCACGGATGGGTCCCGAATATCACGTGACGTATCAAGCCGCACTCCCCAGAGCCGCTTCCCCAGGACCCGCGCCACATCCAGTGAAGTCCCGACGCAGTCATTGTTAAAATCGACCAGGACAATCCGCTTGATCGAACGTGGCATGTGCCGGTCGAAAGCAAGGCTTGCTTTCACCGTGTCGCCCCCGAAGGCGGCAATCAATCCATGGGGAAGGGTGCCAAAAGCCTCTGCGCCCGGAATCCAAGATGCACCGGCCTCGGTCGATACCGCGGACGCCCCTCCCATTTTGGCGGCGTATCCATCTCCCGGTTGATTGAGGAAATGGTCGAAACGGGCCGAGAAGAAAAGCACGGGCTTTCCGGCCGCCGCTTCAACGATACGGCGCACGGCCGTCGCAACGGATGTCCGGCGGGTCAAAATACCCAGGTACAGAGTCTCAAGGTGGGAGAAATCCGCGTAATCTCCTGTCAGATGCATCACGGTTTCCAAAGGTCTGACTCGGGCACCCTCTTTCAACGCCGTGATCTTTAGAGGATTTCGGCCGAAGCTCCCGCCCCGAAGACAAGCCACCGCTTCCTTCACGCCGCAGAGAAAAGCCTCTTTCCGACAAAAAATTTGCATGACCACCTGAGGATGATGTCCTTCCCTCAGAAGCACGGTCCGGCTCCGGACAAAATACTGGTCGGAATACCAGCCGGCTCGAATTTCATCGAGCGGGAGTCCGAACTTCAAAGAAGGGCCCTTTCGAAAGCCTGCTTCAATTCATCTCCGAAGGAAACGAAAATCACTTCCTGAAGGTTTCGAGCTTGAAACGAACGGGCGGCTTCAACCATGGTCCGTGCCGCATCGTTGGGGTTCACACGGCCGACTCCGGTGCCCATTCCGGGAAAGGCGATCTGCTTGAGGGCCATTTGATCTGCGCATTCTAAGGCGGCTTGAGAGGCCTTTCTCACGTTTTCGACGGTCGTCAACTCGGCAGGCTGCTTCATGGTGGGCGCGTGAATCACAAACCGGCAGGGCAATGAACCAGCCGTGGTGGAAACGGCCCTGCCAATCGGGATCGGGGCCTGGCTCATCGCTTCCTTTTCGATCGCCCTTCCCCCTTTCTTTCGAATCACACCGGCCACACCTCCGCCCATCTCTCCCCAAGAATTAGCCGGGTTGACGATGGCGTCGACCTTGAGCTCGGTGAGGTCTCCTTCGACAAGCCGGAGCTCGAGCGGTCTCATTCGCTACAGTTTGAAGACCAAATCGTGCTCGCGGGTGCGAGACCGGACCCGGATGCCCACCTCTTCACCCGGCTCCGCTTGCGGGACGGGCCTACGGTCGATCTGAAGGGATTTCACCGTCTGCTTGAAATTCGTGGTGTGCCCTTTGAAACAGAGAACGTCCCCGACACGAATCCCATCCCGTTCGATCATGAGGGCCGTCGCCCGGGCCTTTGCAAAATAATGGGTAACCCGGCCGATGGGTTCGGCCGGCAGCTCTGGAGTTTTACAAACTGCGGTCTTTTTTCGAACCGTTTTTTTCTTTCCAGCTTTCTTGGCCGGCTTTTTTTTACGAACCGCCTTCTTACGGACCACCCTCTTTTTTGATTTAGGCTTTCGAGATTTTTTGGGCATCCTTCCCTCCTGTTTCTCTCAAGGTTTGGCGGAAGTGTCCCCTTCCACCAGGGGAACGAAACGAACCTGAATAGATCGAAACATCTTTAAGTGATTTCCTTGCTTTATCCCGACCACGAGCACCTGGTCCTTGGAACCTCCGACCGGCATCACCATCCGGCCCCCGTCCTTCAATTGCTGAATCAAAGCCTCAGGGATTTTGAGTCCTCCGGCCGTGACTATTATTTTATCAAACGGACTCGCCTCCGGCCAACCCTTCGTCCCGTCCCCCAGCCTGACGTGAACGTTTCGATAGCCCAATTGCCCAAGCAGCGCCTTGGCTTCTTGATAAAGAGGCTCCACGATTTCGACCGTGTAGACCTCTTTGACGAGCTCGGCCAGAACAGCCGCTTGATAACCTGATCCGGTTCCTACCTCATAAACTCGATCGTCCGGTTTGGGTTCGAGCAACTCCGTCATGAGGGCTACAACATAGGGTTGAGAAATTGTCTGGCCGTGTCCGACGGGAAGAGGTCCATCTGAATAAGCGAGCGGTTTCTCACTCTCGGGGACAAACTCATGGCGGGGCACCTTGCCGAGCGCCGCGAGGACCCTTTCGTCCTGGATGCCACGGGCCGCAATTTGCGTTTGCACCATTTCCTTCTGCATCAACGCTAATGGCCGGGAAGGCTGGGGGTCGTTTCTTGAGATTCGATAGAATCGAGCTGTTGGTTGAGACGGCCCAAACGCTTTTGGGCCCGGTCAAAAGTTGACTTCGTGTTTGTAAGGTGGGACCCGAGTTTCTCAAAGTCTTCGTCGAACTTTCTAAAGTCGTTGGCCAGTTGTGCCAGTGAACTCAGGATTTCCTTGGCTGAGTGTTCAATTCGAAGACCCCGCAATCCCAAGACGATCGCCTGGAGGTAGGCATAAAAGCTGTTAGGAGAGACCGGAATGACTTTGCGGGCCAGCGCATAGGCAACCAGACTCTCCCCCTCCGGGTCGCCTTCGTCTTTGACGATGGTTTCGTAATAGACGTTTTCAGCCGGGATGTACATCAGAGCAAAGTCAAAGGTCCCCTCTTCCGGAAGGATGTATTTCTGGGCGATGGAATCCACATGCTTTTTGACGTCCTGATTGAACTGGCGGCGCGCACGGCGACGGTCTTCTTCAGAGCCGGCCGCGAGATGGCGCTTGAAACTCTCCAAGGGAAACTTGGAGTCCACCGGGACCATCCCCTGCCCGAGCAGGATGACCGCATCCACCTTCTCTTGGCTTCGAAAACCGTACTGCAAGACGTAACGATCCTGGGGCAGTAACTGTCTCAGGAGCTCCTCCAAAAAAAGCTCTCCCAAAATGCCGCGCAGCTTGGGAGCCTTGAGAATGTCCTGCAGACTCGAAATGTCCTGTCCGATCCGAATCATGGATTGGGTGGATTCTTGAAGCTGCCCCAGCCGGTTCTGAAATTCACCCATCAGACGGGTATAATCCTTGACCACCGTCGCGCTGCTTGTGAGTTGAGCATTCATCTGATTGGAGAGACGCGAAACTTCGCTCTGAAAAAGTTGGGACTGCTGAGTAATTTGGCTCCCGAGCCGCTGGAGCAAGCGGAGCACCCAGGAGATACAAATCCCCCCTGTGATCAAAAACAGAGCCAGAAACGTGAGGGTGGTCAGATCCATTTCACTTCACGAAGGTAATGTTCACATCCTCCATATGAAGAGAGGGCTCCGAGAAAATATTGATTCGGCTTCGGCTCGTCCTTTCGATTCCCTGAACGGCCTTTTTCTCCTGGTGTTGCAACCTTTCGGCTACACGGGGATGGACATACACGTTCAAAATTTTTGACTGGGAAGTCCCAATGGCCTTGCGAACCTCTTTGACGCTCTGAATGGCCATGGTCGTGGCCGATTTCACCATCCCCTTCCCCTCGCAGTAAGGACAACTGTCATAAACGGCGCTTTCCAGGGAAGGCCGAACCCGCTGACGCGTCATCTCGACCAGGCCCAATTCCGACATTTGGACGATGTTGGTCTTCGCCCGGTCCTTCTTGACCGCCTCCTTGAAGGTCCGGAAGAGGTTTCGTCGGTGGTCCGCCCGCTCCAGGTCGATGAAATCAATGATGACGATTCCCCCCGCGTCGCGAAGCCGAAGCTGACGGGCCACTTCCCAGGCCGCTTCGAGATTCGTCTGGTAAACCGTCTCCTCCAGGTTTCTCCGGCCCGTGAACTTGCCTGTGTTGACGTCGATGGCCACGAGACCCTCCGTTTGCTCGATGACGATATGACCGCCCGATTTGAGCATTACGTTTTTCTGAAAGGTCCGTTCGATTTCTTTCTCGATATTAAATTTCTCGAAAAGCGGGGTGCGTTCTTTGTAGAGGCGGATGTCCAGTTTTTGGCCGGGGAGATAGACCTGGCAGAAGCGGCGCGCCCGGTGAAAAAGCTCTGGGTCGTCCATGATGAGCGTCGTCCCCTCCTCGGTCAGGTAATCGCGGATGACCCGCTCTACGAGGTCGGCTTCCCGATGGATGAGGCTCGGGGCCTTCATATGGTGCATTTCTTTCGAAATTCGCTCCCAGACATTCGTCAGATAACGAATGTCCCGTTGGAATTCCTTGACTCCCTTTCCCTCCGCCGCCGTTCTCACGATGAAACCCGTTCCTTTAGGCCGTGGGTTTTCGGAGAGGATCTTTCGGATCCTCTCCCGCTCAAGCCGGTCTTCGATCCTGCGCGAAACGCCGATCTTGTCCGCTCCCGGCATCATCACGAGGTATCGCGCGGGAATTGAAAAGTGCGTGGTCAACCGGGCGCCCTTGTTTCGAATGGGCTCCTTGACCACTTGAACAATGACTTCTTGCCCCACCTTCAGGACATCTTCAATCCGCCTTGAGCGATTCTCGGACTCGTTGTTATTCGACCCCGAATCCCCGTACTCGGTTTCCAAATCCAGCGGAGACTTCAGGGCGTCCATCACATAAAGGAAGCCGTCCTTTTTCGTTCCCAGGTCCACGAAAGCCGCGCCAATCCCCGGGACCACCGATTTCACGCGGCCCTTGTAAATATTACCGAACAGGCGCGGCTCGCCTGAGCGCTCGATGTAAAACTCCTCGAGCCGCCCCTCCGCGAGGATGGCGACCCGTTTTTCATTTGCGTCCAAAGTGATAAGAATCTCTTGTTTCATGGAGATAGATCCTTCAGGTTAGGGGTGTCTGGATCGAGAGAGGGTTGAATCAATTCAACCGGTCTGAAAAACCGAGGGCGTTGCTTATCCCGTCCCCAGTTTCGCCGGTGTGAGGGGCGGTTGAGGGGTGGGCTTTGCAACGGTTTGAGGACCAGCGGTTTCTTGAGCGGGAGCCGACGAAGGCTTCTTTTTGCCGGACTTGCCTCCCGTCGGTTGACCTTCCGTATCGATCAAGGTCACCGTGATAAAGAATAGGGTTTCGGTATTTCGGTTCGAACTTCCCTCCGTTTGTCGTTTAGAGCGGAAAACTTTTCCAATGATCGGAATGGAGCTCACGTAAGGCACCCCTTGTTCCGAGATCGCCGTCTTGTTTTCCTTGAGGCCTCCAATGGCGATAGTCTCTCCGCTCCGGATCAAAACTTGGGTTTCGGCATTCGTGACATCAAAGCTCGGTGCAGCCAAGGTCGAAGTGAAAGTGATGGTCGAGCCCAACGAACTGACCTCGGGCTTCAGATCGACCAGAATTTCCTCAACAGAATTAATGTGTGGCGTCACGCTGAGAACGACTCCGATGTCCCGATATTTGAAATCGGACACCTGGAAAGTTGCGGACTGCTGGTTAAAAGAGAAGCTGGGAATGGGGATCTCGCTCCCCACTTTTACCTTGGCGGTTTGATTGTTCAACACCACGATCCTCGGGTTGGAAATCACCTTCGTGTTGGAACGACTCTCCAACAGGGAGAGAAGCGCTGAGAAGGAGGTGAAATCCAGGGTTCCGAATGTGTAGGTCCGATTGGCCACGGTGGGGTCCGCGAAGGGAAACGAACGGGGTTCCGCTGTGTTCGGTGCCACGGTCCCTGTGGAGGTGGTACCAGTCGTTGTCGAGGATGTAGAGGTCTTCGCCAAGAAAGGCTCCAAGACGCCTGGAAAATATTCTTTGTCCGTGTCTTTCGCCGTCGAAAAGGGAAAGGTGATCGGACGCGCGGCGCCCGTGCTGATCCCGACGTTGGACGTTCCCCACTTGATTCCCAGATTTTCGCCCTTGTCGAGCTGGGCCTTGACCACCTTTGAATCAATGTAGGCCTGAGGAACCCGCTGGTCCAATTTTTTAATCACTTGGCCGATCTTGTAAACATTGGACGCGGTGTCCGTGACCACGATGGCATTGCGCTGAGTCACCATCTTGACCTTGCCTCGTTCAGAGAGCATTGTGGTCACGATGTCAATCAATTCCTTTCCACCCTCTTCGGTCGCGCCTGCTGCTGCCTGTCCGGTCGAGCTGGTGGTCGTTTTCCGGGTCAGCTGAATGTATTCTAAGAGAAAGGTTTCCGTCACCAACTCTTCCTGGGCCAAATTCGCCCGAGTCGTCACGCGGATGATGTTTGCCTTCCTTTCATAAACATATCCGTAGGTTCGGAGCACCACTTCCAGCGCCTCCTCCCAAGGAACGTTCTCCAATCGGACAGTGACCGTACCGGACACTTCGGGGCCCGCTACGATATTCATTCCACTTTTAAGACTGAGAAGCCTCAGGACCGTCCCAATGTCTGCTTCTTTAAAATCCATCGTAATGTAACCCGCCTTTTCGCCCGCCGCAGGAGCTGTCGCGGCACTGGAAGGCTGGGAAGCATTCTCAGACACGGCTCCTTGATCTTGTGCGGATGCGAGAGAAAAAGGGAGCAAAAGCAGAATGAGGAGAGGTGACGCTAATCGGCAGAGCCTATTTTGAGTCATTCTTTTTTTGTTTGTGAGCGGGCTCCAGAATCTCTTCACGCAACCAGATGACTATTTCTTCACTGTGCTGGTTCAAGATCACCCGGTCGCGCATAATCTTTATCAACTGAGCGTCCTTGACAGTGTCCCCTTCTCGGTAGATTTCTCCTCCAATGACCGCATAAGAACCCCCCGGAGGATCGAACACCACTCCTTCTACTGGGAAGGCATCCTTCCCCGTCCCCTCCCCCCGCAATGCATGAGGCCCAACCAGGGGCTGAAAAGGATCCCGACGATTGGCTCTATCATAACGAATTTCCTCAGCGTGTGCTATGGAAAAAAATAGCATCCCTCCAAGCACTCCGACAATTAAAAATCGACTGCGATTCATGTTCCTTCTCGTTTTTGAAAGACTGAAAGCCTGAGCTCCGCCACATGGACCCCCGGCGTCTCTTCGCGAGGCGTCACGGAGAAATCATCCACTCGAATCAATTTCGGGTGATTCTCCACCTCACTCACGAATGTAGAAAGGGCGTGATACCCACCCTCCAACGCCAGGAGATAGGAAAGGGAGTGATATTTCTTGCCGTAGGGCGCCGGTATCTCCTCACTCGCCGTCGTCTGAGGCTGACTGCTCAACAAGACCACCTTGCTCTTTTGAGCCAGATCAGCCAAGACCCCCAAGAGACCTTGAATTTCCTTTTCCGTAAACAAGCGCGCCTGAGTCTCTTTAATCAGAGAGTCATAGGCAATCTGTTCGGCAAGCAGTTTGGGCTCCTGTTGGATCTGGGCCTTCGCCGAATTCACTCTTGCACTGAGCTCCTTCATTTGAATTTGATGGTAAGGACGGAGAATCCAGGCCGGCCAGACCACGAAGGGGATGAAGACAACGAGGCAGACCGCAAACAGCGACAACCGAATTCGGTCTCTTCGGCCCAGCCCTCTCCAATAAGCCTGGAAATCAAATTTCGCGATTTTTAAGTCCATTTAAACACGGCGGTAAAAAGGGTCAACTCTCGATTTTCTTTCAGTTGACGACTGGTCGTGAGAATCACCTCGGCCCGAGTGGGAAACTTTTCTTTGAGTCCGCTCAAGTATTTTTCAATGTCCGGAATGCTGGTGCCCCTTTGACTTGGAAGGGAAAGACCCTTGAGGAGGAGCGTGTTTTCGTGAGCCCGTCGCGTCACTTTCAACTCGATGAGCCAGATGGACGGTGGCAACAGAACATTGACGGAGCTCAGGATGGCGGTGGTGGGAAAAGAGGAGGCGACGTAGCTTTGCAAAAAGTCACTTTCACCCTTGGCCCCCAGCTCGATTTTCGTCTTCAACTGGGTGACCCGTTGCACCTCCTCTTTAAGCGTGGCCCACTGCGTCTGAAGTTCCCGGAACCTAAGCAATTCCCACTGATATTGGACATAAAAAATAAAGGTCAGAATCAGAAAACCGGCTCCGATTCCATTGAGGAGGCGCTTATTCCGGAGGACGGAATGCTGTGATCCCCCTTTCTTCCGGTATTCGAGCGGGAGGAGGTTGATTAAAATCACGGCTTCAACGGACGCACAATCCGAGTGCAGTTGAGAGCAAGTCTGCGTTTGCCTTAATGGAAGCTAGGTCCAGGTGAGCTTGAACGTGCACTTTTGAAAACAAATCTGGCCGCCGCACTAAAAGTTGAGTCTCCTTCTCCAAGTATTGGAGATCGGGCAAAAGCCGGAACCCCCCACCAAACACAAAGAGGGTCTGGACACCCGCGGCGCCTTGGACATGGTCTTGGTAGTACCCCATAGAGAGCCTGAGTTCATTCACCAAGCCCGACAAGGCCTGTTCGGCGACCGCGCAGTACTCGGGGTTCGCCTCTGCTCCCTTCTGGGTCAGTTGGACGACCCGGTCCGTTTCAAGCCCCAACTTCCTTTTTAGAAGCTTCAGGATGTCTCCCCCTCCAAACGAAATATCCCGGATGAGGAGGGGTCTCCCCTTAAAAAGGATGCCAAACGTAGAAGTCTCCATGCCCATGTCGAGAAAGGCGGCGGGTTCTTTCCCAGTATTTGGAAGCAAGTATTCCAAAAGATTGGAAAGCGCAAAGGCGCCGACATCAATCAACCCCAGCTCAATTTTTGCTTTCTGAAAAACTGAAAGGAAAGACTGGACTTCAGATTGCTTAACGGCGACCAAAACCACTTCCATGGTTTTGGACTCCCCCTTCTGGATATTTTCGGCCAAGATTTGGAAATCCAACACCACCTCGCTCGACTTGAACGGGATGTATTTTTCCACCTCGAAGTGAAGCATACTGGTCAATTCACTCCTTTTCATTTGCGGGAAGCTAAGAATTCGGATGACCATCCCATCGGTCTTGATGGCCGTACGGACATCCTGTGGGTTTAGTCTTTCCTGTTCAAAGATAGTTTTCAATCGCGCACTTACTTCATCGGGAGAGTTAGGCCTCGGTTCCAAGCAGAAATGAGTAATCTCCATCCCCTCGGTTTTCCGTTCAACACCCAAAACCAGAAGGTGGGCCCGTCCTACGTCTACGCCAACGATTTGTTGGGCGGGGAAGGGAACGGGGGGGCGCTTAAGAAAAAACCCCATCGCCCTTTCTTTCCAGCCTTCCAAAAGGGCAATGGGGTTTTGGACTGAAATCACTGCACCGTTTGCGTTACGCGATCGCAGCGCAACCAGGAGCTGCAGGACAACCAGCCGCCGTCCCCGCACCTCCTCCACGGCAAACGACACCGGATTGGTCTACGCAATAGGTGTTGATGCCTTGGTTGGCCAAGGGAGCGGCCGACATTGAATACGTGCTCCCGTCGCCCGCCACGGCATAAGTGAGAGTGTAGCCGTGTTTGCCAGGCGCCGCGTTGGCCGCGTTCCAGGAGTTATCCAAGTACGCGGGAGCAGCTCCCGTCAAGGCAGCCACGTTCGCTGCATAGACCGGCGGGTTCTGAGCCGACCTGAAACTCTCGTTCGATGAGCTGAACGTCCGGAGGTCGGACTTGACCGCCGACTCATTGGCATTCAATCTCGCCCGCAAAAGATTCGGGATCGCGATTGCGGCGAGTAAACCAATAATCGCAACCACGATCATGATCTCCACGAGCGTGAAACCTTTTCTTTGGTTCAATGCGATGAACATTTAATTACCTCCTTGTTGCACTTTCGAGGGGTCTCTCTCTCGCTTCTCCCAAAGAGTAAGTAGCGTACGGATGAGCTTTCTCTTTGCTCAAAGTGGATTGAAAACCTCCTCCAATGGAAATATTACCCCTAATGTTATGTTACGGCAAATCAATTTTGAAACTAAACCGGTCATTTTTAAGCCGTTCAGGATGTCGAAACGGCCCGTCAAATCGGAGTTCCTGCGGCCCCGCATCCGGCTTGGTCCCCCGTCGCGGCGCCGGGGGCATACCGCCTGAGAATCCCTGTTTGGTCGACACAATAGGAATTGATACCTGAAATGTTGGGGATTTGGGGCGTCGCGCTGGTCGAATACGTGCTTTGGTCCCCGGCCACCGCATAGGCAAAGTTGTACCCTTGTCTCTGATTGCCCGCCCAGGAAGCGTCCAGGTAAGGAGGAATTGACGCAATCATTGTGTTGAGGCTAGGTGAATAAGCCGGCGGATTGAGGGTTGTCCGAAAAGACTCCGCGGCCGAACTCAAGGTTCTCAGGTTTCCGATGGCGGCTGATTCATTGGATTGGATGCGTGACCGGATGGCTGGCGGCAAGGCGAGCGCCACCAAGAGGCCGATAATGGCCACCACCACCATTAACTCCACCAGGGTGAAGCCCGCTACCCCCTCAAGGCTTGGGGAAGAAAAGATGGAATTCGGTTCCCTTTCCAAGATGGCTTTCAACTTCGATCTTCCCTTCATGGAGCGTAACAATTTTCTGAACCTCTGCAAGTCCAAGTCCCGTCCCTCCTTTCCGATTCGATTTAAAAGGTTGAAAGAGGTCCTTTATCTTTTCGCTTGGAATCCCGCCGCCCGTATCGCCCAAGCTGATTTCTGTCCCGTTCAAACGCTCCTCGGCCTCGACGGTCAGCACCCCTCCTTCGGGCATCGCTTGATAGGCGTTCAGCGTCAAATTCAAAAGGGCAGCCAATAGCTGCTCCTCATCCGCATAGACGTAAGTCCGGCTTGGCTCGTATTTTTTTTCAACTGAAACATTTTTGGACTGACCGTTTGAGTTGAGTTCGGCGAGCGAGACGGTTCGATCGACTAGTTTGTCCAAGAGAAGGAGCTTGGGATGGGGGCCTGTCTGCCTGGCGTAATTTAGGATGCGCTGGAGGGTCTGATTAAGCCGGTCCGATTCATTATAGATGAGGTCGACCATTCTCCCCTGTGAGTCGTCCAGTTTCCCAGCCAGCGTATCCCGTAGGACCTCGGAAGCCGTCCGGATGGACGAGAGGGGGTTTCGGACCTCATGAGCAATCTTGGAGGCTGCTTCTCCCAACAAGGACAACCGTTCTGATAGTTTCAATTGTGCCTCGAGTTCGAGCACACTGCGACTCAATTGACGGGACAAATAGCCTACGGTGAAAAATATCACGATTCGGACGGAGGTTCCATAAAGAAAATAAACAGGATCTGCCGGTAAGAGGATGCGGCTCCCTGCTGGGTGAACCATCCAAGAAGCAATCAAATAGGCTCCGCTGGAAAACGCGGTGATTTGGAGAACGGATTTTCGTTCCCCGAGAACCAGAGCGGTGCTCAGAATCGTCAGAACATAGGAAGTCGCGAAGAGGCTCTCCATCCCCCCTGTCATGAAGACCAGCGCGGTTTCGATTAGAACATCGAACCCCATTTGAAGCAACGCCAGCAGACGAAGCCAGCGCCGCGTAACATACCAAACCACATAAAAGGCGCTGAGCAGGCATAGGAGACTCGAGATCGTGTAAAAGGGAAGGGCCAGGCTTTCGTCGAAGGCCGAAGGCGCATAGAGCAGGAGCGCGGCAAACAAAAGACGCAACAAGATGAGCCGTTTGATTCGATTCCCTAGCACCCCACACCTCCTTTACTTGATGTATTGCGTCAAGGTCAAGATTGGGAGAAACATCGAGATGACAATCCCTCCGATGACCACGCCCAAAAAGGCAATGACCAGGGGTTCGATGAGAGAAGTGAGCGCAGCGACGGTGCTTTCAACCTGCGCATCGTAAAAATCCGCAATCTTGCCCAGCATCTTTTCAAGCTCTCCGGTCTCCTCCCCCACCGCAATCATTCGCACAACCATGGGTGGAAGAAGCGGTGTTTTCGCGAGGGGGCCCGAGATGCCCTCCCCTTTCATCACCGAAGCCCTGAGACCCAGGATGATTCGCTCGAGCAGTGCGTTGTCCATGGTGTAGGCCACGATGTCCAGGGAAGAAAGAATGGGAACCCCGCTCTTGACGAGCGTTGCGAACGTCCGGGAGAACTTGCTGACGGCGACTTTTAAGAAGAGGGGACCGAAGATTGGGAATTTCAGTTTGAGGGAGTCCCAGATGAGTCTCCCCGATTTGGTCCTCTTCCACTTATGAAAGATGAACGCGCCCAACCCGGCCAGCGCAAGCAAAATGAGAAAGTAGTCCTTGATGAGATTGCTTGCCACAATGATGATGCGCGTGGGGGTCGGCAACGGTGCGTTGATCGAATAATAGATCTCGGCAAACTTGGGGATGACAAAGATCATCATCCCGGTTGTAATCAAGAGGGCCATTGTGGCCACCGCCGCCGGGTACATCATCGCCGAGCGAATCTTCTTCTGGAGTGCGCTCGTCTTCTCGAGGTAAGTCGCCAGACGGTCCAGGATTTCCTCCAAATGGCCGCTCGTCTCCCCCGCCCGAACCATGTGAATGAAAAGAAACGAAAAGACCTTGGAGTGCTTCTCCAGGCCCTCCGAAAAACTTTTGCCGCCACGCACCTCGTCGTGGAGGGATTGAATCACATTTTTAAACTGGGTTTTCTCCGTCTGCTCCTTCAAGACCCCGAGTGATTCCAGCAAGGGGACGCCTGCACCCACGAGCGTGGCCAACTGCCGGGAGAAGACGACCAAATCGTCAATCTTGATTCGGCCTCCTTTCGCTCGGGGTCCTTCTTGCTTGAAGGAAAGAGAGAAAAACTTTCTGTGCCGAATTTCATTGATGCGGATGATGAGATACCCCTGCCGCCGGAGCGACTCCACCAACGTGTTGGGATCCGTCGCCTCCTGAAGGCCCGTTTGATCGTGACCCTGTGAATCCTTGACAAGGTATTGGTATTGAGGCATCGCTTACTCCTTCACCACCGTGGTGACGCGAAGGACTTCTTGAAGAGTCGTTTTCCCGGATTTAAAAAGTTGAAGGGCACTTTCAAACAAAGTTTCCATTCCTTTCCGCCGGGCCATTTGCTCAATCTCTTCCGAGGAGACGCGGGAGAGAACGGCAGCGCGGATGTCCGTTTCCACAGGCATGACTTCAATCGCGCCCAACCGGCCCAGGTAGCCGGTTTCGTTGCACCGCTTGCAGCCTTTTCCTTTAAACGCGGCCTTCTCGCTGATTTTTAGGGAAGGGCCTTGAATCCTTTGCAGGACTTCGGGGGGGACGGGAGAAGGAATCTTGCAGTAGTGACAAATCTGCCTCAAAAGCCTTTGCCCGGCAACCAAGATGACCGAGGAAGCGATAAGAAAAGGCTCGACTCCCATGTCAATTAATCGCGTCACGGCGCCGGCCGCGCTATTCGTGTGGAGAGTGCTCAACACGAGGTGGCCCGTAAGCGCCGCCTTCACGGCAATGTCCGCCGTCTCCGAATCCCGAATCTCGCCCACAAGGATGACATCAGGACTCTGCCTGAGGAGAGCACGCAACCCATTGGTGAAGGTCAGTCCAATTTCCGGGTTCACCTGGGTCTGGGTGATTCCTTGGATTTGATACTCAATAGGGTCTTCAATCGTCATCAAGTTTCGGTCCGGTGAATTCAAAAGATTGAGAACGGAGTAAAGCGTCGTGGATTTCCCGCTTCCGGTTGGACCTGTGACGAGGATCATCCCATAAGGACGTCGGACGGCCTCCTTAAAAAACTGGATGGGTTTCTCCGAAAACCCCAACTCATCAAGACCCGCGCGAACGTTTGCTTTGTCGAGGATGCGAAGGACGCACTTTTCGCCGAAAAAGGTGGGTAGGATGGAAACTCGGAAATCGATCTCTCGTTCTCCCAGCCGCGTTTTAAAACGCCCATCTTGGGGAAGCCGCTTTTCCGTGATATCCAAGGACGACAGGATTTTGATTCGGGCCGCGACCGCGGTGTAAACATCCATGGAATGGGTAAACGCATCTCGGAGGATACCGTCGATTCGATAACGGATCCGGAATTTTTCCCGGTAGGGCTCGAGGTGGATATCGGAGGCACGAAGCTGGACCGCCTCTTGGATGATTCGGTCCACCATCCGAACCACGGGAGCCCGCGTGGCTTCCTCTTTCGTCGTTCCCCCTTCCTCCTGACCAATCAGCTCGATCTCGCCATTCGACTCCTGTAGAAATTGGTCGAGAGCGGGCGTCGCCCCTGTGTACCGGGCCGTCAAGGCATTCTGGATCTCTGTTCGGCTGGAAAGAACCAACTGCAAGGTGCATTTTGTCAACTCTCGGAGGTCATCCCTCTCAATTAAGTCCAGGGGCCTTGAGACCGCCAACGTGAGAAGATTCCCCATCCGGGCGACGGGAATGACTTCGTGGCGCTCGGCCACTTCCCGGGGAAGGAGCTTTGCCACTTCCGGATCGATTTGATAAGAGCTCAATCGAAGGATCGGNAGGCCCAAACTTTCGCTGAAAAACCGGANCAATTCGTTTTCTCCNAGAAATTTCTGTTGGACCANGAGATCGGCGATCGATNTCCCCGTCTCCTGGTGCAATCGCCGAAGCCCGTCGCGGTCCTTCGCCGTAAGCTTGCCTTTCTGGGACAAGGTCTCGATTAATTTTTCCTGAAGTGCAATGGTTTCCATTCTTCTCAGTCCTTCTGGGCCGCAAGAGGAGGTTCGGGGCTCGTCGTCCGAAGTACTTCTTCGAGCGAAGTCAGACCCTCCTTTGCCTTTTCAAACCCATTCTCTCTCAAGGTCTTCATTCCCATCTCCCGGACGGTTCGCCGCAATTCCTCGCCCGAAACTCCCTTCATAATCAAATCTAAAACCGCCGGCCTTAACTCAAAAAGCTCCGTGATGACCGACCGGCCCTTGTATCCGCTGTAACGACACTGGCGACAACCCTTGGGCTGGTAAAAGGTGGCTTTCGTCGGACGGGCAACTCCGATTGATTTCATGAGCTCGGGATTGGGGACGTACGGTGCACGACATAAAGGGCAAAGCTTGCGAACGAGCCGCTGGGCTGAAATCAGAAGCACGGACGAGGCAATCAGAAAGGGTTCAATGCCCATGTTTATCATCCGGACGACGGTGCTCGTGGCATCATTGGTGTGGAGCGTGCTCAAGACCAGGTGACCGGTCAGCGCAGACTTGATGGCAATATCCATGGTCGTCAAGTCCCGGATTTCACCAATCAGGATGGTGTCCGGGTCTTGCCGCAGGATGGAGCGCAGCGCCAACGGGAAGGTCAGGCCCACCTGCTCGCGGACATTGACTTGGTTGATGCCCGCCACCTGATATTCCACCGGGTCCTCGACGGTGGTGATATTTTTTTCGGGGCTGTCCAGATATTGCAAGATGGCATAAAGGGTCGTGGTTTTCCCGCTCCCCGTGGGGCCGGTCGCCAAAATCATCCCGTGTGGTTTCTCCGCATTGCGCCGGATGATTTCGAGCTCCTCTTTTCCAAATCCGAGCGCCTCGAGTTTTTGAGCCTGGGCGGTGGAATCCAGAATGCGCAAACATGCTTTTTCCCCATAACTGGTGGGAAGAATGGACACACGCAGATCCACTTCTCTTCCCAAAATTCTTACTCGAATCCGTCCATCTTGGGGAATGCGGTGTTCCGCAATGTTCAACCGGCTCATCACCTTGATCCGGGATAGAACGGCTTCGACCGGGGTGCGCGGCGCATTGAGGGCCTCTTCCAACACTCCATCCACTCGGAAGCGGACTCTCATAGTTTTTTCCCAGGGCTCAATGAAAACGTCACTGGCTTCTCGGCGAATGGCCTCAATCAAGAGATGATTAACCAGTTGGATGATGGGCGTGGCCCGGGCCTCTTCCAGCAAATCAGAGGTTTCCGCTCCGCGCTTAAACAATGAAGCCGTCGTCCCCTCGGTAAGCACATCCTGCATGATTTGGTCAAAAGATTCATTGATGATCCCCGCACGGGTGTCAGAACCTTTCTCATAATACTTTTTAATCGCCTCGTCCAATTGAGAGGGCGCAGCCAAGGTGGGTTTGATGCGCAGCCCCACAA
>JGI1358J11329_10000060_pt1 | contig 101500 bp, 106 predicted proteins | sample Subgroupgradi54m_FD_11329 | JGI IMG/M metagenome (IMG submission 11329)
TTACCGCTTGTTTGGAATTGTCTCCGGTCGGGACAAGCCGCATCTGATACACGATCCGTTACTGGCGGCCGCCACCGCCTTTGTGTGCGCGTATTTCGTGCTCAATCTCCAGGGCATCTATTATTTCCAGCCGGCCTACGTACTGGCACTGCCGCCGTTGTTCATGTTTTTGCCGGCGTTGCTGCGCAGCGTGGCATGGCGGGGGTTGGCGATCCTGTGCCTCGCATTGCTGGTGTTGAACGTGTTGCCGACCGGTCTGCACTACGTCACCTATTACAAGTACATGCCGTACAACTTCGAGCGCACCATCGAATATGTTTCGCGCGACATTGACGCGCGGCGGGGTACCAGTCCGCCGTCGGTGTTTCTCGATGGCGTCAACCGCGGCACCGGCAAATTCATGTATTTCATCTATTCGGAATTTTTCCGTCTGCACGGGTTGCGCGACCAACAATACGACATGAAATCGAATGTCGAGACCGACGTCGTGAAAGAGGGTTACTTCCCGTTTCTGGAAAAAGTGCCGACGCCGTTTACCGTGTTCAAGACCGGACCGTTACCGCAACCGCGCGCCGGCGATTACCTGATCGTGTCGTCGCAAAGTACCGACAGCGAAAAGTCGCCGGAGCGCGAAGAGCATTTGCAGTCCTTGAAGCAAGATTTCGATCTCGTGTTTGCCACCGACAGCCGGTTCGCGTTCCCGTTTCTCAATTTGAAAAACATGGGGCGCTATCTGTTGGCGCGCGGCGCGGCCCCGGGCGAGCGCTTTCTCACCATCAGCCGCCACAAGCCGGCGCTCGAATCGCCGGATTATTATGTGTTCGTGAAGAGGTAAGCGCACGTGGGCCTGCTCAACACCCTGCGATACATCACCTCGCATCCGCTCAATCGGGCCTCGCGGTTTAAGGCGCTATCGCGCTTTGCGGCGTGGCAGCTGCGCAGCCGCATCGGCGCCGGCCGCACGATTTTCCCGTGGATCAACGACACCAAACTGGTCGTCGGTCGCGGCGAGACCGGACTCACCGGTAATATTTATTGCGGACTGCACGAATTCGAGGACATGGCGTTCGTGCTGCATTTTCTTCGGGACACCGATCTGTTCGTCGACGTCGGGGCCAACGCCGGTTCGTACACCGTGCTGGCGGCCGGCGTCAGCCAGTGTCACGCGATGGCGATCGAACCCATCCCGTCGACATTCGTACGCCTGCTCGACAATGTCCACGTCAATTGCCTTTCCGCGCGGGTCGAATGCCTGAACATCGGCATCGGCCGCGAAGCGGGCGTGCTGACGTTTACTTCCGCGTACGACACCGTGAACCGCGTGGTCGCCGATAACGAAGCGCGCGCGGGCGCCATCGATATCCCGGTCAAGACGCTGGATGAGATTGTTCCGGGTTCCGCGCCGGTGGTGATGAAAATCGACGTCGAGGGTTACGAGGCCAACGTCATCGCCGGGGCGAGCGGGTTGCTGACATCGGGTGCGGTAGCAGCGGTGATCATGGAGATCAATGAAAACAGTAGCCGCTATGGATCAGATGAATTCGACTTGCATCAGCGCATGCAACAGCTTGGCTATTCAGCTTGCAGTTATGCACCGTTTACCCGCGAGCTGACGCCCGTTCGCGTCGCCGGCGAACGCGCCGGCAACAATACCATCTATGTCCGAGATCTCTCCGCTGCGCGCGCACGCCTGGCGCAGGCCAGGTCGTTTCGTGTTTTCAGCCACGTGATTTAGGCGCCGACCGGTGCCGCGGACCGTTAGAACTGGAAGTAAATGAACTGATCCAGCGGTCGCAGGAAAATGAATACGATGAAAATCAGCGCGCTCAGGGCACCCACTTCCAGCGCGTAGCCGAGCCACGGACGAACGATGCGCTGGCGTGCATGTTGCGCCAATAGTCCTAGCACGAGCATGCCGACGAATACCACGAACGTGATCAGGTAGAAGTTCTCGCGAAAGCCGAGGCCGCTGTAGCTGCTGACGTCGAAAATCTTGCCGAGCAACTCGAGCGATTTGTCCAGCGACCCGGCACGAAACGGAATCCACCCCAGCATCACCAACGGCTGCGTCACGGACCAGCCCAGAAGCGCGTTCCACCTTGATGGCCGAGACGCGGAACCGTTGCTTAATAGTCGATAGCCGAAGATCAGCGTCGCATGCCACAGCCCCCACAGCGCAAAACTCCAGCTCGCCCCATGCCACAGTCCCATCAGGAACCAGGCGACGAACAACGCGACGGTCAATTGAATCGCGCTACGCCGTCCGGTTTCCTGGATATCGATGCCACCACCCGAGCGGTCGTGAAACGCCTTGCCGCTCAATGGCAAATACAAATAGTCGCGAATCCACGCCGACAACGTGATGTGCCAGCGTTTCCAGAATTCCCGCGGCGACGTCGCCAGATACGGCCAATTGAAATTTTCCGGGAACACGATGCCGAGCAATCTGGCCGAGCCGATGGCGATCAGGCTGTAGCCGGCGAAATCGAAATAGATCTGGAAGCCGAACGCGTAGGCCATGGTCCAGACGTCGAGTCCCCCGAGCTGTGAGGCGTTGGCGTCAAAGGCCTCGTTCACCCAAGGCGAAATCTGGTCGGCCAATCCCACCTTGAGAAAAAGTCCGAGCAGAATCAGTTTTAATCCAGCGCAAATGTCCGCCGCCGAAAAGCGCTGGCTGCCGGTGAGTTGCGGGATCAATTCATGTGCGCGCAGAATCGGTCCGGCAATCATGTGCGGCCAAAAGGTGACGTAGGCCAGGTATATCGGAAAACTTCGTATCGGGTTGAATGTCCGACGGTATACGTCCAGCGTGTAGCTGATGGAGAGGAAGGTGTAGAAGCTGATTCCCAACGGCAAGATGATGTTGCCGACGTTGAGACGCCAATCATGACCCGCGACCTCCCCGATCACGGCAATATTGTCGAGGATGAAATAGGTGTATTTGAAGTAGACCAGCAGCCCGAGATTGATCGCGAGGCTGCAGACAAGAAAGGTCTTGCGATGTCGTGAGTTCTGGGTGTCGGTTATTTTCAACGAAAAGTAATAGTCGACAAACGCCGAAAATACGATCAGCAATACGAACTCGACGTGCCACAAGCCGTAAAAAACCAGACTCGCGCCCAACACCAGCCATTTTCGCGCCGTTCCTGGCAGGATCCAGTAGAGCGCGACGCAACATAGCAGGAACGCCAGGTATGAGATGGAGTTAAACAGCATCTACGGACTCCTGCCGACGACGATCTTTCCCAGATAGGGAACTAGCGCCTCGGCGACCAGCCGGTGACCGGGACCCTGAAAATGCATGAAATCAATTTCGCCGTTGGGACTGCCGGCCCAGTACTGGGTCGGTACGCTTTTTTCGAGATTCAACAGCGTCGCGGAATATTTCTGTGCGATTTGTTGAATCGAATTTTTCCAGCTCTCGTACTCTTCCGTCTCGTAGGGCAAGGGCACGTCATTTCGAATCGGCGCCACATACAGCACCATCGGAATTCCACGCTGTCGATAGTCGGCCAGCATCGTCTCCAGCGCACGCATGTTGCGCTCATAACGCGGCTTGATTATTTTTCTTATGGAGGTTGCCTTGATGCCAAATACTAAATTCCGCAACTCATAAAGATTGGTCATCAGACGCGCGCGCAGATCCGGTCGTTCAGACCACAGCAGCCAGGCTTTTTCCAACCGGTGGTTGAGTTGGGCTTCAAGTGTCTGCTGCGCAAAGCCCTGCAATGCCGACGCGCCCGGATCGTCCTTGGCCTCGATCGCCGGTTCCGTTCCCGGTCCGGTTGGAGCAGCGGGGGCACTCGCTGTTTCCGCGGGCCCTGCTGCCAACGACGATGGCGCCATCACCAGTTGTGACAGACCCGCCCGTAAACCGTCTTCCCGCAGATCGTCAAACACCAGCTCCAGCACCAGTGCGCGCACGGGCAGGTGCGAGGCGACGTACTGACTGACAACCTGATGTTCCTGCAAATTTGCGTTTGGCAACGAAAATCCCAGCGGCCAGAGGTCACTGGGCGCCTTGAGCGCCGTCTTGAGCCAGTAGGGCGCGGTATGGTCTCCCGGCCGATATTGATTGATCGCGTGTAACTGAGAGTTACCCAGCCATAGAATGTATTCGCGTTCGGTCGTGGAACCGCTCGCGAGCGCGGCACGCCGCTCTCTCACGACGGCGGCGATGGTTTCTACGGACGGCGCGGTAAATATTGTAGTGCCCCACATATCGAGGTGCGCGACCGTGGACGCGCCGAGCGCGTAATGCTCGGTGGAAATTTTATGCGTGGCGTAAAGATTCAGTGCGAAAAAAGCCAGCAGCACGGCAACTAACAGCCGGCTCCAGGGATGACGGATGACGAATGCAACCATGCCTGACAACGCCTCCTTGCTAACGCTTTTTTGTCGTCAATCCTGTTGGACGACTCGCACGGACAAGGTATAAATTCCCGTCGTGCGCAGATGAATCTAAACTGCCACCCCGGGGCGGCGCAAGACCGCAGGGCGGGTAGACGTCCCGCTGTGACGGGAATACGCCTGGCGAACGTCGATCGAAAAAACCCCGCTATTTTACCGGCCGTGTCGCCCGGCGTAACCGCGGCCATCGCTGAAATCCCAGACACCACTGGATTACAAGCAGCAACATGAATATCCGGATGCTCTCGCCGATCGCGGACGCCAGCGATTGTTCCAGGCCGTGCAGCAGCGTGGCCCATAAAATGCTGTAAATAAAAATACCGGATGCGGCGCGGGTTTCCGTCAACAGCGTGAACAGCCATCTAAACGCCATGCCTATTGCCATCATCCCGAGGACAACACCCGGCAGGCCAAAGTTCTGATACCAGTCACCCATCGCTGTCCAGCCGATGCCGGTCATGGTGTCGCCGACCAATCCGGCATCATAGGCAAAATCGTCAGTGCCGCTGATGCCCATCGCGCGCTGAATCCACTCGTTCGGGATCCACAGCCAGTTGAGAAAAAACGGGAGGGTCTTGCCGTAGAGCAGCGGTTTTTGTTGGCGGCCTTCCACCACGATCGCAAACACGTGCGCCTGCGAGATGCGACCGATGGTGCTGTCGCCAATCAGGCGAATGGAATTCTTGAACAGCGGGGCGGCGATATCCTTGCTGACGACGTGACCTTCATTCATCAGCGAGTAGTACGCCAGGTCAACCGCATCGCGCCCGTTCCACGGCAACTTGACGTCGACCTGCAGGTTGTCCGACCCAACATAGGAACGGAGATTCGTCAGGTCCTTCATCACGGTTTTCAACGGGAACAGCACCATGACGGTAATCAGTCCGAGCGTGATCAGGCGCAGGCCGACGCGTCGATACAGATAGTGGCGCGTGATTAGGAAAACTAGCACCGGGATGATCGCCGCCAGTCTGCCGCCGGGCGCAAGCAGAATGCACAGCGGATAGATGACGAACCCGGTCCAGGCGATCCATTTCCACAGCGTCGCCGGCTCGCCGCGCGCGAGCAATGTGTAGTAGCGCGTAAACGCGATCGCGAGCGCGATGAAATGCAGCGTGTTGAGCGACATCAGAAACTTGAACGTAAACAGCGGGCTGTCCGGACTGCTGTAGGCGTAGGAAAAATGTGCGCCGCTGAGGATGCGCACGAACTTGATGCCAAACCCGGCGGCGAAAATCCCGAGGCATAGCCACCGTGTCTGGCGTTCGTTCCACTGTGGCCAACGCCAGCGCGGTGCCGGCGTCGCTGCCCGCCGTTGCAGACGGGCGAGGCCCCAGTAGCCGAACGCGAACGCGGCAATGCCGAGGATCGAGTAAATCACCGAGCGCGGTGTCAGGTATTTGGCCACGCCGGTAATCATGTTGTTTTCGGGGCCGACGACGAGCCACAGCAGCGGCAGCAGGTACATCGCGATCAACGCCAGCAGCGCCGATACGCCCAGATCGAAAATATCGAAGCGTCGAAGTCTGGCTGTCCATCTGGTTCGATCGCGCATCATTCGCGTTTACGCAAGAGATAGTAATCCGACCAGCGCAGCAGATTTCTATCCATCAATGCGGCATCGTGGCCCGACCATAACATGAGCGCCTTGATTGCCGTGCGCAACGACAGGTTCGGCATGACCCACTGACCCGGCGGTGTCCGATATACCAGGTCGTAATCGTGCAGTAACGTTTCGACATCGTTGAACGAAACCGATTTGCTTGAATTGGGTGTGATCAGCAGATAGTCGCCGGCCTGTATCGTGGATGGTTCGTTCTGGGTAAAGGCGGTGTAGCGCGCCGTGGCGTCACCGAGCCGCGGCTTGATGGTCGGATTTTTCGGCGGCAATTCCGACTTGAGATCGAAGGCCGCGGGCGCGATGCCGCGCCGTTTGAGCGCTTCGGCGACGTTGAAATAGGCGTCACGGTCATAGGTCTGTGTGGCCTCGTGCGCCGTCAGTTCCGGCGCCACGCCATCGAGAAAAATTGCCGGTCGCGCGTGGTTTGCCGCGTGTTGGCGAATGTCGTTCGCCAACGCGTCCATGGCCGCGACCTGGTTGCTGCCCGGATATTTCATGGTCGACAGGATGTGCATGCCCAACGGGATCGCATTGGTGATCAGCAGGAATGCCGTAATGCCAAGTGCCAGTTTCCACGCCGGTCGCAATTTCGCGCCGTGTCCGGCAAGGAAGTGCAGCAACGGCGGTAATGTGAGCACATACACCGGCAGCCAGTAGTTGGGCGCGTACAGATTAAGCACAAGGAATGCGAACGCATACGCCGTGCCGGAGAGCAGCATCGGGTCGTAGAAATCGTGCGCCTGAGCAGATCGCGACAGTACCGCGCGCAACCGTACCGCTGCCAGCGGCAGCGCGAGGAATACGATCACCGGGCAGTCGAGAGCGAAATTCAGCAGGTTTCGGAACATGGATACCTTGAACGCGCTCGCGGACTCACCATAGAGATGCGGGCCGCGCGGCAGATACGCGAATACGAGATAGGCGGCGACGAACACCGCTGCGCTCACGAGCAGCCCGATATCCAGCGCGCGTTGCGATGGCGCCGGCTTGCCGCGAACGATCCACAGCCGTGCCAGCACAAACACGACCACGGCGCCGAACACCGGCTCTTTGTAATAGATCGCGGCATTGGCCGCCGCGAGCGCCAGCACCAGTGTCAGGAGTCGCGGGTGTTGCGTGTGCGATCGATACAGCAGCAGCAAGCAAGCCAGATAGAACGCAACGCTGCGCTCACAGGTAGCGACCGCGCCCCACGAATTGGTAAACGCCGGCAACAGATACAGCGCGCATAACGTCACTGCCACGAGCCAGCGATTCGCCGCGGTCGCGCGCAGCAAACGCCACATCAGCCATGCGAATACAACGGATTGAATACTGACGAACAGATAAATCCAGACGATGTCGCGTGAGAATAGTTGAATCAGCGCGAATTCCTTGACGAACATCGGGTAGAAGCGGCCCATGCCCGGAAACACGCCGCTTGGAAAGAAGTCCTCACTGGCGAAGATGACTTCACGCAGGGCCTCGTAGTTCGAGAAGCCGTAATTCGGATTCCACATCAGGACCGCCGCGTAGGCGAGCACGAATGCACTCACGGCGATACCGACTCCCGTCGCACGGCTGACCCAGATGCGTGGGGCGCTCAATCGGCGTGCATTCATGGCTTACGCCACATCGATAACGTCGCGAACGAAAATTTGCGTCCGATCCAGTTGCGGAAACACCAGCTATCGAATCGATGCAGCAGGCGCACGGCGCCGGTACCGCCGACGTTGAGTGCCGGAAATGCGTCAGGATTGTAATAGAGGATGTAGGACAGCAATCCCGGATAGATCTGGTCTTCCAGCACGAAACCGTTGCCCCGGAACAGGTTGTTCAATTCATCCAGGTCGAACGCCTGTTCGGTGTCGGCGTCGAACAGTGTGTTGCGGCGGTAGATTCGTTTGCGCACGGCGCGAAACAACGCATTGTTCTGCGTCGGTTCAAAATTGATAAAACGTCCGCCCGGCACCAGTGCCCGGCCGAGGCGGCCGATGACGTCTTGCGCGTGGCGGTAGACATGATGCAAGCCGCCAATCAGGATGATCAGGTCGTAGCGTTTGTCGCCGGGCTCGTAGGTGGTGACGTCCTGCACGAACACGTTGGCGTTGGGGTCGGTCTTGCGCGCATGCTCGACCAGCGTGGCGCTGAAATCGAAGCCGGTATAGTCGATGCGAGCGCCGCTGTAGTGCGCCAGGATGTGTTTGCCCTCGGCGTAACCGCACATCGGCTCCAGCACCCGCAGCGGATTGGCGAAGGTTTTGTCGCGCAGAAAACCGCGCCAGATCAGTTCCTTCTCCAGCAGATGATTCGGATGGCCGCGGCTTTGCAGGTATTTCCCGGCGATGCTCTCGAAATGGCGGCGCTGTTGTTCGATGTCATCCATGCGGGCGGCTTTTTAAGTCGACCAGGTCGCGGCAAGCGCGGCCATGGCGATCAGAATATCTCGTGGTCCTTGAGAAACCGCGGGCGCGCCTTGGTCTCCTGATAAATCCGGCCGACATACTCACCCAGCAGCCCGATGCTCAGCAATTGCACGCCGCCGATGAAATAGATCGGCAGCACCGTCGAGGCCCAACCCGGCACTGCGTCGACGCTGGTCAGCGCAATATAGAGCACGTACGCGCTCATCGCGATGCTGGCGACAAAGATCACGAACCCCAGCGCCGCGATCAGCCGCAACGGTACGATACTGAAAGACGTGATGCCGCCGATGGCGAGCGAGAGCATCTTGCGCAGCGAGTACTTCGACTCGCCGGCGAAGCGCGGTTTAACGTTAAAGTGCACCACGCTCGTGCGAAATCCCATGGTCGCGAACACGCCGCGCAGGAACAGGTTGACCTCGCGGTACTCGGCCAGCGCGTCCAACGCGCGTGCGCTCACCAGACGATAGTCGGCATGATTTTTCAGTACGTTCACGCCCATCAGGCGCATCAGGCCGTAGAAGCACAGCGCCGAGAATTTTTTCAGCACGCCATCGGTGCTGCGGTCGTTGCGTACACCGAAGACGATATCGGCGCCGGCGCGGAACTGCTCGACAAACGCCGGAATCGCGTGCTCGTCGTGCTGCAGGTCGGCATCCAGCGAGATCGCGCAATCCGCGCGACCGCGCGCACCCAACAGTCCTGCCAGCAGCGCGTTCTGGTGGCCGCAGTTGTGCGCCAGCTTGAGGCCTTTGATCGCGGGAGTTTTCTGGTGCAGGGCCTGGATGATGGACCAGGTCTGGTCCTGACTGCCGTCGTCGACGAAGTAAACGAAACTTTCGGTGTCGATCTGTCCCTGGGCGACCAAGGTTTTCAACACGCCCAGCAGCGACTGCGCCGTTGCCGGCAGCACGACCTCTTCGTTGTAACAGGGAAGCACTAACGCAAGTTTGGGTGCCGTCCGCATCCGTTCCGATCCCGCGCGCGCCGGTGGTGAAAGTGCCCGGATTCTAACATCACCGGCCGCGCGATGTTTAGCGCGTGCGTGCCGGCGAAGTAGGCGTCTTCAAGAATGGTTCGAGCGCCTCCAGGCTCGTGACCGGTGCCTTGCACGTGTGGCCGCTGCAGACATACGCGGTCACCCGCGCCAGGTTCTTGCGTTGCGCGAGTGCACCCGGCAGCGCCGTCGCCTCATCCGGAATCGCAAATACCAGCCGCGACGGTGCGTAGTCGTGTACCAGCCGCGCTTGCCACGCCGGTAGTTCCGCGGCATGTCCGCGCAGTACGATGGTCTGCAACGGATGCAGTTGTTCGTCGAGCGCCATCAACAACGAACTGCAAGCCGAGGCGCGGCGTCCAACCTCCGATTGAAATGCATCGATCGTGCGTTCGGCGGCGTGCAGCGCATTGAGATCGCCGAGCAGGCTGCCGAGTCGCAGCAACACGCGCGCCGCAATACCGTTACCCGACGGCAGCGCATCGTCGGTCGTCGGTTTGGGGCGATACAGCAGTCGTTCGTGGTCGTCGGCGGTAAAGTAAAACCCGCCGCGGCTTTCGTCTTCGAAGTGTTCGATCAATGCCTGTGCCAGCGCGCGCGCGAATTCGAGATCGGTCGTGCGCCAGCGTGCCTGCAGTAATTCCAGTGTCCCGTCCAGCAGGAACACATAGTCGTCGAGATAGGCGGCCAGGCGCGCGCGTCCGTCCTTGGTGGTCGCGAGCAGCCGGCCATCGCGCCACAGCTGCGCGCGCGCAAAATCGACAGCGCGTTCGCCGCTGGCGATAAAGTCCGCGCGCCCGAGCACGCGTCCGGCGTGTGCCATGGCCTTGATCATCAGACCATTCCAGGATGCCAGGATTTTCTCGTCGCGCCCCGGTCGTACGCGTTGTTCGCGCGCAGCGAAGAGCTTGGCGCGCGCGGACTCAAGGCGTCGCTGCACCTCCTCTTCGGCGCAACCGAGACGCGCCATCACCACCGCGAGTTCGGTGCGCACGTTCAGATGCCACTCACCTTCAAAATTCGGATGGCCGGTGAGGTCGTAACGCGCCTCGACCGCCTGCCATTCCTCAGCGTTCAACAGTTGCTGCAACGCCGATGTCGACCAGACATAGAACTTGCCTTCATGACCTTCCGAGTCGGCATCGAGCGTGGAGTAATAACCGCCCTCGGACGATTGCATTTCGCGCATCACCCACTCGGCGGTTTCGAGCGCGACGCAACGGAACAGTTCGTCGCCGGTGATCTGCCAGGCATCGACGTACAGCGGCAGCAGCTGCGCGTTGTCGTACAGCATCTTCTCGAAATGCGGAATCTCCCAGCGCTCGTCGACCGAGTAACGGCAGAAACCGCCGCCGACCTGATCGTACAGACCGCCATGCGCCATGCCCGTGAGCGTGACCAGTGCCATCTGCAACGCCTCATCGGCCTTCGGCCCGCCGCGCGCGTAATGGCGCAGCAGCAATTCGATCGAGGTCGGATGCGGAAATTTCGGCGCGCCGCCGAAGCCGCCGTGCGCGGAATCGAATTGCTCGCGCAGCTCCTCGAACCCAAGGTCGAGCACGGCGGCAGAGACATGCTCGCCAGGTTGCGGGCCGGCGGGCGCGAGGCGCGCGAATATTTCGCGCAGCTGCACATTCTGTTCGCGGATCGCATCGCGGCGGGTGCGATACACCTTCTCCACTTCGCGCAGGATCTCGGGGAAGCCGGACATGCCGTAGCGCGGCGTCTTCGGAAAATAAGTACCACCAAAGAACGGCATATGATCGTCGGGCGTGAGAAACATGTTCAGCGGCCAGCCGCCGGAGCGGTTGGTGAGGATCTGGTGCCCGGTCTGGTAGATCTTGTCGAGATCCGGTCGTTCCTCGCGATCGATCTTGATGCAGACGAACAGCTCGTTCATTACGCGCGCGACGTCTTCGTCCTCGAACGATTCGTGCTCCATCACATGACACCAGTGGCACGCGGAGTAACCGATCGAGACCAGGATCGGCTTGTCCTCGCGCCGCGCCCGCTCGAGCGCCTCGTCGTTCCACGGGTACCAGTCCACCGGGTTATGCGCGTGCTGGCGCAAATATGGGCTGGTTTCGTCGACTAATCGGTTGGTGTGCGGGTGCTGCGGCATGCGTACGTATTTCCCAGTGTCTGGCTCAACTATACCGCAGGCCGATACCGTCGCTGAACAGCGTCTGCCGTCACTTGGACAACCGCGGCAATGGCATTACCATGGCGCGCCCGCGGGCGGCTTGCGCCCCGGTTACGACCACACCGACACGTCCTTACCTGATAGTAAATGAACAAACCCTCTCGAAGCGTTGCTGGCAAAACTAACTGGCTGCGCGACCTGCTGTTGCTGCTGTTGCTGGTCAGCGTGCTGTTCGGCTACGGGCTCGGCAGCCGTGCGCTGTGGAATCCGGACGAGGGCCGCTACGCCGAGATCCCGCGCGAGATGGCACAGACCGGTGACTACGTCACACCGCGCCTAAACGGGGTCAAGTATTTCGAGAAGCCGGTGCTGTTCTACTGGTTGCAGGCGGGCGCAATCCGCTTGTTCGGCGTGCATGAATGGTCACTGCGTCTGTGGACCGAATTGTTTGCCGCGTTCGGTTGTCTCGCGGTGTATGTCGCCGGGTGTCGGCTCTATAACCGCCGCGCCGGATGGCTCGCCGCCGGCGTGCTCGCGACCAGTCCGCTCTACGGTCTGCTGAGTGGCGTAATCACACTCGATATGACGGTGAGCGTGCTTATCAGCATGGCGCTGCTCGCCTTTCTTATCGGTGTGCGCGAACCGCCGGGGACGACGCGGCGCACGTGGCTGTGGGCGTTCTATGCGTTGGCCGCGTGCGCGACGCTGACCAAGGGCCTGATCGGCATCGTGATCCCGGGCATGGTGATCGGCGCGTGGATTGTGTTGCTCGGCGAATGGCGGCTGTTACGGTCGTTGTATCTGCCGTCCGGGCTGCTGCTGTTTTTCGCGATCGCCGCGCCGTGGCATGTGCTCGCGGCGCGCGCCAACCCGGAGTTTCTGCATTTCTATTTCGTGCATGAACACTTCGAGCGCTATTTGACGACCGCGCATCAACGTTACCAGCCGCTGTGGTTCTTCGTGCCGGTGTTGCTCGCGGGTATGTTTCCCTGGAGCGTGTTTCTGTGGCATGGATTGAAAGACGCGCTGCGCAACGCGTGGCGTCAGCGTCGTGTGCAACGCGAGGTCTGGTTTCTGGTGTTGTGGGCGGCGCTGGTGCTGGCGTTTTTCTCGATCTCGAAATCGAAATTGATGCCCTACATTCTGCCGGTGTTGCCACCGCTGGCGTTGCTGCTCGGCCGCTATCTGGCGCAAGTCTGGGAGCGGCCGGTGGCGTTCGTTCGACATCGACTGTTCTGGTTGTTGCTCGCGGTCGCCGGCGCGCTCGGGCTGGCGTTGGTACTGATCCCGATTTATCTCGCCGGCCATCCCAAAGCCACGGTAGCGACCGAATTGCTCGGGCCGCATCTCTATCTGATGGCCGCGAGCCTGATGCTCGCGGGCGTGGTGCCGTTTGTCTTCAGTCGACTCGGTGACGCGCGCCGCACGATCACCTCGTTGCTGGCGATGTCGGCGCTGCTGCTGGTCGTCTTCGAGGTCAGCCTGCCGCGGCTCGATCTCAATCGTTCGGTCAAGTCGCTGGCGCTGGAACTGAAGCCGCGTCTACGGCTGGGTGACGAGGTCATCGCCTATCACGAGTACTACCAGGACCTGCCGGTGTATCTCGAACGGCGCATCACCGTGGCCGGCTGGAAGGGCGAGCTCGAATTCGGCACCCAGGTCGAAGACACCAGCGCCTGGATGATCGATGATCTCGCCTTCGCGCAACGCCTGCGCGGTGGTACTGTTTACATTGTGACCGACCAAAGCAATTACGAAACCCTGCGCCAGGATTCCGCGCTGCCGCTGTTCCTGCTGGCACGGTCCGGACGCAATGTGTTGTTGAGCAATCGGGAGCCTACGAGGCAGGAGTCCGTAAGGTGAACTACTTCGGGATTATCCTGCTGGGTGTGCTGCTCAATGCCGGCGCGCAGCTGCTATTGAAGGAAGGTATGCGCCGCGTCGGCCACTTCGAATTCGTGTGGGCGAACGTCATCCCGATCGGGATGCAGGTCGCGGTCAATCCGTTCGTGCTGCTTGGCCTGTTGGCATATGTGGTCAGCGTCGGCGTGTGGTTGCTGGTGCTGTCGCGCGTCGAGGTGAGTTTTGCCTATCCGATGCTGAGCATCGGCTATATCGTCAATGCCGTCGCCGGCTACTACCTGTTTCAGGAAAACCTGTCGCTGACGCGGGTGACCGGCATTCTGATTATCATTGCCGGTGTCTATCTGATTACACGGAGCTGATGTGAGCAACGACGAATTCCTGCCGTTTTCGCGGCCGAGCATCAGCCGTGAGGCCATCGACGAAGTGGTCGCCTGCCTCGAGTCCGGCTGGATTACCACCGGCCCGCGCGTGAAGAAATTCGAGGACGCGCTCAAGGCCTACCTCGGCGCGCCGCAGGTGCTGGCGCTGTCGTCGGCGACCGCGGGCCTGCATCTGGCGCTGCTCGCGCTCAACCTCGAACCGGGAGACGAGGTTATCACCACACCGATGACCTTCGCCGCGACGCTCAATACCATCGTGCTCGCGGGTGGCGTGCCGGTGCTGGTCGATGTCGAACCGCAGACCTATAACATGGATATCGCGGCGCTGGCGGCCGCGATCACGACGCGCACGCGCGCGATCGTGCCGGTACACTTCGCCGGCCTGCCGGTGGATCTCGACCCGCTGTACGCGCTCGCCGAAAAACACGGGCTGCGCGTAATCGAGGATGCGGCGCATTCCATCGGTACCGAATACAAAGGCCGGCGCATCGGCGCCTTCGGCGATACCCAGGTATTCAGCTTTCATCCGAACAAGAACATGACCACCGGCGAGGGCGGCTGCATCAGTACGCGCGACGACAAGCTCGCCGAACGCATGGCGCTGCTGCGCTTTCACGGCATGGACCGCGAGGCCTGGAACCGTTTCGGCAAGAGCGGCAGCCAGCATTACGAGATCATCCTGCCGGGCTTCAAATACAACATGATGGACCTCCAGGCCGCGCTCGGGTTGCATCAGCTGCCGGCACTGGATGGTTTCATTAGTCGTCGCAACGAACTCGCCCAACGCTATCAGCAGTTGCTGGCCGACTGGCCGCAATGGACGTTGCCGCAGCCGCCGGTGTTCGCGCACCGGCATGCGTGGCATTTGTATACGCCGCTGATCAACCCTGAGTCCGCGCACATGGATCGCGATGCGTTCATGGCCGGGATGAAAGCACGTAACATCGGTACCGGTTTGCACTACCGCGCGGTGCATCTCTATCCTTATTACCGTGAGCACTTCGGTTTCAAGCCAGGCGACTTCCCGAATGCCGAGATCATCTCGGATCGCATCGTCAGTCTGCCGCTGTTCCCATTGATGACCGATGCCGACCACGAGCGCGTGCTGGCGGCGATGAAAGACCTGTTCCAGAAAGGCCAGTAAGGAAAACCCGCGATGAAACCCTACGTCAGCGTCGTCGTGCCGGTGTACAACGAAGAGGCCAACCTCGAAGCGCTGTTCACGCGTCTCGGCGCGGTGCTCGATCGCCTCGGCAAACCCTACGAGATCCTGTTTACCAACGACGGCAGCCGCGACAAGTCCGGCGCGCTGCTGCGCCAGTTCCACGAGCGGCGCCCGAAGCAGGTACGCGTAATCGATTTCAACGGCAACTTCGGCCAGCACATGGCGATCATGGCCGCCTTCGAGCGCGTGCGCGGCGAGGTGGTGGTGACGCTCGATGCCGACCTGCAGAATCCGCCGGAAGAAATTCCCAAACTGCTGGCGGCGATCGAGGCCGGTCACGACGTCGTCGGCGGTTATCGCCGGCAACGCCAGGACAATTTCTTCCGCCGCTACGCCTCGAAACTGCTGAACCTGATCCGCGAGCGCACTACCGGCATCAAGATGCGCGATCAGGGCTGCATGCTGCGCGCGTACCGGCGTCTGGTGGTCGATAACATTACCGCCAGCGGCGAGACCTCGACCTTTATCCCGGCGCTGGCGATGAGCTACGCCGCCAATCCTGCCGACGTCGAAGTCGAACACGCCGCGCGCGGCGCCGGTACGTCCAAGTACCGGCTGTACGATCTGGTGCGCCTGAACTTCGATCTGATGACCGGCTTTTCGATCCTGCCGCTGCAGCTGTTCACGCTGTTCGGCATGTTGACCGCGGTCGGCAGCCTGGCGTTTGTGGTGTACCTGTTCGTGCGCCGGCTGATCGTCGGACCGGAAGCCGAAGGCGTGTTCACGTTGTTCGCGATCCTCTACTTCCTGGTCGGCGTTGGCATCCTTGGGCTCGGCGTCATCGGTGAATATATCGGCCGCATCTATCAGGAAGTGCGCCGGCGCCCGCGCTTCGTCGTGCGCCATGTCTACGAGCAGCTGGATGACTGACGTCAGCTCCAGTCGTCCGCGGGTTCTGGTATTTGCGTATCACGACGTCGGCTCCGAATGCCTCGATGCACTGATCCAGCGCGGCGAACATATCGTTGCCGTGTTCACGCACCAGGACAATCCGCGCGAGCACATCTGGTTCAAATCGGTGGCCGAGCTCGCGCAGCGCCATGGCATTGCGGTGTTTAAGCCGGAATCGGTGAATGTGCCCGAGTGGGTCACCCGGATTCGCGAATTACAGCCGGATATCATTCTGTCGTTTTACTATCGCGACATGATCAGCCAGGCGATTCTCGATCTGCCGCGCCTGGGTGCATTCAATATGCACGGATCGCTGTTGCCGCGATACCGCGGGCGGGTACCGATCAACTGGGCGATCCTGCGCGGCGAGCGCGAGACCGGCGCGAGCCTGCACTATATGGTCAAGCGCGCCGACGCCGGTGACATCGTCGATCAGGAGCCGGTCGCGATCGGGGCCGAGGAAACCGCGAAGGACGTATTCATCAAGGTTACCGCCGCTGCCCGACGCGTGCTCGAGCGCTCGATCGATGCTATTAAGAGCGGCAATTCGCCGCGGCGGATACAGGACGAATCGCAGGCGAGTTACTTTGGCGGGCGCAAACCCGAAGACGGGCGTATAGACTGGCACCAGGGCGCGGTCGAGATTTTTAACCTGATTCGCGCGGTCACGCATCCGTATCCGGGCGCCTTTACCGAGATCAACGGCCGTCCGCTATATATATGGTGGGCGCGCCCGCGGCCGGATGTCGATGCCGGGACGCACGCACCGGGTGAAATTATTTCCGCCGCGCCGCTGTGCGTGGCCACCGGCAACGGCAACCTCGAACTCGTGCACGTGCAATGGCAGGACGGGGCGGAAACAGAGACAGCGGCCGGGACGCACGGCCTGCAGGCAGGTGATCGATTCAACGTGGCGCGGCGTTCCGCTGCCGTAAGCAAGTAATTCCAGGGGGAAGGGCATGAGCATTAAAGTTTTGATTCTGGGCGTGAACGGCTTTATCGGTAACAGCCTCACGCAACGTATCCTGCAGACGACCGACTGGTCGGTCTACGGCATGGACATGGCGAACGACAAGCTCGGCGAGTCGCTCGGGCACGAACGCTTTCACTACGTCGAAGGCGACATCACCATCAACCGCGAGTGGATCGAGTACCACGTGAAGAAGTGCGACGTGGTGCTGCCACTGGTCGCGATCGCGACACCGGTGACCTATGTGCAGGACCCGCTGCGCGTATTTGAACTCGACTTCGAGGCCAACCTCGACATCGTGCGCCAGTGCGTGCGCTACAAGAAGCGCGTGATCTTCCCGTCGACCTCCGAGGTCTACGGCATGAGCACCGACAAGGAATTCGACGAGGAGACCAGCAACCTGGTACTCGGCCCGATCAACAAGATGCGCTGGATCTATTCGTGCTCGAAGCAGTTGCTCGACCGCGTGATTGCCGCCTACGGCCAGCAACAGGGCCTGCAGTACTCGCTGTTCCGCCCGTTCAACTGGATTGGCCCCAAGCTCGACAACATCCTCGAACCCAAGGAAGGCAGCTCGCGCGTGCTGACGCAGTTCATCGGCAACATCCTGCGCGGCCAGGACATTCGTCTGGTCGATGGCGGCGAGCAGCGGCGCAGCTTCACCTATATCGACGATGGCGTGGATGCACTGACGCGGATCATCGCCAACAAGGATGGTGCCGCGGACGGTCGTATCTTCAACATCGGCAACCCGGCGAACGACTTGTCGGTACGCGAACTGGCCGAGATGCTGGTGGCGATGATCAAGACCTACCCCAAGTACGCGCCGCTCGCGGAAAAAACCAAACTGATTACCGTGAGCTCCGGCGATTATTATGGCAAGGGCTACCAGGACGTGCTGACGCGCGTGCCGTCGGTCAGGAACGCCGAGCAGTATCTCGGCTGGAAGCCGACCACGGACATGAAGACCGCGCTGCGCAAGACCCTCGACTACCACCTCGGCCGGCCATCGCAGGAGCTGGTCGACTAAAAAATGCGATTCACCGCAAAGGCGCAAAGAGCGCAAAGGTTTCAAAAGATCTTTAGCTGCTTTTCTTTGCGTCCTTTGCGCCTTTGCGGTGAAAAATAACCATGTCTGAAGTTTTGCTCGCCATCAAAATCGACGTCGACACCGACCGCGGTACACGCCTCGGGGTGCCGGCGCTGTTGCAGCTGTTCGACGAGCTCGATATTCGCGCGACGTTTCTGTTTTCGCTCGGCCCCGACAATACCGGGCGTGCGATCAAGCGTATCTTCCGCCCCGGGTTCTTCAGCAAGGTTGCGCGCACCAGCGTCGTCAGTGTCTACGGCGTGCGCACGTTGTTGAACGGTGTGCTGTTGCCCGGCCCGCATATCGGCCGGCGCAATGCCGCGATCATGCGCGTCGCGCGCGAGCGCGGCCACGAGGTCGGGATTCATTGTTACGACCACATCCGCTGGCAGGACGGACTGGCGACGATGACGCGTGCCGAGGTGTTCGCCGAGTTCGGCAAGGCGCGCGCCGAGTTCGAGCGCATCTTCGGCCAGCCGGCGCGCACCGCCGGCGCCGCGGGCTGGCAGGCGAATGCGCACAGCCTGGCGGCGTACGATGCCGCCGGCCTGACCTACGCGAGTGATGCGCGTGGCGACTATCCGTTTTATCCGCGCATCGACGGCGTGGTCTATAGCACGCCGCAGATTCCAACCACGTTGCCGACCCTCGATGAGCTGCTCGGTCGCCCGGAATATCCGGACGCACAGCTGGCGGCGCATTACCGCGGCCTGTTGCGCGCCGATCGCCAGAACATCTGGACCATCCATGCCGAGCTCGAAGGCATGGCCTGGCACGACTGGTTCCGCGACTGTGTGCAGCAACTCCGTGCGGCCGGTGTGAAGTTCGTTCGCACCGAGGAACTCGCGGCGACGCTCGCAAAGGATCTTCCGGTTTGCGATCTGGTGCCGGGCGAAGTCGACGGCCGCAGCGGCATGTTAGCGGTTCAGCGCTCGGCACCCGCCGCGTAGCGTGGCATCGTTGCACCGTCTTCGCTGCCGATTCGTCCGGTCGTCGGCTGGTGTGTTCCCGGTAACACGCATTTCCTCGACGGAATCCGGCGCGGCAGTAACATTACAGAGTCTCTAACAAATAATGATACCGAATTGATATAGACAACCCCGCTCCCGGAGGGAGAGGGAGTTAACGTGCCAGCGTTCATTTTGTCTGGCGCATTAAGCAAAAATCACTCAACCGTTTCCACCGTCCATGTCGACCCACCGCAAGCACGAGGATCGGGGTTCCACGCAAGATAAACGCGTGCGCGAGTTCGAACGTCGCGTGGTCGAGAAGATTCACGTCAAGGACACCCATACCGCGCGCGCCGCGGTAAAACGCGAATGGATCGTCGGTCTCAAGGCCGTCGCGGTCTGGGGCGGTGTGTGGTTGCTGTTCGCACTCGCAACCTTGTTCGCGCGCGACGCCTGGCCGCCGGATGAGACGCGTGTGCTCGGTATCGCGTGGGAGATGTGGCACCAGCATGCGTGGTCAGTGCCGCAGTTGAACGGCGAGCCGGCGCTGCATCCACCATTATTTTTCTGGCTGGTGCATCTGGCCTGGCTCGGCGCCGGCGTGACCGACTGGGCCGCGCGTGCGGTGGGCGCGCTCGGCGCACTGGCAAGCCTGTTCATCGTCCAACGCCTGGCGCGTCTGTTGTGGCCACAAGAGCGGGACGTGATTCGTTATGTGCCGCTGCTGCTGCTCGGCACGTTCGCGTTTGCGTTGATCGCGACCGCCGCACTGCCGGATACCTGGACGCTCACGTTCATGCTGCTGGCGTTGTGGGCGCTGCTGATTCAGTGGCGCCACGCCGATATGCGCGCGTGGCTGCTGCTCGGGTTCGCACTCGGTGCCGGCGCATTGACCGCCGGTTTTATTGTGCTGGTATATGTGCTGCCGGTCGCGCTGACGGCACCGCTATGGGCGCGCGCGCCGCGGCCGCGATGGAGTTACTGGTATCTGGACCTGGTCAAGGCGGTGGTGCTCGCGGGTGTTGTCGTCGCGTTGTGGCTCGCGGCACTCGGCACGACGGTGGGCGCACCGACAATCGTGCGCTGGCTGGCGCACGCGTGGGAAGGAACGCCACTCGCCGTATTCGCGCGCCAGCAGCCGTGGTGGTGGTATGCCTTGCTGGTGCCGATCGTGTTCCTGCCATGGTCGGTGTTTCCGCTGGTGTGGATGCGGTTGTGGCATATCCGGCGTGAACCGCTCGAGGACGGTTTTGTATTCTGTCTCGCGTGGCTGGTGTTGCCGGTGTTGCTGTTATCGACATTGTCGGTAAAGCAGCCGCAATTTCTGGTTCCGCTGTTACCCGCCGGGGTGTTGCTCACCGCGCGCTTGCTGCTGGGCCGCGCGCTGCACGACGTTTATCGCGACCAGCCGCTCGGCGGCATGGCCGTGCCGCTGCTGGCGCTCGGGGGCGTGCTGATGGCCTTGCCTAAATTGGCACGCGTGGAGTTTTTGCCGACACTGCTGTGGGATCAGTCGCCGTGGCTCGGGGTGGCGATCATGGGCGTCGGGATTGCGTCGGCATGGCTGCCGGTGCGGGACGTACGCAGGCGCGTAATCGATACCGCGCTCGTGAGTGCGCTGCTGGTGGTGTTCGTGTTGCTCGGTGTCGCGTCGCAATTCAACAAACTCTATCCGCTGGCGCCGGTCGCAGAAGTGCTGGCGCAGGCGCAGCAGCGCGGTCAGCCGGTGGCGCAGGTCGGCGCGTACGACGGTGAATTTCATTTCGCCGGACGTCTGCGCACGTCGCTCGCCGTCGTTGAACCACTACGCGCCGAGCCGTGGGCGCTGGAACATCCCGACGGTGTGCTGGTGACGTACACCAATGGCTGGCAGCCGCGTCATGCCGGACGCGTGTCACCGCTACTGGAAGCAGCGTTTCTTGATGGCCGGGTGCGTGTGTTCAGCGCGCAACAAGTGCTTTCGGCGCAAGCCGCCTCTGGTTCATAATGACGCGCCATGATCGCCCCCGATATTGATCCGGTTGCCCTTCATCTGGGTCCGATTGCCATTCACTGGTACGGGCTCATGTACATCGTCGGCTTTCTCGGCGGCTGGTGGGTCGGTGTGCTGCGCGCACGTCGTCCGGGCTCGGGCTGGCGCGAGGAAGAAATCGCCGATCTGGTGTTTTACGTCGCGCTCGGCGCGATTCTCGGCGGGCGCATCGGTTATGTGCTGTTTTATAACTTTGGTTACTACCTGCAGCATCCGCTCGAAGTGTTCTACATCTGGACCGGCGGCATGTCGTTCCACGGCGGCATGCTCGGTGTCGCGGTCGGGCTGTGGTACTACGGCCGCAAAACCCGGCGCTCGTTTTTCACGATGACGGATTTTCTGGTACCGCTGGCGCCGATCGGCCTCGGGCCCGGGCGCATCGGCAATTTCATCAACCAGGAATTGTGGGGCAAGGTCACCGATGTGCCGTGGGGCATGGTCTTCAAGACCGGCGGCCCGTTGCCGCGCCATCCGTCGCAGTTGTATGAGTGTGCGCTCGAAGGCGTGGCGTTGTTTCTCATTCTTTGGGTTTACACGCTGCGACCGCGCCCGACTGCCGCGGTGTCAGGTCTGTTCCTGATCTGTTATGGCGTGTTTCGCTTTGTGGTCGAATTCGTGCGCGAACCGGATACGCAGCTCGGCTACCTTGCATTCGGCTGGTTGACGATGGGGCAGCTGTTGTCGTTGCCGATGATCCTGTTCGGTGCCGGGTTGATGTGGTGGGCATATGCCCGCCGTCGCGACCGCCGCGTCGCGGTATGACCGATACAATTTCGCGGCTTTGCCTGCAAGGAGGACCGATGCGCCCGATCTCACTGCTGTTGTTCGTCGTTGCGCTGGCCGGTTGTGCCAGTATCGGCTCGTCGTATCGGCTCGACAAGTTCGAAGCCACCTCGCGCGCCTACGAGCGCGCCATACGCTGGTCGGATTTCCGCAGCGCCTTCGCGCTCGCCGGTAAAACCGATGGGCCGCTGCCCGATCTCGAGCGGTTGCAGAGCATTCGCGTGACGTCGTACGAAGTGATTGACACCCCGCAAATCACGGAGGAAGCATCGCGCGTTGCACAGGCAGTGGAAATCCACTACGTGAACCAGCGCAACATGAGTGAACGTCTGTGGGCCGATCAGCAGGTGTGGGTCTACACCGAGAAGGACGAGCGCTGGCGCTTGCAGTCCGCGTTTCCCGTTTTCCAGTAAGCGCTCACGTCGAACCCGGGTGGGTTCAGCCCTTCACGGCGCTTCGCTTCAGAATTTTTTTGATCAGATCGGTAGCTATCGTCTCGCCCTGACCGATGCCTTCACATCGTTTAGCCTCCTGGCGCCACGCGCTGCGACTCGACAGCAACTCGGGCCAGAACGGATAGGTGCGGCATTGGGTCGGTCGAACCTCGTAGATGCGGCAGCGATTACCGCCATCGAGAAAATTACAGCGCCCGCCGCGCATCGTCAGCCCCTCGGCACCCGGTTCGCGCACGACATAGCGTCGGCGTAACCACGCCATCGAAATGCCGAGGTATTGCGCAATGCGCTGTTGTTCCGCGCGCGTGGTCTCGATCCAGTAACGGCGCGGATCGCCGGTGCAGCACTTGCCGCAACCGGTGCAGGCGAACCGGCGCGGCGTCTCCTTTGTTTTTTCCATCGGCTATTTCACCCACACGGTTTTGACATTGACGAATTCACGGATCCCGTGCGCCGCGAGCTCGCGCCCGTAGCCGGAGGCCTTGATGCCGCCGAACGGCAGACGCGGATCGCTTTTTACCATCGCGTTGACGAACGTGCTGCCGGCCTCGAGGCGGTGCGCGAAATGTTGGCCGCGCTCGGGATCGCGGGTCCAGACGCTGGCGCCGAGTCCATAACGATTGTCGTTCGCCAGGCGCAGGGCATCTTCTTCGTCCTTGGCGCGAATCACCGCCGCCACCGGGCCGAAGAGTTCTTCCTGATACGCGCGCGTGGCGGGCTTGACGTGATCCAGGATCGCGGGTTGAAAGAAAAATCCCGGGCCGGCGATCGGGCCGCCTTCGAGCGCGAGCTTGGCGCCGGCGCGTACCGAGTCGGTGACTTGTTTGTGCAGTTGTTCGCGCAGATCGGCGCGCGCCATCGGTGCGAGCGTGGTGCCGGTGCGTGCTGGATCGCCGGGGATCAGTGCCTGGAGTTTTTGCCGGAAGCGCGCAATGAATTCGTCGGCGATCGATTCCGCCAGAATGAAACGCTTGGCGGCGATGCAACTCTGGCCGCAGTTCTGCATGCGCGCGATCGCGCCCTGGGTCGCGGCCAGTTCCAGATCGGCATCCTTGAGCACGACAAACGCATCCGAGCCGCCCAGTTCCAGCACCGTCTTCTTGAGGTGGGCACCGGCGGCGGCCGCGACCTTGCGGCCCGCGGTTTCGCTGCCGGTCAAGGTCACCGCATGAATACGCGGGTCGGCGAGCAGGCGTTCCGCCTGACCCGCGGTGATCAAGGCCGAGCGGAACACGCCAGCCGGAAAGCCGGCGTCGCGAAAAAGTTCTTCAATCGCGACGGCGCATTGCGGCACATTCGCCGCGTGCTTGAGCAGCACGGTATTGCCGGCCATCAGCGCCGGTGCCGCGGCGCGGAATACCTGCCAGTAAGGGAAGTTCCACGGCATGATCGCGAGTACCGTCCCGAGCGGCTGGTAGGCGACATAGCTCGCCTGCGCCTCGGTCGCCACCGCATCGTCGCTCAGCAACGCCTCCGCATGCCCGGCAAAATAGTCGCAACCGATCGCGCATTTTTCGATTTCGGCGTGAGCCTCGGCGGCGAGCTTGCCCATCTCGAGCGTAATCAGACTGGCATGGTGGCTGGCATCGGCGCGCAGCCTTGCGGCCACGTTGCGCAGCAATTTGGCACTGTCGACAAAAGAGGTTGCCTGCCACGGACCAACGGCAGCGGCGGTCTCGTCGAGTGCCGCGTTTAATTGCGCGTCGCTCCACGGTTCGATTTGTTTGATGCGCTCTCCGGTGGCGGGATTAATCGATTCCAGCATCATAGGCAGGTCGTTCCTTGGGCGGCTGGCCCCAGTATAGGGGCAGAGTTTTCGCCGACAAAGTGCGCACCGGCACATTGCGATCGCGGCTATAATTTCGCAACGCCATGTTTCCCCGTTTTAGCCACTGTTTGTTGTTGGTTGCCGTGTTGCTGCTGGTAGCGCTTCCCGCGCGCGCGTTTCTGGTCGATGCCGAGAGTCAGCGGCGCGACTACCAGGCGGCGCTGGCGGCGCTGCGCGCCGGCGAGATCACGCGCTTCAAGAAACTGCGCGAGAGTCTCGATGGCTACGTATTGCGTGGGCATCTCGATTACGAATATCTCAAAGACCGCGTGGAGCAGGCGCCCGCGGCCGAGCTGCGCGCGTTTCTAAGCGAGAGTGCGCATGTGCCGGGTTCGGACGCGGTGCGCAAGCGCTGGCTGCGGCTGTTCGTCGCGCGCGGCGACTGGGACGGATTTCTGCGCGAGTACAAAGACGTCGACGACGATCCCGAGCTGCAGTGCCTGCGTCTGAAGCAGCTGCTGCAATCGAGCGAGCAGCAGGCGGCGCTGATGCAGGAGATCGCGACACTGTGGCGTACCGGTCGGCGGTTGCCGGCGGGTTGCGATGCCGTGTTCGATGCCTGGCACAAGGCCGGGCACATGACGGCGGAACAGGTGTGGGAGCGCATCCATCTGGCGATGGAAGCGCGCCAACTCGGGCTTGCCGGCGACTTGGCGCGTTACCTGGATGCGCGCGATCGCATCTGGGTCAACCGCTGGACCGCGATGCATCGCGACCCGGTGACCGAGCTCGACCGTATCAATTTTCCGGTCGAGACGCCGGTGGCGCGCATGATCGTTCGCCACGGGATCGTGCGCCTGGGTTTCCGCGACGTCGACGAGGCCATGCGCCGCTGGGACAAGCTCAAGGACAGGTATCAGTTCTTCGGCGAAGACGACAACTACGTGCTGCGCAACCTTGGCATTCTCGCGGCACAGGAACAGCTGCCGTCGGCGGTGAAGTTGCTGGCGCGGGTTTCAGCCGAACCGGGCGACGAGACATTGCAACTCTGGCGTGTACGCGCCGCGCTGCGTGCCGGCGACTGGGAAGCGGCCAAGCAATTTATCGCAGCGCTGCCGGAAGACCGGCGCCAAAAACAGGAAGGGCGTTACTGGATGGCGCGCGCGCTCGAACAGACCGGTCAGCCGGACGATGCCCGCGCGCTGTTTCAGGTGCTGGCGCGCGAGCGCGGCTATTACGGTTTCCTCGCCGCCGATCGCATCGGCGTCGACTATGCGATGCAGCATCAGGCGATCGTTGCCAGCCCGGAAGAGGTGAGCGCGATGCTGGCGCGCCCCGGTGTGCTTGCGGCACAGGAATTCTTTGCGATGGGCATGTTGCTCGAGGCGCGGCGTCAGTGGCAGTGGGTGATTCGGCATATGAACAATCGCGAGTTCGCCGTGGCCGCGGTGATCGCGCGCGAGTGGGGCTGGTTTGACCGCGCGATCTTGACGGTGAGCAAGAGCGATCACCAGGACGATCTCGAAATTCGCTTTCCGTTGCTATATCGCGACTCGATCGAGGCCAGCGCGGTGCGCCACGGCGTCGATCCGGGCTGGGTCTACGGCGTGGTGCGCCAGGAATCGGCGTTCGTCGCGGATGCGCGCTCGCCGGTGGGCGCCCTCGGGCTGATGCAACTGATGCCGGCGACCGGCATGTTGACCGGTCAGCGACTAAACCTGCCGATCCGCGGCACGCAGGGAATACTCGATGTGGAGAACAACATCAAACTCGGCGTGGGCTATCTCAAGGATGTGCTCACGCGTTCGGGTAATCATCAGGCGCTCGCCACTGCGGCGTATAACGCCGGCCCCAACCGCGTGACCAGCTGGATGCCGCCGGCGACGCTGGATGCCGACATCTGGATCGAGACCATCCCGTTCAACGAGACCCGCGACTACGTCAAGAACGTGATGGCATTTACCGTGGTTTACGACCATCGCCTGGGACTCAAACCGACGCCGCTCAAGGAGCGCATGCCGACGGTGACGCGCAACAAACCACAATGATTTGTCACCGCTTATGATCAAAAAGAAAATCTGCATTCTCGGAGGTACCGGTTTCGTCGGTCGGCGCGTGGCGGCGTATTTCGTCGCGGCCGGCCACCAGGTACTGATTCCGACGCGCAACTACGCGCGCCACCGTGATTTGCTGGTGTTGCCGACGGCGCAGGTCGTCGAGGGCGATGTGCACGATCCGGCGTTCCTGCGGTGCACGTTCGCCGGCATGGACGCGGTGGTCAATCTGGTCGGGATCCTGAACGAGCGCGGCCACTCGGGACGCGGTTTCGCGTTCGCGCACGCACAGTTACCGGAGAAAGTGGTCGAGGCCTGTCGTCAGAACCGCGTACCACGGCTGTTGCACATGAGCGCGCTCAATGCCGCGCTCGATGCGCCGTCGCACTATCTGCGCACCAAGGCCATGGGCGAGGACACCGTCCACCGCGCCGGGAGCGCCGCCGCAAGTGAAGAACTCCACGTCACCAGTTTCCGGCCGTCGGTGATTTTTGGACCGCGCGATTCGTTCACCAATCGCTTCGCCGGCCTGCTCAAGCTCACGCCGGTGTTGCCGCTGGCGTGCCCGACGGCGCGCTTCCAGCCGGTCTATGTCGATGATGTCGCACGCGCGTTCAACGCCGCGCTCGACCAGCACAAGACCTTCGGCCAACGTTATTCGCTGTGCGGGCCAAAGGTGTATACGTTGCGCGAGATCGTCGACTACCTCGCGCATCTGCTCGGCCAACGCACGCGCGTCATCGCGTTGAACGACGGCCTGTCGCGGTTGCAGGCGACGCTGCTCGAATTTTTCCCCGGCAAGCCGTTCTCGCTCGACAACTACCGCTCGCTTAAAGTGGACAGTGTCTGTTCACAGGGCTTTGCGGAAATTTTCGGTATTACCCCGACGCCGCTCGAGACCGTGGTACCGAGGTATCTCGGCGCCGCGGCGCACCAGCGGTTTTCATTGCTGCGTTCCCACGCACGGCGCGATTGATCCCGGCATCAACGCCGCGAGTGCCGCGGCACGCACGGCACGCGGTTGCTGCGCCAGTTTACGGGCGGCCGCGTAGAATGCGCTCAGATCGCCGTGCTGTTGCGCCAGCAGAACTTCGAATGCGCTCACGTAGTCGTGGTACAGGCCAACGGAAACAAACTTGGCGTTGTTGAGATTTTCCATCCAGCGGTCGTAACCGCTATACCCGCCCCAGCGTTGTTGCACTTGCACATATTCCAGTTTCAGGTCGCTAAACAACTCCTGTTTTCGACGGCGCTTGTCATCGTCGCTGTGTGCAGAGCGATAGAGCGTCTCGAGACGCTCACGGTAACGCAGCACGAGCGCGGTGAATTCCTCCTGGCGGCGAGCGCTTTCCAGATACGCGACGTAGTCGGTCCCGATGCGCTGACTGACGAGCCAGCGGCGTACCCCTTCGCGCTCCACCGTCATCGCAAACGATTCGTTGAACGCCGTATCGTCTGGCACATAAAGTTTCTGATGCGCCAATTCGTGAAACAGCAGTCCCGCCAGTTCCGGTTCGGGTCGCCCGAACATGGTATTGAGCAGCGGGTCGTTAAACCAGCCAAGCGTGGAATAGGCGATGGCACCGCCGACATGCACGTCATAGCCCTCGCGTTGCAGCTGCTCCGCCTGCTGCTGTGCGGCCGGCAGCGAGAAGTAACCGCGGTAGGCGACACACCCCGCAAACAGGAAACACCACTCCTTCGCCTGCAGCGACAGCTCGGGTGCGGCGAAGACGTTCCACACCGCAAACGGGCGCCCCAGATCGGCGTAGCGGCGGTAGCTGTCGTTGTCGGGCAACCTGAGCGCCTGGCTCGCGAAATTGCGAATCGCCAGCACGCGTTCCAGGCGCGATCGGAGTTCGGGTGCCAGTGTCGGGTCTGCCAGCAACTCGTCGATCGGTCGCGCGCGCCCGAGCACGGCGAGGTGACCGCCCATCGCCTGGCCGTAGTAACCCAGGGTTGTGCAACCGCCGAAGGTGACGAGTGCGAACACGAGACAGACAAGACGACGCATGCTTGGCGTAAGCCGTTATGACCTACTACGATGGACGTTATGAAAGTTTATCTCGTCGGCGGCGCGGTGCGCGACAAACTCCTGGGCCTGGCGGGACAGGACCGCGATTACGTGGTGGTCGGTGCAACCCCGGAGCAAATGGTAACGCGCGGCTTTCGTCCGGTCGGCGCCGATTTCCCGGTGTTCCTGCATCCCGAGACCAAAGAGGAATATGCGCTCGCGCGCACCGAGCGCAAGAGTGGGCGCGGCTACAAGGGTTTTACGGTGTATGCCGCGCCGGACGTCACGCTCGAGGACGACCTGCGCCGGCGCGATCTCACCATCAACGCGATGGCCGAGGACGAGGCCGGCAATCTGGTCGATCCGTTTGGCGGTGCTGCCGATCTGCGCGATGGCGTTCTGCGTCATGTGTCATCGGCCTTCAGCGAAGACCCGGTGCGCATCCTACGCATCGCGCGCTTCGCCGCGCGCTTCGCGGATCGCGGATTTCGGATCGCGGACGAAACGCGCGCGCTGATGCGCGAGATCGTCGCCGCCGGCGAGGTCGACCATCTGGTCGCCGAACGTGTATGGGTCGAATTCGAGCGCGCGCTCGCGGAAAAAACGCCGACGAAATTCATCGAGGTATTGCGCGATTGCGGCGCGCTCGCGCGCCTGTTGCCGGAGATCGATCAGCTCTTCGGCGTGCCGCAGCCGGAGCAGCATCATCCCGAGATCGACACCGGTCTACATACGCTGCTGGTGCTCGATGCCGCCGCGCACCTGTCGACGGATGCCTGCGTGCGCTTCGCGGCGCTGACGCATGATCTGGGCAAAGGTACGACACCGAAGAAAGACTGGCCGCAACACATCGGCCACGAAGGCCGTGGCGTCAAGCTGGTGCGCGGGTTGTGCGAGCGCTTGCGAGCGCCGAACGAGTATCGCGATCTGGCGGTGCTGGTAGCGCAATATCACCTGCATTGTCATCGGGCGCTGGAGCTGCGCGCGGCGACGTTGCTGCAGACGCTGGAAGCGCTGGATGTATTTCGACGCCCGGAACGGCTGGAGAAATTTCTGATCGCGTGCGAGGCCGATTTCCGCGGCCGGCCCGGGTACGAGGCCAAACCCTATCCGCAGACGGATCGCTTCCGCCGCGGATTTGCCGCTGCCAGCGCGGTGGATGCCGCCGGCATCGCCGCGGCCAATGCCGGTGGCGATATTGGCGCGAAAATACGCGAGGCGCGAATTGAGGCCGTGAACGCGCTATCATAGGCGCCGCTGTCCACCCCATTGGTAACGTCGTGACTACCCGCCAACCTTCGAAGAAACAGCCCGCCGCGCGCGGCGCCAGCATTCCCCGCGTCGGTTTCGTCAGCCTTGGCTGTCCGAAAGCGCTGGTCGATTCCGAGCACATCCTCACGCAGTTGCGTGCCGAGGGTTACGACATCGCGCCGACCTACGAGGGCGCCGATCTGGTGGTGGTCAATACCTGTGGCTTTATCGATTCGGCGGTCACGGAATCACTGGATGCGATCGGCGAGGCATTGCAGGAGAACGGCAAGGTGATCGTTACCGGTTGTCTCGGCGCCAAGGGCGACGTGGTGCAGCGCACGCATCCGAAAGTGCTGGCGGTCACCGGCCCGCACGCGACCGCGGAAGTGATGGAGGCGGTGCATACGCACCTGCCGAAACCGCACGACCCGTACATCGATCTGGTGCCGCCGCAGGGCATCCGGCTCACGCCGCGGCATTATGCGTATCTGAAAATTTCCGAAGGCTGCAATCACCGCTGCACGTTCTGCATCATTCCGTCGATGCGCGGCGATCTGGTGTCGCGCCCGATCGGCGAGGTGATGCAGGAGGCACAAAACCTCGCCAACGCCGGCGTCAAGGAATTACTGGTGATCTCGCAGGACACCAGCGCCTATGGCGTCGACGTCAAATACCGCACCGGCTTCTGGTCCGGCAAGCCGGTGAAGACGCGCATGACCGAACTCACGCAGGCGCTGGGCGAACTCGGCATGTGGGTGCGGTTGCATTACGTCTACCCGTATCCGCACGTGGACGAAGTGATACCGCTGATGGCGCAAGGAAAAATCCTGCCGTATCTCGATGTGCCGTTTCAGCACGCCAGTCCGCGTATTCTGAAACTGATGAAGCGCCCGGCCGCGACCGAGAACACGCTCGCGCGTATCCGCGCGTGGCGCGAGATCTGCCCCGAGATCACGATTCGCAGTACCTTCATCGCCGGCTTCCCCGGCGAGACCGAGGACGACTTCCAGCGGTTGCTGGATTTTCTGGAACAAGCGCAGCTCGACCGCGTCGGCTGCTTTACCTATTCACCGGTCGAGGGCGCGATCGCCAATGCGCTACCCGATGCGGTGCCGGAGGCGCTGAAGCAGGAGCGCCACGAACGCTTCATGGAAACGCAGGAGCGTATCTCGGCACAGAAGCTCGCGAAAAAGGTCGGTCGTACGATTACGGTGTTGATCGATGAAATTCACGTAGATGGCACCGCGGTCGCGCGTTCCGCCGCCGATGCGCCGGAGATCGATGGCGTGGTCTATATCGAGCGCGCCGCGGCAATGAAAGTAGGCGATTTCTGCGAGGTGGAGGTCACGCACGCCGATGCCCATGACCTGTGGGCAACACCGGCCGCGCGTTAGGGCTCGATCTCGTCGAAGTTTTTCACCTGGCGATGTCCGGTTGATGCGGGTGCGCCGTCGCGCACTAACCATGTCGTCTGCATCCCGGCCGCCTGCGCGGCATCGAGCTCTTCCTTGATGTCGGAAAGAAACAGGGTCTCCTGCGGCATCAGCTCGATCTTTCTGGCAATCTCGTGATACGCCATCGCATCCCGCTTGTTGCCGACGTTGGTGTCGAAGTAGCCGCAGAACAGCGGCGTGAGATCGCCAAACGTGCTGTAGCCGAAAATCAGTTGTTGCGCCCGCACCGAGCCGGAAGAGAACACATATAACCGCAGGCCGGCGTCCTTCCACTGCTTGAGCTTGCGCGCGGCATCTTCGTAGACGTGCCCCTGGTAATCGCCGGTGCGGTAACCGGCTTCCCAGATCATGCCCTGCAGCGCCTTCAACGGCGTCGCCTTCTTGTCTTCATCAATCCAGCCAATTAACCGGGTGATTACCTGGTCGTCAGTAAGATGCTTCCCCTCCAGCCGTCGCACTTCTTCGAGCTGCGCCCGCACCGCCGGTTCGTGCGCATGTGCGTGCACGAACGCCGCGAGACGCGCGCGCGAATACGGAAACAGCACTTCCTTCACAAACGACAGTGACGAGGTCGTGCCTTCAATGTCGGTGAGGATGGCTTTGATCATGGCCGGTATTTTATTGTAAAAAACAATTCTCACCGCAAAGGCGCAAAGGACGCAAAGAAAATCGAGGATTTTTAAATATGCTTTACCTTTGCGCTCTTTGCGTCTTTGCGGTGAATATTTCCTTTTTGTTTTTTAAAGTCTGGAGCGCCGGTCCTGCACGACAAACCCGCGCAGCGGACCGTCCACACCGCGCCCGAGCGCGATCACTTTGAAAAGCTCCCCCATTTCCTGCGGCGCGGTGAGTTTGTTTATCTCCTGCGATCGCAAAAGCTGTGCGCGCGCGTCGACGGGTTCGGCCGCGATCTCAGCCAGTCCACAGCCGATCAAAAACGCCGCCTGCGAGGTGTAACCCAACACCTCGAGACCGCTTTCGTGCCCGGCCTCGGCGATCGCGGTGAAATCCACATGCGCGGTGATGTCCTGCAGGCCGACGAGCATCAGCGGATCGGCGTGTGCGCGCTGGCGGTAATGGCACATGAGTGTGCCTTGCGCGCGCTGCGGGTGATAAAACTCCGCTTGCGGAAAGCCATAGTCGATCAGCAGCATCATGCCTTCGTTGAGCAGCGTGCTCATACTGCGAACCCACGCCTCGGCCTGTAACCCGATTTCAGAAACATAATCCGGCGTAACCGAAAGTAGTGTGACCTTGGCGGCGAGTATCGGTCCGGCGGGCCGCTGACAGAAACATAAATGCGACCCGTCCCAGCAAACATGCTCTTCGCTGATGCCGGTTTCGGCCACGTGAAAACGCGACACCGGCATCGCATCCAGCAGTTCATTGCCAAGCACCACGCCGCGAAAACCCGGCGGTGGCAGCGTATCAAGCCATTGCACGCGTGGCAGCAAATGCGGCGCGCGTTGTTGCAACAGCTGTCGCTGCCGCGCACGTAGTTCGGCACTCAATTCGAGGATCAGGTATCGCCGTGGTAACTGGCCGAGCGTTTCCAGCGTCAGCAGCAGTTGCGCGGCGAGGGCGCCGGAACCGGCGCCGGCTTCGAGCACATCGCCGTTCCCGAGCATGCCCAGGATTTGTGCCACCTGATTCGCAACACAATGGCCAAACAGCGGTGACCGCTCTGGCGCGGTGATGAAATCGCCGTGCGCGCCGAATTTCGGCTGCGCGCCGCTGTAATAACCGAGACGTGGGGCATAGAGCGCCAGTTCCATGAAGCGCGCGAATGCAATCGACCCGCCATTGGCGTCGATCTCGCGCCGGATCAGTGCCGTGAGTTCATCATGGCGCAAGCGCTCATCCGGCGTGGGTGCCGGCCAGCCGGCGGGAACAAGGTCGTCAGCGGCTTTGGGCGAGTGCGTGGTCATGACGTCAGAGGCGGGATGGGCTACGCTGTAAAGGATAATATTTGTCGTCCATCATAGCGAACTTCATGTCGGAAAATCCGTTAACAGACAAGGTGGCATTGATCACCGGCGGGGCGCATCGCGTCGGCGCTGCGATTGCGCGCGCACTGCATGCCGCGGGGATGCGGCTGGTGATTCATTATCTGTCCTCGGAAACCGCCGCGCGCGCGCTGCAGGAAGATCTGCACCGCGAGCGTCCGGATTCGGTGATGCTGGTACGCGGCGATCTGTTGAATGGCGAACGACTGTACCGCAACCTGGTGTACGAAACCGTTGAGCGCTTCGGACAACTGGACGTGCTAGTCAACAATGCCGCGCGCTTCTATCCGACGCCCGTTGGCCAGGCGACGGAAGCGCAGTGGACCGACCTGATCGATACCAATCTCAAGGCGCCATTCTTTCTGTCGCAGGCGGTCGCGCCGCATCTGCAAAAGACCAGCGGCGTGATTGTGAATATCGCCGATATCTATGGCGAGCGGCCGCTGCCGGAGCATCCGATCTATAGCATTACCAAGGCCGGCGTCATCATGCTGACGAAATCGCTCGCGCGCGAATTCGGCCCCGACGTGCGCGTGAATGCGGTGTCGCCGGGCGCGGTGTTATGGCCCGCGGCCGGCATGGACGAAATGTCGAAGCAGCGGCTGATCTCGCGTATTCCGTTGAAGCGTACCGGCGAGCCCGACGACATCGCGCGCGCCGTCGTATTTCTGGTGCGCGATGCGGGCTACATGACCGGCCAGGTTATGGTGCTGGACGGTGGCCGGATGGTGGTCGGGTAATGCGCAGGGTCGGCGTGGCGCTACTGCTGTTGTTTGGTGGCGTTAACGCCGCCGAAGTTTATAAATGGACCGGTCCGGATGGGCGCATCCATTTCGGCGATCAGCCGCCGGCCGATGTACGGGCGGAAGAGGTGCGCATACCGACTTTCTCCGGCCCGGCCGAAGTCACCCAGGACAGTGCGAGCACGCGCGAAGTGGTGTTGCTGACCACTGCCTCCTGCGGCGTGTGCACGCTGGCAAAGACCTATCTTGCCGCGAAGAAAATTCCCTTTACCGAACTCGACGTGCAAACAAGCAGCGCCGGTCGCGCCGAGTACAAACGCCTCAAGGGTAACGGTGTGCCGATCATTCTGGTGGGTGGTCAGCGCATGAATGGATTTAATGCCGCGCGTCTGGATCAACTGCTGCAACAGGCCGGGTTTTGAGTTGCTCGCGTTAACGGTTCCGCGGATTTACGGGGGCGCGGACGTACCAAGATTCAGTTCCACCTCGCGCAGCGCAATCTTCGGTTCGAAGCGTTGCCATAGATCCGCCAGCCGTTCGCCGGTCTCCGGGTAGCGCGCCTCCGGCGCAAGTTCGGCCAGCGGTCCGAGCACGAAGGCGTATTTCAGGATTTCGCGTCGCGGAATATCGAAGCGACCTTCGTGACGGATGAGGTCTCCATACAGCAGGATGTCGATGTCGAGCGTGCGTGGGCCATCTTGCTTGGTGCCGCGCACGCGCCCGTGAGCAGTTTCGATTTCTGCGAGCGTGTCCCGCACCTGTTCGACCGAATCCGCGGTATCGAGCGCCGCCACGAGGTTAAGGAAATCGTCGCCGGCAAAACCCTCGGCTTTCGTCTGGTAGACGCGCGACAGGGCGATGTCCCCAAAGCGTTGTCTCAGGGCGTGGATCGCCGCGCGAATATTCCGTTCCCGCTCGACGTTGGAGCCGATGCTGACATAGACACGCACCATCAAGACTTGCGCTCGCGCTCGATCACCACGCCGACGTCGGCGGCGTTGCGAATGGCGCCACGTTTATTGACGCGCACGCGCACCCACGGCACGCCAAACTCATCGAGCACGACCTGGGCGATGCGCTCGGCCAGGGTTTCGACCAGCTGGAATTGCGACGCGCCGACGAATTGCACCAGCCGCTTGGCCACCGCCTTGTAATCGAGCGTATCGGCGATCTGGTCGGTGGTCGCCGCGCGCTGGATGTCGGCGGCCATATCGAGGTCGAGCACGACGGTCTGTTTGATGCGCCGTTCCCATTCGAAGATGCCGATCACGCATTCGATCTTGAGGTCATGCAGATAAATGATGTCCATGGCGCGACTATAACGGAAACGCTTGGAGGCGGGCGAGCCCGGCGAGCGCACGGCTTGACGAACCGCGACGGCTCCATTCCAATAGCGCGCGATGATCTATCTGCTGCCCGTCGTAGCATATCTTTTCGGTTCGATTTCGAGCGCCGTTGTGATCGCGCGGCTGATGGGGCTGCAGGACCCGCGCGAGGTCGGTTCCGGCAATCCCGGCGCAACCAACGTATTGCGCTATGGCGGCAAGCTTGCGGCGATCCTCACGCTGGTGGGCGATATCCTGAAGGGTGTAATCCCGGTGATGATCGCGCGCTCGGTTACCGACGATGCGACGGTGCTGGCGGCAACCGCATTGGCCGCGTTCCTGGGCCATCTGTTCCCGTTGTTTTTCGGTTTCAAAGGCGGCAAAGGGGTCGCGACCGCGATCGGCGTGTGGTTTGTATTGAATTTCTGGATCGGATTGCTGCTGGTGGCGACGTGGCTGGTGACGGCGTTAGTGACGCGTTATTCCTCGCTCGCGGCGCTGGTCGCCGCCGCGCTGGCGCCGTTCTATGTCGCGTGGCTGATGCCGGGTCCGGCGTATACGGTGGCGATGGTGATCATGACGGTGCTGTTGTTCTATCGCCACGCGGCGAACATCCGCAAGTTGCTCGCCGGCCAGGAAGGAAAGATCGGTCAGAAGTAACAGCGCTGTGCGAGTCACCCCGCCGGTAACAGTTCTTCGATACCCCAGCGCGGGCGCGCATTGATCGCGAGCCCTTCGCGTTCTCCCGCCATCAGTCGCAGTGCGCCGGCATAGGCCACCATCGCACCGTTGTCGGTGCTGAACTCGGGACGCGGATAGTACACGCGTGCGCCACGCACGAGCGCCATCGCATCGAGGCGCGCGCGCAGGAGCTGGTTCGCACTCACGCCGCCGGCGACCACCAGGCGCGCATGGCCGGTTTGCGTCAGCGCGCGCTCGCATTTGACGACAAGCGTTTCGACCGCTGCCTCCTGAAATGCCGCCGCGACGTCAGCGATGGTCTGTGCGTCGAGTGTGCGTGCGCCAATCGTGGTGACCACGGCGGTCTTCAAACCCGAAAACGAGAAGTTGAGTCCGGGCCGATCGGTCATCGGTCGTGGAAAGCGGAAGCGTTTTGGGTCGCCCTGGATCGCGACCCGCGCGATCGCGGGGCCGCCGGGATAATCGAGCCCTAGAAGTTTGGCCGTCTTGTCGAAGGCCTCGCCGACGGCATCATCGACGGACTCGCCCAGTATTTTGTAGCGGCCGATCCCCTCGACGTCGGCGAGCAGCGTATGACCGCCCGAGATCAGCAGCGCGGTAAAAGGAAAACGCGGAGGGTCGGGCTCCAGCAACGGCGACAGCAGGTGTGCCTCCATATGGTGGATACCGATCGCCGGCACCCCCCAGGCGAGGGCCAATGAGCGGCCAAGCGACGCGCCGACGAGCAGTGCCCCGATCAGTCCGGGGCCTGCGGTGTAAGCGACCCCGTCCGCGCCGCCCGGGGGCTCAAAACCGGCTTCCGCCAGCACCTGGCGCAGCAGCGGCAGCGCCTTGCGCACGTGGTCACGGGAGGCCAATTCCGGCACCACCCCTCCATATTGCTGGTGCAGGGCGGTCTGGGAATACAGCCGATGGGCCAATAAACCCCGTTCGCTGTCGAAAATGGCTATTCCGGTATCGTCGCAGGAGGTTTCGATGCCTAAAACACGCATGGGCGGGATTGTACAGAAACCACGCCTTTCCCGGTGACAAACCCGCCCCGGGTCTATAAAATCGCGCCCTTTCCCAAGACCAACTCCCGAAGGGGTCCGATGCCTTCCGTACGTATTAAAGAGAACGAGTCGTTTGAGATGGCGCTGCGCCGCTTCCGTCGCTCCTGTGAGAAGGCGGGCGTGTTCAGCGAAATGCGCAAGCGCGAGCATTACGAAAAGCCGACCGAGATTCGCAAGCGCAAGGCTGCGGCCGCCGTTAAGCGTCAGCTGAAGAAAGTGGCGCGCGCGATGCAGCCGTACCGTCCAGCCCCGGCGACGCCTACCACCGGCCCCGCTCGCAGTTCCCGTTACTAACACTCACGCGCGATGAGCCTCAAGGATCGTCTTAAGGACGACACCAAGCAGGCGATGCGCGACAGGGACGAGGCCCGCCTCGTCACGCTGCGCTTGCTGAGCGCGGCCATCCAGCGCCGTGAAGTTGACGAGCGCGTGACGCTCGACGACACGCAAGTCGTCGCGGTGATCGAGAAGCTGCTGAAACAGGCGCGCGAGTCGATCGAGCAGTTTGAAAAGGGCGCGCGCCCCGATCTCGCCGATAAAGAAAAAAGCCAGATGGCCGTGTGGCAGGTATACATGCCCGCGGCGCTGAGCGAGGCCGAGGTCGATGCGTTGATTGCCGATGCGATTGCCAACACCGGCGCGGTGTCGATCAAGGACATGGGTAAGGTGATGGGCGTGATCAAGCCCAAGGTCCAGGGCCGCGCCGACATGGGCGCACTCGGCGCCAAGATCAAAGCCAGGCTCGGCGGCTAACGCCGCTTTTTCGATTTCACTGCCACCGGCGGCCAGCGTTTTTTGACAGGGCTGCCCTAGAATAATCTCCATGGCCGGCCGCATCCCACGTCAGTTCATTGACGAGTTGATGCTTCGCAGCGATATCGTCGAAGTCATCGACGCACGCGTGCCGCTCAAGAAAGGTGGCAAGGACTACAAGGCCTGTTGCCCGTTCCATCAGGAAAAATCCCCGTCGTTTACCGTCAGCGCCGACAAGCAGTTTTATCACTGTTTCGGCTGCGGTGCGCACGGTACCGTGATCGGCTTCCTGATGGAGTACGACCGCATGAGTTTTCCGGAGGCGGTGGAGGAACTCGCGCGCCGTGCCGGCATGGAAGTCCCGCGTGAGGCTGGCTTTGTCGAGACCGAACCCAGTACCGATCTGCTGGAGCTGATGCGCGAAGCGGCGCGCTTCTACCGCGCGCAATTGCGCGACTATCAACCGGCCATCGACTATCTGAAAGGACGCGGCATCACCGGCGAGATCGCGCGCGACTTCGAATTGGGCTATGCCGCGGAGAGCTGGGACAGCCTCACGCGCGCGATCGGGAAAGACGAGACCGCACGCGATGCGATGGTGCGCGCAGGTCTGGCGGTGAAGAAAGACGGCGGCGGCTATTACGACCGGTTCCGCGGGCGCGTGATGTTTCCGATCTACGACCATCGCGGTCGTATCGTCGGTTTCGGCGGCCGCATCCTCGACAAAGGCGAGCCCAAATACCTGAACTCACCAGAGACGCCGGTGTTTCACAAGGGCCGCGAATTGTACGGACTGTTCCGCGCGCGCGACGCCATCCGCCGTGCCGGGCGCGTGCTGGTTGTCGAAGGCTATATGGACGTGGTCGCACTGGCGCAGCACGGCATCGACTACGCCGTCGCGACGCTGGGCACCGCGACCACACGCGATCATCTCGAGCGGCTGTTCCGCCATACCCCTGAAGTCGTGTTTTGCTTCGATGGCGACCGCGCCGGCCGCGACGCCGCCTGGCGCGCGCTCGAAACTACGCTGGAAATACTGCGCGAGGGCCTGCAGGCGAGCTTCCTGTTTCTCCCCGACGGCGAGGACCCCGATAGCCTGGTGCGCAAGGAAGGCCGTGAGGCCTTCGAAGCCAGGCTTGGCGAAGCCATGCCCTTGGCGGAATTCCTGTTCCAGTCGCTGGCGGCGAAAGTGGACCTTGGTCGACTCGACGGGCGCGCGCGCCTGGTGGAACTCGCACGTCCGTTGTTGTCCAAACTTCAGGCCGGTGTTTTACGCCAGATGATGCTGGATCGGTTGGGCCAGCTGGCGCAACTCGATGGTGAAAAGCTGGGAGCGTTGCTGAAAGGATCGACGATCGACGCAGAAACGCCGAAGCCGGCGCGCCAGTTAGCGCGCCAACTCGGCGGACCCAAAGAACCGCCGTCGCTGATGCGCCAGGCCGTGGCATTGCTGTTGCAACATCCGCCGCTTGTGACACGCGTACCTGCCGAATTGACCGCCACCACGTTGGCGGAATTAGCGGGAGCCGAGGTATTTGAGGCTGTCGTGAAGCTGCTCCAGGACCACCCGAACTTCAGTACCGGCGCGATTCTGGAGTGGTTTCGCGACTCGGAGTATGAGGCGGTGGTGCAAAAGTTGGCTTTTTTAGCGGATCCGGCGGCGGATCGCGAAATGGAACCGGAATTTGACGATCTTCTGCAGCGACTGCGAAAGATGGCGCTGGATACCAGAATCGAATCACTCAAGCAGAAACTGGATTCAACGGCGGAAGAAAAGGCGGAATTGGCACGTTTGTTGGCGGAAACCAGCAAGTTGCGGGATTTTCCGCGCAGACATTGAAAAACTTGGGGGTCGGTGCCACTTAAGCTATAATAGAGGCACACGATTTTTCTATAATTATGTAGTTCATTCAGGTAGTTATGTCATCTACGAATAATGTTCGCATGGATCAGGAAGCACAACGATCCCAGCTCAAAAAGCTGATCATTCAAGGCAAAGAAAAGGGTTTTCTCACCTACGGTGAGATTAACGATCATTTGCCGGAAGACGTTCACGATACCGACCAGATAGAGGCGGTCGTGAACATGATCAACGACATGGGCATTCAGGTGTTCGACGAACCGCCTGATCCGGAAACGTTGTTGCTCAAACAGGCGGAACCCGCCGTTCCCGAAGACGAAGAAGAGACCGCGGAAGAAGCGGAACAGGTCGTTACGTCCGCGGTGGATAGCGAATTCGGCCGCACCACTGACCCGGTGCGCATGTACATGCGCGAGATGGGTACCGTGGAGTTGCTGACGCGCGAAGGCGAGATCGAGCTCGCCAAGCGTATCGAAGACGGCGTGCGCCAGACGACCGAAGCCATCGCCGCCTGTCCGGCCGCGATCGACGAAGTGGTGCGTCTGATGGACGAGGTCGAGGCCGATCGTATGCGCCTGACCGATCTGGTGGTGGACTTCGTGAACCCAGATGGCGTCGATGTACCGCCGGCGGACGCGGATGCGATGCCTAAACCGGTGATCAAGCCGGTCGCGGCCGCGCCGAAGGAAAAAGAAGACGACGAAGCCGAAGCCGGTGTCGCCGAGGGCGAAGAGGAAGACGGCGGTCCGGATCGCGAAGAGGCGCTGCGTCGCTTTGCGCAGATCCGCAAGCTGCGCGCGAGCCTGCTGAAGGCGATTGAGAAGCACGGCTACGACAGCGCTGAGGTCAAGCGCGTCCAGAAGAAGCTCGCGATCGAGTTCATGCAGATCAAGATCGTCGCGCGCCAGATCAATCACCTGGTCGAACACATCCGCAGTCTGGTGGATTACGCGCGCGGCCAGGAGAAGGTCATCATGGACGTCTGTGTCGGCAAGGCACGCATGCCGCGCAAGACCTTCATCAAGCTATTCCCCGGCAACGAGACCAACAAGCGCTGGATTCACAAGGCGATCAAGGCCGGCGAAGGCAATACGCGAATAATCGAAGCCAATGAGCCGGTGATTCATCTGGCGCAGGAAAAGCTGCGTGGACTCGAAGAGCAGGCGGGCCTGCCGATCGGCGAGTTGAAAGAAGTAAACCGTCGCATGTCCATCGGCGAGGCCAAGGCACGGCGTGCGAAGAAAGAAATGGTCGAGGCCAACCTGCGTCTGGTGATCTCGATCGCGAAGAAGTACACCAACCGCGGCCTGCAGTTCCTCGACCTGATCCAGGAAGGCAACATCGGCCTGATGAAGGCGGTCGACAAGTTCGAATACCGCCGCGGCTACAAGTTCTCGACCTACGCCACGTGGTGGATTCGTCAGGCCATCACGCGCTCGATCGCCGACCAGGCGCGCACCATTCGTATTCCGGTGCACATGATCGAGACCATCAACAAACTGAACCGCATCTCGCGCCAGATGCTGCAGGAAATGGGTCGCGAGGCGACGCCGGAAGAACTGGCGAGCCGCATGGACATGCCGGAAGACAAGATCCGCAAGGTGCTCAAGATCTCGAAGGAACCGATCTCGATGGAAACCCCGATCGGCGACGACGAGGATTCGCATCTGGGCGATTTCGTCGAAGACACCAACACCGTCGCGCCGCCGGATGCGACCACGTCCAACAACCTGAAGAACCAGGTCTCGACCGTGCTCGAAACCCTGACTGCGCGCGAAGCCAAGGTGCTGCGCATGCGTTTTGGCATCGGCATGAACACCGACCACACGCTGGAAGAGGTCGGCAAACAGTTCGACGTCACGCGCGAGCGTATCCGGCAGATAGAGGCCAAGGCCCTGCGCAAGCTGCGCCACCCCAGCCGTTCCGAGCATCTGCGGACTTATCTCGATTAAATAGAAACCGTTCGTTCTGAGCCTGTCGAAGAATGAACACCAATTAAGGGCCCTCACGGGCCCTTTTGTTTTTTTATTGATTTCAATCCCTCTCCCGCTGGCGGGAGAGGGCCGGGGTGAAGGTCGTCTGGATATGCGCGGTGCCAAAGCTGGTAGAATCGCCTGTCAGTTTTGGGCCTGTAGCTCAGTTGGTTAGAGCGGAGGACTCATAATCCTTTGGTCGCAGGTTCAAGTCCTGCCGGGCCCACCAATCTTGTCTACCCGACCGGCAATATATTCACCGATTTCCAGCGACGCGGTGGCTGCCGGTGACGGGGCATTGCAGACGTGCAGGCCGCGGCGCGACTCGACAATGTGAAAGTCATCGACCAGGCTGCCATCGGGCTTCAGCGCTTGGGCGCGCACGCCGGCATCGGCGGGTACGAGGTCGTTAATTCCAATCTCAGGTATCAGTCGTTGCAGGCTGCGAACAAACGCGGCCTTGCTGACCGAGCGCAGCATCTCGGCGGCCCCTTCCTTCCAGTATTTTGCCGTCAATTTCCAGAAACCGGGGTAGGCCATCACTTCCGAGAAATCGCGCGGGTCGAAGTCGGTCTTGCGGTAGCCTTCGCGCTTGAATGCCAGTACCGCGTTCGGGCCGGCTTCGACGTGGCCGCCGATCATGCGTGTAAAGTGCACGCCGAGGAACGGGAATTCGGGATTGGGTACCGGATAGACAAGGTGTTTAACCAGACCGCGTTTCTCCGGCTTGAGCTCGTAATATTCGCCGCGGAAGGGAACGATCTTGAGCGCCGTCTCCACGCCGGCGAGTTGGGCGATGCGATCGCTATGCAGGCCGGCGCAGTTGATCAGGAAGCGCGACCGAAATACGCCGGCGCTGGATTCGATTTCAATATGGTCTGTGCGTTCCGCGATCCGCGTAACCCGGGCGTTCAGTGTCAAATCACCGCCGCGCTGTTCGATGACACGCACCATGGCCTGGCAGACTTGCTGATAGTTCACGATCCCGGCGTTGGGAACGCGTATTCCTGCGAGGCCGCGCACATGCGGCTCGATTTCCCGGAGCTCCTGCGGACCGATCTTGGCCACCACTAACTCGTTGTCACGTCCGCGTTGGTACAGATTTTCCAATAGCGGGAGTTCTTTCGCTTCCGTGGCGACGATCACCTTGCCGCAGATCTCATGCTCGATGCCGTGCTCAATACAGAACGCCTGCATCGACGCATTGCCGGCGCGCGCGAAACGCGCTTTGAAACTGCCGGGTTGGTAATAGATGCCGGAATGAATAACGCCGCTGTTGTGGCCGGTCTGGTGTTGGGCCCAGCCGCCTTCTTTTTCGAGCACTCGAATCCGCGCGTCGGGGAAACGCTTCGCCAGCGCCATGGCGGTAGATAGCCCGATGATTCCACCGCCGACGATGAGGTAATCGTGCATCGGGTTCAGGCAGGCATTTTCAGCAGGTCGGTTGCGACGTACGGAACTTGTCTGCCAGTGCCCGGAAAAATGTCAGGGGCCGAAGCGGAAGCAACACTACTTCGCCGGTGCGGGATGGGAGCCCGTTTCCGACGCGACCTCGGCGTCGCGCTTTCTCTTGTACCAGTAAAATCCGAAACGCTCATGCAGCGCGAGCGCGCTTAGTTGCAGACCGCCGGCCGTGGGCATGTATCCAAGCGGACTGAAATCGCTTTTGCCGACGGTCGAGAAGCCCATCGGTGCCGGCACCGCATCCAGTCCCGATTCCACAAACGCCCATTGCGCGCGCGCCATGTGCCAGGCGTGGGTCACCAGGTACACGTGCCGGATGCCGGCTTCGGTGAGCATCTTCTTGCTCAACTGCGCGTTTTCCAGGGTCGTGCGCGAAGCGCCTTCAATCCATTTCACCCTTACCCCAAAGTCGCTTTCGAGCGTCTGTTGCATCAGTGCCGCTTCTGATTTGTCCTCGGCGAACACCGGTCCGCCGCTAACCAATACCGGCAGGCCAGTTTGACGCGCGAGGCGCGCGCCGTAACGCAGGCGTTCGAGGGTGTGGACGCTGACCGTGTCGCCGCCACCGTATTCCGGTGCGTCGGTGTAGCGCCCGCCGCCGAGTATCACGATCGCTTGCACGTTCGCAGCCGGTTTATCGGCAGTGATTACCTCGGTACGAAACGGTGCTTCCAGTTGCGCCATCAGGCGCTTGCCGACCAGCGGCACGCTGAGCACAAATAACATTACCAAAGCCAGGCCGATCACGATGCCACCGAGCCAGCGCCGCCAGATCGTCAGAAACAAGCCGAGCAGTCCGATCACAATAATGATGCCCGGCGGCGATAACACCAGACCGACCATTTTCGGCCAAAGAATCTCGGTCATATGAAAGTCGCGCGTAGCGCGCTCGGCTCGCCTCGACCGGAATAGGGATTCTCACCAACTTCCCCTCTCCCTTCGGGAGAGGGCAAAGGGTGAGGGCCAGCGCGGCGGGAGAGGGAATGAGGGTGAGGGAAATCGCCGCAGGCGTTCATCAGAACGATCCTCCCGCGGCTTGTTTTTCGGCATGGTAAGACGAGCGCACCATCGGTCCGCTCGCGACATGGCGAAAGCCCATTTGTTTGCCGACGTGCGCGAACTGTTCGAACTCCTCGGGCGTGACGAAGCGCGTTACCGACAGGTGGCCTTTGCTCGGTTGCAGATATTGCCCAACGGTTAACAAGTCACAGCCATGGTCGCGCAGGTCGCGCATCACGGCCTCGATTTCTTCGTTGGTCTCGCCGAGGCCGACCATGAGGCCGGACTTGGTCGGCACGCCCGGATGCCGTTCCTTGAAGCGGCGCAACAGATCAAGCGAATGCTGGTAGTCGGAACCGGGACGCGCGGCCTTGTACAGACGCGGCACGGTCTCGAGATTGTGGTTGAACACATCCGGCAGCGCCTGTTCCATGATCGCGAGTGCGACGTCCATGCGACCACGAAAGTCCGGCACCAATACCTCGATCTGCGTATTCGGCGTGCTGTTGCGCACCGCGCGGATGCAATCGACGAAGTGCTGCGCGCCGCCGTCGCGCAGGTCGTCGCGATCGACCGAGGTGATGACGACGAACCGAAGTCCCATGGCCGCAATCGTCTGGGCCAGATGCGCCGGCTCGTTCGGATCGAGCGGATCCGGGCGGCCGTGGGCGACATCGCAGAACGGGCAGCGGCGTGTGCACAGCCGGCCCATGATCATGAACGTCGCGGTGCCGTTGGAGAAACACTCGCCCAGGTTCGGGCACGAGGCTTCTTCGCAGACAGTGTGGAGTTGGTGTTCGCGCAGCAACCCCTTGAGGCGCTGCACTTCGCCCGGATGCTCCGGCGCCCGCACGCGAATCCACGACGGCTTGCGCAGCGTTTCGCCGGCCGCGACCTTGATCGGAATCCTTGCCGTTTTGGCAGCGCCTTTCTGGCCGTCCTTCAGTGCCGAAGGCGACGGGTGGGAATCGTTACTCATGGCGGCTGGCGGCGAATGTCGTGAGATCGGTCGGGGGTAAGGTCACCACCGAATTATACCCGAGCAGGGGGGCCAGTCGCTCCACGAGGGCGGTCCCGGTCGTGGCCACCGTTGCGAAAACCCGCAGATCGCGCAGCTGGGTGACCCCCAGTCCCTCGTATCCGCAGGGGTCGATATGGCTGAAGGGGGCCAAATCCATGTCTACATTGAACGAAAGGCCGTGGTAGCTACACCCGCCACGCACGCGCAGACCCAGCGCGGCGATCTTGCGCTCGCGCACGTACACGCCCGGCGCGCCCGCCTTACGCCCGGCCTCGATGTGATAGTGCGCCAGATCGTCGATGACAATCTGTTCGAGCGTGTTCACCAGCTTGCGGATGCCAAGGCCGAGACGCGTGAGATCAAGCAGTGTGTACAGCACTACCTGCCCGGGTCCATGATAAGTCATGTCGCCGCCGCGATCGGTGTAGACCACGGGGGTACCCTGAATGTCGGCGACGGTTCCGTCGCCGCCTTTCAGACCCATGGTGTAGATCGGCAGGTGTTCGACGAGCCAGAGCTCGTCGGGGGTTTGCGCGCTGCGCGCATCGGTGAACGCGCGCATCGCGCGCCAGACGGTCTCGTAGTTGGCTACGCCGAGGGTTCGGATCTGGAGCGGGGGTATGTTTTTTGGTTGTTGCATAAGTCAGGAACGCGCTCGCGCGCGATCGTGGATATATTAGATTTTAATGGCGGGGCGAGACCCAAAATTAAATTTATTAAATTCACCAAACCACGCGAACGCACGATCACAGCTATTCTACTCGGCCTTCGCAGAACGCACGCTTGTACTCGCGATACAGCGCAAACACCTGCGCATGCAGCGGACCGGGCATGCCGGTGCCAACTGGCTTGCCATCGAGACGCGTGATCGCGAGGACTTCGCGGCTCGAACTGGTGAGCCAGATTTCGTCGGCCGAACGAAGCTCCGCTTCCGTCACCGCGCGTTCTTCGCAGCCGACGCCGTGCGCCTGCATCAGTTCGAGTATGAGGTCGCGGGTAATCCCTGGCAAAATGAATTCGCTTTTTGGCGGCGTGATCGCGCGATTGCCGCTGACGATGAAGATGTTGCAGGCCGCGCCCTCGGTCATGAAGCCGTCGCGCAATAAAATGGTCTCGGCCGCGCCGGCCTCGATCGCCTGCTGGCGCAGCAGCGCGTTGGCCAATAGCGCGATCGCCTTGATGTCACATCGGCTCCAGCGGATATCGCGCGCGGTAATCGCGGCGACGCCCTGTGTTACCTGGTCCGTGGTCGGGTACTTGAGCGGCTGCGCGTACGCAAACACCGTCGGCGTGGTGTTTTCGGGGAAGCCATGATCCCGCGGTGCGGTACCGCGGGTGATGTGGATATAGATGGATTGGTCCTCGGCGTCATTGCCGGCGACCAGCCGATTCAGGATCTCGTGCCAGCGCCGCGCGCTTAGCGGGTTGGGAATGCGCACTTCGCGCAGGCTGGTTTCGAGTCGCGCCAGATGTTGCTCCAGGCGGAACATGCGCCGGCCGAACACTGGAATATATTCATAGATGCCATCGCCGAAGATGAAGCCGCGATCGAACACCGAGATCTTCGCCGCCTCCGGCGCCAGGAATTCGCCGTTCAGAAATACCGTGCGCGTATTCGCCGTCATGGCAACCACTGCCGGATGTGATCGGACGCGCGCTGGAAGATATTGCCCTCGGCCACTTCAGTGAGTGCGACCAATGGATATTCCGCTATCGGTTCCTGATCGAGATCGATGACCAGCACGCCCACGGTCTGGCCGGCGCGTATCGGGGCGACCTGATCTTCCTTGACGGTGAGCCGCGCGCGCACGCGCTCATGCCAGCCGCGCGGTAGCGTCAGGTACAGATTCTGTGCCGGGCCGAGTGTCAGCGTGCTCGAATCGCCCATCCATACCCGTACGCGCGTCACCGGCGCGCGCGCGGGATACAGCATCCGCGTTTCATAGTGACGGAACCCGTAATCGAGCAGCTGTTGCGCGGCGATCACGCGCGCGTTTTCGTCTGCGGCGCCGAGTACCGTGGCAATCAGGCGCATGTCGCCATGCTTGGCCGAGGCCACCACGCAATATCCCGCTTCCCGCGTCTGACCGGTCTTGAATCCGTCCACGGTCGCGTCGCGCCACAGCAATGCGTTGCGATTGTATTGTCGGATGCCGTGGTGGGTCAGATCCTTGATCGAGAACCATGAGTAATATTCCGGGAAATCCCGCAGTAACCCGCTCGCGAGCCGCGTCAGATCATGGGCGGTGGAGACGTGGCCGGCGGCGGGCAGGCCGTTCGTGGTGACAAACGTCGTATGCGTGAGTCCGCGCGCACGCACCATCGTGTTCATCTGCGCGACGAATCCGGTTTCGTTGCCGGCGACATGTTCCGCCAACGCGACAGTGGCATCGTTGGCGGATACGGCGAGCATCCCCTTCATCAGCGCTTCCACGTCGACTTCCTCGCCGGACTTCAGAAACATGCGCGCGCCCTTGGCATCCGCGGCGTGTGCGCTGACAGCGACGCGGTCGGTCAGTTTGAGCTTGCCGTCGCGCAGAGATTGAAACAGCACCGACGATACCGCGAGCTTGGTCAGGCTTGCCGGTGCCAGCGGGGATTCGGCATTGTGCGCCGCCAGTACCTGTCCGCTGTCGTGATCCACCAGCAGCCATGCCTTGGCCGCGATCTCCGGGGCGCGCGGCACATTCTCCGCGGCGGCGACGGGGTGGTTTAACAGAAGAATGACGGTAGCGGCAGCGAGCCAGGACAAGAAGCGGTTGCACATGACGATCTGGATATTTGGTTTACTCGACGACAATCAACGCGTGCGCGATGCCATGGCCCTTGAGTGTCTCGGTCAGGCGATCGCCTTCCTCAACACCGGCAATCGGACCGATGCGCACCCGAAAAAGTTGCGTCTGATTATCGGCGGGTACCGCTTGAACCATGATCGGCGCAAACGCGGCGCGCTCAAGTCGAAACCGCAGACCCTCGGCGTTGGCACGCTCGCGGAACGCTCCGACTTGAACAAATAGTTTTGGCAGCGCGGACGCCAACGGTGGTGTGCTGGTGGTCGTCGCCACGGCCGGGAGTGGCGCCAGCGGCGCCGCTTCCGCGGTTTGAATAATGCCAATACCGCGCGTTGTGGTGGCCTGCGCCATCTGAACCGGCGGCTCTTCGCCCGGCGTGACGGCCTCGACTTCGACCAGTCCGGTACCGGTACCGACGATACCGAGCTTGGCGGCGGCGGCATACGACAGATCGATCAAACGATTGTGCAGAAATGGTCCGCGATCGTTGACGCGCACGGTGACCGCGCGGCCGTTCTCAAGATTGCGCACGCGCACATAACACGGCAGCGGCAGCGTGCGGTGCGCCGCGGTCATGGTGTACATGTCGTAGGCCTCGCCACTGGAGGTGAGCTTGCCGTGGAATTTTTTCCCGTACCACGAGGCCACGCCGCGTTCGCGGTAACCGCGGGTATCGGCGAGCGGCGTGTAGGTTTCGCCATAGACCTTATACGGCGAGTTGCCGCGCGCCGCGCGCGGCTCGTTTTTTGGCACGGCGTCCGGAATATTGGCGATCTCCGGTGCTGTCTTGCCGGGGCCGTCGTCCTGGAAATAACCGCCGCTGCGGGAGCTCGCACAGCCGCCCAGCGCCCCCAGCCATGCCAGCGCGAGCAAAAGAGCCAGCTTCTGCGTCGGATTTTGAATCGGCAACATCATGAACGCTCGTCGCGTTCGCGGCGCAACTGTTCAGCCAGTTCCACTACTGCCATGGCGTAGCGCTTGCTGCGATTGTAACGCGTGATGACATAGAAATTATTGTAGCCCAGCCGGTAGGAGGGACCGGCCTCGCCCTCGAGCGCGATTAGTGCCGCCCGTCGTTCCGGGGCTACCGGCGCGCGCGGAAAAATGCCGTAGCGCGACAACGCGGCGATATCGAGCACCGGTTTGACGCCGAATTTTTCGATCCAGAAATAGAGCGTACCGCGCAGTTCCAGTTCGTCCACGATCGGACCCGCCGCTTCCCAGCCATGGACGTGCAGGAAATTGGCGACACTGCCGATGACGTCGTCGGTGTTTTTGCCCAGGTCACGGCGTCCGTCGCCATCGAAGTCGACGGCGTAACGGCGATAACTGGAAGGGATAAATTGCGGCATGCCGATGGCGCCGGCATACGATCCCTTGATCGAGAACGGCTCGGCGCCGAGTTCACGCGCGAGCAACAACAGGTCCTCGAGTTCGTGCTGGAAAAAATCCGCGCGCGGCGGATAGTGCAGCCACAGGGTCGTGAGTGCATCCACGACCGGATACTGACCGCCGTTGCGGCCGTACTGGGTTTCCACGCCGAGGATGGCGACGATGATTTCCGCGGGCACGCCGAACTGTTTCTGCGCGCGCGCCAGCGCGCCGGCATGCTTGGCCCAGAACTGACCGCCGCGACGAACGTGATCGTCGGTGAGAAACAGCTTGCGGTATTCGTACCACGGCTGCGCCTCCTTCGGTCGCTCCATGGCCTCGACAATTTCCGGACGGATGCGCACCTGGGCGAATACCGCGTGCAGCTGGGCTTCGGAAAATTTGTGCTTTTCCGCCAGTGCGTGCACGAAGGTTTTGATCTCGGGATAACGTTCGAGATCGATCGCGTGCGCGTTGAGTGCGAGGCAGCTTGTCGCGACCGCGATCCCGGTTCGCCACCACGCGCACTGGTTCATTGCTCGACGATCCGGCGATGGGTGTGAATGCTCATCAGAATGCCGAAGGCCGCCATCACGGTGATGATGGAGCTGCCGCCATAACTCATCACCGGCAGCGGCACGCCCACGATCGGCAGAATGCCCGTGACCATGCCGATGTTGACGAAGAACGAGAAGAAGAAAATCAGCGCCAGACCGCCGGCGAGCAGGCGCGAATAGCTATCCTGTGCGTAGAAGGCGATCAACATGATACGAATGCCGATGAAGACGTAGAGGCCGAGCAGCATCAGGCTGCCGATCAGTCCGAATTCTTCCGCGAATACCGCGAAGATGAAATCGGTTCCGGCCTCCGGCAGATATTCCAGATGTGCCTGGCTCGAGTTGAGCCAGCCCTTGCCATAAAAACCGCCCGAGCCGACGGCGATCATCGATTGAATCGTGTGGTAACCGGTGCCGAGCGGATCGGCCTGCGGATTGAATAACGTCAGAATGCGGTGACGCTGGTAGTCGTGCATGAAATTCCACGCCACCGGCATCGCTGCCGCGACGGCGATGGCCAGGGCGGCAATAATCGTCCAGCGCATGCCGGCCAGAAACAGCGTGAACGCACCGGCGGCAAACACCAGCGCGGCGGTCCCCAAATCGGGCTGCTTCGCAATCAGCGCCGCGGGAATCGCAGCGATCAGAAAGCCGACGCCCAAGCGCAGCAGCGTCGGCGGCAGATCGGCGCGTGCGAGATACCACGCCAGCATCATCGGCAGCGTGAGCTTCATCACCTCCGACGGTTGCACGCGAATGCCAAGGTTCAACCAGCGCTGCGCGCCTTTGCCGATGGAGCCGACGCCGAGTACCAGCACCAGCAATACCAGCCCGAATGCAAACAGATACGGTGACCAGCGCTCGATATTTTCCGGCCGCATCTGCGCCACGCCGAGCATGATGGCGAAGCCGAACAGCAGCCGCAGCGCGTGCGCGCCGGCCATGCCCAGGTTTTTGCCCGAGGCGCTGTAGACGGCGAGCAGACTGATGCCCGCCAGTGCCAGCAGCGCGTACAGCAATGTCCGATCGAGATGCAGGCGTCGCAGGTCCATTCAGGTCGTCTTACTCATCGTTGTCTGGCTTCGGCGTCACGCTCGGCTGCGCCGTGGGCTTGCCGAGAATCACGTAATCCATCATTTTGCGCGCGATCGGCGCTGCCGTCGAACCGCCGTGGCCGCCGTTTTCGACAATCACTGCGACCGCCACCTGCGGTGCATCCACCGGTGCAAACGCCACGAACAGCGCGTGATCACGAAAGCGCTCGGGGGTCGCGTTTTCCTGATAACTCTGTCCCTGCGCAATGCCCTTCACCTGCGCGGTGCCGGTCTTGCCGGCGATCTTGTATGGCGCGTTCCAGCCGATGCCGTACGCGGTGCCGCCCTGCGGGCTGTGCACCACGGCGGTCAGGTGTTCGATCAGTTTTGTCAGGTTGTCCTTGTTCTTGATCGGCAACGGCGCGAGCGGCTCGGGCGGCAGTTGCTTGCGTTCCTTGCTCTTGGCATCTTCAGTTTCGTTTACCAGTCGCGGTTTAAAGCGCACGCCGTCGTTGGCAATCGCCGCCATGGCCGAGGCCAGCTGCAACGGCGTCACCAGAATCAAGCCCTGACCGATACCGGTCACGACGGTTTCACCCGGGTACCATTTCTGGCCGCGTGCCTGTTTCCACTCGGGCGAGGGCAGGATGCCTTCCGATTCGCCGGGGATGTCGACGCCGGTCTTCGATCCGAAGCCGAACGGCGCCAGGAAATTCTTCATCGCGTCGATGCCGAGTGCGACCGCGAGCTTGTAAAAATAGACGTCGCACGATTGCATGATCGCTTCATGCAGCGTCACCGCGCCGTGGCCGGATTTCTTCCAGTCGCGGAACACGTGCCGGTCGCCCGGCAGACTGTAGGCGCCGGGGCAAATCACCGGCCGTGTCGGGTCGAAGCCGGGTGGAGGAATTTCGAGTGCCGCCAACCCGAGGAACGCCTTGATGGTCGAGCCCGGTGCGTACTGTCCGTTCAGCGCGCGGTTGATCAGCGGCTTGTCGGGATTGTCGAGCAGCGATTTATATGTCGTCGGGTCGATGCCGTTGACGAACCGGTTCGGGTCGTAGGTTGGGGTGCTGACGAAGGCGAGCACCGCACCCGTCGCCGGCTCGATCGCGATAATTGCACCGCGGTGTTTGCCAAGCGCTTCCTCGGCCAGGGCCTGCAGCCTGGCGTCGATGTTAAGGTGCAGGTTTCTGCCGGCGACTGGCGCCACGCGTTCGATGTTGCGGATCGCGCGCCCACGCGCATTGGTTTCCACTTTTTCAACGCCGACTTCTCCGAGCAACGGCCCTTCGTAGGCGGCCTCGATCCCGAGTTTGCCGATATGGCGCATGCCGCGGTAGGCCGATTTGTCGATGCGATCCGTTTCCGATTCGTTGATGCGCCCGACGTAGCCCAGCGCATGCACGCCCAGGCCGCCAAGCGGGTAAAAGCGTTGCAGCCGCGCCTGCAATTCAACGCCCGGGAAATACGGACGCTTTAGCGCGATCTTTGCCGCCTCGAGATCGGTCAGCTGGGTGCGCAGCATCAGCGATTCAAAGCGTGGCCGGTCACGCAGTTGCTTGCGAAATTGTTTGAGATCGCTTTCGGTTATCGTGACGAGTTTGTTTAATTCGAGCAGCAGCTCGTCCATGTTATCGATCTGCTCCGGCACCAGTTCGAGCGTATACACCGGGTAACTGCTGGCGAGGACGACGCCGTTGCGATCGAGGATCAGACCGCGCACCGGCGGGATCGGCAGCGGCCGGATGCGGTTGGCCTGGGACAACATCGAGAAATGCGTATGCGACAGCAGTTGCAGGTAACCGAGACGCAGCGCCAGCAGCAATGCCAGCAACAGCAACACGCCCGCGGCGACCGAGAGGCGTGTATTGAAAATCCGGGTTTGGCGGAAATGATCTTTAAGCGGAATATTTAACATCGGACTAAATAATATTTTTAACCGCAAAGGCGCAAAGGTCGCAAAGAACTGCTTACAAATAATTTCTTGTTTTCCTTTGCGACCTTTGCGCCTTTGCGGTGAATAGTCATTATTACGCGACGTCGAAGCGGCGGCGCACGTCTCGCAGAATCACAAACAGCCACGGCCAGATCACCATGCCGACGACGCTCGGCGTCCAGTAACTGATACTCTCGGGCGCCTTGCCGATCATGCCGCGGACCCACAGCACCAGCAGCTGGTTCAGCACCAGCAGCCCGACGACGGCCACCGCCTGTTGCCAGCGCGGGAACATGCGCAGTTTCAGGTGCAGCTTGATGGTGAGAAATGCCACCAGGCATTTACCGAGCGCATGCAGGCCGAGCAGCGAACCATAGAGCACATCCAGAACCAGTCCCAGGATCCAGCCGGTGCCGACGTTGACGCGCTCGGGTGCGGCCATGCACCAGTAAATCAGTACCAGCCCGATCCAGTCGGGCCGGAACGCTTCGGCCCACAGCGGCAGCGGCATGACTGCGAGCAACAGCGCGATCAGGAAACTGATATGGACGGCGGCGCGCGCGCGGCCTTCTGGACTCAATCTCATTTTGTCCCCGCGCTCGCCGGGTTGGTGGCGCCGGGCCAGATGAGCAACACCTGTTTGCTGTGATTGAGTTGCGCCACCGGCTGCGCCCGGATCTCGAGAAATGCCTCGTTCGGGTCGTTGACGATTTTGCTCACGGTCGCGACCGGATAGCCCGCCGGAAACGTGCCGCCCATGCCGGAGCTGATCATCAGATCGCCCTCCTTGATATCCGCGGCCGCGGTGAGGTAGGGCACCTTGAGCGTATCCGGATTGCCGGTGCCGAAGACCAGCGCCCGCAGGCCGTTGCGATTTACCAGCACTGGCACCGCATGACCCGGATCGGTGATCAATGTCACGCGACTCTGCGTGCCATACACCTGCGTGACCTGTCCCATGATGCCATGCGCATCGATGACGGCCTGGCCGACATAGGCGCCATCGCGCTCGCCGCGCGCGATCAGGATCTTGCGCGTGAACGGTTCCGGGCTGACCTCGAGCAATTCCGCGGCGAGCGCGCGCTCGGCAACACGTATGGCGCTACCGAGCATCTGACGCAAGCGGGTATTTTCCTGGTCGATCGAATCGAATTGCTGCAACCGTGCCAGCAGCAGCGCCTGCTCGGCGCGCAGCTTGGTGTTGGCTTCTTCGAGCGATTGTTTGGTGGTGAAGAATCCCACGACGCCGGAGCCGATCGCCGCCGGAATACCGGCGATCGCCTGCAACGGGTACAGCGCCACCGTGAGCGTGGCACGGATGCGTTCCAGGTGATGGCCCTTGTGATCGGCCACCATCAGCGCCGTGGAAATAGCCACGGTCAGGACCAGCCGGGTAAGGACCGATGGCGCCCGGAGGGTCCAGCCGTAGATCTTGATCATGGGTGTGGCAGAAACTTACTCGTAGACGAACACGTCGCCCAGCTTCTCCGCTTCCAGCAACGCGCGTCCGCAACCGCGCACCACGCAGGTGAGCGGATCGTCGGCGATGATGATGGGCAATCCGGTTTGTTCGGCCAGCATGCGATCGATGTCGCGCAGCAGCGCGCCACCGCCGGAGACCACGAGCCCCTTGTCGGCGATATCGGCGCCGAGTTCGGGCGGCGTCTGCTCGAGCCCGGTCTTGATCGCCTGCACGATGCTATTCAGCGACTCCAGCAACGCGGCATGTACTTCCTGCGAGGTCAGCACTTGCGCGCGCGGTACGCCGTCGGCGATGTGGCGGCCCTTGATCTCGAGCGTCTTGACCTCACTGCCTTCCCACGCGGTGCCGATCTCTTTCTTGATCAGTTCCGCGGTGGCATCACCGATCAGCAGGCCGTACTTGCGGCGCACGTAGTTCACGATCGCCTCGTCCATCTTGTCGCCGGCGACGCGCAGCGAATGCGAGTACACCGTGCCACCGAGCGAGAGCACGCCGACTTCGCTGGTGCCGCCGCCGATGTCGAGCACCATCGAACCGGTCGGGTCCATGATTGGCAGATCGGCGCCGATGGCCGCGGCCATTGGTTCTTCTATTAAGAATACCTCGCGCGCGCCGGTGCTCATCGCTGCTTCGCGAATCGCACGCCGTTCGACCTGGGTCGAGCCGCAGGGCACGCAGATGACGATGCGCGGGCTCGGTTGCAGCATGCGGTTTTCATGCACCTTGCGGATAAAGTACTTCAGCATTTCGCCGGTGACGGTGAAGTCGGCGATGACGCCGTCCTTCATCGGGCGGATCGCCTGGATCGAACCGGGCGTGCGGCCGAGCATCTTCTTGGCTTCCTGGCCGACCGCGAGGATCGCGCGACTGTTGCGCGCGCCGTGTTCATGACGGATGGCGACGACCGAAGGCTCGTTCAGCACGATGCCGCGGTCGCGCACGAAAATCAGGGTGTTGGCAGTGCCGAGGTCAATGGCAATATCACTGGAGAGCAGACCACGAAGACGTCTAAGCATGGGCGGAGGTATCTACCTAATAATTGGTGTAGTTGAAAATAAAACCGGTGTGAAAAATAAAAAACTCATCAACATCTGGTTACGGATTCAGCCAGCGGATCGACGCATTCAGGTGTTACGATCATCGCCCGGGCCGTCGACGGCTAGCCGACGGCGCCTTGCCCGCTGAATCAGCAACTGTATCAATGCGCTGTAGCGGGTTCAACCGCTCGCCCGGATGTGATAATTTTGGCGTCACCGCACACAAATGCCCTGCGGCCAACCCTGACAATACGTGCTTCCATGGCCCTTTCACGCGAAGAAGTCCTTAAGATCGCGCACCTCGCGCGGCTGCGCATCAGCGATACCGAGGCCAGCGCCTATGCCGAACAGCTGGCGCGCATCCTTGATTTAGTCGAGCAAATGCAGGCCGTCAACACCGACGGGGTGGTGCCGATGGCGCATCCGACCGATCAACCGCTGCGGCTGCGGGAAGACGCGGTCACCGAAACCGATCAGCGCGACAAGTTTCTGGCGATTGCGCCGGCCGCCGAGGCCGGGCTTTACCTCGTGCCCAAAGTAATCGAGTAGGCGTAATCGAGTAACCCATGCATAACCTGACGCTCACCGAACTGGCCGCCGCCCTGCGCGGCCGGAAAACCTCCAGCGTCGAACTGACGCAGGCGTTGCTCGCGCGTATTAATAGGTATAAGGACTTGGGCGCTTTTATCACGCTCGATCCGGAAAAATCCATCGCGCAGGCGCGCGCCGCGGATGCGCAACTCGCCGACGGCGAAACCAGTCCGCTTTGCGGAATTCCACTGGCGCAGAAAGATATTTTCTGTGCCGACGGCTGGCTCACCACCTGTGGCTCGAAGATCCTGTCGAACTTCGTCGCGCCGTACGATGCCACCGTGATCCAGCGTTTCAACCGCGCCGGCAGCGTGACGCTCGGCAAGACCAACATGGACGAGTTCGCGATGGGCTCGTCGAACGAGACGTCTTTTTTCGGCAAGGTGAAAAATCCGTGGGACACGTCCGCGGTTCCCGGCGGTTCCTCCGGCGGCTCGGCCGCCGCGGTCGCGGCACGTCTGGCCCCGGCGGCGACCGGCACCGACACCGGCGGCTCGATCCGCCAGCCGGCGGCGTTGACGAATCTCACCGGACTCAAACCAAGTTACGGTCGCGTATCGCGCTACGGCATGATCGCGTTTGCGTCCTCGCTGGATCAGGCCGGGCCGATGGCGCGCAGCGCCGAGGACTGCGCGCATTTATTAAAGGTGATGGCCGGTTTCGATCCGCGCGATGCGACCTCGGTCGAGACGCCGGTGCCGGATTACACCCAGACGCTCGCGAACGAGATCAAAGGTCTGCGCATTGGCTTGCCGAAGGAATATTTCGGCGAAGGCCTGAGTGCCGAAGTCGCGAAGGTGGTCCAGGCCGCGATCGCCGAGTACAAAAAACTCGGCGCGCAGATCGTCGACATCAGCCTGCCGAATTCGAAATTGGCGATCCCGTGCTATTACGTGCTCGCGCCGGCGGAGGCGTCGAGCAACCTGTCGCGCTTCGACGGCGCCCGCTACGGCTACCGCACGCCGGAGTACAAAGACCTGCTCGATATGTACTGCAAGACGCGCGCGGAAGGTTTCGGCCCGGAAGTGAAGCGACGCATCATGATCGGCACCTACGCGCTCTCGGCCGGTTACTACGATGCCTATTACGTCAAAGCCCTCAAGCTGCGACGCCTGATCGCCGATGACTTCACGCGCGCGTTCGAACACTGCGACGTCATCATGGGCCCGACCACGCCGACAACCGCGTTCAAGCTCGGTGCCAAGACCGATGACCCGGTGGCGATGTATCTGTCCGATATCTACACCATCTCGGTCAACCTCGCGGGCCTGCCGGGCATGTCGATCCCCGCCGGCTTCGATGCGCAGGGCCTGCCGGTCGGGCTGCAGATCATCGGCAAGTATTTCGACGAAGCACGTCTGCTCAATGTCGCGCATCGTTACCAGCAGGTAACGGATTGGCACCAGCGCTCGCCAAAAGGTTTCGAGTAATTAATTATGGAATGGGAAACCGTCATCGGTCTGGAAGTGCACGCGCAGCTGCTCACCAAGAGCAAGGCGTTTTCGGGCGCGTCGACGAAGTACGGCGCCGAGCCGAATACGCAGGCCTGCGCGGTCGACATCGCGTTACCGGGTGTGTTGCCGGTGTTCAACAAGGAAGGCGCGCGCATGGCAGTCAAGTTCGGGCTCGCGGTCGGTGCGCAGATCAATCCGCGCTCGGTGTTCGCGCGCAAGAATTATTTCTATCCCGATCTGCCGAAGGGCTATCAGATCAGCCAGTACGAGCTGCCGGTGGTCGGTAAGGGCCAGCTCACGATCGATCTCGACGGGCAGGAAAAGGTCATCGGCATCACGCGCGCGCATCTGGAAGAAGACGCGGGCAAGTCGCTGCACGAGGATTTCCGCGGCATGACCGGCATCGATCTCAATCGCGCCGGCACACCGTTGCTGGAAATCGTTTCGGAACCGGATATGCGCTCGTCGAAAGAAGCGGTGGCGTATCTGAAAAAGCTGCATCAATTGGTAGTTTATCTCGGCATCTGCGACGGCAACATGCAGGAAGGGTCGTTCCGTTGCGACGCCAATGTCTCGGTGCGGCGCAAGGGCGAGACAAAATTCGGCACGCGCCGCGAAATCAAGAACGTGAATTCGTTCCGCTTCGTCGAGAAGGCGATCGAATACGAGATCGATCATCAGATTTCTGCGCTCGAGGCGGGCGGCAAGATCGTGCAGACCACGGTGTTATACGATTCCGACAAGAACGAAACGCGCGCGATGCGCAGCAAGGAAGAGGCGAACGACTATCGCTATTTCCCCGACCCCGATCTGCCGCCGCTGGTTCTGGACCAGGCCTTTATTGCCGACGTGAAGAAAACGCTGCCGGAGCTGCCGGACGTGAAGCGCGCGCGTTTTATGACCCAGTACGGCCTCAACCGTTACGATGCCGGCGTACTAACGAGTTCGAAGGCGTATTCCGAATATTACGAGCAGGTGGTTAAGGAATCCGGTGCCGACGCCAAGATCGCCGCCAACTGGATTGCGGTTGAACTGTCGGGTTTCCTCAACAGCGAGAATAAGGAAATTCAGGATTCACGCGTGACCGCGACGATGATGTCGGGCCTGCTCAAGCGCCTCGCCGACAACACCATCTCCGGCAAGATTGCGAAAGAAGTGCTGGTCGCGATGTGGGCCGGCGAGGGCGATGCCGACGCCGTGATCGAAAACAAGGGGCTGAAGCAGATCACCGATACCGGCGCGATCGAGAAGGTGATTGACGACGTCATCGCGAAGAATCCGGCGCAGCTGGAACAGTACCGTGCCGGCAAAGAGGCGCTGTTCGGATTCTTCGTCGGCCAGGTCATGAAGGCCTCCGGCGGCAAGGCCAATCCGTCGCAGGTAAACGAGTTGCTGAGGAAAAAGCTCAGTTCCTAGCGATCCACGGAGGACAGGGGCATGCCGACGGGTCAGGTTGTTTCAATTCATATTGCGCCTGCCGCCGCCGAACCGTTGATGGCGGTCGAGACGGTGCGCGCGGTGCCCGGTAAGGGGCTCGAAGGCGATCGCTACTTTACGCAGACCGGTACCTTTTCCAAACCCAGCCCCGATTGCGAAGTAACGCTGATCGAAACCGAGGCGCTGCAGTGGCTGCAACAACACCAAGGCATTTCACTGGCACCCGGCGCGAACCGGCGCAATATCGTCACGCACGGGATCGCGCTCAATGATCTGGTGGATCGCGAATTTCGCATCGGCGCGGTAACGCTGCGCGGTATCCGTCTGTGCGAACCCTGCGCGCACCTCGAGAAATTGACTCGACCCGGCGTCGTGCCCGGGCTGACGCACCGCGGCGGGTTGCGGGCGCAGATCCTGGTCGAGGGCGTCATACACATCGGCGATGCGATAGAGGAAATGTCTCGGCCGTGAATATCGCCGACCCCGGTTTCTGGATCGCGCTGCTGCAGATCATCGGCGTCAATATCGTGCTGTCCGGCGACAACGCCGTGGTGATCGCGCTCGCCGCGCGCTCATTGCCAGCGCGACATCAACGGCTGGCGGTTGTGTGGGGCAGCGCCGCCGCGGTGGTATTGCGCATCCTGCTCACTATTGTTGCGATCCAACTGTTGCAGCTGCCTTATCTCAAGCTCGTTGGGTCGATGTTACTGCTGTGGATCGCGGTCAAGCTGTTGCTGCCGGAAGCCGACGACGGTGTGAAAGTGAACGCCACCGACAATCTGTGGTCCGCTTTCAAGACAATCCTGATCGCTGATCTGGTCATGAGCGTGGACAACGTCATCGGTGTAGCCGCCGTCGCCAAGGGCAGCCTGACGTTACTCGTTCTCGGGCTCGCGATCTCGATCCCGCTGGTAATTTTCGGGTCGACGTTGCTGCTCAAGATCATGAATCGCTATCCGATCGTCATCACCCTCGGCGCGGCGCTGCTCGGCTGGGTCGCGGGCGAAATGGCGGTGACCGATCCGCTGATCCGGGAGTGGGTCAACACCAATGCCGGTAGTCTGCACTGGGCGGCGCCGATTGCCGGCGTGCTGATGGTCGTGGTGCTCGGTCGGTGGCTCGCGGTGCGCGCTCAACCGTAAGCGTTGTTCAGAAGCGCCAGTGTACGCCGGCCGCGAGCGTCCAGTTGGCGGTGAGTTGTACGCCGTTAACATGTTGGTACAGCGGCAGCTGTAGGAAGCCGTAAATCTGTGTCTCGCGCGAGACGGCGTAGCTCACACCGGGGCTCAGCCACACGAAGCTGCCGCCGCTGTCGGCGGGTTCTCCTTCCGGCCCGCGATCGCGGTCCTTGACCGAAAGATTCAGTTGCAGCATTCCGCTCACGGGCGCATCGGCCGGATAGACGATGCCGATGTCGGCACTGTATTTGTTGCCGGGACGGTAGCCGTCGGATTGGTTTACCGGTGCCTGCACCTGGGCCTGGGCGAACAAGCGCGTCGGCGTCTCGCCGAGCAGTTCCAGCATGCCGGCGAACGCGCCTAGGATCAGATCGGTGGTGCCGCTGCCCGGTTGCAGCGAGCGTTCGGCAACCGCGTTGCTCGTGTCGGTCTTGTCGGTCGACCCGGTTGGCAGTTTCACGCCGAACAGAATTCCGTGCGCGACGGCTTGTTCGCCCGCGAATCGATGCCGGCCGACGACACGCATGTCGCCGATGCCATCGAAATGCCACGACTCGTCGAGCTTGGCGCCGTGATGATTGTGGATGTGTTCGTGATCGCGCTTTACGAACGGCAGCTGGATTGAAATGCCGTTGTCCGAATCCTGGGTGTAATCAATCGTGGCGATGAGATTGCGGTTCAGCGTGCGCACTTCATCGTGATGATGCGGAATCTCACCGACGGAAAGTTGCTTGCGGCCGGTGCGCGGTTGATCCTGGTCCACATACTCGTAACGCAGGTCCACGGTCGTACCGGGTTTGCTCGACATCCCCTGGGATTCCCAGCTGGTATTAAGCGTGCAGAACGCCGCGCCGCAGCTGGCGTGCGCCGCGGGTGTGACGAGAAGGCAGGCGAGGACGAATAAGCCGATTCGGCGAGCAATAAGGTGAGGCATGCGAGTGCTGGCGTGTTGTTAAGGCGGCGACGCTACCGTGGCGCGCCAGCGCGATCAACGCGGCATTTTGTCGCAGCTTCCCGGCCGGGGACGGACGCAGGCGTCGCTGTTAGAATGATGTCACCTGCCCGCCATGCACGCTATCCCTTCTGTCCTATCGACTGCCGCGATCAATTTGCGACGCCTGATCGTCCTGCGCTCCATCGCCGTTGTCGGTCAGGCAGTAGCGATCTGGGCGGCGGTGACGCAGTTCCATCTGGCGTTACCGTTGATGCCGCTGTGGGTTGTGCTGACGGCGATCGTTGCGGTCAATCTCCTGACGTGGTTGCGCCTAAAACAGCCGTGGCCGGTGAGCGACGCCGAACTGTTCGCGCATCTCACGCTCGATGTGCTGGCGCTCACCGGGCTGCTGTATTTCACCGGCGGCTCGACCAATCCGTTTGCACCGCTGTACTTGCTACCGCTGACGCTGACGGCCGCCGCGCTGCCGTGGTTGTACGCCTGGGCGATGGCGCTATTGACGGTCGGCTGCTATTCGCTGCTGCTGTTTTATTACGTGCCGTTGCCGCAAACGCACGCGGGTCACGACGACGCGTTTCACCTGCATGTGCTGGGCATGTGGCTCGGGTTTCTGTTGAGCGCCGGCTTGATCGCGTACTTCGCCGTGAAGATGCGCGAGACCTTGCGCGAGCGCGATCGGCTGCGCACGCAGATGCGCGAACAGGAACTCCGGCACGAGCGCACGCTGGCGCTCGGGACGCTCGCGGCCGGCGCGGCACATGAACTGGGTACGCCGCTGTCGACCATCGCGGTGCTGACCAAGGAACTCGAACGCGATAAAACGGATCTGCCGGGCAAGCTGAAAATGTTGCGCGAGCAGGTCGGGCGCTGCAAAGAAATTCTCGGATCGTTGTCCGCCGCCGCCGGGCAGACGCGCGCGGAGGGCGGCGGTTTGCAGTCGTTGGATGCCTATTTGTTGGCGTTGATCGAACGCTGGCGCACGCTGCGTCCGGAGATGAAACCTGATTGTCGTTTCGCGGGCTCTCAGCCCGCGCCGCAAATCGTTTCCGAACAGACGTTGAGCCAAGCGCTGCTGAATATTCTGAACAATGCCGCGGATATGTCGGCGCACGCTGTCGAGGTCGAGGGCCATTGGACGAATGCAGAGCTGGTGCTGGAAGCCCGCGATCGAGGTCCGGGAATCACGACCGAAGTGCAGGAACATGTGGGCAAGCCGTTTTTCACCACCAAGGCCGCAGGCGAGGGAATGGGGCTCGGGCTGTTTCTTGCGCGCAGCACGATCGAGCGGCTGGGCGGGCAGGTGACGCTGACCAACCGTGACGGCGGTGGCGCGATTTGCCGCGTACAGCTGCCGCTGGCAGCGCTGCGAGTGACTGACGCATGACGGCAGCGAACGATGAGCGCCCGAGTCTGCTGCTCGTGGACGACGATCGCAGTTTCTGCGCGGCACTCGCGCCGGCACTCGAGACGCGTGGCTTTGCGGTTCGGATCGCGCACGACGTGACCGAGGCGATGCAACGCGCCGCCGCGGATCCGCCCGAGTACGCGGTCGTCGATCTCAAGATGGCGGGCGCGTCGGGACTGGAACTGGTAAAGCAACTAAAAATTCTCGATGAGAATACCCGCATCGTCGTGCTCACCGGCTATGCCAGCGTCGCCACCGCTGTCGAAGCGATCAAGCTCGGCGCGACGCACTATCTCGCGAAGCCCGCCGACGCCGACGACATTGTTGCGGCGCTACGGCGTGTCAGTGGTGACGCGACCGCCGCCATCGAACCCCGGCCGGCGTCGGTCGCGCGTGTGGAGTGGGAACACATCCAGCGGGTGCTGACCGAGTGCGGGGATAATATTTCCGAAACCGCAAGGCGTCTGGGCATGCATCGCCGCACGCTGCAGCGAAAACTGGCGAAACGGCCGGTGCGGGAGTAACGCGACTACGGTTTTTTTTGGAGCGGCCTTGTGTTTGGCTTGTTCCGTGGCCTCGTCCTTCGGCGTTTCGTGCCGACGCCGATTTGAGCTAGTAAGTCAAAAGCGGTGTCTTTCTAAAATGCGTCGGTGTTATTAACTCTTTCAGCATAAAGTCAACAACATCAGCGCGCGAAATTTTGCCCGCGGTGACTCCGGACAGGTTTTCAATAACCCTATATTTTCCGGTTCTGGCGCCATTCGTCAGGAATCCGGGACGAACAATCAGCCATTCGACGTCACTCGCTTTAATAATGGATTCCTGGCGATCCTTGTCCGCGTAAATCGTTCCAAGAAAAAGCGGGTTGATCAGCCGATCGTAGAAAAATCCGCCATGGCCTTTGCTGTCTCCTGCGCCAATTCCGGTTACAACGATCAGCTTTTGGTGTCGATCCATCGCAGCCAGCACACGTTCAATTCCACGTGAGAAAACATGAACCTGTTTTCTGCTCGGCGGGATACCTATGCATACGCAGACCGCATCCTGTCCCGCGATAGCAGCAGTTGCTGATGCGGGGTCCAGAATATCGCCCGTTACGATCTTCAACCGTGAGTCGCTGATGTTTAACCTGGTGGGGTTTCTCAACAAGGCGGTGACGTCGTGCCCTTTCTCAAGGGCAATTCTTAGCAGCTCATAGCCGATTCCTCGAGACGCTCCGATAACGGAAATTCTCATACTGCCTCTCCTTGTGCAGGTCTGGCGCTAAAGCTCGGCAGCGCGCGTCAGCGCGCCCGCGGAAGCGCCTTGTTGGTCATTCGCGATTGCGTCTACAGGCTTGCGCCCCGTACGGGTAACGTTCACCCAGAGCTCCGCGACAATTAGATGTAATGAAAACGCCAACCAAAAGGAAATCCCGAGAATTTCCGGAAACGGCAAGCCAGTAACGGCGATTAATAATCCCATCATCGGACGCATTGTTGTTATCGACAAACCTAGAGCAAAGGCGCGAATCATCCATTCGCGATGCGCGGCGACCTCACGCTGGAGAATCCGGAACAAGGCGAGACCGAGGAAAATCAGGAATAGTAGAGAGAAAAATGTAGCCGCCGCGGTTTCGGTCGGTCCGCCGAAGCCGATGACGAAGCCCAGTATCAACGCAGTAACACCGACGAGCAGACCGGACGTCACATAGATGCGCCCGCACCATCGATGGAAATTGATATACCTGGCACGAATTCTTGTGACGAACTGAAATGGCCCAAGAATTACGAAGATAAGACCCGGCACTATGTGAAGCAGCGTCAAACCGGGCCGCTGAGAAAAGTTCGCATCATAGGAGTCTGTCGGCGGCAGTGTTTCGCCTAACGTCGTCTGACCAAGACTGAATGTTCTCAGGAGAACGATAACGACTCCCGTAAGCGCCAAGACAGCCACCAAAATATTCAGTAACTTCGTCATCGTTCGTTTTTGCATCATCTACTCACATGGACAGTTCATTTGGATCATTAAAGGGGTCTAGCTTCTGATGCCCAACGTTCGAATTCAGCGGCGCCGCAAGCCGTCCGCTGCAACGATATGTCGGGCCGCAAGATGTCGTCACACACTGACCTGCGCGACGGCGTCAGGCGAGCGGTCGGAGCGCGTACCGCCCATAGGCCACGAATACCGCCATTAGCCCCATCACGACGACCCAGACCAGCGGATTGGTAGCGGTCAGTTTAAGCGAGTATTGCGCGTACAACGCGGCGAGGGCCATGCTTTCCAGCGCGAGCGCGGCGGCGGCGAGCGGAGTCAGGACCGGCATCCACTTAACGGCAGCCGGGACGATCAGCAGGATCGCGCACAACATCTCGAGCACGCCGAGCGCGCCCCATCCACCGCGCGAGAACGCGCCCGTCGTCGGTACCTTCGCGAGTTCGTCGAACATGAACACTTTGTAGGCTCCCCCTGCAAAGGACAGCAGGGCGAGTGCGACTTGGAAGACCCATAAGAGGACGTTCATCGGTCAGGCTCCTTGCCGTCCGCGCCTTGGCGGCGCGGCGGACGTTTCCAGGTTATAGGAAATACTCTCTTGCGGTCCAACGCTTAGCTCACCGGCGTGCCGTTTTTGTGCGTCCGGTGGAGCGACGTGTTATGTGTTTGTTTGATGATTTCTTATTGAGATAGTAAGTGAGCGCAAGCGAAATACAATGGCTCAATTCCTTAGCCGTTTTATTAGCCGCAAGCCCGCATACTCAAATGTGTTGGTAGTTGCTGCGCACTAGAGAACCGCTGCAAACAAGATGTCACGGAAGGGCACTCGAAACCAATGAGAGCGTTGCCAAAGCTCGAACCCCCACGAGTCAGAATGCCTGGCATCTGACATTGGATATTTCACTCTGCGTCCTTTACCTCTATATCGGGCATAATCGTTATGTTGATGAGCTTATTGCCATCGCGAATGAACGTAATACTCGCAAATTCGTCGTTCTTTAGCCGTTGTAACGCGTGCATGCGGTTTTCCAGCTGAACGAGCGGAAACGCATGGACTGCGGTAATGATATCCGTCGGAAGCAGGCCCAATTGTTGAAATCGGGCTTTATGGTTATTGGGCGACAGACGATAGCCTATTAATTCCCCGGTAGACGATATTGCCGGTATAAAGTATTCAGCCATATCGGCATCAGACGATGCCGGTTGGCTAGGCACTTCGGAAGGGCCATCGACGAAATTCGAAGGCCTGATTTCTTTGGACAACCTCAACGTCTCCTGTCCACGGCTACTTTCGAGCAACACGCGATCCCTATAAACCGCTTTTAGTTTTGAATTTTCCGCTACCGTGTCGCCAACGAAAAATACTTTTTCTTCGCCGTTGTCGTTGGCAATCAGGGCCGAACCGTGCCCCTCGCCCGCGGTCAAGGTGCCGACCAGCTTCAATTTCAATGTAGGTTGTTGCGCGTGGTCCGCTTCTTCGACCGGATGTACGGGTAGGTCACCGGACGCATCTTGCGAGGTAATTTCGCTCGCTGGAGCTCGAGCAGGGACAGCTGAGCCGGTGAGCCATCGCACCAGCTGAGTCAGCGCATAGGCAGCGATGACTGCCGCCAACCCGAATGCGATTTTCCGGCCCCACGTACGCAATCGCCCGCTGTTAATTGCAGAGATAGATTTGATTTCCATTCTATCGTCTCCATGATCTGTCCGGCGGGGTGTGCCTAAGAGAGAGCTGTGGACCGCGCTGCTCGAAGCATCGCGGGAAACTAAATACCACTTGCGCGGTGTTTAGTTTCCCGCGATCGACTACTGGAGTTTGGAAGTGATCAAACCATAGACGCTGTAGTTGATCATGTACGGCAACGCATAGTCTGGGAAGGCTTTGACGAAACGCTTTTCCAATTCTTCGTGATGCGCCTTCGACATCGTCGGGTCGGTGAGTTCTGCTTTGCGTTTACCTAACTTCGCGATGTAGTCATTCACCAAGGCATCCGCTTTGTTCAAATACGTGCGCTGCGCTTTCACCGCCTGCGCGATACTGACGAACTCACCGCGCCCGCCGTACACCTTGGCGTCCGGCTTGTCCTTTGCCAACCCGGGCAACTCAGCCACCGCGGCGGCCCACTTGACGAGATCGGCGTGCGGCTTCCCGTTCACGATGGCGCCTTCGAGCCAGGCATGTGCCTTATGATGTACGAGGTCGCCAACGAGGAGATCGCCAGTGTTGTCGATGCGCACCACCACCTGCGTGCTGGTCACGCCGGGGTTCTTCAGTTCGATCAGGCTCAGCGTCTCGCCGGACTTCAGTTTTATTTGGGTCTGTCCGGTGAATGTGGTCTTGACGTTCTCGAACTTGGGGTAGGTTTCGTCAGTGAACATCTTGGCCATATTCACGAAATAATATTTCTTGTATTCGTGCACGCCCGGCATGGCCACGGCCGCAGCATGACTGCTGATGGACTCTACGCCGAGCGTATGCAGATAGGCCAAACCATTGAACTTATCCGGGTTCGGATGCGTGACGATAACGCGTGTAATCGGCGAGCGGGTTTCTTTTTTCACCTGCTCGACCATCGCCTGCGTCAGCGCCGGTACGAATTGCGTGTCGATCAGTGTTACTTCCCTGCCGTCATCGTAATAAAAGGTGTGTGTATCGAAGCCATTGGCATCCGACGTGAAGACGCCGAGCTTGCCGGCGTGGGCGCCCAAGGCGCCAAAGCCAAGCGTGATAGCGGCTACGGTCAGAATGGTGGTCTTGAGAATTGAAGTCATTTTGTTTCTCCGTTAACAGGTCCCACAGCAAATGGGTCCTTGCCCATGAAAAAGAGCCGGGCCAAGGGGTAAAGAAACTCCCGACGGATTCGCTGTACGAACCTCACCTAGCCCAACGCCAGGCATTCTAGATAGGCGGCCGTTTTAGCGATTGGCGTAGAATGCCAACCGATATGGCGAAACGGACAACACGCGACTACACGATCAAGCTTGCCGACAAGACGTGCCTCGTCGATCCCGATCGCGTCAAGCAGCCGGCGTTCGTGCTGTTACAACGCTACGAATCGATGGATGGCCCACCACACCAGCACCGCAAGGGGCAACTCGTCTACGCCAGCGATGGCGTGGTGCGCGTCGAGACCGATGCCGGCATCTGGATCGTGCCACCGCAGCGGGGAGTGTGGCTGCCACCGGGATTCGTGCATCGCGGTGTCTCGCAGCGCAGCTTTACGCTGTGTACGCTGTATCTCGATGCGCGCCGCACCCAGACGCTGCCAAAACACTGCTGCACGGTGGCAATTACACCGCTGGTGCGCGAGCTGCTGCTGCACGCCGCCAGCTTCGGTTGGCGTTATCCGCGCCATGGCGCGCAAGCGCGCCTGTTCGCGCTACTGATCGAACACATCGCCACCCTGCCGCAAACGCCGCTGCACCTGCCGGAGCCCAAAGACCGGCGCCTGCGCATTATCACCGCCGCGCTGCGCGTCAGCCCCTCGTCGAACGAAACGCTCGACGATTGGGCCGCGCGCGTCGGCGCGAGCAGTCGCACGCTGGCGCGGCTTTTCTTGAAGGAAACAAAACTGACCTTCGCATTATGGCGCCAACAGCTGCGCCTGCTGGTAGCATTGGAGGCGCTAGCGCACGGGGAGTCCGTCACTGCCGTCGCGCTCGACGTTGGTTATCAGGACACCTCCGCCTTCATCGCCATGTTTCGGCAAGCGCTCGGCGTCACGCCCGGACGCTACTTCGAAAATGGGCAACTGCCTGCCTCGAAACCGGGTCGTGTGACTTCATTCTGATTGTTACGGGGAAGTGTTCACTTTATTGGGAGAGGGACCGTGTCGGGCGCAACGCCTTGTTAGGCCTTGAGCCCGGTCAGCGACAAGATGATGCCCACCAGTGCCAGGATGAGAAGGAACAACGTGGGGAGCATAGACATCATGAAGCCAATGCCGCGCTTTGATGGGTCGCTGACATACGCACGCCAGTAGATGTGTCGCCCAATCACATAGACAACGCCCAAGCCAGCAACCAATGAAGTGGACCAATATTTTGCAGCCAGAAATAGCGCGGGCAGAAAGGCGATTAGGGTTTCCAGCGTGTTCATTTGAACGCGATACATGCGCTCAAAGTCCTCGTGACCTGTGATCGCGGGCGCCTTAAGGCCGGACTGCCTGCGTGCGCGTCCCGTCAGCGCGCCGAAGGAAAAAAATTGAAGCACCGCTATGACTGCGACAAGTTCTACGTATTGCATTTTATCTCCTAACGATAGTGTTACGAACCGAGTCCCTGTAGTTTGACATGAGCGGCACACGACGGCGGCGCCACCCGTGACGGAGCGGGATATTGTGGCCCGCCGTTGTGTGTCCGTTCATGGAAGGGGGGCGTCTGTTGCATGCGCATCGACTGCGTTTAGCCCGATGCGAGTCGTTCAAACAAGCCCGGATAGTGATCGATGGCGCCGGAGGACGACACTTGCAGCGTTCCGGCGTATCCGTGGGTTGGTGACTCGTACTCATACTCAGCGCGGCTTATTCGATGGTAGGTCTGTGGAAGTTTCACGAAGCGCATTCGAGGAAACGAGAGATAGGCAGCGGGCGCCTCGGCGCGTTGACCGACCTTGAGCGAGAGTCGACGAAGCGCGATGAGATTGGTGGCCGGCGTGAAACCAAGATCTACGTCGACGCAGCCGGCAATGCGGTTCTGTGCCTCGCCATCTACTTTCCAGTGGCCACCTGCGGCGGTGATTCGCAGGTCAATTGCCCTGTTTCCCAGATAGCCAGCAACGCTTGCACGACGCGTTCTCCAGGTGGCGTCCGTCAGGACCTCATAGTGAAAATGACATGGATGCCCCTCCTCCCAGAACACGGCAGCACCGGAGAGGCGCCAACCGTTGGACAGCTTGAAGAGGCGACAGCTATCGTGACCAGGATGGTCCAGCTTTCGCCAGAAGAAAGCGGCAGTGGGTCTCATTCGATCTCCGTGTATTGCGGTTGATCATTCCTTGGGAATCCATGTAGCCAAGTTAAGCGGCGCGAGCTACGAACGCCGGATACTGCGCCGTCGTCACACCGCGTCCGGCTGAAAACACAGTCAGACGGCGACTAGAAAAATAACCAGAGCCGCCAAGCCAAGACCGCTACGAACCATATGGAGCCTGTTCCAGCGATGGAGCAACGTTGTGGCCTCTTCTGTGTCTTTATCTGCATTCAAGGCAAGCAGACGATTGTTAGTAGGCGTGATAACAACAAGCGTAAATGGGGCCACCAGCACAAGAAGAGTCCCGGCAACAAGCACCCAAATACCGGCGCCAACAAGCCAGGCAATTATTGAGAACACAAAGCCCAACGCGGCGAGCGAGGCCTGCATTACCGTGGCACGCCTATAACTAGGCGCCCATTCGGAGAGGGCGACTTTAATACCGCAGGACATTCTAGCCGGGTGTTCCACGGCGTTTACGTAGACGGCGGCGCCAGAAAAGATCGCGCAACAGAATGTAGCCAGAAACTCCATTAACGTTTGCACAGTTTCTCCCTTGATGCCTGACGTTAGGGGCGGCGGCCCACCGCGCTACCAAAACCACCGCGGAACACGATTTGAATATTGTTCCCAGTCGTTGCCATGGGTGCGAGCCAACCAAGGCTCTTCACCCAGAACCACCCTGAGATGGAACGCCACGACTACCGCGACGGCGTAAATAAACAGCCCCCGCGAAGCAAACGACCAGGCCCAGCCGAGGAGAATGAGCGCGACGGCAACATACATTGGGTTTCGTGTGTAGCGATACAGGCCAACGATAACCAGCTTGGCCGGCGGTGCCCACGGGGCAAGCGTGCCCTTCCCGGAAACGTAGAAGTCGCGCACGCACCAGAGCAGCCCAACGAAGCCGACCACCAGTGGCAACAAACCCGAAGGGTGCGCGAGCTGCACGTGCGACGTACTGAACAGCCAAGCTATGGGAACGATGGCGGCCACCATGCCTGGACATGCGAGAAACGCCAATAGCGCGCGTGCGAACATGAGCCCCTAATGCCGTGTTGAGCGGCGCGGGGCACGAACAGAACCCGAAGGCCGTCGCGGTCTCATTGCGTCCGGCTCCAAGCGTACTCAACTACAAAAATTGTCGCCCAAGAAAGTCCCAAGGAGAGCAGGGCCCAGGCAACCATTAATCCTAACCCTGAATAGGGCCAATTCGGCACCGAACGAAACAAGATACATAGGAGTACCGAAATAATAACTACTGACACTCCGACCGCAGGCACCGAGAGTCGGGAGAGTGTCGATCGGGCAATAAAGGCAGTGATGCCGCAACCTAGGACGGTGAGCACAAAAGCGACAACCGAGATCCAGGCGGCGAAGGCGACTCCGTCGCTACACCCAAGCTTGGAGTCACACACACCAAGAACCCAGGCCTCGAAGCCGGCCTTACCGACGAAGAAGAGTCCAACGCAGAGGCCGGGTACCAGGACCACAGAAAAAAAACGCCAGTTCATTTTTCACCTATCGCAGAGTTAAATGGCCCAACGTTTGAGATGAGCGGCGTATTCAGCGGCGAAGCCGCTTTGAAGACACCGCTCGATGGAAGGGTTGGGCGTCACTGATGATGAGCTACGCATCAGGCGAGTTCACGGGTGGCCAGGACTTCTTCGCATTGTCGACAGGACTCATGAGCCCGACGTCGTTTCCCTCTGGATCCGCAACGATTGCGTAGCGAGCACCCCAAAACGCGTCGAATGGCGGTTGCCGTCCAGCATATCCGGCAGCGACGAGCCTGGAAAATGTTTCATCGACTTCAGGGCGGCTGGAAAAAGACACACCAATCACGACGGGTGGGTTGTTCTGGCTCCGCCGATGCCCAGCGTGATAGATACCAGCGAGAAACTCGTTGTCGATTTCAAGCGTGATCTCGGAAGAGACGCGGATGGCTGCGTGTAGGGCTCCTGGTGGCTGACTCACTGGCTCCGGGATATCTAAACCGAGAAGCCGATAGAACCTCAGTGTTTCGTTGAACTGCTTTGCGACGATGTTGATTTGCGCAACTACTGGTCGGCCCGTACCCATGAGTGTGCTCCTGCAATCGAAAGGAACATAGTGTCGTTTGGTGACGCCTAACGAATGAGTTAACCGGCGCCGGCCACGAACCCAAAATCTGCGACGCTGTCCCACTGCGTCCGGTTGGACGTTAGGCATTACTTCAATTACTAGCGTGTATTCAAGACGCATCTATTGGCCAGACATACTGCGCCTGGATCACTTACGAGAGCGCAGTCAGATAACAGTCCAAGGTCGCGAGACATGAGCTTCGCTCCCAATCGACTGAGTTTGTTAAACTCATTCGCCTCGTTTAGAAAATCCTGTACGTTTGCCACTGCGGTTGAATACGGAATATATGCTCCCGGACCACCACAGAGCTTGGCACCAACACCAACTGTTTTACATTGTAATGAAGCTGCGCAAGGTGCATTTTTACTTTTCTCGATGAAATGAGAATGCAGGCCCTCCATTTTTTTCCCGCAATTTTCCTTAAATGCTTCCCAGCTTTCTTCGCATGCTTTTGGAATAGCGTTTTGGGCAATTGCGATTTCAAAAAAACTGAGGCAGATGCCGAGCATCATACTGATGGTTCTCATGTGCGGTTTTAGCATCCCTCGGTATTTCTTGTTGGCATCGTTGATTAATGAAACCACACAATAGATAAAGAGCCCAAGAAATAGAACTGTAAGAGCCAAGGCACCATACGACCGGAGTGCCGCACGATCGACTGGCCAGCGCTCCGGCTCAGCGGCGTCTAGCCAAGCATAAAAAACAACGTAAGCGCGCTTCGAAGATTGCAACTTCAACCGCGGCGTGCCGCCTCGATTGCGGCGATGTCGATCTTTTTCATCTCCATCATCGCATCGAACGCGCGCTTGGCGACGGCGGGGTCGGGATCGGTTACCGCTTTAATCAGGGCGATCGGCGTAATCTGCCAGGACAGGCCCCATTTATCCTTGCACCACCCGCACGCACTCTCTTCGCCGCCGTTGCTGACGATTGCGTTCCAGTAACGATCGGTTTCGGCCTGGTTAGTGGTGGCGACCTGAAACGAGAATGCTTCGTTGTGCTTGAACGCGGGTCCGCCATTGAGCCCGAGGCAGGGAATTCCCATCACCGTAAACTCGACCGTCAGCACATTTCCTTTTTTCCCGGACGGAAAGTCTCCCGGCGCGAGGTGCACCGCACCAACGGATGAATCGGGAAAGGTCTTGGCATAAAATCGCGCCGCGTCCTCGGCGTCGCGATCGTACCAAAGGCAAATCGTATTCTTTGCGTGCTTATCCATGCCACTTCTCCATCGTAATGAGCCGCCCGACGCCGCAGTAAAACGATGCGCTCGCGGTCCAAGGGCATTGGCTCGGCCAAAATTTCCGCGTCAATGAACTCCGCAAAATCCATATCATGCGAGCCGATCCGAAGACCAGTCAAGCCACCATTCCGTCGGAATGTCGAGCGATTCCTGCGACGTAACGTTTGACATGAGGGGCATCCAACAGCAAGCGAAGCTCGCTGTTGGATGCCCCTCGATGGAAGGGTTAGACCTCAGTGGGCTGCGCATGGCGACCGGGAGTTTGGCTCACACCTCCGTGGCTAACGGCCAGCCGATTCGTGCTGCCCGACGGAGGCTGGATTGAACGACCAAGCGGTGGAACGGGGCGATGACAAGAATATACAAACGACCTAGGCGGTTGTGGCAATGGACCACGGTTGACAGAGTCAGGTGATGTTTGCCTCCCGGCGACGGCTGATTGGTACAGAGGACAGAAAGCCTGAAGTCCAGGTGCTTGTCGTTTTCTCCAAGGACAATTTCGGTCGGACTTGTGCTGTAGATCTTGAAGATGCCGACACGGCCCGTCCCGCTCGCCGCACCATGTGACGTGAGTTGCCTGGCAGTTTTGAGGCCGAAACTGCCGACGACGGCATCTCGGACCGCCATGAGGTTGCTGACCCACGGTGCTTGTTGGGAAAAAATGAACCTCGCCAACAGTTCGGGATTGGTCGACGCTCCCGTTGGAAGCTCGATCGAGTAGGCATCTGCGAGATTCGTCGATTCGTAGGCTCTGGCAATTCCCGACTCTGGAGGAAGCGATACGGGCGTTGCGCGATGTTGTTGAATAGACATGTGTGCGAGCCACTGGTTGGGTTCTGAGGTCTAACGTTTGACATGAGGGGCGGCCGACAGCTGGCGAAGCCAGATGTTGGACGTCCCCTCGATGGAAGGGTTAGCCGTCTTGGCGAGCATACGTGGCCTTGTACTTTGCTGGCACCTCAAACGGGCGCAACTGACCCGCGAGTGACAACACGAGGAGTAGCGACGCAGCACCTCCGGCCAGCATGGGCAGCGCCAGCGTGAGCACCTTTGCCCGCGCAGAGATGGGCTGAAGGCGCCAATATGCGGCGCAACCAAGATGTGTGAACAGCGACAGGAAGGCGAGGAAGTAGTACGGTGCGAAGAAGAACTGGTTCGGCGGCACATGAAGGCCGGCTGCGGCGTAGTAGAAGTTGGTGTCGAGTTGAAGAACGGTGCGCCCATAGAGCACTGCGCCGAGGTGCACGAGCAGGAACAGCGCCAGGTACGTGCCTGTACCCGCCTGCAGCCAAGCGACGAAGCCTACCCTGCGCCGCCACCCTCGAATGACAAGCCACATGCCACTGCAGACCTGGAACGCGGCGCACGCAAGAAGCACAGACTCGACCAAGGGTTGGCGATACAAGTGGCGCGCGGCCTCCATGAATGCGATGTGCGAAGAAATGCTCACCAGTGACGCGAGGTGGTTCGCGAGGTGCAGGCAAGCGAACGCGACAATGATGATTGCGGATGCTCTGTGAAGTGCGCGGACGTGCATGTGTAGACGCCTAACGATTGAACTCAGCCGCGCGCCGCCGTTTGGCGCGTCGGCTGGAGTGAAGGGTTAGGAGCTTCGCTCAGCTAAGCATATGGAAACGAAATACGCCATGTTCCGCCGGAACCGTTGAACGGGCGAGCGGAGCGGCCAACGGCATTCCGCGTTCGCTATTGGTAAACAAGACGTACCCGTTCCTGGAAGACACCGAAACCATTGCAAACGCCCGAAACCCCGGGTTGTTACCCCAATGCCAGAGGTAGGGACCGCCGACTGCGGTCTCGATGCCCCACCCGCAGCCCCATGCCAGACCAAGCTCGGGTTCGGTTGGAACGGGATTGGCGATCGTCAATGACAGCAGGGTGGTGTCGGCAAGCAAGGCGGAAAGCAGGTTCGCGTAGTCCTTAGCAGTTGTATACAGCGAGGCTGCGGCGTTAGGTTCACGAAAGTCAAACTGACTGCCTCCCCCGAACCACGAGGTGCCGTTCACAACCTGCTCACGGATGTCTTCCGTCAGACGCAGCCTCGAATGCCGCATGTCGAGCGGCTCGAAGACGTACTTGGACACGAACGATTCGATATCCTGTCCGGTCACCGCACTGATGACGGCCTGCAAAAGAACATAACCTTCGCCGGAGTACTGCCAGCGCTCGCCCGGTACGAACTCGGGAGAAAGCGTGCCCCTCGTCCAGTTCGGCAAGCCGGAACTGTGGTTGAGCAACGTTCCCACAGGGATGCGCGCCAATGTGCGCGCAGGCACCAGATCGACTTGGTTGTCATTCGTTCTTCCGAAGGGGTTCTGGCGATGTATGTAACCATCGGGCAGGTAGCGCGAAACCGGTGCGCGCAGATCGAGCCGGCCATCACGCACCAGTTTCAGTGCAACGAACGCGATGACCGGCTTGGTGAGCGAAGCGGCCTGGAATACCGGGTCGGAATGAATGGAACGAGTCGACGAGCAGCCTGAAACAACCACCGGGGTGTTGGGTTTCCCTGCATTCAGGGTGACGTAGGTTGCAGCGCAGACGCCCAGTCTTGCCGCGAGAACGGGGAATGGTTCCTCGCTGAACTTAGAAAGGTCGGTGGCGCAAGAAGAGAGAAAGGGGGCGATAGCGCTGGCCGCGCCAGCGACAAGGAATTCTCGGCGTGAGATTGGCATATATATCTCTTTATTGTTAGCGCGCGATAGTCGCATACGCAGGCGACACGAAATGCGTTATTTCTGCTCTAGCGGCCTCAGCAAGTGTCGCAGGATCAACACCCATGGCTCGAAGAGCACGCACGGCTACACCGTATTGCGCGGCAGTAACGGCCAGGATGACGTGCGCCCCTAACAGGGGTGTGGACGAATCAGTTTTTTGTTGATTGGCCAAGTGTTGCATCAGCACTTGAGCTGACGATTGCGCGTTATAGACTCCAGTGCCGGAAGGCACGGTGACTGCATTGTCGCTGACGGCGCCGCCTCGTGGTAACTCAATCCCAATATTTCGCAACGCATCTTCGTATTGTCGAGTGATAGCGGTGCGATAGTTGTTTGGATCGATGTTTATTCGTTCGAATGCCTTACGCGCGGTTCCGTCAGGCAACTCTAATGCAGCCAGAACAAAATGTTCTGAACCGGGCTCTTTATGACCTTCTGCATTCGCATGCTTTTCAGCCCCTACGCACAGCGCTTTGATGGTGCTCATGTCTCGAAAACGCCGTTTGATCTTGTTAAACATGAGGATCTCCTGGTTAAGAACTTGACCTGGAAAGAGAGCTTGCCAAGCGCTTATGGGCGGCCTGTTTAGATACGCCGAGAGCTTCAGCAATCTGAGACCAGGACCAACCTTGGTCTAGGGCAGTATTTACGGCGCGGCGTTCCAACTTATCTGCCATTAAGCGCAGGGTTACGACGGCTGCCAAAGCTTCGGCAGGATCATTCGGGGAAGGGAGCGACTTTAGATTTAGCATTCGTCAATGATAGTTGACGCCTGGTTCGGTTGTCAACCAATATTGACGTTTTTAGCCGAGGATGCGCGCTAACGGCCCGCTTCACTGGCGGCGGCGCGTTAGCGACGCCGTCCAGTGGAAGCGGTTGTTATGGTTCACTACCTTGGCGAGGCCATTTCCACGCATAACGGATAATCAGGGAAAGCAAAACGACTTCTACAACAGCGCCAAACACCATATGCATCCAGGCCTCACCTGCCAAATTGAACAACGTATAAGGAATATAAAACGTGGCCACGATTATGTTTGTCCAACGATTTGCTTTGGCTGCCAAAGCAACGGAGAGGAAAATCATTAGAGCTGGAATCGTCACCGAGGCCAGTCCTGTCAATAGAACGACTTGTGTAATGTCAAATACAAACATTTTTCCTGCCAGGATAGCTCCTATGGAACCCGGCATATACAAGTGGAAATAATCGACATAGATGTAGAGAAACATGAACGCAGTCCATAGAGCCGTGAGTTTCACTTTTATGTTGATTTTTATATCTTCCAGCATATGTGTAGTCCTTTTCAGTTTTGTGAACCATAACGCCGTGTTGAGCGGCGCGGGGCACGAACGCAAAATACTGCGCCGTCGTCACACCGCGTCCGGTTGAAAACACAGTTAGATTCATTTTTCTTGGCTTATGCCGAGGTACGCAAGACAAAACCAGCCGATGAGGAGTACGAAGGCAATTTTGTTTGCGACCCTCATATATTTCCAGTGAATGCTTGGCAAGTTGTACTGTTTACAGATTTCAATGTATTCCCTAAGCTGTTTGTTCTGTTTTTTTATACTCCAATAGTCCTCATAGTCCTTCCCGTACTTCTTCAAGGTTGGAATGATTTTAGTCTTCCGAATGTATATCTGGGCGCCGATAACTGAGGCAAACAACAACCAGTACGGGAAAATGATTAGAAAGTTTTTGTCCATGTTTTTGAATCTAACGGACAAGCTCACCTGCGAGCGGTGCGCCGGCACCGCGAGTCAGGTGGAGCGACTGGTTAAGTTCCCGCCGTCATAAAACTGGCGACCCTTTAGCTTCTTTTCCGTTTAGTCCGCGTATACGGTTTCTAGGAGCTCAACTGCTTCAACATTCATACTGGTCGTTGTTGCAACTCCCGCAGTGATCGAAACAAATTTGTCAGCAATCCATTTTTCAGTAGGATGTCCATACTGGATTCCCATGCTTCTCATGCCTTCTATCACTTCCCGTACAAACTGTTCTGCTCTCGAAGTATTCGTCTTTGTGAGAATCGCACCATATTCGTCGCCACGATGATAAATTCGTGACCCGTACCTCTCAGCAATTACCGTGAGCATTTCTCCAACACGACATAATATTTTATCGCCCTTATCGTGACCAAGGCCGTCGTTGATGTATATAAAACAATCCAAGTTCAGTAACACAACAGAAAGAGGAAAATCCTCGTCTAGCTTTTCTTTCAGTATTTCAGAGAGACGTCGGTTAAGTTGCTGATAGTCCGGTAAGCCCGATACTGTACTGAGCGACTTCGAACACCGATCAGCAAAGGTTACACACTGCTCTAGCAGTTTTTCGGGATCTTCCCCGGGTATCGAGATCCACCCTCCACCGGCCAGACTGACCCCTTCAACTCTATATGAACCGGATGGGTCTTTGATTTTTCGGAAACGCCATCCAGGTACCAAACCATCAATGTCTTAGTCTCGCAGTAATTCTTCAGTGGTCGGTTTTTGCATAGTCGACTTCCTGAGTCTTAGAACTTAACGCTCAAGCTCACCGGCGGGCTTGACGCCGCGAAGCGGCGGCAAGACCGTCCGGTGGAGCGCCTTGTTGGGCCTCAACTCTCACGCTTCAGCTTTTCACGGCGCGCTAGCTCGGCCGGTGAGGGTTCCTGCACGCCACCGGCGGTGGCGGTCTGCACTTCGCCATCGCGCACGTAAGTCGCGTGGATGACGCCTTTTGGCGAGACGGCGCTATGGGTGAGCTTGAAGGCGCGGGGCTCGCTGTTGTCGGCGAAGAGGCGCTTGCCCTTGCCGAGCAGCACCGGGAACGCGAACGTGCGGATCTCGTCGACGAGACCTGCGGCGAGTAATGAGTGCACAAGCTCAGTGCTGCCTTGTGTGACGAGGGCCGGGCCGTCTGCTTGTTTCAGTTTCGCCACATCCTTGGCGCCGTCGCTCAGTTCGACCGAGCCCTTCCAGGTAAGGTCGGCGCCTTTGCGCGTCACCACGTATTTTTTGACGCGGTTGAATACATTGGCGATGTCGTCGTCCGCCCCCCCTTGAGCAAAGGGCCAGTACGCCGCGAAGATGTCGTAGGTGCGCCGACCGAGCAGGAGGTCAAACGGCTGGCCGAACAATTTGCCCAACTCGTCGCCGAACACCGAATCACCGTCTGCGATAGGAGCGACCCAGCCGCCGAACTTGAAGCCGCCGGTGGAGTCTTCTTCCGGCCCACCAGGGGCCTGCATCACGCCATCCATCGAAACCATAGCGCCGACAATCACTTTTCTCATGGGAGTTTCTCCTTGGCTCGATCCTTACTATGAACGACCCCTGTTCAACCGGACAACGTTGCCACGTTTCCGAGCAGGAAGGACAGAAACCGCAGCCCTTGAAGCTCAGCGTGACGAGGTGGTCGTGTTGAGGCCCAACGCCACCTTAAGCGGCGCGCCGCTGTCTGGCGCGTCCGCTTGAAGGTATAGTTGGATTGCGTTGCTTTCACTTTAGATAGCGAAAGATTATTGGAGCCCAAGCGAAGCTAAGCAACAAGAGATAGAGCGTGAAGTTGTTGTCTCCCAACAACTCCAAACCCTTAAAACCCACGAATGGCAGAGCCACGACACTCAGTAGCATCCAACTTGCAAAAGCCGCCCCAAAGCATGCGGTAAAGAACCTCCTATACCACGCGAAGGTTCGATTTCCTTGCAGTGGTATCTTCTCCTGCTCTGAGAGATATGCGCGACCTCTTTCACTAAAAAGAGCCCAACTAGCAATAACGACGTAGCTTCCTGTTATTGCGATCCATAGAATAAAAACCGTTAGTTCAAATTCGAGCGGTACGTGTTTGGGTCGCTCACGAAGCCCTGATAAGGCAATGTAAGCACCCGAGAAGAACATCACCACGGAGCCGACAAGGAAGACCCAAGCGGATCGGACTGTCTTAACTTGAAAGAAGGACAGGATTCGCGTCATTGGGTTTTAAGCAATCCAACCGCTGCCCTTGAGCGGCGCGGGCCACGGTAGTTACAGGAAACGCGCCGTCGTCACACCGCGTCCGCTCGAAGGGCTTGTTATAACGCGTACTCGATTTCTTCTCGGCCGCTAAAATCATTTACGCTTCGACCCTTTTCGCCCATTCCGAGCGATTTATAGAACGCGCGTGATTCAGAGTTTTCCACGAGCGTTTTCAAGGTAAGTCCTTTGGGGCAGCAAGATACCGCCCAATTAAACAACGCCCGACCGATTCCCTGTCTTTTAACATTAGGTGCCACGAAAATTTGGGACAACACCGCTCGTTCAACGTCGAGTGCAGCAAACCCAACCAGCGTACCGTTTGACTCTGCCACCATAACGGTGTGGCTCTTCAAGATGTTTTCCCAACGGCTTTTCCATTCTCCCAAAGGTTTCGGGTGCTGAAAACTGGCAGAGGAATGCCACGACTCCCACCAGAGCAAAAGTAGTGGCTCGATGTCCGCTGTTTGGTAGTCTCTAAGTTTCACGCGTTATAACGTGTTGTTGAGCCGCGCCGGCCAAAGGCGTTACAGGAAACTCTGCGGCGCTTCACGGCGTCGGCTGGAACAACTAGTTAGCTTACTGCGGTGCCCTAACCAGAAAGAGGGGAACATTCGAAACCTTCTCCTCCTCTACGTTCCGAAATACCATTTCTCCTAAAAGAACATTACCGCCGCTATGCAACTTAAGTAACGTTGTTGCATAAGACGTAACCCGACGGTCGCGAGGCTTGAAATTGAGAGTTAGATAGCCCTCCCACATGTAGCCATTCACTACGAAATCGATTTCAAAGTCCTTTTCTTTGTTTTTGAACTTGAAGTTAAACGTCCCAGCTAGCGAGTGAGCGCTTTGAGTTAGAAATAGATTAGAGTCAGCTTGGTGGGTTTCGTCTTTGCTCTGACCGTTCCACCGGCCATCGACTTTTACTCCTTGATATCGGACTTCACTCAGAAACGGCCTCAGCTTTGCATCCCAAAGAACTTTTATGAGATACAAGATTACCATTGTAAGAATACCTGTGACGATCCCGACCACGCCTTGTTCTAATAAATTCTCCATACTCTCTCCAGAAAGCTAACGTTCCGCGTGAGCGGCGCGGAGCACGAACGCATCAGGAAACGGTGCGCTGTCAAACCGCGTCGGCTCGACGCGGTGGTTAGAGTGAATCACTGCAGGCCTCGCACATGTCGCTCACGCGCCAACTGAATTGCACCATATATCTCATTCGAACCTCCGAGGGTCCGGCCAACGCAAGTGAAGCGAAGCTGACGGCTGCAAGAAGTGAGAGGGAAAGACACTTCATGAACGTCTCCAAAAGAACCTAACGTGTTTGTTCAGCCGCGCCGGCCACTGACCTTACAGGAAACTCTGCGGCGTTTCACGGCGTCGGCTGGAACAACTAGTTATGTCCTGATTCATTTCTTGTTCGCCATCTTGTTATGTTTGTGTAGCACCTGCGAGGTACGTAGCTAACGCGCTGATAAGTCCGACGATGATTAGCGCGAATGTTAACCACTTCATATGCCGAGACTGAGCAAGCATTTGATCATGTCGTTGCGTCTCGGTCTCATATATTGAGAGCGTCGTAAGCGCCTTGCCAGTAATTCGATAGATGCCGTTCTCAGCCTTCGTGACCTCGCCAGATTCAGCGAAGGATGCCAACAGCAGTCGTGCGTAGTTCTGCTGGCGCGTTTTGTCCGGGTGGAGAATCCATCTCGGTCCGTGGAGCAACGATGGCAAGGAAACCTCGTCGACGCCAAACTGCTCATTCTCGGCGCTTGCTTGTACGAGAAGTCGCAGAGTTTCAATCCGACGAGTTAACCCAAGATCTCGACGACTGAAAAAGAACTGGGTCAATGCCTCCGAAATGATGGGGAGGCGATTTACGCGACTCCAGTCGTGTAAGGCGCACCGAATTGCGCTTGAATATATGAAAGAGAACAATCCGATGAGTCGTTCGATTTCGATCGATACACCATTCGTCTGTGAGAACGGGACAACGTCCGGTTTATCGAATTTGTTTCCTGTCCATTTTCGGCCGACAAAACCAGTTTCGTTAATGCCATCAACTAAGAGCAACCAGTCCTTCGGTCCTGTTTTGAGATAGACGGTGTAACAGTTAACTCGGCATCCCTTCTCGCCGCTTCGCGGAACGACGTCGGGACATGCGCGACGGAGGAGTCGCTTTACTATGAATCTTTCAGCTAGACCAATCATGGTGTCATCGGTTTGGGGACATAACGCCTAGCTCACCCGCGCCGCGCTGTTTGCGGCGTCGGGTGGAGCGTGTTGTTGGGCTTAGTTTTTCTGCCGTTTTTTCTGCTGTGCCTCGGCCCATTCACGACCCATGGCTTGAGCTTGCTTGATTTGTTCTTTGGTCAGCTGGGACCCGATTTGATCCAGCTCGCCTCGGATGCGCCATTTCAGTTGGCGGTTGGGGTGGAACTGAGTATAGAAGCGAGCGTGATCCATCCACATGTATGCCTTGACCAGATCTTGTTTCACACCGTCGCCCCGCCAGTAGGATTTGGCAAGGTTGTAGACGGCATCGAGGCTCCCAGTGTCCGCCGCCGTGTGATAGAGCTTTACTGCCTTTTCCTTATCTTGTTTTACCCCCAGACCGTCATCGTACAAAAAGCCGAGATTGTTGTAGGCATCGCCGTTGCCTTGATCTGCGGCCTTCTGGTACCAGCGATGTGCTTCCGCGTAATCTTGGGGGACGCCCTGGCCGTGTTGGTACATGGAACCAAGGCTATTTTGAGCCCCTGCATGACCTTGTTCGGCAGCCTTCTTGTACCAGCTTGCGGCTTCACTGAGATTTCTTTCAACTCCTTGGCCTGAATCGTAGGCAACTCCAAGCCTGAATTGTGACGCTGGATCGCCTTGGCTCGCTTTGGTACGCAACTCCTCTATGGATACCCCGGAGGTAGCACAGGCTGACAAACCCGCTACCGCTATTAAGACGACCAAGAAGCGCCATGTATTCATTTCAGTACCCCTCATTTTTTGTTGAGCCCAACGCCGTAATGAGCCGCGCGGGGCTCGGTTGCCAAACATTGCGCCGCTGTCACACCGCGTCGGCTCGATTACACAGTTAGATTTCGTTGGGTTTGGGTTCACAGTTTGAAACCCGGATTGTAGGCACGCACAATTTTCTCGATGAACTCTTGTGCCAATGCAACCACCTCTTTGGCTTCCTTTTCGTTCATGAAGTTACCCGAATGAACTACCAGGTTTCTTTGGTCGTTAATCTTCTGAGCTTTCTTGTGAAGTGATTTAAAAACTTTTTGTCTTATTTCTGTTGTATGAAGCGGGCGGAGAAGCTTTTCCAGCTTCCCGTTGAGGCCGTTAGCCCACCTAAGAAGATGGTCCACAAAGGCAGCTTCTAGATTTCTTTGTTCTTGGAGTTCGTGACGAATAGCAATATTTGCTGCTATCTCAGCAGCCGTGGCAGCTCGCGTTATGGCAGCCGACCACTCACTCTGCCGCATGAGCCCGGTAAGTTTTTTCCAGCTCGACTGGAGGCGCTCAATGTCAGTACGTTCACTGTACGGCTTTGGCACGCGACCTCCAATTTTCAGAAATCTAACGCGTTGTTGAGCCGCGCGGGCCCGGAACGTTAAACACTGCGCCGCCGTCACACCGCGTCGGCTCGAACAAAAAGTTAGGTTTTTTCATCAAAAGAATTTCTTCTTGTCTCGAAACAATGGTGGTGGATCAATGCCCAGGATTTGCGCGGCTTTTGTTCTATTTGTGTCGTCAGGCAGTAGAAGCACTTTCAGAGTTTCGGAATCAATAATTCCGTAGTTATCGAGGTCACGACACGCAGAGCCACCGCAGTAGTTTTGGAACACGATGTATTTGTGTTCGTTTTTTCCCTCAAGACACGTCGCGTGAAAATACTCACCCCTAAGTGTCCTTCCTTCAAACTCAAGGCGGGTTTCTTTAGTGGGAGTTTTTGCGGTAATTGTTACCTTCTCATAGCCGCCGTCCCGATCAGGAATGCCGACGACTTCAACGGCAGCACTACCACAAGCTGACGTTGCCACCTTGGGTCCGGCCAACGCAAGTGAAGCGAAGCTGACGGCTGCAAGAAGTGAGAGGGAAAGACACTTCATGAACGTCTCCAAAAGAACCTAACGGCTGAGCTCACCTGCGAGCGGTGCGTCAGCACCGTGAGTCAGGTGGAGCGATGGGTTAGGCCTTGGTGGTTTTGTTGGCATCAATTTCTAACGATTGATTTCAAAGGTGTCAAAGACGGATTCTAATATTGAATTCCCCGAGCTTGCCTCAACTCCAGAGATGTAGAAGTCATACGGTTCGGCCGATACACACAGTGAGTTGACGCGGCCGCCGACATCTGAGGAAACGTCATTGGGCGTTCCCCTATATATTTTATTTCCATGTTTCGTTTGGGCGATCGGATTTTGTAAGAGCGCTTCGCATGAATACTGAAGCTTCTTTCCCACTTTATGATCGAAGACTAAAATGTCGAGAAAGTACTCGCCCGAACTTAGCTCTGCATATCCTTCGTGGAGCTTACGTATGCCCATGCTGATTTTTATTTCGGACTGAGTGGTCGTAGGAGGATATATTTTGCTATTTCGAGGAATCTTCAGGCTAAAGCCATACTCCGCACTAGAGTAGGTAATAAAAGACTTCTCGATTCCTGTTTTTGACTCAGATGCCGCAGCCGAATTAACAACCAAGACAATCATCAATGCCAGCAAAAGACTCGATGTGGAGTATTGAGGTTTTTGATGATTGAGCATTTTTCCTCCAAGGCCTAACGTGTTGGTAAGCGGCGCGGGCCACGAGATGTCAGGAAACGCGCCGCTGTCTCACCGCGTCCGCTTGACCAACGTGTTATGCGGCTTTTGTGCATGAGAGCTACTCCGGCAATTCAGGGGTGAAAAGTCTAAATGCGACAGTAACAATTGCAACGACTATAAAGGCTATAACCATTCCGACAGGCGAGTTACCAAACTTACGATCAAGGATGAAAAACTTTAGATACGCCACAATGACCGCCGCTACCACTACACCAAACACTTCAGCTAAATTTGAAAGGCTCTGCGCCCCGATAGGCAACAGGGACAGGCCCAGCCAAAGAATTATGCCAGCAGCCGGTAACACCAAAAGCCAAAAGCTTTGACCTTTTCGTTTTCTGGCCCAAAGCCAGCCCGGAAAAATTAACGCCGCCCCTACAAGCGAAAGTACCGCAACCAAAACGAACACTAACAATTCTCCTTAAGACGCATAACGCAGAGCTAACCTGCGAGCGGTGCGCCAGCACCGCGAGTCAGGTTGAGCGACGTGTTATGTGACATTCCCGCCATTCTCGGCAATTTTTCTCGATAGGAAATCCCGTACTTCATTGGATACACCAGCTAAGGGAAAGACCGAATAAGCGCTGTTTTTGTACACCAGAAGCCAGGCATTTGTGGACTTTATTACACCCTTGAGTAGTTTCCACTTGATTTCACTTTTTCCAGCGTCGGACTCAACAAAGAAGCCGTCTTCGGTGAAGCGCCATTTCGCTGTCGGTGATTCCATTTGTTCGAATGTAGCTAATGACCGACCTCGGTAAATAAAGAATGCAAGCGCAAACATTACACAGCTAATAACAGAGAGGGCCAGAAATGTCCCGGTTACCCAGGTTCTGAGGTCGAGCACTAACATCGTGACTACGGCCAGGAAAATACAGGCCAGCGAGACAAAGAAGGTATTAGCGAAGTTTTTCCGCCAGTAGATTAATGCCGCCTCGGTGATTAGCTCACGGCTGTACGTCGTAGTCGTTTCTAGTTGCATAGGATCTCAGTTGTCACATAACGTTCGAGGTAAGGGGCGGCTTGCGGCTTGCCGCAAGACGTCCCCTTGACTGAGGGGTTAGGGCTCAGCCCGCGGCGGTACGCCCGATGCCCAGAGGCCAACGCGAAAGCTGGACTCTGTGTCGGCTGGAGTGACGCCAAGATCTTTGCGGATTTCATAGAGGAGCTTTGACATGAGCTCATCGTGACGCTCGTTGCTACGACCTGAATTGGTGACCTTGATCTCCTGCTGGAATGCCTGAAGTGCAGCGAGAACTGTTTGCGGAGCTATCAAGTTGAGCTTGTTGCAGGCTCGCGCGAAAGCTCTTTGCGCTTCGGCCGTAGCTTCACCTGAGATGATGCCACTCAGACTGGCAACGAAGTCTTTGTAGTGCTCAAGCTTCTCTCTACGAAGCTCAGCCTCACGCTCTCGCTTTTTCGTGAACCAGTACGTGGCGCCAGCCAACAGGATGGCGCCAGACGCTGCAATGATGGCGGTAGCAATCTCGGCTGGCATTTGTTGAGCCCTAACGCTTTGTTGAGCCGCGCGGGGCACGATTGCCGAACTCTGCGCCGCTGTCACACCGCGTCGGCTCGAACAAATAGTTATGTATCATGTTTCCGCTTTTCCCTTCTTTAAGGATTCAACGAGTTTCCTATTTTGACGACGCTCGAAAGCTTCGTACGCTTTAAAAAAGAGAAACCCGAGCACACCGCAAACGATTAGCTCTACCAGAAAGCCTGTTTGATATGCCTGGTAGCCGATGAAAACGAGAAACCAAAAAAAGGCTGTATTCTTTGCTTCGTTTAATCTACTGACGGCTAGTTCTAGTTTGGCTACTTTTCCTTCTAGTTCTTTTCGATCTTCGTCGGACTCTTTTATGTAGCCGACTAACTCCTTCACAAAAAAGTGAGCTTCCTCGAAATCTTCGTCAGATAGCTGGGACTCAAGGTGTTCAAGTAGGTCTTTCGCATTTCTATCTACGGCGTCGGAGCTGTGCGCGTACACCGGTCCCTCCTTGATACATAACGCCGTGTTGAGCCGCGCGGGACACGATTGCCAAACACAGCGCCGCTGTCACACCGCGTCGGCTCGAACACATAGTTAGGCATTATTCTTTTCACTCTCGGAGAGTCGAAGGTAAGCACTCACGGAAGACGCATGGAACAAATAGGCGTAGACCAGCGCCCCTGTGACTGTGGCCTGCAATAGCAGGCTCAGTGAAAACTGAATTGATGGAAGCACGGTGGGGAAAAGAAAGCCAAATAAACATGGCGCCATAGGAGTAAGAACAAGCGCCCATCGAGCATTGGGGGAACGTGCCGCGAGACCCCAGGTTCCCACGCCTCCAAGGATTAAAAACAAGGCGAATACAACACCAGTTCCCGATAGCCACAGCCTTGAATATGTGACTTCCTGTCCATTCACCTTCCAATCGTTCAGCGGCAGAACAAGAAATACAAACAAGATCGGTGTTGCCACCATTCCGCCTTGGCAAAACATGCGGAGCAAGCGCGGCATTTCATTTGTGTTTTTCCAACACGCTACCAGCGATCTCATTTGCAACGATCTCCTATTGCCTAACGTTTTGGTGAGCGGCGCGGGGCACGATATATCAGGAAACACGCCGCCGTCTCACCGCGTCCGCTCGACCTAAATGTTAGGAGTCGTTGCATTTTGCTTTTCGTTTCTCAGCGAGTGAGAAAGCCACCATAGAAGAGGAAGACTCAATAGAGAAGAGAAAAGAATGATTCGAGCAATGTTCGCCAGAATGGCTTGGAAGAACTGCTCGGGGAAAGGCGCCTCAGTTGGAACGTTTACGGGCAACCCGGCTGAAACGTGACCCAAAATCTGTTGAACTCCGAAACAGACAAGGATTCCCAGCACAAGGAAAGGATACGGCTTTCCTAGTTTGGCTCGAACACAGAACCAAAACACGGGTGTAAGAAGCAGCGGCCAGAGCCTTGCTGCCCAAAGCCAGAGATCCATCGCATGTTCATGATCGAGGCCTAGTTGCATGGTGTCCAGACTCCTAACTAGATATAGGGGGACTAACCTCCGCCTTTAAAGGCGGAAGCATGCCCGAGAAAAAGGTTTGTTTCCCTTATCAATCAATTCTCTTTCGGTTCTTTCTCGACTTTTCCTGATCCGGGATAGGCCGAAAGTGCTATTTCCTTTCTCTAACGGTAAGCCCAATAATTCAGTCGGTCAACATTATTGTCCAGGGAGGACAACATGGATAGTTCGCGCACGCAATCTACAACACCACCACGCCTGCTGGATCAGGTCCGCGACGAGATTCGGCTACGCCATTACAGTATGCGCACCGAAGACGCGTATCTCGGATGGATAAAACGATTCATTCTGTTCCACCGCAAGCGCCATCCACGCGATATGGGCGCTGAAGAAGTTACCCAGTTTCTAACCCATCTCGCCGTTGAAGGAAACGTGTCGGCCTCGACGCAGAATCAAGCACTGAATGCGATTCTGTTTCTCTATCGCGCGATATTGAAGATCGACCTCCCGTGGCTAGATGGTATCCATCGCGCAAAGAAGCCTTTGCGTTTACCGGTAGTGCTCACCCGTGATGAAGTAAAGCGCCTACTCGCCCAACTTGATGGGACGCGTTGGCTCATCGTTAGCCTGATATACGGCAGCGGCTTGCGGCTAACGGAAGCGTTGCGGTTGCGTCTCAAAGATGTCGATTTCCACTACGGGCAATTGATCATACGAGATGCAAAGGGTCAGAAAGATCGCGTCACGCCATTACCGCAGGTGCTGGTTGAGCCGCTGCGCCAGCATTTGGTACGTATTAAAGAATTACATCTAATGGATTTGCGACAGGGTTTCGGGCGAGTCTATCTGCCTGATGCACTTGCACGTAAATATCCGAATGCAGATCGCGAATGGGCTTGGCAGTTTGTATTTCCGTCTGCAACGCGCTCGCGCGATCCGCGCAGTGAGGCCGTTCGCCGCCATCATGTACATGAATCTGCGATTCAGAAAGCGGTAAAGAACGCAGTCCGGGCTGGCAGCATTCTCAAGCCGGCGAGTGTCCACACGTTACGTCATTCGTTTGCGACGCATTTGCTGGAAGACGGGTACGACATCCGTACCGTGCAGGAGCTTCTTGGGCACAACGATGTAAGCACGACGATGATTTACACGCATGTACTACAAAAGGGTGGCAAGGCAGCGCGTAGCCCGCTTGATTGGATGAATCCGGATTTTGTGCGCGAACCTGAACCGCCGAAGTACGCCGGGGGTTCGGCGATTCGGCCGAGCGCATAGATACCGGGTAAAAAACAAAGGGGCGCCGATGGCGCCCTTTTTTTACAGCCTCGCCCTTCGACATGCTCAGGGCGAACGGCTTCTTTACTTCAGCATGCCCTCCACCGCGGCGCGCTCTTCGAGTAGTTCTTTCTGCGTGACAGCGATGCGGCCCTTGGAGAATTCGCTTACGGGCAGACCCTGCACGATTTTGTATTCGCCGTTCTGGCAGGTGACGGGGTAACCGAAGATGATGCCCTCGGCGATGCCGTAGCTGCCATCCGACGGAATGCCCATCGTGACCCAGTCGCCGCTCGGGGTGCCGAGCACCCAGTCGCGGATGTGTTCGATGGCGGCGTTGGCGGCGGAAGCCGCGGACGACAGGCCGCGCGCGTCGATGATGGCGGCGCCGCGCTTTTGCACCGTCGGGATGAACGCGCCTTCGACCCAGGCCTGATCGTTGATCAGCTGCGCGGCGTTGTTGCCGTCGACGTCGGCGTTGAACAGATCCGGATATTGCGTCGCGGAGTGGTTACCCCAGATCGTCATCTTCTTTACCGACGTGACCGGCTTGCCGGTCTTCTGCGCGATCTGCGTCAGCGCGCGGTTGTGATCGAGGCGCATCATGGCGGTGAAGTTCTTCGGATTCAGGCCGGGGGCGGCCTTCATCGCGATCAGTGCATTGGTGTTGGCCGGGTTGCCGACGACGAGCACGCGCACGTTGCGGCTGGCGACGGCGTCGAGCGCCTTGCCTTGCGGCACGAAAATTTTTCCGTTGGCTTCAAGCAGGTCCTTACGCTCCATGCCCGGGCCGCGTGGGCGCGCACCGACGAGCAGCGCGACATCCACGTCCTTGAACGCGACCATCGGATCGGACGCCGCGACCATCCCCTGCAACAGCGGGAAGGCGCAATCGTCGAGCTCCATCATCACGCCCTTGAGCGCCTTCTGCGCTTTCTCGTCCGGAATCTCGAGCAGCTGCAGGATCACCGGCTGGTCTTTGCCTAGCATCTCGCCACTGGCGATGCGGAACAACAGGCTGTAACCGATCTGTCCGGCGGCACCGGTGACGGCGACGCGCATGGGCTTCTTCATTTCTAAACTCCTTAATTCTTACTATTAAAGAAAGGGAATGGGTACGTTGAGGCGGCGGATTATACGGGCGCCCAAACCCCTAGCCAACCGGCGCCGCCGGCGGATTGCGCGATGTGGAACCGCGCCCGCGATCTGTGTTGGGGTATTGGAAGGCGGCGGCATGGTGCAAGTCGCAGCGTGTGTTGAACGCGGAGGTTAAATCTCGATCTGCGAGCCCAGTTCGATCACGCGATTCGTCGGTAGGTTGAAGTACTCGACGACGCTACCGGCGTTACGCGCCATGGTGGCAAACAGACGATCGCGCCACATCGCCATGCCTTGAACGCGCGCGCTCGGGATCACGGTCTCGCGGCTCAGGAAGAACGAGGTCTGCATCACCTGGAATTCCAGTCCGTATTTTGCGCACAGTGCGAGTGCTTTGGGCACATCGGGTTGGTCCTTGAAACCAAACCGGATCAGGATGCGGTAACACTCGTGACCAAGGGTTTCGATACTGATGCGCTCGTCTTCTGGCACGAACGGTTCGTCGCTGACCGTGGCGGTGAGGAAGATCACGCGCTGATGCAATACCTTGTTGTGCACCAGGTTGTGCAACAGCGCATGCGGTACCGCGTCCGGGGTCGACGTCAGGAATATCGCGGTACCGGGTACGCGATTCGGCGGATTGGCGCCGAATAACGATTCGAGAAAAGGGCCAAGCGGCACCGACGATTGCTTCAGCCGTGACAGCAGAATTTCGCGTCCCTTGCGCCAGGTGATCATCACGGTGAAAACCGTAGCGCCGGCGGTGAGCGGAAACCATCCGCCCTCGACGATTTTGACCAGACTTGCGGAGAAGAATGCAAAGTCGACCAGGATGAAGAAGCCGGTGGCGACGATGCACAGCCAGATGTTGTAGCCCCAGCCGAAATGAATAACGAAGAACGTGAGAAAACTGGTGACGAGCATCGTGCCGACGACGGCGACGCCGTAGGCCGACGCCAGGTTGGTCGACGAGCCAAAACCGATCACCGCCAGCAACACCGCCGCCAACAGTATCCAGTTGATCGCCGGTACGTAGATTTGACCCATCTCCTTGGCCGAGGTGTGCAGCACGTTCATGCGTGGCAGATAGCCGAGCTGGATGGCCTGGCGCGTCATCGAATATGCGCCCGAGATCGTCGCCTGCGATGCGATCACGGTCGCGAGTGTGGCCAGCACAATCATCGGGTACAGCGCCCACGCGGGAAACGAAAGGTAGAACGGATTCGACAACGCCGACGGTGTCGAAATCAGCAATGCGCCCTGGCCGAAGTAGTTGAGCACCAATGCCGGCAACACCAGGCCGAACCACGCGATGCGAATCGGCCATTTGCCGAAATGGCCCATGTCGGCGTAGAGCGCCTCGGCGCCGGTGATTGCGAGCAGTACCGCACCGAGTACGATGAACGAGGCCCATCCATGGCCGGTGATAAACCCGAACGCATGCGCCGGATTGATCGCGTTCACTACCACCGGATTCTGGATGATATTCACGACGCCGACGGCGCCGAGCGCGAGAAACCACAACACGCAGATCGGTCCGAACAGCGAACCCATGAATGCAGTGCCGCGGCTTTGGAAAGAAAACAGGATCACCAGCACGATGATCGCAATCGGAATCACGTAGGGTTTGAACGCAGTGGTACCGACTTCGAGCCCCTCGACGGCGGACAGCACCGAGATCGCCGGTGTGAGGACCGCATCGCCATAGAACAGCGCCGCGCCGGCCAGGCCGAGCGACATGATGGTCAGATACCAGCGCGGATGATTCTTGACGGCGGAAGAGGCGAGCGCGAGCAGCGCCATGATGCCACCCTCGCCCTTGTTGTTCGCGCGCATGATCAGCGTCACGTACTTGATCGAGACCACGATCATCAGCGACCAGAAGATCGCCGACAGACCACCGAGGATGTTGCCCGTCGTAAGCGGGATGCCGTGGTCCGGATTGAAGGTTTCTTTGACTGCGTACAGCGGGCTGGTACCGATATCGCCGTAGACAACGCCGAGCGCCAGCAGCGTGAGCGCGGCAGTCGAGGACTGCGGCGCGTGCGAGTTGTTACTCAATGACGGTGTCTCCCCAGGCACGATGCGGGCGGACGTTACTCCCACATTTTCATAAATGCAAATTCAACTATAGCCAGTATCAATGGTGATTATGGCGGCCGGCAAAATCCCCTGATTTGTTAAATGGGTAGCGCGGGTTTGCCGTAAACTGAGCGCGGCATCCGTCTGATCCAGTAACCACAAGGAACGCCAAGGCGATGGAAATGGATACCGACGTGTTGGTCGCCGGCGCCGGCCCCACCGGGCTGATGCTGGCGCTCGAGCTGGCGCGCCGCGGAATCCGCGTGCGCATTGTCGACAAACTCGCGGCGCCGTCACCGACCTCGCGCGCGCTGGTGGTGCATGCACGCACGCTCGAGTTGTTTCAGAACCTCGGGATTGAGCGCGAGTTTCTGCGGGTTGGATTACAAACCATTGGTCTGAGCGCGTATGTCGAAGGTCGCCACATCACCGATGTCGAATTCGGGGACATCGGCGCGTCGGCGACGCCGTTTCCATTCGTGCTGTTTGTGTCGCAGGCGGAGACCGAGCGGATTCTCGAACAGGCGTTACGGCAACGCGGGGTCAGCGTTGAGCGCGCCGTCGCGCTCAGCGCGTTTAGCCACGACGCGAGCGGCGTGACGGCGACGCTGGAATCGGCGGACGGCCGACGCGAGACCTTGCGTTGCCGTTACCTCGGCGGTTGCGATGGCGCGCACAGCGTGGTGCGCCACGGCCTGGGTCTGAACTTTGCCGGCGCGGCCTACGCGCAAGACTTCGTGCTCGCCGATGTGCGTGTCGACTGGGCGCTGGCGCGCGACCGCTTGATGCTTTTTCTCGGACGCCGCGGGCTGATGGCGGTGTTTCCGATGCCGGAGGGCGTGTTGCGACTGATCGTTGCGGTGCCACAGGGTTTCTCGGATGTTACCCAACCATTGACGCTCGCGGAGACGCAGAAGTTGGCGCGTCATTTCAGCGCCACCGACGTAACGCTATCCGATCCGGTGTGGCTCGCGCGCTTTCATCTGCATCATCGCGGTGTCGAACGCTATGGTGTCGGGCGCGTGTTTGTCGCCGGCGATGCCGCGCATATTCACAGTCCCGCCGGTGGCCAGGGCATGAACACCGGCATTCAGGATGCGGCCAATCTGGCGTGGAAGCTCGCGCTGGTCATCAACGCCCAGGCGACATCGCGCGTGCTCGACAGCTACAGCCACGAACGCTGGCCGATCGGGCGCGTACTGCTCAAGCGCACCGACCGGTTCTTTGAAGTCATGGCGACCGGCAATGCGTTCACCGTGAGCCTGCGCAACCTGCTGGTACCACGGCTGTTACCGCTACTGGCGCGCTATCGCTGGTTGCGTAAACGCGTGTTCCGCTTTATTTCCCAGCTCGGGATTCATTACCGCGAAAGCCCGGTGGTGCGTGAGCGCGGCCGCTGGCACGGCGGCCCGCATGCCGGTGAGCGCGCCCCGGATGCGGAATGTCGCCGCGGCGCGGACACCAAGACGTTGTTTGACGCCATGCGTGGACCGGAACATCACTTGCTGGTTTTTACCGGGACCTCGACAACGGCGGATTCATGGCAGCAATTGGCGAGTGCGATGCCGTTTCCATGCCGGGCCATCGTTATTCGACGTGACGCGGCAACCCGTAACGATCTGACGGATAGTGCCGGAGCGGCTTACAAATTATATGGCGTCGCTGATGCCGGTGGCGTCTATCTCGTGCGCCCCGATGGTTATGTCGGCGTGCGCGCACCACTGGCCGATGCGGCGTCGGTGCTCAGCGATTACGCGGCGGCACTCTAGGGGGGATCGGAACAAGGCGGTTGCAACGCTTCCTTCGACAAGCTCAGGACGATCGGAAATGCGGCTCAGCACGAACGGATCTATTTAAACGGATCTATCAAAAATAAACCGTTCGGTCTGAGCTTGTCGAAGACCGAGTCCACTCTTGTTCACGGCCTCCCTAGGTAGCTGTACTAACCACCGGTTTCACCCGCAATGCCGCAAGCCTGGCGCGTTCGCGCGCTTCACTGATATCGCGGCCGTTGGCCAGGGCCACGCCCATGCGCCGTTTCACAAACGACTCCGGCTTGCCGAACAGGCGCAGGTCGGATTGCGGTACCTGCAATGCCGCGGCGACGTTTTCAAACGCGATGCCGACTGCGTCCACGCCACCGTAAATCACGGCCGAGGCGCCCGGCGCGCGCAGGCGCGTATCCACCGGCAGACCGAGAATCGCGCGCGCATGCAGATCGAACTCGCTCTGCACCTGCGAACACATAGTGACCATGCCGGTGTCATGCGGGCGCGGGCTGACCTCGGAGAACCAGACCTGATCGCCTTTGATAAACAGTTCCACGCCGAAAATGCCGCGGCCGCCGAGATCGGTCGTGACTTTTTGTGCGATCTCGCGCGAGCGCGCGAGCGCGGCCGGCGACATCGGTTGTGGTTGCCAACTTTCAACGTAGTCGCCGTTTATTTGCACGTGCCCGATGGGATCACAGAAAAATGTCTCGACCACACCCGCGTTGCCGATGGCGCGCACCGTGAGCAGCGTGATCTCGTAATCGAAATCGATAAAGCCCTCGACGATGATGCGGCTCTGTTTAACGCGCCCGGCGGTTTGCGAATAGTCCCAGGCCCCGGCCACGTCGACGGCGGACTTGATCAGCGACTGGCCCTTGCCGCTCGACGACATCACCGGTTTCACCACGCACGGATAGCCGATGCCGCCATCGATCGCGACCTGCAACTCGGCCAGGCTGTCGGCGAAACGATACGGTGAGGTCGGCAGTTTCAGCGTCTCGGCCGCGAGCCGGCGAATGCCCTCGCGATTCATCGTCAGGTTGGCCGCGCGCGCGGTCGGGATGACTTCCGCGAGCCCGTCGCGCTCGATCTCGATCAGCGTTTCGGTCGCGATCGCTTCGATTTCCGGCACCACCAGTTGCGGGCGCTCCTGCTCGATCAATGCGCGCAGCCTGGCGCCGTCGGTCATCGCAATCACGTGGCTGCGATGTGCGACCTGGTGGCCGGGGGCGTTGGCGTAGCGATCCACCGCAATGACCTCAACGCCCAGCCGTTGCAGCGCGATGATGACTTCCTTGCCGAGTTCGCCGCTGCCGAGCAGCATCACGCGTGTGGCGCCGGGGGAGAGCGGGGTGCCGAGGGGTTTTTTCATAGTCAGCGGCGTAGCGCGCGGGGTCGATCGAGTATGGGCGCGTATTGTCGCTGAAAACCAGAGCTAGACCGAGTCCCGCGTTGCCGCGGTGGGTCGGATATACTCTGGGCCCGCCCCACCTTATATAGAATCACATCCGGCGCTGAATGAGCAGTACTCCCTCCGATCCCGCTTCCGTTTCAGATCCGTCCGGCGACGTGGATGTGCGCGCGCTGTACCATCGCGCGCTCGCGCGCCGCGGCTTCGTCGCGGACGCGGCGCAGGAGCGCGCCGTTGAGCGCCTGCAACGGCTGTATGACGAGTGGCGCGCCTACAAGATCAAGCGTCGCACGCGCCTGCATCGGTTGCTGACGCGCGCCGCGTTGCCGCGCGGTGTCTATCTGTGGGGTGGGGTTGGGCGCGGCAAGAGCTTTCTGATGGATAGCTTTTACAGCTGCGTGCCGCTGGTGCGCAAACACCGGGTGCACTTCCATCACTTCATGCGCGATGTGCACCGCGAACTCCACACGCTGCGCGGCGAGGAGAATCCGGTCGATCTGCTGGCGCGCCGCCTGGCGTTGCGCTGGCGTTTGATCTGTTTCGACGAGATGCACGTCAACGACGTCGCCGATGCGATGATCCTCGGGCGCCTGTTGCGGCGCACGATGGAACTCGGCGTGGTGTATTGCATGACTTCGAACTATCCACCCGATGAGCTATACAAGGACGGTCTCAAGCGCGACGACTTCGTGCCGACGATCCGGTTTCTCAAGGAATCGCTCGATGTCGTCGAAGTCGACAGCGGCGTGGACTACCGCTTGCGCGCGCTCGAGCGCACACCGACGTATCATGCACCGCTCGGGCCGGTGGCCGAGGCCGCGCTGCTGCAGGCGTTCACACAGATCGCCGAGGCCGATGAACAATCGGCGCCACTGACGATCGAAGATCGCGCGATCCCGTATCGCCATCTCGCCGGCGGCGTGGTGTGGTTCGACTTCCCTGTCATCTGTGGCTGGGGCCGATCGCAACTCGATTACCTGGAGATCGCAAAGGAATTCCACACCGTGATCGTCTCGAATGTGCCGCGTCTCGGACCGGCGCGACGCGACGAGGCCCGCCGTTTCACGTTGCTGGTGGATATTTTTTATGACCACCGCGTAAAACTGTTCCTGTCCGCCGAGACCGTGCCGGAACAGCTGCTGCAGAAAGACGCCGTACTTGCGGATGCGCAGGCGCGAGCCATGAGCTTCGAGTTTGACCGCACCGTCAGCCGGCTGATCGAGATGCAATCACATGAGTACCTGGCCCGCGGCCGCTGAGGCGCTGTTTTTGCTGGAAAACGCCGGCGTAATATTTCCCCCTTAACTTGACACGCCGATCGCGGCATCGGTTTTGCATCTTCGGTCTATACTTTCTATAAAGCATTTCGGGCTATCACTCACTCGTGTTGAAATTCTTCGTTGCTCTTTCCCGGGCCAGTCTCGGGCATCCCTTGGTGCGTGTGTTTATGGTGATCATGGCCGTGGTGGCCGTGACGATATTTTTCGTGCTGCGCGATTCGCAGCAACGCCTGATCGAGCACGAGGCGATAAAGATCGCGGAAGTGGTCGCACGCCAGGCCCTGGCCGCGCGCAGCGTCTACACCGTCGCCGTGACCGACAAACTCAAGCGCGATGGTTTCGGACCCGACATCGCCTCGGCCACCAAGCGCGGCCATGTGCCGTTGCCGGCGCAGTTTCTCAAGCTCGTCGGCCGCGAGGCGGCGACGCACAGCGCCGGGCTGTACAGTTACCGGCCGTTGAGTAAATGGAATCTCGAACCGACGCAGGGACTGACGGACGATTTCCAGAAATGGGCCTGGCACGAACTCGAGAGCCAGGATCCGTTGCATCCGTTGGCACCAACCAACTGGAAAGCGGTGTGGCGATTTGAATCACTCGGGGACGTACGTACGCTGCGCTACATGCGCGCCGATCCTGCCGCTGGCGCCTCGTGTGTCACTTGTCACAATCAGTACGAGTTGCGGCCGGCCACCATCGCGCTGCGCAACGCCGCCGGCGTGCCGACCGGCAAGCAGTGGCAGCAGCATCAATTATTGGGCGCCATCGAAGTGAACATTCCGGTCGATCGCGTCGAAGCGCTCGCCGCCGGCCAGGCACACCAGACGCTGGTGCTGGTGGTCGCGATCTCGCTCGTCGGTCTCGCGATCGCGGCGTGGTATGCGTTCCACGACAGTCGACGCAAGCAGCTGCTGGCAACCCAGTTCGAACGCCAGGCACGTTTCGACGCGTTGACCGGGCTGCCGAATCGCACGCAGTTCCAGCAGTGGGCGCGCGAGGCGCTGCTGCGCGCCTCGCGCGATGGTCGCACCGTCGGATTGTTGTTCATCGATCTCGACCACTTCAAGCGCATCAACGATTCGCTCGGACACCAGTTTGGTGACGTCGTATTGAAGGAAATTGCACAGCGTCTGCTGCAGTCGTTGCGCGGCGTCGATCTGATCGCGCGCCACAGCGGCGATGAATTTACCGTGCTGCTGCATGGCCGTGCCGGATCGCCCGACCTCACGCGCGTCGCACAGAAGGTGCTCGAAATCGTGAACCAGCCGCTGCAGCTCGACAGCCACGAGATGTTTCTGTCGGCGAGTGTTGGCATCAGCTGCTATCCGCACGACGGTCAGGACGTCGAGACGTTGCTCAAGCATGCCGATGTCGCGATGTACCGCGCCAAGGAACAGGGACGCAACAACTACCAGTTCTTCTCCGCCGACATGAACAGCCGCGCGCTCGAGACGCTGTCGCTCAGCAACCATCTGCGCCTGGCGGTCAAGCGCGAACAGTTGCTGCTGTACTATCAACCGCGCGTCGATGCCCAGTCCGGCGTCATCACCGGCGTCGAGGCAATGTTGCGCTGGCGTCATCCGGAGCTTGGACTGCTGGAACCGGAGCGCTTCATCCGGCTGGCCGAAGATACCGGCATGATCGAGTCGATCGGTAAGTGGGCGCTGGCCGAGGCCTGCGCGCAGACGTGCCGTTGGGACAAGGCCGGCGTACCGCCGATTCGCATGGCAGTGAATCTTTCGATGCGCCAGTTCCGCGCCGCCGATCTGGTCGGCATGGTGAGTACGATCCTGCACGACGCCGGTCTCGATCCGCACCGTCTCGAACTTGAAATTACCGAGAGCGCGTTGATGCAGCAGCCGCAGGTGGCCGAACTGGTGCTCGCGCGGCTGCACGACATGGGTATCGCACTCTCGATCGATGACTTCGGCACCGGCTACTCCTCGCTGTCTTATCTGAAGCGATTCCCGATCGATTATCTGAAGATCGACAAAAGTTTCATCGATGGACTGCCTTCGGACAATAACGACCGCGGCATCTGCGATGCGATCATAGCGCTCGGTCGCAACCTCAACGTGAAGCTGGTGGCGGAAGGCGTTGAGACCGAGGAACAACGTCGGTTCCTCACCGAGCACGGCTGCGACGAACTCCAGGGCTATCTGTTTGCGCACCCGGCGCCGGCCGCCGAGATTGAACCGCTGTTGCGCCGCGGCCACATCGTGGACGACTAGCGCCTCAATCGCTTTCCGCGCCGGCGCGCCCGTCTTCGACCACGAAGGCCGCCTGGGTCGCAATCGGTGAACTCTCCAGCTTTTCGTTCTTGATTACGCGCAGGCGCACGCGCGCCCGCTGCCCGTCGAGTGCGACCGTCACATAACCGCGCCTGTCACCGCGGGCAAATTTTATGTGTGGATTATTTGTGCGCCAGGCGTCGGTTTCTTTGAGTGCCGGCCCCTGGGAGCTGATCGACGTGCCACAGAATTCCGTGGCCACGACCGGTGCCTGCGCATCGTCGAAGTCGGTTTTGAGATCGCACACGAAGTTGGTATGCGCATCGCCGCTGATGACGACCGGGTTGGCCGGTTTGCGCGCGGCGAGCTGTGTCAGCAGCCGTTGACGCGCGGCCGGATAGCCGTCCCAGCTGTCGGTCCACCACTGTGGCGCGGGATCGACGTTGCGCGTGAGCTGTGCCATCAGCGTTTGCTGCGCGATGATATTCCAGCGCGCATTGGATTTCTCCAGACTGTCGGCCAGCCACTGCTCCTGCTGTCGGCCGAGCATCGTTTGTTGCGACTCCAGACGTTCGGGACAATTTTCCCTGGTTACGATAGTGCCACCGCCGCGACCGGCTTTGGGACAGGGCTGGTAGCTGCGGTACTGGCGACCATCGAGCACATGAAAGCGCGCCAGGCGACCGAAGTCGTACGCTTGGTACAGACGCAGCTGCGTCCGTTGCGGCCGTGCGTCGGTGCGTAACGGCATGTGCTCGTAATACGCCTGGTAGGCGGCGGTGCGCCGCGAGAGGAAATCAGGATCCAGATCCTGCGAGCGATCGTTGGCGTAGTCATTCGATACTTCGTGATCGTCCCAGGTGACGATCCACGGAAATTGCGCGTGGCTGCGTTGCAGATCCGGATCGGTCTTGTAGTGCGCGTGGCGGTTGCGATACTGCTCGAGCGTGCGTGGCTCGGGTGCTTCATGTTTGCGCACGTGGTTCCGGCCCCAGGACGATTCGTACACGTAATCGCCAAGGAACACGACCAGATCCAGGTCCTCCTGCGCCAGGTGGCGGTGCGCGCTGTAGTAGCCCTGTTCGTATTGCTGACACGAGGCGAACGCGAAGCGCCAGCGACCGAGCGCATCCGGTGCCGGAGCGGTACGCGTGCGTCCGGTCGGACTCACGGCATCGCCGACCATGAAGCGATACCAGTACCAGCGATCGGGCCGCAGCGCGTTGACTTCGACATGCACGCTGTGGGCATAGCGCGGATCGGCATTGGCAACGCCACGACGCACGATGTCGCGAAACGCGTCGTCCGCGGCCACTTCCCAGTGCACCGGGATCGGTTGCGGATCGAGCCCGCCGCCGGCGAGCGGATCGGGCGCGAGGCGCGTCCACAGCACGATGCCATCGGGTAGCGGTGCGCCGGAGGCCACGCCGAGCGTGAACGGATCGGAAGTAAAACGGGGTCGCGCGCAACCGCTGAGGCTGATGGCCGGCGCGACCAGCAGTAGCCCGGCCGTTTGCAGGAAGCGGCGGCGATCAAGGCGATGACTCATCTGAATCTCCGTGCGCGGCCGCCGCGATTCAGCGGCGACGTTCGTCCAGCAGGCGTGCGGCGGCGAGCGCCATCTTGCGCCGGGAGAACAGCAGTTGCCAGCGCCGGCCACCAAGCTGGCGCCACAGAAAGGCCGCGCGTATGCCAGCGAGCAGCGCCGCGCGCACCTTGGCGGCGATCAGCGGGTTCACCAGATAACCGTGCTCGCCCGTGACCATGATGCGCGGCGCGAGCGTGCTCAAGTGCTGCACATAGACTTCCGCTAGCTTCTCGATCAGGGTTGGATGCACACCGCCATCGGTCGGTTCGAAAAACTTCATCTGGGTTTCGGCAGTCTCGATGTCATGCCGGATCGCTTCCTGGACATCGTCGCGGCGCGTTAGCACGCCCGCCATGTGCAGCATCGAAATCACGTAACGCGCGATTTCCACGTCCAGCGGCTCATCACCGCCGGCGAGTCTGCTTTGCACTAGCTCGAGCCCGTCGCGCACGCCGCGCACGCCCCCGAATACTTCCTCGGTGGTGTTGGCGTTGAGCTTGAGGATGCTCTGAATGCTGCTGGCGAATGCACGGGTGCCGGCGCGTCCGTCGTGTGCAAGCTGTTGCACCAGTTGGGCGGCCTGGAACATGCCGGCCAATGCCAGGGTTCGATCTCGCAAGCTCACGAAGTTTTCTCTGACGTGCCGTTGGTGGAGGTCGCGAGCGATGGTAGCCGATGGCGCCGGGCGACGGAATATGGCAACGTATCCCACCAGTATCATCCGGTACGGGAGAGAAAAACGGTGGCGGTAACGCAAATAAAGAGACCGATGATTGGACTGATCATGGCCGGCGGCGGCGCCCGCGGCGCGTATCAGGTAGGGGTGCTAAAGGCGATCGCCACCATGTTGCCGCCGGGTACGCCGAATCCGTTCCCGATTCTTTGCGGCACCTCCGCCGGCGCCATCAATGCCACCGCGCTTGCGGTATATGGGCGCAATTTCCACGACGCCGTGCGCCGGCTCAACTTCATCTGGAAGAATTTCCGTGTCGAACAGGTGTTCCGCGCCGATACCTGGGGCATGATCAAGACCGGGATAAAATGGTTTGCGGCACTGCTGCTCGGCGGACTCGGCAAGCACAACCCGCAATCGCTGTTCGACCGTGCACCGCTGCAGCAACTGCTGCAGACGTACATGCCGTGCGAGAACATTCAAAAGACGATCGACGCCGGCGCCGTGCGCGCGCTGTCGATCACCGCTTCCGGTTACGCCTCGGGGCAGTCGGTCACGTTCTACCAGGGCGTGGATACGCTGATGCCGTGGGTGCGCGCGCGTCGCGTCGGTGCCGCATGCCAGATCACGCTCGATCACCTGATGGCGTCGTCGGCGATCCCATTTTTATTTTCCGCGATCAAGCTCAATCGCGAGTTCTTCGGCGACGGGTCGATGCGCCAGATCGCGCCGATCAGCCCGGCGCTGCATCTGGGGGCGGAAAAGGTGTTTGCGATCGGCGTGCGCCACGAGCCCGGCGGCAGCGGCGTGCGTCCGGAACCGCAGGAATACCCGTCGCTGGCACAGATCGCGGGCCATGTATTGAATACGATATTTCTCGATGCGCTCGAGGCCGATCTCGAGCGTCTGCAGCGCATCAACAACACCGTCAGCCTGATCCCGCCGGAGTTTCTGCACGAGAAGGCGGTGACGTTGAAAAAAATAGACATGTTCTTTATCAGTCCCAGCCGCGACATCGAGCCGATCGCGATCAAGCACGCGCATCACCTGCCGCGCGCGCTGCGCGTGTTGCTGCGCGGCGTCGGCGCCAAGCGTCGACATGGCGCCAATCTGGTGAGTTACCTGTTATTCGAGCGCCCGTACACGCGTGAGCTGATCGCGCTCGGCTACGCCGATGCGATGGCGCGCAAGCACGAGATCCTTGATTTTCTTGGTGTGGCAGAGAGCTGAGGAGGAGCGCGCTGCGCGCGGGTTTGTCGAGTTTTAATAAATTATTTATTGCGGGTCTCGCCCCGCGGGCGAGGTACTTTTCTTTGCTTCTCCAAAGAAAAGTAC